>Ga0208099_1000001_pt1 | contig 15550 bp, 21 predicted proteins | sample MicForSoiPHH15_O_FD_188036 | JGI IMG/M metagenome (GOLD analysis project Ga0208099, IMG submission 188036) | Forest soil microbial communities from Harvard Forest Long Term Ecological Research site in Petersham, Massachusetts, USA - MetaG HF043... | ecosystem: Environmental > Terrestrial > Soil...
CCGCCACGCAGACCTGCTCACGGGTGAGGTCAGCCTCCACCCGCCAGGACAGCAGCTTGGCGTGGTCATACAAGCGCCCGGATGGCTGGGGCGCGGTGGTCGCGGTCAAGGGGGGGCCTCCAGTTGGCGCAGGCAGGTTTGGGGGGGGGAAACCCACCGCGCCAACTGGAGACGAACTAGGCGACAGGGCTAGCGCGGCTCCCGGTGATAGTCAGTGCGCCACCGGGCGCGCTCCTGTGCATCAGGCCACTTAATTGTCATCGCGCCGCCTGCTGGCGCTCCTGTGCTGTGGAGACTGTGTGGAGTCCGTGTGGAGAACCTGTGGACTTCTCGGCCTATTCGACACCTAGTGTCTGGTTCTGTCAAGGCCCTACCTGGGCGCATACGCACACCAGGCCACAGGCCCCCGTGGGGGTTGCCTGTGGCCTGGTGCCAGCTCAGGAGCCTACGCGGCCAGGGCCTCCTCCACCCATCGAACCTTGACGGTCTCAGGGTCAAATGCTGAGCCCTTCCGCCCGGCCCGGTCAATGACCACCTGGGCCAGGAGGACCTGGACCACAGCCCGCCGCCTGGCAATGCTCAGGCCCTCCCAGACAGTCCTGGCAGGCTGGCCCCTGAACTCCTCCAGGGGGTCAGGGGCGCTGCTGGTGTTGAGTAGCGTCTCGATCTGAGACAGCCTGGCATCCTTGGCCTTGATGGTGGCCTCAGCCTGGCTGTCGCCCTCGAACACGGCCAGGAGGGCACCGCGCTGGCGGCGCAGGGTGGCCCGCTCAGCCCGGAGGGCATCAGCATCAGCCACCAGGGCAGGGGGTGGCTTGAGCAGGTCGGCCGCGTCGGGCTCCTCCAGCCTGGCCAGCACCAGGTCAGTTATCAGCTCGTCCACAGCCTTGGCGGTGCGGCGGACATGCCCACAGGCTGAGCCCACATAGGCAGGAGACCGGCCCCGGCCAGCCCCGCCCACCTTGACCTGCTGGTGGCAGACCCCGCACTCCGCGAAACAGGACACCAGCCACTTGGGCTCATTCCCGCCCTTATTGGTCCTCCTGTCTGGGTCGGTCAGCAGGTCCCTGAGCTGGTTCTGGGTGTCCTCGGTGAGGATGCCCTCCCAGGGGGCCTCCACCAGCACCCCGGCGCGGACCTGCTTGCCGACCACAGCAGCCTTGAGGAGCATGTCCCTGATGGTCCTGGTGGACCAGGGCGCACCCGTCACGGTCGGCACGCCGCGGTCGTTCAGGCCGCGCAGGACAGCAGCCAGCTTGACCTGGTGGAGGAGGTCATGGGCTGCCTGCCTGACCTCGCGGGCCTCAGCCTCATCTTGGACCAGGTTGCGGTGGTGCTCCTCAGTGCCAGCCTGGACCTGGTAGCCGAAGGGGCGGCGGCCCCCCTGGTAGGACTTGCCAGCCCAGCGGCGGCGGCCCATCTTGACCTTGGCCCTCACGCTGGCACTGTAGCGGCGGGCATCGGCTATCCGGTCTCTCAGGGCCTCCTGCTCAGAATCACTGCCGCCGTCGCGGAGTATCCACCTGGGCTCCCAGTTCTCATCTGGGGCCACCACTGAGGCCCCGGACACCTTGGCGGCGTCGATCAGGTCCAGGCCGTCCCGCTCGTTCCTGGCCAGCCTGGAGTCATCACTCACCACCAGGACCTTGGCCTGGCCGGTGAGGAGGTAGTCCCTGATGACCTGCTGCCACCTGGGCCGGTCGGTCCTGAACTCGACCATCCCGCTGGGGGTGGTGACCTTGAGCGGGGTCTTATAGGCACTGGCACCCTTGGGCCTGCCGTCCCCGTTGAGGTCGTTCTCGATGGCTACCCAGACCACTCTGAGGCCCTGGCTGGCGGCGAACTCCTCCAGCTCAGCCTTGCGGGCCTCGAAGGTCTCATCGTCCTGGTCTCGGAAGTCTGACAGCCGCAGGTAGATCACTGCTGGGGTCAGACCTGGGGTGGTGGCCAGGTGGCTGGCAAGGGTGGCGGTCATGGGGGTGGTTCCTTCCCTGGTGGTGGTGGTCAGTTGTCGGTGGGGGTGGTGGAGCTGGAGCTGGCCTGGGCCAGCTCGCGGTCAGCACCACACCGCTTGCAGCCCCTATAGCCCAGGTCGGCCAGCTCACTGGCTGGGGTCTCGGTCCAGAGGTTGACCGTGAGGTTGCGGCGGGTCACTGAGCAGGTCTTGGTGGTGTGGATCATCTGAGACTGGCTGCTGATGTAGAGCACTGGGGGTGGTTCCTTCCCTGGCTGCTGGGCCTGTGTTAGCCCAGCTAGCTGGTCTAACACACCAGGGGGCCTAGTGTATTCCAACGCCCCGTATGGTCTTGACCACACGGGGTGCTGGGGTACACAGACGTTGCCCTGTGCAATGCACAGGCTATATGGTGTGCATTGCACCACATCGTCCCAGCTCACAGGAGGTCCAACCGCATGACACCACAGCAGCCGCAGCGGAGCGAACTACACCACGAAGCCCTCCAGCCACGGGAAGTCATCCGCTACTCAGTGATGGCGGACGGCGACCCCCACCCGGTAGAGACCTGGCCCAGGGACCAGGACGGCCTGGGGGCCATCAATGCCACCACCCGCGCCGCTAACCTGTCGCTCCTCCACGGCCCGCATGAGGTCTACGTGGGGGAGCGGCTGCTGGCCAGGTTCGTGGACGGTGCCCGCGAGGGCCGCACCAGGCCCCTCCGGGCACCCGTGACCATCAATGACTAGTGCCACCACCACCACCCAGCCCCAGCGCGGCGGGCCTCAGCTCACCCTGCGGTTCCGCAAGGGCACAGACCTGCTGGCCTGGTATCAGCAGCTAGCCGACCGGAACGGGGTCAGCCTGACTGCTGCCCTGCTGGTCGGCCTCGATTTCTACCGCGCCGCCCACGACAACGGCGGCCTGACTCTCAACACCGCCCATGATGGAAGGACCCACCTAGCATGACCACCACAGACCGCCACGGCCGAACCACCGCAGGCCGCCCCAGCAGCTCAGGCCGCGCCGTGGACGCGGGCACTGCCCGCACCCTGGAGCTGTCCTATAAGCAGCTCGTCCGAGCCGGGGAGGGCAGCGTCAGGGCTGCCTGGCGATTCGGGCAGACCATCGACAGCCTCAGTGAGGCATACACCAAGCTCCAGCTAGCGGAGGCCATCGGCATCAGCTCAGGCACCCTGAACCGCTACCACCGGCTGTTTGGGGTCTACCAGCGGCCTGAGCTGGCCGTGGAGGCATCAGAACGGCTCCAGACGTACAACATCGACCTGATCTGGGCGCTACAGGCCCAGATGATGCCGATTGAACACAGGCCCCTGGCTGGGCGGCGGTACCGCTACAGGTGTCAGACCTGCCACGGCACCGACGTAGGCCGCGAGGAGGTCACCGACCCTGCCGAGATAGCCGAGCTGGACGCCCCGGCCAGGGCTATGGCAGAGGCGAACTGATGGGGCCGGGAGGCTGCCAGGAGCCAGGCAGGGACCAGGAGGACGCAGTGGCCGCCCTGCTGGAGGCTGAGGCCCTGGCCCAGGCTGAGGCCCTGGTGAGGGCAGACCAGGAGGGGGTGACCCCCCAGGACCTCCTGGCCCTGGCTGATCGGGCGGTCAGGATGGCTGGCGGGATGCGGGAGCACATCGTGGCGGGCAGCCTGCTCGATGCCTGGGCCGCGGCGGACTGGCTGGGGGACCTGGCCCAGGAGGTCAAGGACAAATTGCCGGTGGACAGCCGGGACATCATTGCGGCGGTCGAGGGCAACACCCTGCCGCCCAGGCCCCCCGCTGGGGGGATGGGCGGGCGCGGTGTCCACGTCGCGGAGCCCGGCACCGACGCGGAGGAGCGGGCGCGCAGCAGGGACACGGGCCGGTGAGCCATCTACACATAGTCCTGGCCATTGATGACCAGGCCACAGCCGAGCGGTGGAAGGCGGCAATCGCCTTTAGCCTCCAGGCCCTAGCTGACCAGGTGGCCTCCTCCAGGGGGCCGCTGGAGGTCCGCCAGGACTGGCCGGACCTGGAGAGCTGGCCCCAGGTCATCGACACCTGGCCTGGGCCAGCCCAGCTCAGGCGAACCATCAGGGTGACCCTGACCGATGCCCAGTTCACAGCGCTCCAGATGGCTGCTGACGAGGCAGCCGAGGACTCCCCAGCTCGGGACGCCATGTATGCGCTGGAGAACGCCTGGGCGGTCACAGCGCCCCTGCCTGGTGTCCCTGGGGTGGCCAGCAGCCCACCCCAGCCCAGGGAAGGCGGGGCGTTCTGATGCCCTACAGCCCAGGGCGGGACGACACCAAGTTCGGGAAGCTGGCCCGAGAACTGCACGCCGAGACCTCGGCCTACCTGGCAGCCATCGGCCACCTGCCCGACATCGAGGCATCAGCAGACCTCAACGACCGGCTGGCTGGCAGGTGGGCGGTCTGGTTCGAGGCCACCGGCAGCAGCATCCTGTGGAAGGGCAGGCCCGCCGCTGGCGGGCCGCTGCTGACCGCCGACAGCTCAGCCGAGCTGCTGGCCCTGATCGAGGAGGCAGACACCTGATGGGCGGCAAGCGAGTGGAGCCCACCGGCCGCTACGTGGTGGAGGACCACCCCAGCATCAAGGGCCTGGTCTGTGTCTACTGGCAGGCCGAGGGCCGATTGCACCGCGACCCCAGGCCCCTGATCACCCTGGGAGCCCCAGCGGTGCCCCTGCTGGCTGAGGCCCTGGCTGACTATGAGCTGGAGCACCAGGTGGCCCCAGCCCCCAGCCAGGTGCCCAAGCAGGCCAGGGGCAGGCTCAGGGCTGTCAACGATGACGGGGTGCTCTGATGGCTGAGCAGGTGATCAGGCCCAGGCTGTCCCTGGCCGATACCAGGCTGCTGCTGGAGGCCCTGGACCATATCCCGACCAAGACCGTGGAGGAGGTCGAGGCGGTCAGCGACCTGGGGGCCAGGCTCCAGACCTCAGCCCAGAACGGGCCGTTCCGGGCCGAGTGGTTCAGGCTGATGAACGGATAGGCCACCTGGACCAGCCCCAGACGCCAGGAGGCCCCCTGGGTTGGGAGCGCCACAGCGAACTGGCTATGGAGCCCCAGGGGGCCACCCGACCGGCTGATAAACCAGGGTCAGTCTAGCCCGCCCAACCGTCAGGGGGGCGGGCTAGCTGGCGTCTGGAGCATTCCCCCAGCCCTGGGGCCGGGCGGAATGCCCATCGAATCAGGCGGCGGACCAGCCATCCCGGCGAACAGAACCGGGAGGGGTAACCACAGCTAAGCCGGGGCCTGGCCGGGCTACGCCGAGCTGGGCCGGTCCAGGGACCTGACCGCCTCTAGGTGACCTGTCGGTCACAGGCCATAATCGGTTAGCGGGTGGCCAGGCCGTTGGCCTGGACGCTCACCTGGAAGTATCGCGGCTGCTTGAATGGCTCGCACTGGCCGCGATGGTTGCGCTGTAGGACCTCGAACTGGGTCTCGTGGAAGTGGCCGAACCCGAAGGCCCCCCAGTCGTGGCCGGTGCCCCCGGTGAACCGCCAGGAGCCGAACTGGTCCACGGTCGCCGTGCAGCTCGCCCAGTCGATCACAGGCTGAGGGCTGGGGCTGTGCCACACGTCCACCGTGCCGTTGGGGTGGTGGAGGTCGAGGACCGCGAAGTCATCGGCCGGGGTGGTGATGGTGCCGAACCCATGCACCGGCCCCGAGGCGAACACGGAGCCCTGCTGGTCGAACGTGCTGATGAACACCGAGAAGTGCTCGGGCTGGAGCGGCGCGGCTGATGCCGAGCTGGCCAGCATGGCGCTGGGGACCGCGATCACAGCCAACGCTGCGGCTGCGGTCAGGGAACGCCGAAGGAACCGGGGCAGTCTGATGTGCGTCATACCTGTGCCTTTCGTAGCGGGGTCCAGCCTGGCGGGGCTGGACCTCACCACCGTAGCCGCCCTGGGTCACGGCCGGGCGTCAGGATTCTTACCTCCAGGCCCGCGCCTGCCGCCAGCCCTGGTGCCCAGGTAGACCGACACAGCCCCGATCGCGGTCCCCAGCACGGCCGATACGGTGGCGATGTCCTCAGTGGTGACCGTGCGGCCCTTATTGAGCACCGCGCCAATGGAGCCGATGATCAGGACCGCGAACACGCCCACCACGATGAGGACCGCAGCCAGGCCGCGCCAGTCAATGCGGGACATCAGCCAGGCAGCGGGAAGTTGGCCGGGGGTGTCCAGTCAGCCCTGGCAGCCACCAGCCGCCCGCCCTGGTCCGAGCTGGGCACACCAGGCGGGAGGCTGACCGGCACGAACCGGATCGAGTCAAGGAACAGGACTTGAAACGAGGTCGCGCCAGGGAAGTCTGACGGGGCTGAGTACATCTGGAGCTGGTAGCCCTGAACCATCATCACCTGGGCCACCACCCGCCCGCCGCCAGGGGCAACCACGATCCCAGGGCAGGGCCAAATGGTGGTCGGGGCGTAGAACCCGATCGGGATAGCCCCGATGACCGTGCCTGCGGCTGGCAGCCCGCCCAGGTTCCACTGGATATAGCCCTGAATCCAGCAGACTCCTCGGTGGTAGTAGAACCGCAGCGGGGGCTCAGGGGGGCCTGCCACGTTGCCATCTGTCCAGCCAGGGCCGAGCGACAGGGACCAGTAGCGGGGGGCTGACTCCAGCTCAGCCCTGGTGACCTGCCCGTCCTGGCCCGGTATGCCCTGGGGGCCTGCTGCCCCCTGGGGGCCTTGGGGTCCTGGCTCGCCCTGGTCCCCGATCGGACCCTGGGGGCCTGGGAATCCCAGCGTCCCGCGCGGCCCTTCCGGCCCGGCTGGTCCTGCTGCCCCCTCGGGTCCTGCCTGCCCGTCCACACCTGGCACGCCCTGGGGGCCTGGTGCCCCCTGCGGACCCTGCGGCCCCTGGATACTCCCGATGTCCACCCAGCCCAGCGGGTTATTGACCTGCGACACGAAGCCGTACAGGGTGCCGTCAACAGGGTGGCCCTCGCGGTGGAACAGGAGCGCATCCCCGATCCGGCACTGATAGGCAGGCTGGCCGGGCCGGTCCCAGTCGGCGGGCAGGTAGCCAGTCGGGGGCAGGTCCGTGGGGAGCTTGGACACCCCGAACTGGCCCACGATGATGGCTGCCGCGCCGTCCTGGCCAGGAGGCCCCTGGACCCCCGTCTGTCCGGTGAGCCCCTGGGCACCCTGGGGGCCTGCTGGCCCCATCTCGCCTCGGGCACCCTGCCCGCCTGGGATGCCCTCCTGGCCCTGGGGTCCTGGGAACCCCATTTCGCCTCGGGCACCCTGGGGGCCTGCTGGCCCCTGGGCTCCTGGCCCTCCTGGTGGCCCCTGCGCCCCTGGAGGGCCTGGGGGGGCCTGGAGGATGCCGGGGGTTATCCAGGGCTGGCCCCCTGGGCTCAGCTCGCGTACGAACGTCCACAGCGTGCCGTCAGGCTCGTAGATCAGGGACCAGCCCAGCTCCACCTGGGTATCAGCCACGGGCCTGCCCAGGCCGTCCCAGTTGGCGGGCAGGAACCCGTCCGGGGGCAGCTCGCTGGGCTGGCGCTGCGCCCCGAACGTCCCCACGATGATGGTTGCCTGGCCTCCTGGTCCAGGTGGCCCGTCAGGGCCTTGGGGACCAGACGGGCCTGGTGGCCCCTCGGGGCCAGGCATCCCCGCTGACACGTCGATGGCCCCAGGCTGGCGGGGGACCGTCACGTCTATCTCGGTCATCTGGTCACGTCCGGTTCCACGATCACAGGCCCCTTGATGATGGTCTGGACCCTGCTCACGGGCCTGGTGAGCTGGAGGTCCCACCGGCCGGTCGGGCAGCCCTGAGACTGCCCGGCCGACAGGTGAACGAATATCCAGTTGGGCGCGGTGATCTGGCACACCAGCTCCACAGCCACCCGGTGATCAGGGCTGCGGCGGACCTGTGCCCGAACTGACGTGACCTGGCTGAGGTCATAGGGCTGGGTCCTCTCGTCGTCCTCCCACAGCCTGAACCCCCACGAGCGGGAGTCGCCCCGGTAGACATACAGCGGGACCTCGACCGGAGCCCCGGTGTCTGCCTCGGCCTCAGCCAGCACGGTGGTCATGGTTACCTCTTGGGCTCGCGCTCAGGGTCGCCGGGGAGGCCCTGGCCGGGCTCGCCCTCCTCGGGCCTGGTGCCAGGAGTGCGGACCCAGGCCCAGGCCAGGGTGGTGCCGTAGAGCACCGCGACCCAGGTTCCGGGCAGGCCCCTGGTCGGGAACCTGGGCTCGTAATCGTCCTCCACCTGCGGGGGCTCGGCCATCAGGACATAGCCCGTGAAGTTGTCGGCCCCATCGGTGATCTGGATTCGGCGGGTCATGTTGAGGTCAGGGACCTCGGGGTGGCCGCCCAGGTCGTCCGGGTCCTCTACGACCGGGTAGACCGGCCGCGGCGGGATGGGCAGCGGGTGGCCAGGCCGCCCTGGGTAGCCAGGCAGCCCTTGGCCTGGCCCCTCACCTGGGAGGCCCTGCCCTGGTGCCCCGCCCTCGGGCAGCCAGTGATCAGGCGGGCGCGGTGCCCAGGGCGGGCGCGGGAGGGGCTGGCCTGGGTACTCGGGGAGGCCCTGGTCAGGCGTGCCTGGCTCGCCCAGGTCGGGCACCCAGATGGTTACCCGCTGGTATCCGGTGACTAGCATGTCGGTCCTTTCGTTGGGGGTTGGCCTGCCTCGACGCTACGCCGAGGGGGTGACTAGCTGACAGGGGCGGTCCAGGTCGTTGACCAGGTTTGGGGGCCGACCTTCCCGTCCACTGTGAGCCGCTTCTCCTGCTGGAATTGGCGGCAGACCCGCTCACTGCCTGGGCCGAATATCTGGTCCACGTCGATGGTCCAGCCCCGGCTCCGCATCTTGGACTGCCAGGTCCTCACGTCAGGATGGCGCTGGTTACGGTCCTGGCCGAAGTAGGGGCTCGCGGAGAACGGGGGAGCACTGCCGCCCCCACCACCGCCGCCGCCGCCTCCACCGGCCGGTGGGGCGGTGGCCACGCCACCCGCGATCTGGATTATGCGGTCCATCGGGAACCCGTTGCCGCAGTCGTGATGGTTGCCCCCACCGGACCCGAAATTCTTGTGCTCACACAGGCCCTTGGTGGAGCCCTGGGCCTGGCTGGAGCTGAGCTGGGTCAGCGGGATGCCGAACTGGCGGGCCAGCTCCCCGGCCAGCCGACCGGCTGAGGTCAGCATGGCACCCTTCGACAGCCAGGTATCCCTGGACCAGCCCGAGGCCGCGCCGCCTGGGGTACAGAACGCGATGCTGAGGGCCTGCCCGTTGTAGCTGGCCTGAGCCCAGGCGCGGTCACCGTCGCGGACGAACTGAGCCGCCCAGTTGTCGCCGTGGCTCATGTCCACCGCAAAGTGGTAGCTGACCTTCGAGCTGGGGTTCGTCAGCCAGTTGCGAAGGGACTCCGCTGTGGTGGAGCCCTCGGTGGTGTGGAACGCGATAAGGCGGCGGTTCAGGCCCCCGCTGTTGTAGTGCTGGCTCGGCCACCAGGCCCTAGTTACCGCCATCGTCAGGTCCTCCCTCGTGCTCCAGGTCCCCGACCTGCTCGGCCTCGGGGACTATGGCCGCGTCTGGGTCCACCCCCTCCAGCTCGATGTCCTCGGTGTCGCCTGTGTAGGTCTCGCCCTTGCGGACCAGGCGGCGGTGGTGCCGCCCTCCTCGGATTGGCATTGCTCCTCCTGCTCAGATCGGGGCTGGCCCTCCTGGTCAGCCCTCGGGGTCGCTGCGCCCGGCCGCAGCACCAGCCCAGGCGGCGCGGGCGCGGAGCCGGTCCCAGCCAGGAAACGGGTCCAGGGCTGGCTGGTCTGCTGGGTCATCGCGCGGGATGATCAGGTTCAGGGTCATGACCCCCGCGCCGAACACTGCCGGGACCAGGAACTCCACGCCGCCCTGGGCCGCGAAGTAGAACCGGGCCATCTGGGTGTTGACCGCCGACCAGCCCGCATTGCCCTGGTTCGCGTAGACCCGTGGCTGGCCGTTCGCCAGGTTGACCCAGCAGTCGGACGCCATCTCCCCGAAGCGGTAGGTCGCGTTGTTGTTGTTGCCTGTCTGACCGCCCACGGTCAGGTGCGCGCTGAAATCCACCTGGACCGAGTTGAGGAACCCCAGCAGCCGGTAACGGAACCGGGTGTTCGGGCTGAGCGTCCCCACAGCAGGCGCGATCGGGTTAACGGGGTTGGTCAGGGTGCGCCAGGGGCCGATGGCCAGGTCTACCCCGCCAGGGCCAGGCTCGCCGCGCTCACCCTGCGGCCCCTGGGGACCTTCCGGCCCCCGCTCACCCTGGGGGCCTTGGACCAGGCCAGGTGAGGCCCAGCCACCTGGCCAGCCCGGCGCGAATGTCCACAGCGCCCCGTCCTGCTCGTAGATCAGGGACCAGCCAGGCTCTAGCTGCTGGTCAGCAGCGGGACGGCCTGGACCGTCGAACCCGGCCAGTATGAGCCCATTCGGGGGGAGGTCTGCCGGGGTGGTCTGCTGGCCGAAGCTGCCCACGATCAGGGTCGCGGTGCCTGCCTGGCCCTGCGGCCCCTCGGGACCTCGCGGCCCCTCCGGTCCAGGGTCGCCCCGGTCGCCCTGCTCGCCGCGGTCGCCCTGGTCTCCGCGTGGCCCTGTCGCCCCGGTGTCTCCAGGGTCACCCTGCGGACCCTGGGGGCCTTCGGGACCTAGCGGGCCTTGGGGTCCTGGTGGCCCTCCAGGGTCGCCGGTCTCACCCTGGGGGCCTGGAGGACCCACTGGCCCCTGGGGGCCTGGAGGCCCTGGCACCGACCCCGCGTAGTCCTGCTGACGGGGCACCATCGTCATGTCCTCGGCGCTGGTGGCCCCGGCCGGGACCTCGATCGTGCCGAGGAGCACCCCAGGCCCGGCTGAGCCCTCGGGGCGGACAGCTAGCCGGTACTCGGCCTGTTCGGGGTCAACGATCACGGCCCACAGCTCGTCCGTGCGGTCATCAGCGCCGCCTGCCTGGGCGATGGCCTCCAGGGTGATCGGTGCCGTGAGGACCGCCACCGTGCCGTCCCCGCAGTCAGCCAGGGCCAGCCAGCCAGGGTCCACCAGGACCAGCAGGCCACTGGCAGCGGTCATGGTGACCGGGGTCACGATGCCGGTGGACCGCGCCGCCAGGGCGGTGATCACCTGTCGGTCATCCCAGGCGGCATACCTGCCTGACTGGCCCCAGCGGAGGAGCTGCGTCGGGGTGGTCATGATCCCAGGTCCTCGACCGTGAGTATCTGGGGGTTGCCGGTCAGCCCGGTGCCGTTGACCCGGAACTGGACCCCGCTGGAGACGTAGGACCACACCCGCCCGGAGAACACCCGCTCGAACCGCACGTCATTGATGGCATGGCGGAATATCCACTCGACCTGTGCCTGCTGGTAGCCGGGGGTCACCCCGCCGACGTACGAGAAGTTGAAAGCGGCATCGCGGGCCAGCCCAGCGGTCACAGCAGCCTGCCCGGCCGCCCGGTAGCCGATCCCGATACGCAGCTCCCCGTTCTCGCGGAAGTTGCTAGGGGCCGCCACGAGCTGGGCTGAGGCTGTGGAGTACCTGACCCGGTACCACTGGCCTGGCTCCATCATGACCGGCATCGAGTCAAGGGACTGCCCGACCGAGGCCGGGAAGCTGCTACTCGAATACACGTTGGCGTTGTTCTGCCAGGTGTAGGACATCAGCCGCCGCTCTATCGCGGCATCGACCGACCGAATGGTCATCGCGGCGGCGGTGTTCGAGTTGGCCGGGGCGGTGATGTTGACCAGCGGAATGCCTGCCCGCCCGGCTGCCTGAGCCCTGGGGATCACCCGCAGCTCAAACGTCCCGTCGTCGGGGTTCGTATCCGCCCACACGTAGTCCTCGCGGCTGCCGGTCGCGGGGCCTGGGTTGACCTGGACCATCAGCTCCTCGCGGCTGCCGATCACGGCACTGGTCAGGTCATCGCAGCCCGCCACGCCGACCCAGCCGCCCTCGATAAAGATGCTGAGCCCGGTCCCTGCCCTGACGTAGACAGGCCGCACCAGCCCGACCCGGCCAGCAGTCACCGCCGTAATCACGGCGCGGTCGTCCGAGGCGTCATAGTTCGCGCCCTGGCCCCACGCGAGCTTGCCGCCCGGTGCTTCGCTCATCGCTGGACTCTCCTCTGCTGTGCTGGGCGGAATCCGCCTTGGTGGAACGCCTGGCTGGCCTGCCGGTCCATCCGCGAGATAGCCCCGTTGATGCTGGTCCTGGTGGCCTGCGGCGGGCTGGTCAGCGCCGCCGACCAGTTAGCGATGCCAGTTGCCGCGTTGACCTCGACCTGGAGGAGCCGCGCTTGGAACTCCACGCCCCCAGGAATGAGCGGGGTCACTGCCCGCACCGTCACGGTGTCGCCTGGCCCGTAGGTCAGGATCGACGGATGCGACTCGGGCGGGGCTCCGGTGACCTCCTGGGCGGGGATCGAATTGATGATCGTGGCGGTGGTGGACCGCTCCCACAGGGTGGACTCCAGAATGGTGCCTGGCCAGTCGTCTACGGCGTCGAGCCGGGGGAGCTGCGGGTTATCTATGTAGGTGATGGCCACCGGCCGCAGCGCCCCCTCGGGCGCATCGCTGGGCAGGTCACCCACCGCGAACGTGTGCGTGCGGAGCTGGTCCGAGTCCATCAGGAATCGGTAGTTCAGGATCGCGCCGGGCACTGCCACGCCGAGCCCGGCATCATCTGAGCCCACCCTGGGGTAAGCGATCCGCAGCCAGCACTGAGGCCGCCCGTTCGGCCCTGCCCGGTATTCCGTCCTGAACTCCGGGCCGTCAAGCACACCGCACAGGTTCATCAAGAGCTGGCCCCGCGAGCCGCCCTCCAGAAACTCGTACTTGCGGCGTCGGCCCTTGCCTGGCCCTGGGTCGGTGGCGAGGATGACGCCGACCTCTTGGACTGGCTCCGCGAGGGTCCGCGCTATGAACGTCTGCTCGACGGTGACCTCTGGCGGGCCAGCACTGCCGAACTCCAGAAACGGGTGGGTGTCCTGCTGCCTGCGGGTCAGGTAGCCGGGCAGCTCCAGCAGCGTGAATTGCACGTGAGCTGAGCCGTCCTGGTCCTGTAGCCCGGTCGGCACCCCGCAGAAATAGGGCTCGCCCGCGTAGAGCGCCCAGACCCGCCATGACCACAGGTTGATAAGGGTCTCGGAGTCCAGCCCGCACGGCAGGTTCACGGTCATGTTCCCGTGCCCGAACGCGCTGACCCGCTTTACGCAGTAGAACGAGCTGACATCGATCATGCCTAGCTGCCGGTGGGGTGGCCGCATGGTCTCAGCCCAGAACGTCCACTCGCCGGGCAGCTCGGTGGCTGGCAGCCACGGGTTGATCGGGATGGCCCGAGACTCAGGCCCCGCGCTCCTCAGACCCATGTTGACCTCCAGGCCAGGACCACCGAGCCGCGCCCGCCAGCCCGCAGGGTCCACCGCACCGAGGAGGCCCCCGCGATGGTCATGGGCCTGGAGCCAGGCAGGATCATGCTGGCCCTGGAGTAGCCGCCTGGTGCCTCAGCGGTCAGGTTGGCTGTGGCCACGAGAATCTGGACGCCGGTCTCGATGGTGGCCAGCCGGATGCCCCCGATGCCGTCTGTGAGCAGGGACTCCGACAGGTCCCCGGTGTAGGCCGCATAGACCGGCGCGGGATGGTTCCCGGTGTTCCGCAGGAGGGCTGAGTTCGGGATGGCCGCGGCGTACCGCCACGGGTGGGTCCTCGGGTAGTCCCGGCCGGTGGCCTCGGTGATGTTGGTCAGCTCCACCGTCTGCCAGGTGCCCTGAGACAGGGCAGGGTCAGCAGCGGTCAGGGCCACCTGGTAGCGGAACCCAGCCGAGCCGAGCCACTGGACCCGGAACTGTTCGGACCCTGCCCGCACGTCAGCGGTCAGGACCCGCTGGAGGTCCCAGTCACCGACCGCGAACAGGACGGGCTCACGGGCAGCAGCCCTCACGGCGAGCTGGTCACGGAACCGGCCCAGCTCCTCCCGTGGCCCCGTGACCGCGCCCGACAGGATCACCGTGCGCTGGCGAAGGACCTTCGGCCCCCAGGCTGACCCGTCGCTGATGACCCGCGCCACGTCGTTGCCGTCCAGGGGCGGGGAGTCCAGCCAGCCCTCCAGGTTCGTGACGACGGCGCACAGCCCGTTGGTCTGGTCGCCTGTGTTGAGCCAGAGCCCATCCCAGACAACCGGCGTCAGCTCGCGCAGGGCTTGGCGGGGCGGTACCTCATAGGTCCAGTCGAACCCGCGTTCGTAGCTGCGGACCCTGGTAGCGGCGTAGAGGCCCACCGGCATCCTGGTCATGAGAGGCCCCCAGCCGTGGCCCAGGCCAGCTCACGCGAGACCAGCGCGGCTAGCTGCTGCTCGTCCATCCCGGCCGAGGGGTAGACGTTGATCACCTGGCCAGCTCCAGCGCCCAGGCCAGCCATCCCGCCGCCGAAGCCACCCAGCGGGGAGGCCATGCCGGGCACGGCGGGGACCTCCAGGTGGTCAGCGGCCTTGGCCATCCCGACCTCCACGCCCTCCATCAGGCCCTCCCCGAACGGCATGGTGTAGCGGGACGGGGAGCCGATGCCGAACGCGGACTTGAGCCCGCCCAGGATCGGCCCGGCCACGTTGGACTGGAGCCAGCCGCCCATCTGGCTGGCGGCCTGGAGGCCCTGCTGTAGCCCGCTGATCATCTGCTGACCGATGGGGGTCATGGCGGCGGCGTCGAGCCCGGACCTGATCTTGTCGAGCACGGGGCCGGTCATGTTGGCCTGGAGCCAGCCGCCCATCTGCTTGGCAGCCTCCAGGCCCTTCTTGAGCCCGGCCACGACCTCGGACCCCACGGTCATGGTCTGGGTCGAGGGGCTGAACACCCCGAACCCGGACTTGATGAACCCCATCACGGGGCCGGTGACGTTGGACCCGATCCAGCCGCCCATGCTCTTGGCGGCAGACAGCCCGGCCTTGAGCCCTTCCACCATGCTGGAGCCAGCCGACTGGGCCTCGCTGGTCATCTTGGACCAGGCCCCCCGCGCCGCATCGACCATGCCGCTGGTGGCTGACTGGACCGCAGACAGGGCCTTACCGAACCCGGCCGCGACCACGCCGCCGATGGCCCCGGCCACCTGGCCCGCGACCCCGGCCAGCTCGTGGAACGCGGGTATCAGCCCTGGACTGTTGCCGGTGATCCAGTGCCACAACTTCTCGGCTATCCCGATCAGCCACTCCACCGCAGCGCCCAGCAGCTTGATGGGCTGGACCACCTGGAGCGCGGCTGAGGCCATCGCCAGCAGCTTGATGGGGACCTCAAGAATCGGGACCAGGACCTTGGTCGTGATGTCGAGCAGGAACCCGATCACCTTGATTACGGCGGTGATCGCGGGGACTATGGCCCCCATCGAGTCGGTGGCCCCGTCAGCCCCGCCAGCCAGGTTTTGACCGAACAGGGCAGCGATCTGCTGGAGGAGCGGGGCCAGGTTCTTGAGGGCTGGCCCTAGCGCGTCCCCGATGGCCTTGATGATTTCCCATAGGGCCAGGCCGAAGGTCTTGACCAGCTCCCAGACCGAGGACAGGGCTGGCTTGAGCCCGGTCCAGAGGGCCTGACCCATCCCGATTACGCCCTCGCG
>Ga0208099_1000002_pt1 | contig 14357 bp, 20 predicted proteins | sample MicForSoiPHH15_O_FD_188036 | JGI IMG/M metagenome (GOLD analysis project Ga0208099, IMG submission 188036) | Forest soil microbial communities from Harvard Forest Long Term Ecological Research site in Petersham, Massachusetts, USA - MetaG HF043... | ecosystem: Environmental > Terrestrial > Soil...
GGTGAGTTGCCGGTGATCCAGTGCCATAGCTTCTCGGCTATCCCGATCAGCCACTCAACGGCCTGGCCCAGCAGCTTGAGCGGGTTGACCACGTTGAGGGCAGCCTGGGCCATCGCCGCCAGCTTGATGGGGACCTCAAGAATCGGGACCAGGACCTTGGTCGTGATGTCGAGCAGGAACCCGATTACCTTGATAACCCCGGTGATGGCGGGCAGCAGCCCGTCCATCGCCCCGGTTGCCCCCTCAGCCCCGCCAGTCAGATTTTGACCGAACAGGGCAGCGATTTGCTGGAGGAGCGGTGCCAGGTTCTTGAGGGCTGGGCCTAGCGCGTCACCGATGGCCTTGATGATTTCCCACAGGGCCAGGCCGAAGGTCTTGACCAGCTCCCAGACCGAGGACAGGGCTGGCTTGAGCCCGGTCCAGAGGGCCTGACCCATCTGGATTACGCCCTCGCGGAAATCCTTACTGGCCACCATCATGGCGGCGACGGCGGCCACCACCCCGACCACAGCCGCGCCTACGGGGTTCATCGCGGCGGGCAGCAGACCGGCCGCGGAACCCATCGACCCGAGCCCTGGGATAGCTGCCAGGGCTGAGCCGCCCATCTTGACCAGCCCGCCGCCCACCATGCTGATGGGGCCGGTCAGGTTCTTGAGGAGCGTCCCCACCACGGGGATGCCGCTGAGGAGCTGGGGGGCCACCAGGGCAGACAGGCCAGCCGCCCCGGCCAGGAGCGCAGGCCCGAACCGCTCGATGATCTTGACGACGCCCTGTATCTGCTCGGGCTTGAGGGCAGCGATCCAGGCCGTCCACCGCTCGATGACCTTCCCGAGGGGCACGGCTATGGCCTCGACCGCCTGAGCTATGGCGATGATGATGGGGTTCAGCACCCCACCCGGCGCGACCGCCGCGCTGAACGCCTTAGCCAGGTCATACGCCTGGAGGATGACCGGCCCGAACGCCTGGACTAGATCCTGGCCGATGCTGACCTTGATGTCATCGGTTACCCGCTTGAAACTGCGGAGGACCTTACCGGGCTCGGTCATGGCCTCGGCGTAGGCCCCCGCCACGGTCTTGCCTGAGACCAGCACGGCGTTGAGGACCGCCTGGCTGCGCTCCGCGTCGGTCAGCTCCTTGGTGCTCTTGCCCAGCGACTTGGCGTACTGGTCGATGGCCTGGCCAGCCTGGACGTTCAGCCCGGCGTTGCGGAGGACCTGGGAGTTTTGGGTGGTGATGCCATGCGTCAAGTCCGCCAGGACCTCGGTGGAGTTGCGCCCGCTGATCACGGCGGCATCCTGGGCGACCCTGGCCAGGTCCGTGCTCTTGGACAGGTCCAGGTTGTTACGGGCGAACTGGGCCACGAGGTCCTGGGCAACGCCCGCCTCGATGCCCTGCTTGCGGATCGCGGTCACGGACTCTTGCATGGCCTGGTAGCTCAGCCCGTTGGCCTTGGCCAAGGCGCGGAGGCTGGCGTCCATCTCGCCCACTCGGGCGGCGCTCTTGAATGACTCCACCCCGAACGCGGTAGCCGCCCCGGTGGCCACCGTCAGGCCCGTGGCCACGCTGGTCCCCAGGGACTTGGCCAGCCCGCCAGCGGCCTTGAGGCCGTTGGTCATGGCGCTGCCGATGTTGCCCGCCGCGTTGGTCCCCGCCTTGGTGGCAGCGTCACTGATGTCAACGGACAGTTGCTTGGTATCGGCCGTGACCCTGATCGTCAGGGCTCCGTAGCTGTAGCTAGCCACCGTCCACCACCATGCCCGCCGTGCCAGCTAGGGCCTGGGCAGCCTCAGCCCAGGTGCCTGCCTTACGCGCTCCAGCGCCGTCCTGGGCCGGTCCTGGGGGCTGCTGCGCCCACCTGGACCCTGGCCTGGGCAGGGGCCTGGGCTTAGGTGCCCGCTTGGCACCGTTGGCCCGCAGCGTGACCCAGGTCAGGATGGCCACCTGGTCGATGAGGACGGCCAGGAGGTCAGCCTCAGTGCTCCACAGCTCCCCGCCCCGGAGGGCCGAGGGGGGCAACCGCCGCAGCAGGTCACTGACCCGCCGCGTGGACACCTGCGGGTCTAGGACATCGACCCCGAAGGCGTGCAAGAGCGCCGCCTCTACCTCCGGGTCGAACCGCGCCGCTGCGGCGGCTTGGAATTTGGGAGGCTGTCCAGGCCGTACCTGGCCGCGATGCCCTCGAACAGGGCGTTGAGCTCGCCCAGGTTCAGCCCCGCCTCAGACAACTGCTCGTAGGCCACCGCCCCCAGGAGCATGGGCAGCGCGTCGTCCAGCTCGCCCTTGGCGACCAGCCGCAGGGCCGACAGGGGCCACACCGATGCCGGGGGCACGCTGTAGTCCTTGCCGTGATAGGTGAACGCGAACGGCTCAGCCTTGGCCTCAGCCAGCTTGGCGGCTGCGGCCTGCTCAAGGTCGAAAGGCTGGGGGCCTCCGTTCGCGGTGGGCCTGGTCACGCCGCCGCGCTGGCGGTGCTGGCCTTGGCCTTGGCCTTGGCTGCCCTGCGGGCGCGGGCAGGAGCGCTGAGGCTGGCTGCGGTGGTGCCGCGTGGGCCGAGCTGGACCCGGCCCAGGACCCCGCCGTCGTCCAGGGCTGCCAGCGTGCAGTCCAGGGGCACCGCTGCGCCTCGGGTGATCTGCATATCACCGGCACTGGTCAGGCTGGCCCGCCCGAAGGTGATGCGGAATGCGCGCTCCGCGTCGGCCGAGTCGATCGAGATGGCGTGTAGGTGCTGCGGGGAGTCGGTCCTCAGCTCCATGTCAATGGTGCCGTCGTCCTCGGTCTCGGGCTCATCGGCATCGAAGTACATCGCCAGGGTGATCTGGTTGAGCTGCCACAGGACGAACTGGAGCGTGACGCTGCGGCCGGTGATCACCGAGCGGAGCGGGACCACGGACTGCCAGGGGGTGATGTCCTCGGTGTCGGTGCTGGACCCCACGGTGGGGCCATCGTCTGACAGGTAGCCGAGGATGCGCCACGGGTCCTCGTAGTCCTCGCTGGTGTCGTCGGGTGCCTCGGTGCCAGCAGGGGCCACCCAGATGCCGGGGCCGTTGCTGGTGCCGACCTGGACCTCAGACGGGTTGAGCGTGGCCTCCCAATCGGGGTCAGGTGTGCTCATCGGTGGTGTTCCTTCCTACGAGTCCGCACCAGCCAGGGCGGCGGTGCGGGGGGGATGGACTCGGACCTCATAGCGGGCCACATAGCGCGGCCCGCCGTCTGGGTCGGGGAGCCAGAACGGCCCCTCGATCGGCTGGACATAGCAGACGCACCCGAGGTCCCAGGGCACGTCAGCCAGGCCCACCATGACCTGCCGGATTCGCTCGGCTAGGTCCCTGGCGAGCTGCTTGGACTTGTGGCGGGCATCGACCTGGACGAAGTGGGCCAGGACCCACCCGGCGCGGTCCTGCTGGGTCGCGGCGTAGGCCCAGGAGGTCACGCCGCCCAGGTCCTTGAGCTGAGCCCAGACGTGGGCCTCCAGGTCAGGCTGGACCACCACGGGCATCATCGGGACCTCACCGCGGCGAGGGCCTTACCGAGCGGGGCGTCTGCCCTGCGGTGCCTGGTGCCGTACTCCACGAAGCGGGCATACGGAACGTCGGTGGTTACCAGGCTGGTGGCAGGGTCGCGGCCTGGCACGACACGCCAGCTCGCGGCCAGCCTGCCGGTCAGCCTGGGCGAGTTGGCCGAGGCAGCAGCAGCCACCTGGCTGGCGATGCCCGCTATGTCCTCCTGAACGCAGCGCCGGGGCGCTCCAGGGTCCGTGACCACGAACTCCGCATCAGCCACGGGGGGCCTCCGTCGCGGTCATGGCCCAGCAGTCCAGATAGCCGCCCAGCTCGGGGTCCTTGATGTAGCGGACCTGAGACAGGACCCAGACCTGGCCCCTGATCACCGCCGCCATGCCCTCGGCGGGCTGGGCCTCGGGCGGCAGGTAGAGGTTGCCCGCGTTCGCTGCCCTCGGGCTGAACGGGCCAGCGCCGCCGCCCTCGGTGGCCCTGGGGTCCGAGGGGCCAGGGCTGAGCTGGAGATTGCCTGGCCCGGCCCAGCGCCAGCGCGGGTCCTCACGCGGGGGCAGCTCCCACCCGTGGGCGTCCGCGCCCGAGCTGGGCGCGTACAGCTCCACCTGGTCAGTGGCCAGCAGGACGGTCACAGCTCGACCTCCCACCTGTGCCGGTCCAGGTCCCGCCTGGCCTCAGCCATCGGGGACTCCAGGGGCACCGATACGGCGGTGGTGAACGAGCGGTGCCAGTTGGCGCGGGCCAGCGCCAGGCCGTAGGCCCCGCCTGGCAGGGCCGGGCTGTAGCTGACCGATTGGGCGCCGGTGGCCACCTGGCTGACGGTGGGTGTCATCGGCAGGGTGGCCGCGTATGCCTCCCACTGGAGCGCGGCGCACAGGTGGGGGTCCAGCTCCCACCAGGCGTCAGCGATGGCCTGGGCCTGGTCCTGGGGCAGCCCTCCAGACGCGGGCGGGTCCAGGGGCGGTGCCCAGGACTCCCACGCTGGAGGGCTCCCAGGTGTAGTCATTTCTTGGCGCTCCGCTCAGCCGCGCCCGCGACCGGCCCGTGCGGGTGGTTCGTGTTCGTCCGGGTCGTGACGAGCCCGATCGAAGTGGTCAGGGCGGTATGCCAGCCGATGTGAGCCGCCATCTGGTCAGCGGCCACCAGCGCCCGGCACTCCGCGCAGGTCTCAGCAGGGCGGGCCATCGGTCAGTCCTTGGCTGCGCCGCGCTTGGTGGTGACCACTTCCGAATCGGGGCCTAGCGGGGCGATGGTGCTCAGGTTCATCCGGGCGAACGGGCGGGCACCAGCAGGGACACGCGGGGTCACTGGCCGCACGATCGCAGCCGCGAACCTGGCCCACACCTTGATGGGCGTCACGTTGTCTTGGAACCCGCTCACGATCACCGCGCCGTCAGCGTCGGCGATGACCGCGTTGGGGTCCATCGTGTACCTGATGTCTTGGCGGACCCCGATCATGAGGTAATTCCAGGCCCCGGTGATGAGGTCGGTGGTGATGCGCGGCCAGGAGGTATAGCTGGCTGGCAGGCCGTAGATTGAGGGCCTGGTCTCCTGATCGGCCTGGGTCACGCCCAGGAGGAGGGCTCCGGTGTCGTCGCGGACGCCCCGCAGCCTGCCCTTGACGGTCAGGTCTGCCGCGTGGCCAGTGACCCCGAGGCCCTGGGCCTCCACCAGGGACATGCCCTGGTTGATGGCGTCCACCGCATCGCTGCCAGCAGCTACAGCCTGGCTGAACGTGTTGGATACGATGCCCCCGGTCGGGTAGCTGGGCGGGGCACCAGTGCCGAAGATCACCGCGTCGTCCAGGGCCAGGCCGATGGCCTCAGCCAGGCGCGGCCTGACGAATCCCCAGATGTTGACCACCGCATCCTCTAGGTACTGGTCGGGGATCGCGGACACCGCCGCGACCTCCTCAGCCCGGAGGACCTGGGCCTCCAGCGCCAGCTCAGTGAACGGCTTGCGCCCGCCCGCTGCGTTGACGAATGAGGCCCTGGGCAGGGTCTTGGGGATCGGCAGCTCATTGATCTGGGTGCCCATCGGCACCAGGTTGGCGAGCTGGAGGACCGTGGAGTATTGGGCGGCCTCTTGGATGATCTGGGCCGCCATCTCGGTGGGGATTACCCCCGAGTAGTCGTAGTTAGGCGCGGCTGGCGGCATGGGAGGCCGCCTCCTCTCGACGTGACGAAGTTGGGACTGTCACGCCGCATTTGCGCGCCACCCTGCCCGCAGGGGGCCTCACGCCCGCCTGCTGGCCTGGCCTGGAATCACTCCTCGTGAAGCGCCCGGGTTCGGCTACCGGCTGTCTGCGGCCTCACGCCGTCAGGCATCGGGGTCAGGCTACGCCTGGGGCAGCTCGGGAGTCCAGCCAGCCGCCTGGAGGTCATCGGCCAGGAACCCGGCCGTGGTCAGGGTCGGCGGGTCGTTCCCGGTGAACCAGACCCGCACCACTGACCCGGCATGGGCCACCTGGGCGAACAGGTCATTGGCCGAGCTGGGCACCAGCTTGGTGGTCAGCCATGCCCGTTTGCTCCACTTGGCCACCTGCTCGATGAGGGCCGGGGAGTGGCAGGCCGGGCCGGTCGCGGTCACGATGACCTGCTGGCCGGCATAGGTCGGGGTGTACCAGGCGCAGCTCAGGGGCCTGGGGCTGGGCGCTGGAGTGGGCCTGGTGCTCGCTGTGGACGTGCCACAGGCCACCACCAGGAGGACCAGGGCTGGCAGGACCAGGCCCAGGCAGGCCAGCCTGAGCGCGTGGAGAACGCGACACAGGGCCGAGCAGTAGACCGACCCTGGGCGGGAGGGGCGGCGCAGGCAGGTCAGGCACAGGACCTCGGGCGGGTCCTCATCAGGGGGGTGGGCCACCCGGCTACCCTAGCGCCGCCTGATCTGCCGGATAAAGTCCGTCTCCGGTCCTGGGGCTGAGGGCTCGCGGGGACCTGGCGGAATGTAGCCAGGAGGAGGCGGCGGCGCGGGCACCACGGCTAGCTGCTCGACCAGGGCCGCGATGGCGGCGGCGTCGGGCTCCCCGTTCTTGCCCAGCAGCTTGGTCAGGTCCAGGGCTGCCAGGGCGGCGTCCGGGTTGGCGATGCGGCCTGCTGCCTTGGCCCTGAACTCGGCAGCAGCCAGCTTGAGGTTGGCCTCCTGGGTGGCCTCGGCGCGGCCTGCTGCCTTGGCCTCGGCCACGGCACGCTCCTGCTCGGTCATGGCCCCCTGCTGGGCCTTGGCCAGGTCTGCCTCCAGCCGCTTGGTCCGCTTGCGCTCATCGTCCAGGGTGGCCTGGAGCCGGGCCAGGTCCTCGGCGGTGGGTGCCCCGTTGCTGGGAGCTGGAGCTGGAGCTGGAGGAGGAGCTGGAGGAGCTGGAGCTGGAGCTGGAGGAGCTGGAGCTGGCGGCGCGGGGGCCGGGGGTGTGGTCATGGGTCCTCCTGACTAGGCGGCGGCTGGGGTTGGCTGGGGCTCAGGCTGGGGCTGGGGCGGGGGCTCGGGCTCGGGGGTGCCCTCGTTCAGCTCGTGCCACCGCCCGATTTCCTGCTGGGTCGCGCCCCACTTCTCCCACAGGACCTCATACGGGACCTTGAGCGTGGCCATCTTGACCAGGGCATCGACTAGCTGGCCCTCGGTCCTGGTCTCGAAGTCGGCCCAGATGACCTCAGCGGAGACATCGGCCGCGGCGGGTGACCCGATGAACTGGAGGCCCAGCCTGATGACCTCCTCCCAGTCCTCGCCCAGGTGGAGGGCACGCCGCCGCACCTTGGACACCAGGCCAGCCTCAGCCGCCTTGAGGGCATCGGCCGACAGGTTCGCCACGGTGCCCAGCAGGTAGTGGGCGGGGGTCTGGGTGATGGAGGCCAGCAGCTCGACATCTTGTTTCACGGCGTCCAGGTAGCCCTGGAGGTTGGATTCAGCGATGGACCCGAACCGGCCGTCTGGGTTCTCGTTGGTCAGCAGCCGGTTGGCCCCGATCTGGAATGGCCGGGACACCTTGGTCGTGTCGGTGCCGTCCTGGGCCTTGATGACCTCGCGGGCCACCTTGATGCCGGTCGCCCAGACCTGCCTGTTAGCGCCGTAGTCCACCGACACCGAGCGGTTAAACAGGGTGGTGTGGACCCGATCCTGTATCGGGATCACCGACAGCAGCTCGGACCTGGGCGGGCCGACCGTGCGGGGCTGGGGGGCCAGCTCGACCATGCCGACCACCCCGGCCGGGTTCGGCTCGACCTGGGGGCGGGCGCGGTTGGTGCCTGGCTCCCAGGTGACTATCTCGTCGGGGGTGATCAGGACCTCCGTGCGGCCTGACGTGGCCTCATCGGTCCAGCGCTTGTAACCGGCGCGGCGGCGGTGCCGGTTGCCCGGCTGGTAGAGGACCGTTGCCTGGAGGGCTGACTCAGGGCTGATGGTCACCCCCACGGGGCTGGACTCATCGGGCTGGACCAGCACGAAGCTGGAGCCCTGGGTCAGGGCATCGGTCTGGAGCATTTCGGCGTCGGCGTCCATCGAGTTGGCCTGCCAGATGGCCCAGGCTGCCCTGGAGTCCTCCTCGTTGCCGAACCGGAACCCCGTGACCTGGAGCCGTTCGGCCACTGCGTTGACCACCAGCTCCGCGAGGTTGGCCCTGGCCTCGGCCAGCAGCGCCCGGAAGGTGCGCCGCTCCTCCGTGTCCATCAGGGCGATAATCCCCGACTCGTCGTCGTAGTACGCCTGGTAGCCAGCCGCCACGGCAGCCTGCCGGTCCAGCTTGCGCTGGGCTGCTGCCCGCAGGGCCTCCAGCTCGGTCATGTCCATAAGGTCCTCCTCAGAACCCCGCCGCCGCGTAGTCCTCCTCGGGCGGCGCGGCCTGGTGCCGCAGCGCCCGATCCAAGGCCATCACGGCAGCTACCACGCTGTCGATCTTGTCGGCCGACCTGGCTTTATCCGGCTTGAGGTTGCCAGCAGGGTCCTGCTTGACGATCAGGTTAGCCGCCTGCCAGCGGACCAGGGGGTTATCCCCGTGCCGGTAGGTCCCCGCAGCGACCAGCCGCAGCAGCTCCCGTGTCGGTGCCGCCATCGTGGCGTAGCCCTGACCTACCTGGACCAGCGGGAACCCCTCCTCGATCAGCTCGGAGCTGAGCTGGGTTGCCCCCCACCTGTCGAACGCTATCTCCTCGATCTGGTATTGCTCGGCATCGGCCCGCAGCGCCACCTTGATGTGCTCGTAGTCGATCACGTTCCCCTCGGTGACGGTGAGGAGCCCGGCCTCCTCCCACACGGTGACCTTGCCGCCAGTGCGGCGGTCCAGGTCCCGCACCGCCGCCCTGGGCGCGAAGCACCGCCACAGGAGGTCATGCCCGCCCGCGCCGTCTGGGAAGTCCAGGCAATAGCTGGCCAGGTCGGTGGTGCTGGCCAGGTCCAGGCCCCCGTAGCAGACCCGCCCCTGGAGCTCGTCATGGCTCGGGAGGCAGTCATCCCAGGCCACCATGTCCAGCGCCCGCCCGGCCTGGGGGGTCTGCTGGTTCAGCCGGTACTGGCGGAACGCCCGCTCGGCCGGGAGGTTGCCCTGGGCCTTGAGGTATTCCGACCGGAGGATACGCAGGTCCAGGTAGTCCCCCAGGGCTGGGTTGGCCAGGTGCCAGGTGGCCTCATCGGTCCAGTCAGCCTCTCGGGGCGCGGCGTGGATCACCACCAGCCTGGCCCGGTCCAGCTCGGGGTCCTCCAGCACCCGCTCAGACCAGGCCCGCTCACTGGCCGCGAACCCGCCAGGGTCGTTGTCGGCTGTCGTGACCAGCATCAGGAGCGGCTGAGACCTGGCCCCGAACCCGGTCCTAAGCGCGTCGTAGAGGTCCCGCGAGGGCTGGGCCAGCAGCTCGTCAATGTACGCGCCGTGCGGGCTCGGCCCCAGGGCTCCCATCGCGTCCCCGGCCACCACCGAGAAAAACGAGGCGGTCTTGTCGTAGCTGATGGTCCGGGCTCCTCGGGCGATGTGGAGCCGACCGGACAGGATGGGCGAGAGCTGGACCATGCGGGCAGCAGCCCCCCAGGCCAGGGCTGCCTGGTCCTTATCGAGGGCCAGGCCGTAGACCTCGGCGGCCTCCTCCCCGTCGCTGGCCAGCAGGTAGAGCATGACCCCAGCGATGAGGGCCGTTTTGCCGTTCTTGCGGCCGGTGGACAGGTACAGCTCCCGGTATCTCCGCAGGTACTTAGCCCAGCCAGGGTCATACTCGACCGTGCCGAACAGGGGCACCAGGACCTCGTTGGCCTCCCAGTCGGCGGGGATGAACGGACGCCTCGCCCAATCGCCCTTGGTGTGGACCAGGAGGCTGCCGAAGAAATCCAGCACCCTAGCGGCGCGGGGTTCGCACAGGTGCTCACCGCGCCTGCGGCAGGTGGCCCCGCTGAACTGGTAGCCACAGGGCGGGAACCGGCGTCGATCAGGCATTACGCCACCATGATGCCCTGACCGGCGGAAGGGCGCACCCCCCCGGCCCAGGACGGCGCTGGCTGGCGTCTGGGGCCACCTGCCTGTGATCAGACCTGGGCCAGCTCCAGCTCCTCCTGGGCGCTGTCAACGCTAGGCTGCCCGGCATGGGGCCTGAGCCCAGGCTGACCCCGGCTGAGGCCCGCGTCCTAGCCTGGCTGCCCACTCACCTGACCGCGCCGCAGATCGCGGCTGAGCTGATGCTGGCCAGGTCCACCGTGCGGAGCCAGATCACAGCCGTCTACCTCAAGCTGGGGGTCCACTCCAGGGCTGAGGCAGTCACCCAGGCCAAGGCCCTGGGCCTCCTGAGCTGAGCTGGGCTGGGCCACAACGTCAAGCAGGCCAGGACCCTGGTGTGGGTCCTGGCCTGCTGGGGTCAGGCTGGCTATGCCTGGGGGGTCTCAGCCTCGCCCTGGGGGACCAGGGCAGCCTCAGCCTTGGCCTCCTGGGTGGCCTGGGCCTGCTCAGCCTTGGCCTTGGCCTTGGCATCCTTGGCCGCCTGGGCAGCCTCAGCCTTGGCATCAGCCTGGCAGCCTGAGCACCACTCCAGGCGGCCAGCCTTGGTCCCCAGGGCATCCCCCGCCTTGCCGCCTGTGGAGGGGGTGGTGGTGTTGTGGGTGTTGCACCGCACCAGCCAGGCAGGGCTGTCCTTGGGGGCCTCACTGGTCCGCTTGAGCAGGTCATAGCCACCCTTGGGCCAGCGGATTTCGTACCCAGCAGGGGCAGGGGCATGGGCTGAGTCACCAGCCAGGGCAGCAGCCAGGCGGTCAGCCGCGCTGGTCCTGCCCTCAGCCACAGTCCGCTCCACCTTGGCCTTGGGCTCAGGGGCCTGCTGCCTGGGGGCCTCGGCGGGCACCAGTGCCCAGAACTTGGTGGCTGACCCGAAGGCACCCCCATCAATGGCGCGGCCTGCTGAGGTCTTGAGGGTCACACCCTGCTTATCGACCTCGACCTTAACCACCTTGATGCCCTTGGGGTTGGGGGCCTTGATGGCGGTGCCGAAGAACTGCCAGCCGCTCAGGGGGTTGCCGTGTTGCTTCCAGGTGGCCCTGACGGGCTGGGGGCCAGTGAGGGCCTGCTCAGCAGCAGCCTGGGCCTCCTGGTCGGCGTGCTTGACCTCAAGGGCCTGGTGGCGGGCAGCCTTGGCCTCGTCGGTCTCGCCCCCGTTGATGGGGTGGACTGTGGCTAGGACCTGCTCCTGGGCAGCAGCCAGGGCAGCCTGGGCCTCGACCTCAGCAGCAGCCTGGTCCTTGGGGGTCTGGTTCTTGGTGGTCATGGGGGTGGTTCCTTCCCGGTTGGCCCTGCCCCCTGGTGGGGCGGGGCTGTGCGGCTTGGCCCCTGGAGGCCAGCCTCCTGGGCTAACAATCGGTTACGGACAGTTATTCCCAGTCACGGATTGTGCCAGGTCCCCGGCTCCGCTACGCTGTCCTGAACCTGGCCCCGCGCTGTCGCTTGGTGGTTCAATCCCCAGTGCGGGGCCGGGCCACACGGGGGAGCCCCGGACTGGCAGGCGGATCGTGGGCAACGTGCCGGGGCCTGGAGGAGTGGCTGGCAGACCTCCGCTAGGACAGCAGCCTGTCCGCGAGGGCATCCGCCACGGTGTGCTCCACCCTGAGCGGCTGCCTGGCCGCAGGAGTGAGCCCGAACTCCCGAGCCCACCGCAGCAGCTCCAGGCTGGCGTCCCGCTGCTGAGCCACTGCCGGATTCTTGCGGATCACCCCGTCACGGTCCCGCAGGAACAGGCCCGACCTGCCCACCAGCTCCGTGGCCACCCTGAACCGCGCCGACGCTTCGCAGTACCCGGCCAGGGCCATCCTGTCGGCGGCGGTCGCGGTGCCCATCGCCAGCAGCTCGGGCACGATGAGGTCCCACTCCTCACTGCCGCCTGTGGTCAGCCACTCCGGTTTGGACGGGGCACCCCGGCGCGGCTTCGGCTCCAGGGGGCTGACCCTGGAGGGCCTGGTCTCCCCGTGCAGCACCCGGAGGTTAGTCGGCTTCGGTGCCGGTCCTCTACGCCCCATGCGCCGCTACCTTCCACCCCGAGGCCCTGGCAGCCCGCCGCGCTAGCCGCTCGCGGAGCTGGGCCTGGTGCTCAGCCATGACCTCCTCAGCCATGCCCTCACAGTAGGCCCGCGCCGCCTCGAACAGGGGCCGGTCCCGCACCACCAGCGGAGCCCTCCTGGCAATCGACCCCGGCTCCATCCAATGAAAGACGCGGGCCTCACCGCGCCCGTTGCTGTGGGTCTGCCTGACCACCAGCCGGGCCATCTCGGGGGCCATCCGCTGGAGGCCCACAGCCCGCATCCCGGCGCGGTAGTAGACCCGCATCCCCGACCGCTCACCGCGCCCGCCGTGATTCTTGATGTAGGCCAGCGGGTAGACCAGGGCGGCGGTGGCTGACTCGGCAGACCCGGCGTACTGGTAGGCGTGGAGGATGTCCTCCTCCACCGGCCCGATGTAGGGCTCACGGCCAGGCCCCACCCGCTCAAGGAACAGGCTGTACGGGAACCCAGGCCGCACGAAGGTCCCCGGCTCGGTGGCGGGGTTGACCGCCTGGAGTTTGGCCCCGGTCATCCGGCTGTTGGTCGCCAGGGTCACCGCCGCCAGGAGGTCAGCGAACATGCCCAGCCCGCCCCTGGAGGCCACCACCTTGGCCGAGGAGGCATAGCCCACGAACGCGGTCAGCCGCCGCAAGTTGTCATCGAGCTGGAGCACCGCCCAGCACCCGCGCTCCTCAGCGACCCGGCAGGCCCACTCACGCTCCGTGAAGCACCCCAGGAACGCGCCCGGCTCATACGGGCCAGGCCCCATCCAATGCGCCGCGGCGAACTCCTCCGCATCGGCCACCGGGTAGGGCACCAGCTCCCAGCGGTCCCGCTCGTAGGCTGGTGCCCGGTCCTCGCGGACCACCCACACCGGGTCAGCCGTGACGCCCTCCAGCGGGGCCAGCAGCCGCCTGGTCTGCCGGTCGCGGAGCTGGGGCCTGCCGCCGCTGATCACCACGGGGAGGACCCCGCGCAGGAGGTCAGGTGGGGTAACGGACAAACACGACTCCGGGTATCTCGGCCAGCTTGGGGCCTGCCTTATCGGCCTCGGCCTTGGTCTGGAATATGACCGTGACCTGGTGCTCAGCCGACACCACGGCGCGGGACTGGTCCGACAGGCCCAGCTCCCCGTTGGCGCTGGCCTGCTGGAATCCGGCCACGGTCTCCTCCCAGTCGGCCAGGTCCAGCACGTCCCCGAACTCGGCCGCCATGTCCACCAGCTCGTCAGCCAGGAGCGCGTAGTCCCACGTCGTGTAATCGCTGGCGCGGTTGTCCGCGATCCGCAGGGCCTTGACCTGCTCAGGGCTCAGCCTGGTCTCGATGATCACCGGGGCCAGCTCCTCGTCCAGGCTGAGGGCTGCCAGCCGCCGCACATGCCCGATGATGACCACCAGCTCCCCGTCCACCACGATGGGCTGCTGCCACCCGAATGCCTTGATGGACGCGGCGGTCTGCTGGACCGCCTTGTCGGTGATCTTGCGGGGGTTGGACGGGTAGGGCCTGATCTTGGCCACCGGCATCATCTCGGCCTGGGCCAGCTCGGCAACGCTCACGGGACCTCCTGGGCATCGACGGCGGCGTAGGCTGCCCGCCAGTCCTCCTCGGTCGCGTCCCCGATGTACCAGCGGGACGTGTGCCTGGCCTGGAGCCAGCGCTCTGCTGCCCGGTCGCGGGCCTCACTGCCGAAGGCGGCCAGCACGTCCATCACGGCGGGTCCTCGACCTCGGCCAGGCCCAGCGCGGCCTGGGCGCTGGGGCTGTCCAGCGGCATGGTCACGGTCACTGAGGCCCCCGGCTCAGGCAGCCTCAGCCTGACCAGCTCGCCCTGGCCCTCCTCGTCAGGCTCGGGCGCGGCGAAGTCCGCCACCATGTGGTGACGCTCGGCCCAGCTCCCGATGGCCTGGCGGCTGGCCCCCAGCCCTGGAGGCACGAACACGACCACGCCGCCCTCCTCCGGGCCGAGCAGGGCGGCAGCGTCGGCCAGGTGCCGGTCCACCCATGACGGCAGCTCACCTGAGCTGGGCTGGGCTGCTGAGGGCGGGCCTGGCATGGGCCTAGCGTAGCGCCGCCGCCCGAGCCGGTCACGAGCCGGTTTCCGGTCGAAATCGCTTGCTAACGATCGCCCCAGGTCAACGAGCGGACTAGAACGCCGGATTACGCGCGATTTGCGCGCATTCCCGCTGGTCACCGGCCTGAGCCGGTCGTACACCCGTTCTAGCCGTTTCCGCTGGTCAACCGGCGTTTTCGGGGCCGGGATCGCCCCAGGTCACGCCGGTCTGAGGCCGAAAAAGGCCGGTGACCAGCGGTTTTCCGACAAAAGCCGGAAAACCCTGCCGGGCGCACGGCGGGA
>Ga0208099_1000003_pt1 | contig 14233 bp, 7 predicted proteins | sample MicForSoiPHH15_O_FD_188036 | JGI IMG/M metagenome (GOLD analysis project Ga0208099, IMG submission 188036) | Forest soil microbial communities from Harvard Forest Long Term Ecological Research site in Petersham, Massachusetts, USA - MetaG HF043... | ecosystem: Environmental > Terrestrial > Soil >...
CCTGCAGCTTCGCCGCTGGCCAGGTCACCGGCATCACCGGGATCGCCGGCTTCGGCCACGTATGGACTTGGGTCGCCTTCACCGTCAGCCTGCTCGTGCTCGCCGGGCTGTTCCGTCACGGCTGGCCGGTGCTGCGTGGTCAGCACCGCCCCGCCGCTGGCTAGGTCAGCTCGTCGTCGCGCCCGAGTCCGCGAGGGGGCAGGCCCATGTGCGGACCGTAAGACCACGGCCCGTTCGGGATAATTGAAATTCTTTTTTACCGAACGGACCATGGTGTCAGCCTTCGCCCAGGCGGTCGTATACGTCGATCATTTCGAGCGGCCGCAAGTCTGCCGTGACGCCGAAATGGCGAGGTCCCTTTCATAACCACGCGCCGACCCGCCGTTATACGCCATAAGTCGTGGCCTTCGGCGAGGGCGCGTTGGGGCAATGTCGCGGTGACGGGCAGCCGGTCATGAGGTGTCAGCAAGCTGACAGGGATTGTGTCAGGCAGGTTGCTGAAGGCCGCCCGGGAGCTGGGAGAAGCTTGCAGGCGTCCGGTCATTCCGAAGACCGGAAAACTGCAAAGGAAATCACGGGCAGCAGGAGGAAGACCATGTTCGCATACACGCCCCGCCGGGGAACTGATCCGAAGAGGATTCATCCGCGTACCGCATCGTCTAAGGCGGGCACCCGCATTCGCCGGCTTGCCGCAGTCCTGGCCGTCACCACCGCTGCGTTGATGTCGTCTGTCGCGGCCATCCCCGCGGCGTTCGCAAGGGTCATCCCGCCGCCTGGCGGGTCCGTCGGGACCAGCTCCGTGGCGCCGGTGCAGACGTCCGCTGTCCGGGTGGTCACCAGCGGCACGCCGGGCTGGCAGATCGCCTTGATCGCTCTGGGCGCTGCCCTGCTCGGGGCCGCAGCCGCTGTCCTGCTGGGGCACGTCCTGGCCGGCCGCCGGGCCGCGTCCGCACTGGCCGCCTGACGCGAGCCGGTCAGGCCAGGTCCGCGAGCAGGATGTCGAGGGAAAGTTCCTCCTCGATGCGAACATCGTGGCCCACCATGGCGGCCGCCAGACCCGGATCCCAGGGGGTCGCGACCGGCTCGCCGGCCAGCCGGGGCAGCCGCGTGGCGGAACGCACGGCCAACACTGCCGTTGCCGCGGCCTCATAAGCGCTCCTGTCGTACCGCCACGGCTGCCAGTGCGACTGTCCCTGGCCCACTCGCTGACGAACCGCGCAGGCGATCCGGATACCACCCCAGTCGAAATCGCCGTGGTAGCGGAAGTCCGCGCCGCCCGCCGCCAGCAAGTCGAGCAGCCGCCATCCGGCGGCCGACGGCTGGCCGCCAACGCAGACCAGTGGCGGGCAACGGCTGCCGAGCTCGTCTGCGGCGGCCGCAATCACCACGGGATTTTCGCAGATCCGCACCAGTCCCGCTGATAGCGCCCCATCGTGGCAGCGCAGCTGCCTGAGGGTGAGCACGGCCGGCTGTCCGGTTTCCCGGTGCAGGGCCAGCACCTGGCCAAGAGCGGTATGGCTGTCGCCGGGCAGGCCGAGGCAGAGCACCAGCGAGGAGAGGTCGTCAAGGTGAACGCCCACGAAGGCCCATGCCGTGCGGCGCGAGTCCGCGCTCACGTCAGCCGCGAACGGCAGGCCGGCCAGCGCGCGGACCGCGGACAGGGCGAGCGTCCCGGCTGGGCGACCATCATCGAGGGCATGCGCGTCGCCGCAGCATTCGGCGGCGAGACGCCCGATCGGGATTCCCCGCGACGGCAGCCGTCGCAGCACCGCCGCCACCTGATCAAGCAGCACCAGCGCCTCATTAGGAGACGGGGCCAGGCGGCGCGCGACGCCGGTTGCGTCGAGCCACCCGCGCCAGGCGGCTAGCTCGGTGCGGCCCGCCACGGCCTCATCTAGCGGCGCGAACGCGGCCGCCCAGGCGGACGCGGTATCCGCCCGGTCGCGGTTGCGGTCCCGGAGCGGACCGCTCAGAAGCGCTACGGCCTCGGCCAGTCCGCCCGGCGCGGCACCGCTCTCGCGCAGGACCCGGTCTACCTCGGGCAGCGACACCGACAGCGACGTGCCAGAACGGGGCTGCCTGCCGGTCAGCCGTTCGACCGCCCGCCGCTGCTCTACGGTCGCCCCGGTCAGGGTCACGGTCCCGGTCAGCGGGCGCCCGGCCTCCAGCCGGTCTCGCGCCCGCTGGACCAGCCAAGCGGTGGGCTCGCCGCCGAGCAGGCGGTACAGCCTGGTGCCGTCCTCTGCGGTGTCGGTCACACCGCCGCCCGGTCGGCCCTGCGGCGTTCCTGGCCGTCCCACCGCCACGGCGTGACCAGGACCGCGTCGACGCCGTCCTGGCGGGCGAGATGGGAGATGCCAAGTCCGGGTACCTGCGGGTAGCAGCCCCATTCCCGCTCGCTGGTCATGACCACGTCCATGTCGAAGGTGGCGAGCAGGCCCAGGCACTTGGCGCGGGAGTCGTCGTCGACCCCGGCGAATGCCTCATCGAGAGCGATCAGCCTCGGGGCGTGCGGGTTGCCGGCGGACTTGTAGTGCGACGAAGCCGCCGCGAACAGCGGAACCGATACCACCAGCGCGCGCTCGCCTCCCGAGGCGGGGCCGGTAGCGGGCCGCCACTGCCCGTCCTGATAGCGCTGGATCACGAACTCATGCCAGCCCCGGTAGTCAAGCGCAGAAGTCAGCGCCTCGGCCCAGCCGGCCGCGGGATTGTCCGCGTGCTCGGCGGCGATCCGCTGCTGTAGGAACGTCCCCACGAGCCCCCGGTCAGCGGCGGACCACGCGTCGATCGTCTGCCGGAGCTTGAGCCTGACCCGGTCGAGTCCCTCGGGCGCGTTCCTGGCCTGCTGCCAGATCAGCCGCAGCTTCATGCCGGTCGACGTCGGCCGCGATTCCAGTTCGTCGTTCATCTGCCTGACCTCGGCCTCGGCCCCTGAGATCAGCTCGTGCAGCGTTCCCGCCACCTCGTTGAGGAGATGATTCTCCAGAATCTCCCGCTCTCGCGCCGACAACAGCGTGGTCCGCTGATCCACCTCCGCCGCCAGCGCCTCGGCCAGCCCTGGCAGATCGTGGCTACGGCCCTGGAAGATCACGTCGATCACGATGACGCCTTCGCTCAGCGTCAGCCCCGCCGAGTGCCCATGCCTGGCCATCGCGTCCGCCAGGAGCTTATGCTCCTCGGTCACCCGCTTCTGGATCCGGTCCCACGGCCCGTCTGCGTCGTCCACGGAGTCGAGTTCGGCGTTGACGGCGCGGGCCAGGATCACCGTCGGCGTCGCTGCCCATGGCTGATCGGTGTCCGGGATCTCCACCGAGGTCACCGCGACCCGCAGCAGCCCGGTGACGGCGAACGCTCGGAACTCGCGTACCGCCTCGTCCCGCAGCCGCGCCGCGTCCTCGACCTGCGTCCGCAGTTCGCCCTGTTTCCCGTCCGCCTTGCCCCGCGCCTCAAGCGCTCCTTGTTCCCGCTGGCGGGCATCGCGCTCCGAAACCTTCAGCCGGCCCAGAGCAGCGCTCACCGTGGCGAGCCGCTGCTGCAGTTCCTCGACCGCCGTGCCGACGGTAGCGAGCAGCTCTTGATGCGTCGTCGCCGCCGCGTCGGCCGCCTCCCGCGCCTCGGCGGCCCGCTCGCTCGCCTCAAGTAGCAGCTGACGGCTATCGGCGAGCTCCGTCTCCGCGTCGGCCGCGGCACGGATCGCGATGTGCGCTGCCTCGGCGGCCGGCCAGAGAGCGGCGAGCGCTACCCGGTAAGCACCCAGCCCGTCTCGTACCGTACCAAGCTCTTCGGTGCCCGTAGGCAGGCCGACATCGGCTGCGAATTCCGCCGCCCGCGCCTGCGCGATCACCAGTTCGCCCTGCCGCTTCTGCAGCTTCGCGACGGCCTCCGCATGGTCGGTGCGGGCCAGCGCGAGCTGTCCGCGTCGCTCAGCTGCCTTAGTGTGCGCCTCGCGCACCCCGTCATCCGGTGGCACGCTGCGGTGCTCGTCTGCGAGGCGGTTCTGCCGCGCCGCTATATCCGCCAGGTCCGCGTCGAGCCCTTCGATCGCGGCACGCTCAGCGTCGAGCTCCCGCTCGAGCTGCTCGATCCGCGCTCGCCGCGCGGCCTCCCGCGCCCCCTCGCCGATGTAGCCGGCCTGGTCCTTGCGCCAGGCGCCGCTCAGCACGCCGTTGGACCACCGTCCGTCCGTGGTCGCCCACGTGCCGCGGCCGGCGGTCCCAGGCTCACGTGCGATAGCACTCAACACGGATGCGACTGACATCTCTCCCAGCACCGCCGCCTGGGGGTCGGCCAGGTCGATCGCGGGCACCAGCAGGGTGGCGCACGATTCCCCAGCCACCGGGGCAAGCCCGGACACTACGACCACATCCCCGTCGACGAGGTTCCCTTCGGGCGTCACCCACGCGTCAAGAATCCCCGCCGCCTCTAGCGCGGCCTCGAGCCCGGCGCGCTCGTCGTCGGCCAGGCCCGGCGCGAAGTCGGTCACTTTCCAGAACGGCGCGCCCGGACGGCCGTCGCGGATCCCTGGTACCCGCGTATGCGGCATCGGCGGAGCGTCGTGGCCGCCCCCGCGCAGTCGGCCGATCTCTTCCGCCAGCTCGCCAGCCCGGATCCCACGCCGGGTCCGCTGACTGCCGAGTTCCCCAGCCAGTCGGCCAAGCTCCGCGCCGGCCACGCGGGTGACGTCGTCAATGATCGCGACTGCGGGATTCCCGCCTTCGCCGGTCAGGCCCCAGGATTCCAGGGCGGCGATCAGCTCGTCGGGATCGGCCACCCGCAACTCGGCCACGCCGCTGAGGTATGAGCGGTAGCCGTCCAGGAGCAGCCGCATCCGTTCCTCTACTGCGAGCTCTGCGGCCGTGACTCGGTCCGCCGCGGCCTGGACCTCAGCCGACAGCCTGCCTTCCGCTTCCTGCGCCGCCTGTAGTTGCCCGCGCGTGATGGCGACGTCGGCGAGCAGCCGGTCCAGCTGCGCGATGGCCCGCGCTTGCCGGTCGGCGATGGCCTGGGCTTCGCGCTTGGACCGGGCCAGAATGTCGGCCGCTGCTGCCTCAGCGGCATCCAGGTAGGCAGCGACCGCGTACTGCTGGCCGTCGGCCCGTTCGGCTGGCGGGGAGGCATCCGGGTCCGTACTTCCGAGGTACGAACTGTCGAGTGCCGCGACCGCTGCCCGGTGCTGCTGGGCGCAGCGTGCGTCGGTTGCCGTGGTCGTGGCCTCACGCAGCGCCAGGGCGAGCTTGTTACGTCCGGTGCCGGCCCGGTGCGCTGTCTGGGTCACCTTGTCGGCGTACCGCGTGACGTGGCCAGCGTGCCGGTTCCGGTCGCCCTCTTGGCCCTGAGCCGCCATCTCTTTACGTTCAGCGTCCTCGCGGAGCTGCTTGAGCCGCTCCGCGTCGCGCATCGCCGGGTCGGCCTCCAGCGCCTTCTGGCGCGCTTCCAGCCCGGTACGCTGCTCCTCCAGTTGCGTGAGCTCGCGCTGCGCTTCATCCAGCTGCTGCTGGGCGGCCGTGAAGGCCTCCTCGGCTGCGGTGAGGTCCCGGCCGAGCTGTTCGTAGCGGCTCTGCGTCAGCCTCGGCCCGGCGGCCTTGCGCTTGGCCGCCACCTTCGCGTACCGGCGGTAGTGGCCCAGGAAATCGGTGGCCGCCTCCTGAGCCTCGGCCAGGGAGCGCAGCGCGTCGCGCTCTTCATCGAGACCGCGGAATGCCTCGGCAACGGTCGTCACGAGGCCGGGGCTGAGCGGGGGGAGCGCCTCGGTGAGCGCCCTGGATAGCAGCTTCTCGTCCGGCTTCTTCGACAGCTGCGGCTGGCGCAGCTGGACTAGCAGGTTGACCAAGGCCTCGTAGCGGTGCGGGCCGAGGCCGAACAGGTGCTCGTCCACGGCTCGGCGGTAGTCGGCTGCCCGGTCATACACGAACCCGTGCTGGCCGATCTGCTCCCGCAGCTTCTCCCGGGTGAGCGGGACGCGGCTGTCGGGTAGCAGCTGCAGCTCGGCGCCGGGGCGCTGGCTGGTGACGAAGAACCAGTGTCGTGCGATTCCGCGCCCGGCGACGGCCTTCAGCCCGCAGCCCAGCGTGCGAAACTCCTCGATACCGTCGGCCCCCCTGCGGCCGAACTCCAGCCAGGTGTAGCCCAGGCGTTCGGGGCTGGGGTGCTTGCCGCCAAGCAGCAGGTTCCACTCCATCCGCTTCTGCCGGTCGCCGTCCGGCTCCACCCGGTGCGGCGCGAGGTCGCCGTCGAGCAGGAACGGCAGCGTGAGGGCGAGCACCTTGGACTTGCCGGTTCCGTTGTTGCCGCGCAGTAGCAGACGGCCGTCGTGGAACCAGAACTCCTCCTGGTCGTAGTAGAACATGTCGACCAGGCCGGCCCGTAGGGGCTTCCACCGCTCAGAAGATGGTGTCGGCAGCATCGGCCGTCGCCTTTCTAGTTTGGCTCGTTCCCGTCTTGCCCCCGGGCAGAGTGCCGGGCTCTCGGATGGTGGGTTCGGCGAGGGCGAAGCGTGCGATGGCGGGCCGACTGCGGATCACGGTGCCGGTGCCGGTGCCGGTGCCGTCGAGCGTGCCCGCTAGGTCCACCTCGACGAGGCGCAGGGCGGTGAGCTTGTCCAGCGCGACCCCGAGCAGTTCGGTCTCCGCGCCGGGATCGGTGACGCCCTTGCGCCAGTAGCTCGCGTGCGCCTGCGCCGCCTGCCGGACAAATTTAAGCAGCTCGGCCCGAGGCGCCTGTGCCCTTCCCGCCAGGTACTCGGCGACCAGCAGTGTGACGTGTCCGTCGGTGCGCTGCTCGGGCATCCGTACGTCGGTGAGCTCATCGTCGGGATCGACCATAGCGATGCCCTCAGCGCGCAGCTCCGGCAGCAACCCGGTGGCCTCGCTGATCCGCGCGGTGATGTTGTGCCGCTGGGCGACCAGGTAGGCACGCTCGTCCTCGGCCAGCTCGTCGTAGTAAACGACCGGATCGTCGAGCAGCCGCCGGGTGAGCATTCTGCGCAGCGCCTGGTTGCGCAGTTCGTCGGTCTCGGCGACTGGCTCGGCGGTCAGCTCCGCGAGCTGGGCCTCGAACCCGCGGGCGGTGATGGTCGACGGGCCCCTGCTGCCAGTCAGCAACACGCTCAGTACCGGTCGGCGCACATCGTAAAGGACGTCGGCGCCTGCCGACAGGTAGGCGTCCTCGTCCCCGGCGACCCGGCTGAGCGCGCCCCAGGCGAGCAGCAGTCGGACCACCGCCACGAGGTCGGCGCGGTCGCTCCTGCTGTCCAGGGTCAGCGTGAACCCGGTAGCCGCCAGGCCGGGTTCGGCGGCGGCGGTGAGCACGTCGTCGGCGAGGCTGCCGAGCGTGGTCTGCGCGTCGGCGCGGGCGAGCGCGGACAAGGCCAGGCATGCAACGACGTACCGGCGGCGGCTGAACGGCTCCCTGTTGTGTCCGCGAGCGGGATGGGTAGCGTCGGAAGTCAGCGGGGCGGTCTTGAACAGCCGGGCCGTCTCCGCGTCTGCGGCCAGCCGCCAGCCGGTCTCCCTGCGCAGCCAGCCGCTGAGCACCGGCAGGTGCCGCCGGACCAGCATGAGTGACTCCGCGTCGTCGGCGACGACCAGCAGCGGCTTGGCGAGCAGGGCGCGGAGGGCGGCCTGGCGCTGCGCCTGTTCCTCGGCGGGGATCATGGCATCAGGTCCGTGATCTCGATGACGTGCTCGGGACCGGTGAGCACTCCGTCCTCGGTCTTGATCGCGGCCATGCCGCCGTCAGGGACCAGGCGCAGCCGCACCTCCAGGCTGCCGTCGCTAGTGACGGCCTTCACCTCGGTGTCGCCGGGCGCGCAGGACGCGAGCGCGTCACCGAGCAGGCTGAGGAACAGGCGGAACGCCCTCGGGTCGAGCACGTCCAGGTTGGACAGCAGCGTCGGCCCGCTGGTACGCAGCCGCCGTCTTGCTTCGGCGGTCTGTGCGGCCTCGTGCTCCGCCTGGCGGCGCAGCAGTTCCTTGGCCGCGGAGCGGTCCTTCACCTGAGTGGGCTGGCCGCGCCGCTCGTAGCTCCCGGTCTTCCTGAGCTGCGGCGAAATCCGGATCGGCGGGGCCTCGCCCCACGGCGTCCCGGCCGGCACATTTTCCCACTCGTCCGCGGTGTCGCCGGTCACGGACAGGTGCCGGGCGGGGGACAGGCCGAACGCCGCCCGCCACAGCCGGTGAGCCGTCACGTCGTCCGGTGCCTCAGCGAACCACCGGGCGAGCGCAGCGAAGTCCGCCGATCTGTCCGAACGGCCGGAACGCCGCTCGTTAAGCAGGCCGACCGTGTCAATGAGCTGCTTGATCGCCGTCACCGCGGCCTGCCGCAGCAGCCTGGCCTGGGATGGATGCCCCGCGTCCCGCGAGGTGAACCAGTCGTCCAGGCCGCGCCACCGGTTTCGCCACGCGTCGAGTGCCTGCTCTTCCGCATCCGCCAGCGCCGCTGCCGCGTCCGCCCCTTCGGGGGCCGCATCGGCAGCCTCACGCCTGGCGGCGACCGCCAGCAGTCGCTCATGACCCGCGGCTTCCAGGTCACCTAGCAGGACCGCGATCTGGGCACCGGAGTTGGCGAGGTCGGCGATGAACCGGTTGATGTAGTCGATCAACCGTTCCTTGTACGCGATGAAGCCGTCGACGTCTCCGTCGGAGAAGTCGATCGCGCGCCGCAAGGCGGACATGAACGCCTGCGCGTTATCGGCCAGTGAAGAGAACCGCTCCGCCACTGATAGCAGCAGCAGGTGAATCTTGGCCGGATCGGGATCACTCTCCCGGGCCAGCGCGAGCAGCGCCTGGAGCTGGCCAGCGATGTCGGCCAGGGCGACCGACTGGAGCTGGCCCCGTCGGCCGATGGCCTCCTCGTAGAACGAGATCGCCTGCTCGGCCGCGTGCCCTTCGGCCGTGAGCTGGTACAGCGACCGCTTACGGTGAAAGTCCTCCACCGTGGTGACGCGGCTGGTGTCGACGTCAGCCCTCAGGTTGCCCCACTTGACCAGCTGTTCCAGCGCCTCAGTCAGCTGGTCACCGGCATCGACCCGCAGCTCTGCGGCGACGTCCTCCGGGCGCAGGTGCACAATGAAACGCTCCTTCGCCCGCGCGAAGATCCGGAGCAAGCGCCGGTAATGTTCGGCGTGCGGAACACCGAGATGAGTGAAAGGCTGCGCCGCCACGCGAACGTCGGCCTGCGACTTCCCCGGCCCGCGCCCCGACGAGCGCACTTCGTCAGCCACGCGTACATCGTGCCGCATGCCACCGACAAAACGCGCCGGTTGCGCTACGGCGCTCCGACCAGACCCGCGCGATAGCGGGGTACCGAACGGATATCGCAGCTGACCGTCGACCAGCCCCAGTCGCTTAGCGTGACTGGGCTTGCGATACTGGCGTGCCGCCGATCGTCGGCTCGGAGCGCCCGAGAACTGTGTCGGCCGCGTCGATCGCGATGCCAGGTAGGGCGCCGGCGTCGACCAATTACGGGCAGGCGGCCCGCGTTTGACCGGCCCCGTTCATGACCGGTACCGGATGCTCCGGCCGGCTGTGTCCGGGGCGTTCGAGCACCGGACCGGCCGTCACGCTCGCGACCTTACCGCACTTGGGACAGGCCCCCGCGCCGCCATTGAAGGAGAAGAGGCAACCGCAAAAGCACGCAACGTCAATCATCGTCGATACCTTTCTTTCTCTGCGCCCGCTGATGCGGCGGGCCGGTGACGGCAGCCGCGCCGGCTACGGCCTGGCCTCGAACACGGCGTTGAAGCCCGTCAGCTTCTCCGCGTCGATGGCGGCCGGCTGCTCGGTAGTGGTCATCTGTGCACTCCTGGTGGAGCTGAGTTCCTGACCGGAACGTAAGGGCCGCCTGGGCTCCCTCGCTTCCGGGAAGGCCCCTAGCCCGCACCTCGGCGGGCATAGCTTCGTACCGGGTGGGTCCGTAGGATCGCTGACATGTTGCTCGGCCGTGACCAGGAGCAGCAGGCACTCGTCCTGCTGCTTGAGGATGCGCGGGCGGGCCGCAGCGGTGTACTCGCCCTTTCCGGGGAGGCCGGCATCGGCAAGTCGGCGCTGCTCGCCTACGCCGAGGATCATGCGGTCGGCATGCATGTGCTCCGGGCCCGCGGGGTGCAGTCGGAGGCTCAGATCCCGTTCGCCGGCTTGCTCGAGCTCCTGCGGCCGGCGCTGTCCTGGATCGAGCAGATCCCTGATCCGCAGGCCGCGGCGCTGGAGAGCGCGCTCGCGCTCCGGCCGGCCGCCAGCGCGCCGGGTCGCTTCGCCGTGGGTGCGGCGACCCTCAGCTTGCTCGCCGCCTATTCGGAGGAAACCCCGGTAGCCGTGCTGGTGGATGACGTGCACTGGCTCGACGGGTCGAGCGCGGATGCCATGCTTTTCGCGTTCCGCCGCCTGGTCGCCGATCCTGTCGCGGTCGTGCTGACCCTGCGCCAGGGCGAGCCGTCACTGCTTGACGGCGCCGACCTGCCGACCCTGGGCCTGGCCGGCCTGGACCGGGCCTCGGCCGCCGAGTTGCTGAGGCGCCAGGCAGACGAGCCGCTGAGCCGCGAGCTAGCCGACCGCCTCCACCGTGAAACCGGCGGGAACCCGCTGGCGCTCCTGGAGCTCGGCCAGGAGCGCCAGCGCCTGGCCGGCCTGCCACCTGGCGCGCCGCTCGCGGCCGGGACGAGCGTCGCTCGCGTGTACCTCCAGCGCTCGCGGAGTCTTCCGTCTCGCACCCGCGCCGCTCTTGTCCTTGCCTCAGCTATCGACGGCGGCGACGTGCCGGTGCTTGCCCGCGCCGCGCCAATGCTCGACCTGGACCTTGCCGACCTTGTTCCCGCCGAGGCGGCGGCTTTGATCACGGTGCGCGATTCCCGCGTGGAGTTCCGGCATCCGCTCGCCCGGTCGGCCATCTACGGCGACGCCCCGGCCGACCAGCGGCGTGCGGTGCACCGCGCTGTGGCCAGCGCCCTGCCAGATACCGAGGCCGACCGCCGGGCCTGGCATCTCGCGCTGGCCGCCTTCGGCCCCGACGATGCGGCCTCGTCGGCGCTCGAGCAGGCGGGGCAGCGCGCCTACCAGCGCAGCGCCTACGACGTCGCGTCGCGAGCGTTCGAACGCGCGGCCCTGCTGGCCCCGGACGAGGCCCGGCAGGGCCGGCTGATGTACGCCGGGGCCGACGCCGCCTGGCTCGGCGGACTCGCCGATCGTGCCGTAGCCCTGCTGGACCAGTCAGTCCGGCACGTGTCCGAGCCGGGTCTGGCTGTCGCCATCGAGCACCTCCGCGGCCACATCGCCATCCACCGCGGACCGGTTACCGGAGGGCAGCAGATCCTCCTGGCCGCCGCCGACCGAGCCGCGCCGGTCAATCCGGAACGAGCGGTCGTGATGCTCGCCGAAGCGGCGTACGCGTCTTTTACCGCGGGCGATGCCGCGACCATGCTCTTGGCCGCCGAACGGGTCGCCTCGCTCGCCCCGCCCGACCCGGACGGCCGTATCGCCTTCTTCACGCTGATCACGCGGGGCATGGCGCTGATCTTCTCGGGCCAAGACGAACCCGGCGCGCCGGCCATCCGCAAGGCTGTCGAAGTGCTCGAGCGCTCGGACGAACTCCGGGACGAGCCCAGCCTGCTGGCCTGGGCGGCCATGGGGTCGATCTGGCTGCGCGAGGCGGACATCGGGCGAGCCCTTCTGTATCGTGCGCTCGACGCGGCCCGCCGCAAATCCGCGATCGGCGCGCTGCCCTTCATGCTGCTCCACGTAGCGACCGATCAGGCGGGCACGGATCGATGGGCCGAGGCTCAAGCCGGCTTTCACGAAGCGATCGGCCTGGCCAGGGAAATCGGTCAGCATAGCGACCTCGGCCTGGCGCTGGCCTTCTCCGCCCGGCTCGAAGCCAGGCTGGGCCGGTCAGAACAGAGCCGCACGCATGCTGACGAGGCGCTGAGCCTGTCTCGCAAGCTGAGCCTGGGCGTGGCAGAAGTGTGGGCCATCGCTGCCCTGGGTGACCTTGAGCTGGGCCGGGGCCGACCCGAAGCCGCGCTGGCTCATTTCGAGGAGCAGCGAGTCGTGCTGCGCTCGCGCGGCATCCAGGACGCCGACCTGTCCCCGGTGCCGGAACTTGTCGAGATCTACCTGCGTCTGGGGCGCGGACCCGAGGCCGCCGAGATGGCCGCAGACTTCACCCGCGACGCTAATGTCAAGGGCCAGCCCTGGGCGCTGGCGCGCGCCGCGCGATGCCGCGGGCAACTCGCCGCCGAGGGCGAGTCCGATCCTTACTTCGAAACCGCGCTCGCCCTGCACGGTCGGACCGCAGACGCCTTCGAGACCGCCCGCACGCACCTGGCCTACGGTGCCCGCCTGCGGCGGGAGCGCCAACGGGTTCGCGCCCGCGACGAACTTCGCGCCGCGGTGGACATGTTCGACCACCTCGGCGCCGGCCCGTGGTCGGACACGGCGCGGGCCGAACTCGCCGCCACCGGCGAGACCGCGCGGCGGCGGGACGTGACCACCCTCAACGACCTGACCCCTCAGGAACTCCAGATCGCGCTGAGCCTGGCCGGCGGCCGTACGACCAAGGAGACCGCCGCCGCCTTGTTCCTGAGCCCGAAGACCATCGAGTATCACCTGCGCAGCGTGTACCGAAAGCTCTCCGTCGGATCGCGGAGCGAGCTCAAGGCGGCCCTGGACCGGCTCACGGCCGGATTACCGGGGCCCGACCGGTCTACAACAACTCGGCCAGCGGGACCGCGGCTCGCGCGGCGCCATTGGTCTTCGCCGGTCGGCTCCTAACGGGTTAGCCCGCTGCGCCCCTGACTGAAGCGGACCCCGCAACGTTTGTACCGGCGGCACTAAGGGCTACGTCGGCTGCAAGACGTTTGACCAGATGGCCAGAGACCTGAAAGCGTGACAGCGATGAATGAGCTGTCGCGTACCGCCGCCGCGCCCTGGGCTGCGCGTGGCCCTGTATTCAGTCAGCCCGGCCTGGCCAGGCCGGCCGCCTGGGCGACGTCGCATGATCCGGATCGGCTGCGCGCCGGCCACGGCCGCGGACAGCTGGGCAAACCGCTGGTACCGACCGATGTTGCATCGCCGCGGCTGGGCGGTGAGCTATTCGCGCGGCTCCTGACCTACGGCACGCCGCACGAGACTCATCGGGGCGATGTACTGTTCCGGCCGGGTGACGAAGACGTCGATCTGATCGTGGTCGACCGGGGTTCGGTGGAGGTTGTCCGGACGGAAACGGCCGACGTGCCCGCCGCCACCGTCGCGGCGGTGGATGCGGGCGGCTTTGTCGGCGAGCTGAACCTGCTGACCGGGCAGAATGTCTACCTGCTGTGCCGGGTGCGGGAGGGCGGCATGGTCTACAGGGTGTCGCCGGAGCGCCTGCGGCAGCTCATGGCCAGCGACGTCGAACTGTCCGACATCGTCTTCAAGGCGCTGATTGCCCGCCGGGAGCTGCTGCAGCGCAGCACCGCCGCCCTGGCGGTGGAGATCGTCGGCACCGGCAGGTCGGCGGCGGCGCTGGCGCTGCGGACTTATGCCGCCCGCCAGCGCCTGATCCACCTGTGGTTCGACGCTGACACCGCCGCGGGCCGGGCGACGATGGAGTCCTCCGGCCTGACCGAGGGCGACCTTCCCGCCGTCGTCATGCCCGGCGCCACGCTGAAACAGGCAACGCCGGGCGGGCTGGCCGAGAAGCTGGGCCTGTCCTACCGTCGTTCGTCCGCCAAGCCGGTTGACGTCACGATCGTCGGCGCGGGCCCGGCTGGCCTGGCCGCCGCGGTCTACGGGGCGTCGGAGGGCCTGGATACCGTGCTGCTGGACGCCGTCGGCACCGGCGGGCAGGCCGCGGCAAGCTCCCGGATCGAGAACTACTTCGGCTTCCCGTTCGGCCTTTCCGGCGCCGATCTGACCGGCCTGGCCGTGCTCCAGGCGCTGAAGTTCGGAGCCCAGCTGGCCAGCCCGTGCCAGGCGGTCAAGCTCGACACCGACCGGAACGGCGACCTGCTCCGCCTGCACCTGCAGGGCGGGGAGGTCATCGACAGCAAGGCCGTCGTCATCGCGACCGGCGCCCGCTACCGGGCACTCCCGCTGGAACGCTGGCCTGACTTCGAGGGCGCCGGCATCTACTACGCGGCCACCGAACTAGAAGCCCGGGCGTGCACGGGCAGCCCGGTGACGGTGGTCGGCGGCGCGAATTCCGCAGGTCAGGCGGCGCTGTACCTGGCCGGGCGAGGCAGTGAGGTCTCACTGGTGGTCCG
>Ga0208099_1000004_pt1 | contig 13995 bp, 9 predicted proteins | sample MicForSoiPHH15_O_FD_188036 | JGI IMG/M metagenome (GOLD analysis project Ga0208099, IMG submission 188036) | Forest soil microbial communities from Harvard Forest Long Term Ecological Research site in Petersham, Massachusetts, USA - MetaG HF043... | ecosystem: Environmental > Terrestrial > Soil >...
CCGGGCGTACCACGTTGCTGGCCACCGCGTTGGTGGCCACGGCCCGCAGCACGGTCTTGACTTCGTACGGCGTCAGCTGCGGATGCTTGCTCAGCAGCCGGGCTACCAGGCCGGTGACGTGCGGGGCGGCGAAGGAGTTGCCGGTGGTGAGGATCGTCGACCCGGATAGCCAGGGCACCCGGATGTCGATACCTGGCGCTCCGAAGTCGGTCGGCGGCGCCGGATTGGCGTCGATGCCGAACGGATCCTGCCCGTTGTGGGCGGCCACCGAGATGACCGAGGAGAACTGGGCCGGGTAGGTCGGCGCCGGGACGTTGTTGGTGGCGCAGACCAGGACGACGCCGGCGAAGGCGGCCTCGTCGGCGATCTCGTGGAACAGGCCGAAGTAGTCCTCGCGGCCCGTGCTCAGGGACAGATTGACCACCCGCGCGCCCTCCTTGATCGCCCAGCGCAGGCCCGCCGCGAAAACCAGGCCCTTGCCGGTCAGTCTGCTGCCCAGGACGCGCACTGACCAGATGTCCGCCTCGGGGGCGGCCCGGCCGATGATCCCAGCACACGCCGTGCCGTGGCCGAACAGGTCCTCGTGCGGGCCTTCGATGGTGTGGACCTGCCTGCTCTCCGAGTCCCACTGCAGGGCTACCGCCCGCTCGACGGCGCCGACCGCCGGGTGAGCAGCATCGACGCCGCTGTCGACCACGGCCACCGTGACCCCGGCGCCGGTGGCCCCGCCCCACGCCCAGTCCTTGTCGATGGGCAGGTCGATCCGCGGTACCGGGCGCAACGCCTCCGGGGCGAAGGCATCGCTCCAGGCTGGTCTCAGCGAGGTCGTGGCGGCCGCCTTTCGAGGTAGTCCGCGACATCACGCAACACGGCCAGAGCCAGCTGACGTTCGGCCGCGCCGCTGCGCGCCAGGACCGCGAACGTGAAGGCCAGCTCCGCGAGGTTTGCGTCCGCCGCCGGCAGCTCGCCGGCCGCCCGGCGCAGCGTCTCGGCCAGGTCGTCGCCGGTCGCCGCCTGGGCCAGAGCGTCCAGCAGCACCCGCCCCATGAGGCTGAACCTCTCGACGCTGGCCAGGGCCAGGGCGGCCTGGTCGGCGAAGAGCGAGAGCAGCGCCATGTCCTGCTCGGCACCGGGCCGACGCGGGTCACGGTCGAGCAGGCTGATGACCCCGAGCAACCGCGCGGCGGTCTCGACCGGTACCGCGAGGATGGCCTGCGGAATATACCCGGTCTGCTCGGCCTGTTCCCGGGAGAAACGCGGGTCGCTGGCCACGTCGCTGATAGCGATCGGCTGACCGGACTGCACCACCCAGCCGGCGATGCCTCGCGAGGCCGGGATGCGCATGCCGGTCACGTCGTCCGCGCCTTGTCCCGCGGCGACGGTATAGACCAGCTCCGACTCGTCCTCGCTGAGCAAGGCCAGCGAGCAGGCCGCCGCGCCGAAGAGCCGCCGGGCCGTCTCGGTCAGCGACCGCAGCAGCTCGTCAGTGCCCGCCGGCCGCACGGCCGGGCCAAGGGAAGTAGCCAGCTCGCCTAGTTGGCGCAGCAGTTCATCGGGGCTCATGGTCCGGTCCTGGGTTGACGGGCTGCGGCTTCTGGCCTCAGCCAGGGAGTACGGGCCATCCGGGTCCCGGCGACCGAAAGCAGCGCGGGGCTCGGCTGACTGACCTGCAAGGCAGACAGGAAGTCCTGGCCGTCGATCTTGAGCAAGGTACTCGGCAGGCGCGTCTGGACGGAAGCGGTGCGCGGGATGCCGTGCAGCAGTCCGAGTTCGCCGACGTAACCCGGCGCGGTCACCGGCGCCAGCTCATGAGGCTCGGACCCGTCGCCGCTGGCCTGTACCGACAGCTCGCCGTCGACGAGGATCCACAGCGCGTCGGCCTCGTCGCCCTCGTGGATCACGACCTGGCCGGCGGGCATGACGATCGGTTCGGCCGCCGCCGCAAGCCGCTCGAGCGTGCGGCGGTCCGCGCCGGCCAGCAGGTCCAGCTCGGATAGCAACTCGACCCGCGGGCGCAGCCGTTCGGCGGCCGCAGCCGACGTGCGATCGGCCCGCAGCAGGGTCGGCAGGCCAGCCAGGCCAAGGGCCGGGATTCCGGCGCCCACGGCGACGAGCGCGACGTTGACGTCGAAATGGGCGAGCAGGATGCCGGTGGCCAGGCTGGCCAGCAGGATGCCGGCCAGCACCACGGTGTCGAAGACGCCGAGCACGCGGCCCAACACGTCCCCGGGCAGATCGCGTTGCAGGCTGGTGATCGCGAGCACATCCACGATGATCATTCCGACGCCCGAAACGACCTGCAGGGCGGCGGCCATCGCGGGCCAGTGCACCGGGACGGTCAGCAAGAACGGCAGGGCCTGCAGACAGATGCTGCCCATGATGACCGGGGCCAGCCGGGACACGCCGCTCAGCCGGTTCGCGAGGCCGGCGCCGAGCAGCCCGCCGAGCGCCGAGCCGGCCAGCAGGTAGCTGTAGCCGTTGGGACCGGTGCCCAGGCGGACCGACAGCGGGACGTACAGGACGGTAGCCGCGCCGTAGACGGCGGAGTCCAGCGCGCAGAACAAGATCACGGCCACCGCGACGGGCTGCGCGGCCAGCGATCTCAACCCTGCGGCCCACTGCTGCATCATGCTGTCCCCGGCGCGCCCGCCGCCGCGGGAACGGACTCGCAACCGGGTGACCACGGCGGCCGCGATGGCGAAGCTGGCCGCGTTGATCGCGACGCCGATGACAGGCCGGCCGGTGAGCAGCAGCAGGCCCCCGATGCCCGGCCCGACCACGACGACCAGGGTCTGCAGGGCCGAGAAAATAGAATTCGCGGCGGCCAGATCCTGCTCGCCCACGATCTCGGGCGTCAGCGCACCCGCCGCGGGCTGGTACGGCGCCAGCGCGACGGACGAGACGGCCGAGATGGCCAGCACGAACGCGACCGGAGCGCCGCTGGCGACGGCGACCGCCATTCCCCCCATGAGGACCGCGCTGGCCAGCGCGGAGACGACCATGACGGTGGTCCGCTGGTAGCGGTCCGCCAGAACGCCACCGTAGCTGGCCACCAGCAGGCTAGGCCCCCAGCGGCAGACGGCGTTGGCCGCCAGCCACTGCGTGGAGTGGGTGCGGTCGAAGATGTAGACCGAGATCACGACGATGTAGGACCAGCTGCCGATCTCGTCGATGAGGAACGACGCGATGAGCAGCCGCAGGTCACGATGGCGCAGCGCGTCGCGGTAGCGTCCGCGCGCGGCGCGTTTCCCGCTGCCGTCGGTTGCGGCAGGAGCTGGCCCGGCCGCGGCGACGGATTCCTCCGGGACTGATGTCACTGGTCAGGCCCGTATCCGGGGCTGGGCAGGCTCGCTGGCATCGACGTGCTCGATGGCGTCGGCGCGGTCGCCCTCTTCCACAGACGCGCCGCACTGCCCGCACCTCACCTAGCCCTCCCCACGCCCTCAGTTAACCGCGCCGCGCCTGCCCCATCAAGCCTGTCAACGCTGGACACACCACACCGTAGTGCCCGGTTAGGCCGGTATCCGGGGTTTTGCGTGCTCGATGGCGTCCGCTCGGGTGAGCAGCGGCTCGCAGTGCAGGCCAGTCCCGATGCCATGGGCTTCTTCGATGGCTGCGTCGGCACCCTCGGCGCCACCCCGGCCGAGAAGGTGCTCCGCGTGGTCGAGCAGCCCGTGGGCAAGGTGATAGGGGGTGCTCTGCTGGCGCAGGCTGACGATCGCCGAGGCGAAGGCGGCGCCGGCGGACTGGCCGTCGTCGCGATCGGCGAGCCGGGCCCGGCTCAGGCCGCGTTCGGCCTGCAGCACCGGGGCGAGGTATCCGGGCTGGTAAGAATCGAGCAGGGCCAGCAGCTCGCCGGTAGTGGCGATGTCACCCAGCTCATGGGCGGCGCGTGCGGCCAGCGGCCACGCCCAGCGGATGCACTCGTGGCTAATTCCCAGCGCGTCGCGGAGCGCGACGACGTTCTGGGCGTGACGGAGTGCCTCATCCGGCTGGCGGTGGGCGGCCGCGATGAACGCCTCAGCCAGGCTGATCTCCGCCTTGGTCTGAGCGTCTTCGTTCCCGCGCACATCACGCAGGCCCGCCAGCATCGCCTCGGCGGTGCCGACATCGCCGCGCAGGGCAGCTAGCCAGCCTCGATAGCAGCCGATGTGCTCGATGACGGCCAGGCCGTCGGAGTCCACAGCCTGGAGGAGCTCGCGGTCCGCGGCGTCCCAGTCGCCGACCATCAGCAGGGCCTGGACCAGGTTGGTGATGGCGAACGTCAGGAGAGTCCGGGCGCCTTTCCGGCGCAGGTGCTCGGCAGCGGTGCGCGCGGCCTCGGCCGCCGCCTGCGGATCGGTGGCGGCCAGCGCGTCCGACAGGTTGACCAGCGCGCGGCCGAGCTGGGCGTTATCGCCGGTCTGGGTGGCCAGCCGCGCGCCTTCGCGCAGGTAAGCAACCGATTCCGGCCGCCGCTCCACGGTGATCAGGTATATCCCGCGGGTCATGAACGAGTTACTAAGCTGATCGCGGCCCACGCCGAGAGCCTGGCCCAGGATGAGCGCCTCGGACGAGAGCCGGTCGGCGTCGGGCGAGCCCGCGTGGACGGCTAGCGCGGCCAGTTCGTCCAGCGCGCGCACCGTGTCGGCATCAGGATCTGCGCGCAGGACCAGCAAGGCGGCGGTGAGTTGCTCGTGGGCCTCGGCCAGACGGCCCCACTGGCGCAGGGCCCGGCCGATCGTGGCCTGGGTGCGGGCGGCCGCCCGGGCCTGACCGCGGTCGAGATGGTAATCGTGAGCGCGGCCTGCGTGCTGAATGGCTTCGGCGTAGTCCGCGGCGACGATGGCGGCTTGCGCGGCGTTCTCCCACAGCAGGCCGGTATCCGCCCGGTGGGCCTGGCCAGCGAGCTGGCTCAGTTCGGCAGCGGTGGCGTAGCTGGTGGCGGCCCGCCCGGCGGCGCCGGTGCGCGCGGCCCGCTCGGCGGCCCGGACCAGTGTGCCGATGGCCTGATCGCGTACCTGAGCTGTGTCCGGGTCGTCAGGGACAGCGGAGAGCGCGTCCAGGTAGTGCTGCGCGATCACGTCGGTCAGCTCTTCGCCGTCGCCGGCGAACGTGGCGCGCAGGTGTGCCGCGACCGCGAGGTGGCGGGTCTTGCGGTCTCGGCGGGACAAGGTGTCGTAGGCCACCTGGCGCAGCATCTGCTGGGCGAACCGGTAGCTGCCTCGTTCTGGTGACAGTGGGTCGGCGGACACGGTGAGCACCTCGCGGCGGACCAGGTCGGCCAGCGCGGCCCGGACGGCCGGTTCGTCCCGCCCGGACACCGCGATCAGCGCCTCGGCCGGGAAGCTGGACCCCAGCACCGCGGCGTCGGTCACCAGCCGGCGGACCGCGGGGTCCAGGGCGTCGAGCCGGGCGGCCAGCAGCGCGTGCAGGCTATCCGGGACGGCCAGCTCGCCGACGTCTCCGGTCAGCTGGTAGACGCCCTCGACGGGCCGCACGATGTCCCGGTCGATCAGGGCGCGCACCGTTTCCACCGCGAACAGCGGGATGCCCTGGGCCTGGCTGGTGACCGCCGACCGCGCGGCCGGGGGCATCCCCGGGACCAGCGCGTCGACCAGCTGGTCCATCGATACCGGGTCGAGCGGGTCCAGGGTCAGCGTACTCCGGTTGCGTCCGGTGCCGAACCCGGGCCGAGCGTGGCCGAGCTCCGGGCGGGCGAAGACCAGCACGTAGACCGGCAGGTTCTTGGCCCAGTCGATGAGATGGTCCAGGAATTCCAGCAAGCCGCTGTCGGCGTACTGGGCGTCCTCCACGAGGAGGACGACCGGAGATTCCGCGGCCAGGCGCTCGAAGAACAGCCGCCAGCCGGCGAACAGTTCCTCCCTGGACAGCGCGGCCCCGCTGTCCCCCGCAGCGGCGGCACCCAGGAGCCGGCCCAGGCGGGGCCCGACATACGCGCGTTCGGCGGGATCGGGCACGAACCGGTCCAGGCCCGCGGCCAGCTTCCCGGCTGCCACCTCGGCCGGGTCTTCTTCGGCGATGCCCAGCCGCTGGCGGACGATCTCGGCCAGCGCCCAGAACGCCACGCCCTCGCCGTAGGCCAGGCAGCGGCCGCGATGCCACCACACGCTTCCGGCCAGCCCGTCGGCGTACTTCTCGAACTCCCAGCCCAGCCGGGACTTGCCGACCCCGGCCGGGCCGGACACCAGCACCAGGCGCGGCACCTTGCGCTCGGCCGCGGCGTGGAAGAGGTCCTTGATCGTGCGCAGTTCGGCGTCGCGGCCGGTCAGCGGGGCTTCCAGGCCGTCGACCCGCTGCGAGCCACCCACGGCCGACAAGACGCGGGTGGCCCGCCACAGTTCCTGCGCCTCGGCCTTGCCCTTCAGCCAGTGTTCTCCGGTCGAGGCGAAGCCGATCGCGCCGCCCGCCAGCCGGTGCGTCGGCGCGTCCACCAGGACGGACCCGGGTTCGGCGGCCGACTGCACCCGGGCCGCGGTGTTCACCGCATCGCCGGCCACCATGCCCTGGTTGGCGGCCGACAGCGTCACTGCGACCTCACCGGTCACCACTCCGGCCCGCGCGGCCAGCCCCGGCACCCCCACCTCGTGACCCAGTATCTGTACCGCGGCCACCAGGTCGAGTCCGGCGCGGACCGCCCGCTCGGCGTCCTCCTCGGAGGCGGTCGGCGTCCCCCAGACCGCCATCACGGCGTCGCCGATGAACTTCTCTACCAGGCCGCCGTAACGCCCGATGACCGTCTCGGCCACCTCGAAATACCGTGACAGCAGTTCCCTGACCACCTCGGGGTCCCGCGCCTCGGACAGCGGGGTGAACCCGACCACGTCGCAGAACAGGACCGAACACACCCGCCGTTCGGCCACCGGCCCGCTGGCCTCGCCGGCCGGCTCCGCGGCGGCCGGCGATGGCCGGGCCGCAGATGACGCAAGCGCGCCGGGCAAGGCCAGGCCGCACGACCGGCAGAACCGCTTGCCGGGAATCAGCGGCTCACCGCACGACGGGCAACCGCCGACGTTGGCCCCGCAGTCACCGCAGAACCGATCGCCCTCGCCCACTGACGCATCGCACTGCCCGCACCTCAACCAAATCTCCTACGTCCGGCTCGTGAGCGCTGTCAACCGCGGCCCGGCCCCGGCGGCGTCGTCATGGACCGATGCTACGTGGACCGATGCTACGTGGACCGGATCGTCTCGGGAGTAACCTGGCGTCGCCGTGCTCGCGGACACTGACCCAGGAGGAGCGATGGAGACGCTGCTGCCCGGCATCACGCTCGAGCGGGTGCCGACCAGCCGGCTGACGGTGGCGGTGCTGTCGGTCACGGGCCGGATCGGGCCGGCGGTGCTGTTCGTACACGGCAACGTGTCATCCTCGCTGTTCTGGCAGCCGACCATGCTGGCGCTGCCCGAACCGTACCGGCCGCTGGCGATCGACCTGCGCGGGTTCGGTAATACCGACCCGGAGCCGGTGGACGCGACCCGCGGGCTGCGGGACTACGCGGACGACCTGGCGGCGGCCATCGAGGCGCTCGGGCTGGACCTGGTGCACCTGGTCGGCTGGAGCATGGGCGGCGGCGTGGTCCTGCAGTACCTGGTCGACCGGCCCGGCACGCACCGGGTCGCGTCGCTGACGCTGGTCGACCCGGTGTCCCCGTTCGGGTTCGGCGGGACCAGGGGCGTGGACGGCACCCTGTGCGACCCGCACGGCGCGGGCTCGGGCGGCGGCAGCGCCAACCCGGAATTCGTCGAGCGGCTGGCCGGGCAGGATCGCGGCGACGCCAGCGTGCTGTCCCCGCGGCAGGTGCTACTAGCGCACTACGTCAAGCCGCCGCACGTACCCGAGCACCTGGACATCTTGGTGGAGTCCATGCTGTCCACCCGGATCGGCGACGACTATTACCCGGGCGACTCACGGGCCGCCCAGGCCTGGCCGGGCTTCGCGCCCGGCGATCACGGCGTGCTCAATACGATGGCGCCCACTCACTTCCGGATCGCCGACCTGTCCGGCGTGCAGCCCCGGCCGCCGGTGCTGTGGCTGCGCGGCGCGGACGACGTCATCGTCTCGGACACCTCGCTGTACGACCTGGCCTACCTGGGCTCGCTCGGCGTCGTGCCGGGCTGGCCCGGGGCGCAGGCCTGGCCGCCGCAGCCCATGGTGGCCCAGACCCGCGCCGTGCTGGACGGCTACGCCGCGGTCGGCGGCCGTTACCGCGAGGTGGTTATCGAGGACTCCGGCCACGGCCCGCACCTGGACCAGCCGGAGCGGTTCCTGGCCGAGCTGGCCGGGCATCTGGTCGCTTCGTAAGCACGGCTACGCGCTCCACCGGCCGCCGTCGTCGGGCTCGATACCGTGCTCGCGGAGCAGGTCAGAAAGCCGGGCGACCTCAGCTCGCAGTCGGCGGATCTCGTCATCACGCGGGCCGGGCTTGTGGCGCCGGTGGTGCACGGGACGGCCTGGGCCAGGGTCACCGGTGACGGCGATGATCGCGGCGCGGACCTCGTGCTCCCCGGCGCCGAGACTGGTCAGGGCCCGGGCCGCCACATCGTCACCGGCGTGGAAAAAGCCCAGCAGGATGTGCTCGCTCCCGATGTAGTCGTGACCGTTGGCCACCGCCTCGCCTACGGCTCGCGGCATGACCTGCCTGGCCAGCGGGGTGTCGGCCTCGGGCGCGACCGGCGGCTGGGGATGGCCGGGGACCTGCGTGACCTGCTGACGCACGACCGCCGAGCTGATCCCGAGCCGTTTCAGCGCCTGGGCCGCCACGCCCTGGCCAGTACCGGCTAGGGCCAGCAGAAGCTGCTCGGAGCCAGGGCGGTCGAGGCCGAGCCGATCGGCCTCGGCCCGGGCCTGGACCACGATGTCGCAGGCGTCGTCGGTGAAGGGCATGAATCCGGTGACAGGGGTTCGTATGCCGGCCTGCGGCTTGGGGTTGAGGGCCCGCAATCGCCGGCTGACCCGTAGTGTGCGCATGGGTGCCTCCTTGGCAGGCGGGGCGGAATAAGGAGACAGCCGGGCCGAGAGCCAGGCGGCCGCGTCGGCGGGAGTCACCTGGTTGGCGGCGAGTCCCTCGATAACCACAATGGTGGCTTCGGGCGGATCCAGATCGGCCCGCCAGCCGTTCAGGGCCAGGAACTGCAGGGCCGCCGCCACCGCGACCCGCTCGTTCTGGTCGGGGAACGGGCGATGGCGCAGCAGTGCCCTGATCAGCAGGACCGCGGCGCGTCCCAGTTCAGCCGACCCGGTTTCGGTCAGCTCTGCCTCGATCAGCTCCGCCTCGGGTGGCTTTGCCGCGGCCAGGGCGGCCCGGGCCGCGGCGAGATCGAGCTGGTCCAGCGCGGCGGCGGGGCTGACGCCGAGCACCCGCCCGGCGATCACCACCAGGTCGGCGACGTCGATGGCGATCATGGCTGGTCATCCCGGAGCAGGTCGAGCAGGCGCTGGTGCCGGGCCAGGTTCTCCTCCAGCAGGCCGCGGAATCGCTGGTCCTTGCGGCGCGCCTCGACCAGGTCGGCGATCGCTTCACGCGCAACATCGGACACTGACCGGCCCTCCACCTCGGCGACCGCGGCCAGGCGCTCGGCCAGCGCGGGATCGAGGCGCAGCACCATGTTCTTGGTCCGGGTGTTCCCGGTCTCCGCAGGCTGGATCATAGTGATATCACGATATCAGGATGTCTGGTGCGCGGCAAGGCACCGCGAGACCCACGGTGTAGATCAGACGGGGGCGGGCAGGGCGATATTGGAGTACCTGACGAATCCCCGGAGGAGAGATCCATCGTGACCGCGATACCGGACATCACGCTGAACAACGGCCAGCAGATCCCGCAGCTCGGGTTCGGCGTCTTCCTGATCAAGCCGCACGACACCATGTCCGCGGTCAGCACCGCACTGCAGGCCGGCTACCGGCACATCGACACGGCCGAGATGTACGGCAACGAGAAGGAGGTCGGCGAGGCGATCAGGCGGTCGGGCCTGGACCGGAGTGAGGTCTACGTCACCAGCAAGCTGAGCAACGACGCGCACCGGCCCGACGACGCGCGCCGGGCCTTCGACGAGTCGCTGAAGGCACTGGGTGTCGACTACCTCGACCTGTTCCTCATCCACTGGCCGCTGCCGACCAGGTACGACGGCGACTACGTGTCGACCTGGAAGACCCTGGAGGAGTTCTACCGGGACGGCCGGGCCCGGTCGATCGGCGTTTCCAACTTCCAGCCTCGCCACCTGCGGCGGCTGCACGGCGAGAGCGAGATCATCCCGGCGGTCGACCAGATCGAGGTCAATCCCTACCTGACCCAGGACGAACTACGGGGCTTCTGCGCCGAACACCAGATCGCGGTCGAAGCCTGGTCGCCGCTCGGCCGGGGTGGGGTCCTCGGCGACCCCACGATCGTGGCGATCGCGCGGCGAGCGGCCAAGACCCCGGCCCAGGTCGTGCTGCGCTGGCACCTCGAGCGTGGCGACATCATCTTCCCCAAGTCGGTCACGCCGGACCGGATCCGCGAGAACATCGACATCTTCGACTTCGGGTTGTCCGCGGACGAGGTCGAGGCGATCAGCGCGCTGAACCGCAACGAGCGGACCGGCCCCGACCCCGACACCTTCGACGGCACCTAGCACCCGGGGCCGGGTCATCATGGGGCCGCAGCGGTCCAGGCCACCGGGAGGCGTTTGACGCCGCGCTGGAAGTTGGAGCGCAGGTAGGACGGCTGACCCGCGTAGGCCAGCGAGGACGTGCGGGCCAGGACCTCCGCGAACAGCGCGCTCATCTGGGTCCGGGCCAGGTGCGCGCCCAGGCAGAAGTGCGGGCCGTGGCCGAACACCAGATGCGGGTTCGGCTGGCGGCGGATGTCGAACCGGCCGGGGTCGGCGAAGACCTTGGGATCGGTGTTGGCCGAGGTGAAGGAGACCACCACCTTGTCGCCGGCCCGGATGGGCTGCGCGCCGATCTGGCCATCGGCGGCCGCGGTGCGCCGGAAGGTCATGACCGGCGTCCACCAGCGCAGCATCTCCTCGACCGCGGACGGCAGCAGGGCCGGGTCGGCGCGCAGTTCCCGCTGCGCGTCCGGGTGCTCGATCAGCGCGATGCACGCACCGGGCAGCCCGTTGCGCAGCGTCTCGTTCCCGGCCACCGCGAACAGCCAGAACATGTTCTCGAACTCGGCCTCCGACACCTGGCCGCCGTCCTCGTCGGACTGGGCCAGCAGGATCGACATCACGTCGTCTCCGGGACGGCGCCGTTTCTCCCCCGCCAGCAGGTGGGCGTAGGCGTACAGGTCGGGCATGCCCTCGCGGGTGCGGGGGTCGGGCATCCGGCCGTCCCGGTCCGGGGCCGGCCGGACCGCGAGGGCCTCGGCGGCCATCGGCGTGCCGCCCGCCGGGTCGAACTCCGCCGAGGAGGCGTAGTCGGGGTCCTGGTAGCCGATGACCCGGTTGGACCAGTCGAACAGCAGCCAGCGGTCCTGCCCGGGCACGCCGAGCACGTCGGCCAGGGTGAGCAGGGGCAGGTCCGCGGCCACGTCCTTGGCGAAGTCGACCTCGCCCCGCGGGCCGGCGAAGACCCGGTCGCAGATGGCCCGTGCGTGCCCGCGGATGCGGTCCTCCAGCTTGGCCACGGCCCGCGGGGTGAACGAGCGGCTCAGCAGCCGGCGCAGCCGGGCGTGCTCCGGCGGGTCCATGTTGAGCATCATCCGCCGCACGTACCCGAGCGTCTGCGGCGTGGCCGGGTCGCGGATCTGCGTCGCGCCGAGCGAGGACGAGAAGAGCTTCGGCCTGGTGAGTACCGATTCGACGTCCGCGTGCCCGAGCACGAGCCAGAACCCGGGACCTTCCGGCCAGCCCAGGACCGGGATCTCGGCCACCCACGCGACCGGGGCGGCGTGGCGCAGCCGGGCCAGGGCGTCAAACGGCACGCCCTCGGTGTAGGTGGCCGGGTCGAAGACGAGCTCGGTGTCCGGCCGGGCCGGACTCCCGCTCATTGCCGCCCCAGGAACTCCTCGATGGAGGTGGCGAGCGACACCGGGGACTCGAACATCGGGTAGTGCCCGGCGTCGGGCATGATGGTCAGCTCGGAATCGGGGAAGAAGACCCGCCAGGTCTGCTCCATGACGTCGGCGGACAGCTGCGGGTCGTTCACGCCGACGATCAGCTTGACCGGCGTGGCGGTGTCCACCTTGGCCTCGGCGGTGAAGTCCGACTTCGCCCAGGCCTGCAGGTAGGCGGCGACTGCCTCGATCGCGGAGTTGTCCAGCGAGTGCTGCACCACGCGGTCGATGAACGTCTTGGTCAGCTTGTTCCCGGTGGTGAGGTCGACGATCGCGGCCCGGTTGCCGGGATGGTCCGGCGCGCCGGAGAACAGCGCCCAGCCCTGTTCGTCGAAGGGCGTCGCCCCGGCTGGCACCGGGTTGACGCCGACCAGCGCGCGCACCCGGTCCGGCGCCTGCAGCAGCACCCAGTGGGCAAACTTCGCGCCCATCGAGTGCCCGACCATCGAGAACCGGTCCCAGCCCAGGTCGTCAGCCACGGCGAGCGCGTCGGCGGCCACCTCGTCGACGGTGAACTTACCGGCGGTCTGCATGCGGTCGCCGTAGCCGCGCAGGTCCATGAAGACGTAGGTGTAGGCCGACCCGTCGATGAATTCGGGAAACGAGCCCCAGCCGCGGGCCGAGCTGAACCAGCTGTGGATAGCCAGGACGTGGTGGTCTCCGGATCCGACGGTCACATACGAACTCGCCACGCTGCCTCCCGGTGTGCGCCGTTGCTTTCGTGCTGCCGACTCTAGAGGAACTTCTCGCATAGCCGGGTAGTGGTGACACCAGGATCAGCAGGCTCTCACCATGATCGCCGGCCCGGACGCAGGCTGCTGTCATGACCACCATCACTGATCCACGCCTGCGGGATCCGGCCACGGCCGCGCGGGGGCGCTGGCTCATGCTGATCGTGCTGCTGGCCGGGCAGTTCATGGCGCTGCTTGACGTCACGATCGTCAACGTCGCGATGCCCACGATCGGGCGGACGCTGCACGCGTCGGGGGCCGAGCTTCAGCTGGTCGTCGCCGGTTACACCGTGAGCTACGCGATGATGCTGATCACCGGCGCGCGGCTGGGCGATCTGTACGGGCGCCGGCGGGTGTTCCTGGCCGGGGTCGCCGTCTTCACCCTGGCCTCGCTGACCTGCGGGATCGCGCCGGGCATCGGGGTGCTGATCGGGGCCAGGTTCGTTCAGGGGGCTGGCGCGGCGGCGATGATGCCGCAGATCATGAGCGTCATCCAGGTGCGATTCGACGGAGCGGCCCGGGCCCGGGCGCTGAGCGCGTACACGGCCGTGCTGTCCTCCGGGTTCGTGGCCGGGCAGGTGGTCGGCGGGGTGCTGGTGACCGCCAACCTGTTCGGCCAGACGTGGCGGCCGGTGTTCCTGGTCAACGTGCCGATCGGGCTGGCCGTGCTGGCCCTGGTGCCGCGGGTGGTGGCGCCGGACGAGCCGGGCCCCCTCCTGGGCCAGCACCGTAGGCAGCTTGACCTGGCCGGGCTGGCCATCGCGGTGCCCGCGGTGTTCCTGGTCGTGCTGCCGCTGATGCTCGGTCGCCAGGAGGACTGGCCGTCCTGGGTGTTCGCCTGCATCGCCCTCGGCCTGGTGCTGGCCGCGGCGTTCGTGGGCGTGGAGCGGCGGATCGCGGACCGGGGCGGAGATCCGCTGCTCAACCTGGCCGTGCTGCGGGCGCCGGGCCTGGTGCCCGGCCTGGCCGCGGTGGCCGTGCTGATGATCACCTACGGCGGCTTCCTGTTCAGCTTCGCGCTGCACCTGCAGGCCGGGCTGGGCGACTCGGCGCTGCGGGCCGGGCTGACCTTCGCGCCGTGCGCGCTGGTGTTCGGCGCGTGCGGGTTCTTCTGGCGGCGGCTGCCCGAGCGGGTGCACCACCTGCTGGCCCCGGCGGGCTGCCTGGTCGCGGTGGGCGGCTACCTGGCCATCGCGGCCGCGCTGCACTCCGGCGGCCGGGGCGGGG
>Ga0208099_1000005_pt1 | contig 13736 bp, 13 predicted proteins | sample MicForSoiPHH15_O_FD_188036 | JGI IMG/M metagenome (GOLD analysis project Ga0208099, IMG submission 188036) | Forest soil microbial communities from Harvard Forest Long Term Ecological Research site in Petersham, Massachusetts, USA - MetaG HF043... | ecosystem: Environmental > Terrestrial > Soil...
AATCGATCCCGGCGAGCAGGAGCGCCCTGCTGTTCACCCACGCCCCGTGCCCGTCTCTGTTTGGCAGGAACACCGGCCGGTCCGCTACTACCGCGTCCAGCTGATGCCTGGTCGGAATGCCCCCGGTGAACGCGGCCATCGACCAGCCGCCGCCGGTGATCCACTCCTCCGCTGGATGCTCCCTGGCGTAGGCGGCGACGATCTCGAGGTAGTCGGCCGCGTGCTCGGCGGCATTCAGGTCGCAGCGCCGGAGCTGGTAGCCGGCGAAGACGGGGTGCGCGTGCGCGTCGATGAACCCGGGCAGCAGGGTGCCCCCGCCGAGATCCACGGGCTCGGCTGCCCCCGGAGAGGCATCCGGGCCGACCTCAACGATCCGGCCGGCCCGAATCCGGACGCAGGTGCCTGCGGGCAGGAACCGGGTGCCGTCGAAGACGGCTCCGTTGCGGAACAGGACCTCGTCCATGCCGACCCGTCCTCGGCCTCCCCCTTCCCGGCTTCTCCAGGTAAGGGACCTGGCGGAACCGTATGACCGAGTAAAAGCCTTTGTCAATACCTATGACTAAGAGCAGTACAAGGTTAGACTCCTGCTGCGCAAACAGCGGGTTCACGACAGGCGGGGGACAGAATGACGGCAACGACGGTCGCCAAGCGGGTAGCGCGGCCGCGCCTGCGGCGCGGGCACGCGCGGCGCTGGCTCGGTCAGGATGGCCTGGGCGGCGGTGCCGGTCTCGGCCAGCCGGTCCATGATGGTGGCCAGGCTGGGCCGGTTGGCCGGGGACTTGGACAGGCAGTCCCGGACCAGCTCCCGGAAGCCGTGCTCCTCGGTCACGCCGCTCAGGTCCGGCGGCTCGGTGGTGATGCGGTAGACCACGGTGACGATCGAGTCATCGCCGAACGTGATCCGCGCGGTCGCGGCGAAGGCCAGCGTGCAGCCCAGCGCGAACACGTCGCTCGCGGGCCCGGCCACGTCGCCCCGCAGCTGCTCGGGGGACATATAGGAGTACGTGCCGACGACCATCCCCGCCGTCGTCATCGGGCTGGCCTCGGCGGCCCGGGCGATCCCGAAGTCGATGATGCGCGGCCCGTCGTCGGCCAGGATCACGTTGCTCGGCTTCAGGTCGCGGTGGACCAGCCCGCAGGCGTGGATCGCGGCCAGCCCCTCGGCCAGCCCCGCGCCGAGCCGGCACACCCGCTCCAGGCTGAACGGCCCGCCTTCAGCGACGGCCTGCTGCAGCGAGGGGCCCTGGATGAACGCGGTGACCATCCAGGGCGGGTCGGCCCCGGGGTCGGCGTCCACAACGGACGCGGTGTGGAAGCCGCCGACCCGCCGCGCCGACTCGATCTCCCGCGCGAACCGCTCGCGGAACTGCTTGCCGCTGGCGTACCCGGGATGGATGACCTTCACCGCGACCTGCCGGCCACCGGGGGACAGGCCCAGGAACACCTGCCCCATGCCGCCTTCACCGAGCCGCCCGATCAGCCGGTAGTTACCCACCCTGCTCGGATCACCGGGCTTGAGATGCTCCATAATCCCGCGCCCCACCCCACCCAATCCGCCAGCAAACGGACCCCGGACCTTAACCAGAAGGAACAGCTGATACTAGAAGATAACTGTGCAGGTTGGCCCGGTACCCTGGCAACTGTTCCCTCAGGCCAGCGGAACCGGCGGCACGCCCGGCGGGGTGAACCCCATGGTCTGGCCGTACCAGGACAGCTCCGCCTCCAGGCTGGCGATGATGCTGTCCGCCTTCCGGAACCCGTGCGACTCCCCGGCGAAGGTCAAGTACGCGTAGGGAATATGGTGCGCGGCCAGTTCGGCGGCGATGGTTTCGGCCTGGACCGGCGGCACCACTGGGTCGTCGAGCCCCTGCAGCAGCAGGATCGGGCAGGTGAGGTCGTTCACGTGACCGGCTGGTGCCCGCTCGGCATACAGCGCGCCGGACTCCGGCAGCGGCCCGATGAGGCCGTCCAGGTACCGGGATTCGAAGTCGTGCGTCTCCTCCGCGAACCCGCGCAGGTCGCTGACGCCGTAGTAGGACACCGCCGCCGCGAAGACGGCGCCCCGTTCCATGTCCTGGTCCGCTACCTCGATCCCGGAGGTCACGGCGGCCAGGGCGGTCCAGCCCCCGGCCGAGTGCCCGCGGATGCCGAGCCGCTTCCCGTCCGCCTCGCCCGCCTCGGCCAGCGCGAGCGCGGCGGTGATTACGTCGGCCACGTCGACCACGCCCCACTGGCCGCGCAGCCGCTCCCGGTAGGCCCGGCCGTAGCCGCTCGAACCGCCGTAGTTCACGTCGATGATCCCGATGCCCCGGCTGGTGAAGAACGCCTTCTCCAGGTCGAGCCGGGGGACCACGTGCGAGGTCGGGCCGCCGTGCACCCACACGATGTAGGGCGGCAGCTCGCCTTCGGGCGCGCAGACCGCGGGGTTGGCGGGCGGGTAGACCAGCGCGTGCACCTCCGAGCCGGACCGTCCGGTTAGCCGCTCGGCCCGCGGCAGCGGCAGGTAGGCGGCGTCGGGCAGGTCCGCGGCCTCCCGGCGCAGCTCGCTGACCTGGGCCGTCGCCCCGGCTGTGGCCCCGATCGGCGGGATGTCGACCCGGACCACGCTGAGCGGCACCGTCGGGCCGCCCGCGGTGATGGCCACGCTCTGGCCGGACGCCGAGAGCCAGGGCGAGAACGCCTGGTACGGCAGGTCGAAGTCGCTCAGCTGCCCCGTCTGCGGATCGAGCACCCCGAGCCGCGAGGGCCCGCTCCCGTGGCTGACCGCCAGGCGGCCGTCGCCGAGCACCGCGAACGGGTACGTGCCCAGCTGCCACAGCGGGGCGGCGAACTCCTCCTCCCGCGGGCACAGCGCCTGCGGCGTCCCCACCGGCCCGGCCAGGTACAGGTTCCACCACCCGGACCGGTCCGAGACCGCGTACAGGCTGCGGTCGTCGCGCCACACCGGAGCCAGCACCGACTCCCGGTCGCCGCCCATGACGACCTGGTACCGCGGGTCGCCGACCGCGGCCACCCGCAGCTCGGTACCGTCCCACGGCATCCGCGGATGATCCCAGCAGATCCAGGCCAGCATCTTGCCGTCCGGGGACGGAGCCGGGAAGGCGTAGAAGTCCGAGCCGCTGACCAGCACCCGGACCGCGCTGGCATCGTCGGCCGCCGAGCCGTCCAGCGGCACGGCCACGATCGCCCGGGTGATCCGGCCGCCTGCGTGCCGCTCCCGGACGCACCACACCTCGTCCCGTCCGGGAGCGATCACGAAGTCGGCGAACCGGTCGGCGCAATCCTCGCCGGGCGCCGCGGTCAGCGGCTCCGGCTCTGTTAGCTCTTGGGGGGCCGACCCCACCATCCGACACAGGTAGAGCCGCTGGTCGGCGAAGTTCGCGAACAGGAAGCCGCCGGGCACCGGCAGGTAGGACTGGCCGCCGTACTCGTGCACGCGGGTCCTGGCGTTCCACGGTGCCGGGAGCAGGTCGCGGCGGACGCCGTCCGGACCCTGGCCGACCACTGCCAGCCGCCCGGCCTCCGACGGCCGGATCTCCTGCCACCACACCTGCGAGCCGGTGATGACCGGGAACGAAAGGCCGACCCGCCCGCGCGCCACGTCGGCCCCCGTGATGGGGGAGGGCCATTCCCCGTAGATGTGTGTTTCTGTAGTCATTTGCCTACAGATATACCACGGCGGAGGCGTCTCGCCATGGCTCACGTGACGCACCCGGCCGACCCCTATCCTGTTTGTGTGACTGCAGGCGTCCGCACTTACCAGATCCGCACCTACGGGTGCCAGATGAACGCGCACGATTCCGAGCGCCTGGCCGGCCTGCTGGACGAGGCGGGCTACCAGCCCGCCGCCGAGGGCGAGGCCCCGGACGTGGTGGTGTTCAACACCTGCGCGGTCCGCGAGAACGCGGCCGACCGGCTGTACGGGAACCTGGGTCACCTGCTGCCGCAGAAGAAGAACGGCATGCAGATCGCGGTGGGCGGCTGCCTGGCCCAGATGGAGCGGACCAAGATCACCCAGCGCGCCCCCTGGGTCGACGTGGTGTACGGCACCCACAACATGGCCTCGCTGCCCGCCCTGCTCGAGCGGGCCCGGGTCAGGAACGAGGCGCAGGTCGAGTTCGCCGAGACGCTAGAGACGTTCCCCTCCCTGCTGCCCGCCCGCCGCCAGTCGGCCTATTCCGCCTGGGTCTCGATCTCGGTGGGCTGCAACAACACCTGCACCTTCTGCATCGTCCCTAGCCTGCGCGGCAAGGAGCGGGACCGCCGCCCCGGCGACATCCTGGCCGAGATCGGCGCGCTGGTCGCGGACGGCGTCCTGGAGGTCACGCTGCTCGGCCAGAACGTGAACTCCTACGGCGCCGAGTTCGGCGACCGGCAGGCGTTCGGCAAGCTGCTGCGCAGCTGCGGCCAGATCGAGGGCCTGGAGCGTATCCGCTTCACCTCCCCGCACCCCCGGGACTTCACCGACGACGTGATCGACGCCATGGCGCAGACCCCGAACGTCATGCCCAGTCTGCACATGCCGCTGCAGTCCGGCTCGGACACCGTGCTCAAGGCCATGCGCCGCGCCTACCGCCGGGACCGCTACCTGGCCATCCTGGACCGGGTCCGGGCCGCCATCCCCGACGCCGCCATCACCACCGACGTCATCGTCGGCTTCCCCGGCGAGACCGACCAGGACTTCGAGGAGACCCTGGACCTGGTCCGCCAGGCGCACTTCGCGGGCGCGTTCACCTTCCGCTACTCGATCCGCCCCGGCACCCCCGCCGCCACCATGGACGGCCAGGTCCCAGCGGCCGTGGTGCAGGAGCGCTACGACCGGCTCACCACCCTGGTCGAGGAGACCACCTTCGCCGAGAACCAGAAGCTGACCGGCGCGACCGTCGAGGTACTGGTCGCCGAGGGCGAGGGCCGCAAGGACGCCGCCACCCACCGTATGTCCGGCCGCGCCCGCGACAACCGCCTGGTCCACTTCGCCCCGCACGAGCTGACCCCGCGCCCCGGCGACGTCGTTACCGTTACCGTCACCCGAGCCGCCCCGCACTACCTGCTGTCCGACGCCGAGCCGCTGTCGCTCCGCCGGACCCGCGCTGGCGACGCCTGGGCCGCCGCGACCGCCGCTCCCACGCCCGCCGGTGCCGCCCCGGTGCTCCTGGGCATGCCCGCGCCCGGTCCCAGCGCCTCGTAACCGGCCCGAGCCGCGGCACGTCCACGGTCAGCTGACGCCGGGCGGGAGCCGGCCGCCGCTGTCCAGGGCCGCGATCCCGCTGCTGTCCGCGGTCCGCCTGATCGTGCTCATCGCCGCCTTGTCGCCCAGCAGGTAGCGGCCGAAGAACGCCAGGGTGACGCGGGCCACGAGCCGTTCCACCGGGTTGTCCCCCGTATACGGGATCATGTGGTCGGACCCGAATAGGTCCAGGTAATACCGCGAGCTGGCCTGGTCCGCGCGGTACAGCTGCACGCTGGTCCAGGGCGGGTTGATCGTGTCCGCGCTGCCCTGCACGAACAGCATCGGCGGCGCCCCGCCCGGGAAGTACCTCCCGGGCATGGGCGGCCACTCCGCACCCGACAGCACCGCCACCGCTTTCAGCCGGTGATCCTGGCAGCAGGCGTTTGCGCCCAGGGCCGCGACGGTGTCCCCGCCGTCGGACTGGCCGGCCGCGGCGACCTCGCGCGGGTTCAGCCGTCCGGAGAAGAAGCCGCCCGGCTGCGCGTTCAACGCCAGCAGCTGGCCGAGCACGTAGGACACGTCTGCGGGCTGGTTCACCAGGTCTGGCTCGTAGGCCGTCGCGGCGACCTGGCAGCTGGTGCGCGGGAAGTCCACCGAGGCGACCACGTAGCCGGCGCTGGCCCAGGCCTGCAGCAGGTTCTCGTACGTGCCGCTGCACTGCCGGAACCCCGGGGCAAACATGACCAGCGGGAACGGGCCGCCAGCCGCCCACGACCCCGAAGCACCCCGGGCCGCCGGGTAGCGGATCACGGTCAGCAGCGAACGCTCACCCAGGTGCTGGCCGGTCACCCCGACGTGGGCCGGCTCGGCCAGGACCATCTGCCGCTCGTCCACCCGGTACCGGCCGGCCACGCCCGGCGGGCGGGCGGGCCCTGCCGAAGCCGGCTGGTCGCGGACACCCGGCGCAGAGCTGACCAGAGCCGAAGGCTTCGCCGGGACCCAGACGAGGTGGCTCGCGGAACCCCCGCAGCCAGCGGCCAGCACCGCGGCCGCGAGCAGGCCGGTGAGCACCTCGCTGGCGAGAATTAGCCTGGACCGCCGGGCCGCCGATACCACCGCTGCATCCTAGCCTTCCCCGGCGTGCTAGCTGGCTGGCGGCTGCACGTAGAGGGGGGCGTCGGGCAGGGCCGGCGAGACTACCCAGAGCACCTGGGTGCGGCCTGCCTGCGCGGTGGCGCGAAAGGTGTGCTGGGTATTAGCCGGGAAGGTGAAGGCATCGCCCTGATCGAGGGTGACCTGGTCCCCGGCCATGGTGATCTGCAGCTGCCCGGCCAGCACGAAGACGAACTCCACGTCGGCCGGCAGGGAGTAGGGGTCGTCCCCGCTGCCGCCGCCGGGCTCGATGTCGGACAAGATGGCCTGCACCCGCTTCTCCCCGGACGGCGTGAGCAGGTACTCGGTGACCTTGCGGCCGCCGAAGTTGATCGGCGGGTAAGCGCCGCGGCGGATCACCTCGCCGGTCGGCGCCTGGAACAGCGAGCCGACGGAGACGCCGAGCGCGTCGCAGAGCCGGATCAGCGAGGCCACCGAGACACTGACCAGGTCCCGCTCCAGCTTGGACACGAAGCCCTTGGTCAGGCCGGCCTGCTCGGCCACCTCGGCCATGCTCATGCGGGCGGCGAGCCTGGCCGCCTTCAGCTGCGCGCCGATGCGCGTGCCGTCCGGGACGGCATCCGGCACGCCGTTCCCGTCGCCGGCGCTAGACACTGGGCCCCACCTCCGATGAAACTCTAGGATCCTTTTATGAAACAAGGGTTGACTATCAGGAAACCCGCGTTCATTATAGCTCCTAAGGCAGGGCACATCTAGCAGGAGGCAGCGATGGCCACGCAGTCGCGGGAACCCACGGTCGCCGAAGAACAAGAGCGCGGTCTGCTCGGACAGATCGAGGTGCACTCGATCGACTGGATCCCGGACACAGAGCGGCACGGCAAGACCTGGCAGCAGGCCATGCTGTGGTTCCTGGGGAACTTCCAGTACTTCACCATCCCGATCGGCTTCGTCGGTCCCGCGCTGGGCCTGTCCCTGGGCTGGTCGATCCTGGCCGGCGCGCTGGGCATCGCATTCGGCACCCTGTTCATGGCCTTCCACGCCACCCAGGGCCCGGTGTTCGGCCTGCCCCAGATGATCCAGACCCGGGCCCAGCTCGGCTACCGCGGTGTCGTCGTGGCGCTGTTCGCCGTGCTGTTCACCTATATGGCCTTCAACGTGGCCGACCAGGTACTGCTGGCCAGCGGGCTGCACGGCGCGTTCGGCTGGAACGCCCATCTGGTGGCCGCCGTCACCGCGGTGCTCGCCGCGGCGCTGGCCATCTTCGGCTACGACTGGGTGCACCGGGTCTTCCGGTTCCTGCTGATCATCTCTTTCCCGTGCTACGCGATCATCTCGGTCGCCATCTTGACCGGGCACGCCGGCGCCGTCGGCCACCATCACCCCGGCGGGTTCGTCTTCGCGGCGTTCATGGCCCAGTTCTCGGTGGCCGCGGCCTACAACATCACCTACGCGCCGTACGTGTCGGACTACTCCCGTTACATGCCGCGCAAGACCTCGCCCCGCGGGATCATCGCCGCGGTGTTCTTCGGCGCGTCGGGCTCTGCGGTCTGGCTGATCGCGCTGGGCGCGTGGCTGGCCACCCGGCTGAACATCAGCGACGGCCTGGTCGGGCTGCAGGTGGTCGGCGACAACGTGGCCGCCCCGCTGGGCTCGATCACCGCAGTCCTGTCGGCGACGGCGCTGCTGGCCACCATGGGGATGAACGGCTACGGCGGGATGCTGACCGTGCTGACCGGCATCGACTCGTTCAAGAAGATCCGTACCAGCCGGATCTTGCGGGCTGTGACTGTTCTCGTGCTGGCGGTCATCTGGTACGCCATCGGGACGAGCATCTCCACCAGCGGGTCAAGTACCGCGGTCAACGCGGTGCTGAACTCGCTGACCCTGATGCTGTACTTGCTGGTGCCCTGGACCGCGCTGAACCTGGTGGACTATTTCTTCGTCCGCCGCGGGCACTACGCGATCACCGACATCTTCCGCCCGGACGGGGTCTACGGCGCCTGGGGCTGGCGCGGCCTGACCGCCTACTTCGTCGGCTTCGCCGCCGAGATCCCGTTCATGGTGCTGCCGCCCATCGCCGGCCTCTCCTACACCGGGTGGATCCCCAACCACGTCACCAACGGCGTGGACTATTCCTGGCTGGTCGGCCTGGTGGTCTCCGCCCTGGTGTACCTGGTGCTGTCGCGCTCCCTGGACCTGGCCGCCGAGCGGTCAGCCATCCAGGCCAGCGAGGCCGAACTACAGGCGATCGACGTCATCGCCGAGGCCGCGATGCTCGCCGAGCACGGCCATCCGGACGCGCAGTCGGCAGCAACCGCCGCCGAGCCAGGCCGAACAGACGCCCAGGCACCCAAGGATGGAGAGTGAGATGACCGATTCCGTTCCGCGGATCATCACCGGCGACACCGTCGGGCCGGTGGACGCCACCCTGGTACCCCGATACGCCGGGGAGGCCACCTTCGCCCGGCTCCCGCGCCTGGACGAGGTGAGCCAGGCCGACGTGGCCATCCTCGGCGTGCCGTTCGACAGCGGGGTCAGCTACCGGCCCGGCGCCCGCTTCGGGCCGTCCCACATCCGCGAATCGTCCCGGCTGCTCCGGCCGTACAACCCGGCCCTGCAGGTGCCGGTATTCGCCAGCCAGCAGGTCGCCGACGCCGGGGACCTGGCCGTCAACCCGTTCAACATCGACGACGCGATCGGCGCCATCGAGCGGGGCGCCCGTGCTCTGCTGGAACGCACCCGGTTCGTGCTGACGCTCGGCGGTGACCACACCGTGGCACTGCCCATGCTCCGGGCGGTCTCGGCGGTGCACGGCCCGGTGGCCGTGGTCCACTTCGACGCCCACCTGGATACCTGGGATACCTATTTCGGTGCCGCCTATACCCACGGCACCCCGTTCCGGCGGGCCGCCGAGGAGGGCCTGCTGGACCGGACCGGGTGCCTGCACGTCGGGATTCGCGGCCCGCTGTACACCGACGCCGACCTGGACCAGGACTCCGAGCTCGGCTTCCAGGTCATAGCCGCGCCCGACGTCGAACAGCTGGGGGTGCCCGGCATGGTGGAGCGCATCGCTCAGCGGGTCGGCGACCGGCCGGTCTATGTCTCGATCGACATCGACGTACTCGACCCGGCACACGCACCTGGCACCGGAACCCCGGAGGCCGGCGGCCTGACCAGCCGGGAACTGCTGGCCACGCTGCGATCGTTCGCCCGGCTGAACCTGGTCGGCGCCGACATCGTCGAGGTCGCGCCCGCCTACGACCACGCCCAGATCACCGGCATCGCCGCCGCGCACGTCGGTTACGAACTGCTCTCCGCCCTCGCCGCGACGAAGGCCGCCCCGTGAGCACCACCGACGAGGTCCTCGCCGCCGCCCGGCACCTGGTCCAGGCGTTCGGCCGGCACGACACCGCGGCCTACTTCGACTGCTTCGCCCCCGACGCGACCTTCATCTTCCACACCACCGCCGCCCGGCTGGCCTCCCGGGCCGAATACCAGCGGCTGTGGCGGCGGTGGGAGGACGAGGACGAGTTCCGCGTGCTGTCCTGCGTCTCCGCGCATCCGGTCGTGCAGGACCTCGGCGATGCCGGCGTGTTCAGCCACGACGTCACCACCGTGATCCGCACCCGCCCCGGCGAGCAGACCCTCACCGAGCGAGAGACCATCGTGTTCCGGCGCGACGGTGACCGCTGGACCGCCGTGCACGAGCACCTATCGCCGCAGCCCGCACCGGCGGCAGCCCCTGAACCAGGAGAAACGGGGGGGACGGCGACCGCGTGATCGTCGTTCCTGCAGGTCAGCTCTGTTCTTCAGAGCTCGGATGGTAGCGTCCTAGCATGGACCCGCAAGAACTCGAAAACCTCGCGCACCTGCGCCGGGCGCGGGATCTGATCGACCGGGAGTACGCACGTCCGCTCGATGTGCCGACCATGGCCCGGCGCGCTCTGATGTCCCCGGCGCATTTCTCGCGGCAGTTCAAGGCGGCCTACGGCGAGACGCCGTACAGCTATCTCATGACCCGCCGGATCGAGCGCGCGATGGCGCTGCTGCGCGCCGGCATGAGCGTCACCGACGCGTGCATGACGGTCGGCTGTACCTCACTGGGTTCGTTTAGTTCGCGCTTCACCGAGGTCGTCGGGGAAACGCCGAGCACGTATCGCAGCCGGGAGCACGACGCCGAGACCGCGATGCCCGCGTGCGTGGCGAAGGTGCAGACCCGGCCGACCAGGAACGCGCCAAGCAGAAACGGAGAAGCGGCCCCGGAAGCCGCCGCCTAGGGTTGCGCCATGACCATCGCACTCCAGTACTGCCACGTCACCGTCAACGACCCGGACGAGTCGCTCGGCTTCTACCGCGACGCGCTCGGCCTTGAGGTGCACAACGACGTCGCTTCGGGCGGGTTCCGCTGGGTCACCCTCGGCAGCCCGGATCAGCCGGGCCTGGGGATCGTGCTCTCCGAGCCGCACGCCGGCCGGTCCCAGGCCGATGGCGACACCCTGCAGGAACTGCTCACCAAGGGCGTTCTGCCCATGATCATCTTCAGTGTCGACGACCTCGACGCGACCTTCGAAAAGATACGGGCATCCGGCGCCGAGGTGCTGCAGGAGCCTATAGACCAGCCCTGGGGGCCGCGCGACTGCGCGTTCCGCGATCCCTCGGGCAACCTGGTCCGGATCTCGCAGGCGTCGGCGACGTAGCGGGGGTGCATCGGAGAGGGAAACGCGTCAGCTCCGGCTGCGCGGGCGGGCCCGGACGTGGATGCGCTCGCCCTGCGGCCCGAACAGGGTCAGCACCTCGACAGGCTCGGGCCCATCGGCGCCGAACCAATGCTGTGTGCGAGTGTCGAACTCAGCGACCTCGCCTGCCTTCATGACGAAGTCATGCTCGCCGAGCCGCAACCGCAGCCGGCCGGACAGCACGTACATCCATTCGTAGCCCTCGTGGGTCTGCTGATCACCGGCCGGCTCGCCCGCCGGGATGATCATCTTGTAGGCGCGGATCCCGCCCGGCTGGCGCGTCAGCGGGATCAAGGTCCGCCCGCCTCGCCGCACCGGCCGGGGGCGGATCCGCGGATCCCCGAGCGGGGGAGCGCCGACCAGCTCGTCTAGCGGCGCCTTATAGGCGCGGGCCAGGGCCAGCAGCAGCTCCAGCGTCGGCTTGCGGCCGCCGGCTTCCAGCCGGGACAGCGTGCTCACCGAGATCCCGGTCGCCTCTGAGATCTCGGCCAGGGTCCCGCCCCGGCGGCGGCGCAGCTCGCGCAGACGCGGGCCGACCGCGTCCAGGATGGGATCGCGCTCCATCTGACCATTTGCTGCTTCGGCAAGAAGGTTTGTCAAGTCGCGTCCACCCAGATAATCCTGTGCGCATGGATGAGAGCCATGACGTGGTAGTGGTCGGCGGCAGCGCGGCCGGGCTGAGCGGCGCCGTCGCGCTGGCCCGGTCCCGCCGTTCGGTCCTGGTGGTCGACGCGGGGGACCCGCGCAACGCGCCCGCCGGGCACGTGCACAACTTCCTCACCCGGGACGGCACGCCGCCCGGGGAGCTCTACGCGGCCGGGCGCGCCGAGGTGGCCCGGTACGGCGGCCGGGTGGAAACCGGGCGGGTCACCGCCCTGAGCCGGGACGGCGACCGGTTCGCCGTGCACATCGGGTCGCGTACCGTCGTGGCCCGCCGGCTGCTGGTCGCCACCGGTCTGCGTGACGAGCTTCCCGACGTGCCGGGACTGGCCGCCCGGTGGGGCATCGACGTCTTGCACTGTCCGTACTGCCACGGGTGGGAGGTCCGGGACCAGCGCATCGGCATCCTCGCCACCGGCCCGACCGCCGTGCACCAGGCGCTGCTGTTCCGGCAGCTCAGCACACACGTGACGCTGCTGCGGCACTCCGGTCCCGCGCTGACCGGCGAGCAGCGCGACCAGCTCGACGCCCGCGGCATCACCGTCACCGAGGGCCCGGTCCAAGAGATCGAGGCCGGCCCCGAAGGCCTGACCGGGGTCCAGCTGGCCGACGGGCGCCAGATAAGGCTCGACGCGGTCATCGTCGCGCCGCGCATGCGCGCTCGCGCCGAGTTGCTGGCCCCGCTCGGCCTCGAGCCCGCCGAGCTGCGGCACGGCGACTACCTCATCGGAACCTACATCGAGGCCGATCCCGTCGGCGCGACCGCGGTCCCCGGGGTCTGGGTCGCGGGCAACCTGACCAACCTTCAGGCGCAGGTCATCACCGCCGCGGCCGCCGGCCTGGCCGCCGGCGCGGCCATCAACTACGACCTCATCCTCGAGGAGACCGGACAGGCCGCAGCCGTCCTTCAAACAGAAGGCAAGGTCGCCTAAGGCACCAGCACGATCTTGCCGCGGGTATGCCCGGTGGCCAGCGCCCGGTGCGCAGCCGCGGTCTCGGCCAGCGGATACGCCGCAGCCACCACCACTCGCAGCTTGCCCGCCTCCGCGAGCCGAGCAAGCGAAAGCCGGGCCGCGGCCCGGATCTCGGTCCCTGGGTCGGCGCCCGGCGCGCCTCCGATCACCTTGATCCCCGAGTCGAACGCCCGTCGGCTGGCGACCACGGTCACGATCTTGCCGCGAGAAGCCACCAGGGCGAGTGAGGTATCGAGCGCCTCATCCCCGCCGGCGCAGTCCACAGCCGCATCGACGCCACCCGGGGCCAGCGCCCTGACCCGCTCTTCCAGCCCGGCCCCGTACAAGACCGGCTCCGCGCCGAACTCCCGCAGCAGCTCATGCCCGCTCTGGCTCGCCGTGCCGATCACCCGCGCGCCGTCCACCACCGCGAGCTGCACGGCCATCAGGCCGACCCCGCCCGTGGCGCCGTGGATCAGGACGGTCTCGCCCGAGCCGACCCCGGCCACGGTCAGCGCATGCGCCGCGGTCACGCCGGTCAGCATCATCCCGCTGGCCTCTTCGAACGACAGCGGCGACGGCCTGGGGATCACGCTGGACAGGGGTACCGTCACGTCGGCGGCGTACGCGCCGTTTATCCGGTACGCGATCACCTCATCGCCCACCCGGACCGGCCCGCCCGGCCCCTCGGCGCCGTCGGCCACCTCGGTCACCACGCCCGCCGCCTCGAACCCCAGCCGGATCGGCAGTCGCGCCGTGTCCTGCCCCATGGCGCCGCTGTACAGCTTGTAGTCGATCGGGTTGGTGCCCGCCGCCCGCACGCTGACCAGCGCCTCGCCCGGCCCCGGCGAGCCGACCGGCGTCTGGATCACCGCCAGCACCTCGGGCCCGCCGAACGCCGTTGCCACCACTGCCCTAGTCATCCCGGAGTCATCCACGGCCTCATTCTCCCCTTCCTTTACGCCGCTGGTGGACTGAACTGAACCCGCGCCTGGCGGCACTCGTGGTGTTCAATTGAAGGCGCGTGGCAGTCGCGCCGTCGAGGCGCGAGTCGAGGAGCTCTGGTGTCCGCTTCACAGATCGAGGTGCGCGCCCCGGCGCGGC
>Ga0208099_1000006_pt1 | contig 13735 bp, 13 predicted proteins | sample MicForSoiPHH15_O_FD_188036 | JGI IMG/M metagenome (GOLD analysis project Ga0208099, IMG submission 188036) | Forest soil microbial communities from Harvard Forest Long Term Ecological Research site in Petersham, Massachusetts, USA - MetaG HF043... | ecosystem: Environmental > Terrestrial > Soil...
CGGCAGTTGCCCGGCTCGCTGAGCGTCGCGAAGTCCACCGCCCTGCGGCCCCAGCCCTCGTCCACCATCACCCACTGCGGAGTGTCCGTACTCGGCCTCGTCATTGCCCGCTCCTCTGCGTTACCGGTCCCGCTGCGCTGTGGTCACCGGTCCGCCGGGCCGGCGCCGGGCCCGGCTGAGGTAGCACAGATCGGTACCAGTCTGCGGCGAGTGGCTGTTCCCGGGCAAGCTCGGAAGGTGCCGGGTCAGGCTGGGCTTCCTGAACCGCTGATTCACGCGCTTGCTCGATGGAGACGGGATGGAGAGTGCCTGAAGATTATGCGGAAATCATATGGAGATAGGGTTATCGCCGGTCTTACTTGTTTCCCGTCATTGACCATTAACATGGTAAGGGATACGCTCCGGGGAAAGCGCTAGCTTGCTCGAGCGGCGCGGCGGTCTATGCGCAATTCTTAGGGTTCTTTAATCCGGCAGATGCCAATTGCGTCGCTCTTACGCGGACTACTCAACCAGGTTCGGAGCGGCCGCTTAGAGTCAGCTCGTTCGGCATTGGGAGGGATGCTAGTCGTGAGCACAGAGATTTCCTGGGTATTCGAAGCGGCTGTCAAGCCGGACGCGCTGGACGAATACGGCGCCCTGGCGCGGAAGATATCCGCCGACAACCGGGCCGCCGAGCCCGGCCAGAAGGTCTTCGAGTGGTTCATGGACGGCCAGGACGTCCACATCTACGAGCGCTACCAGGACTCGGCCGCCGCCCTGGCCCACGTTCAGCGCTTCGTGGAGAACTTCGCTTCCAGCTTCCTCAGCCTGTGCACCCCGACGCGCATGAGCGTGTACGGCGAGCCGAGCGACGAACTGAAGGTGGCGCTCACCGGTTTCAACCCGCGTTACCTGGAGCCGCTGGCTGGCCACGCTAGGAATTAGGACTGCAGTGACCGCTTGCTGAGCCAGTCCAGCGCTGCCTGCGCGACTTCGCGCCAGCCGTGGTCGATCGTCAGCGAGTGGCCGCGGTCCGGGAACTCGATGAGATCGGTGATGGCCGGCGACTTGTGGTAGAGCTTGCGGGTCGATGTCGTGATGGCTGGCGGCACGGTGTGGTCGTGGCCGCCGGCCGTGAGCAGCAGCGGCCCGCGGGTCTTGTTTGCGGTGTTCACCTTCGCTGGCGACCGCGGGGTGAAGTTCGCCACGGCGGCTTCGAACAGCGGCTTGCCCGGCGAAGGCACTGTCCAGCGGTCGTACAGCTCAGCTGACTCCTGCTCGGGAAGCATGTTCCCGAAGCCGTATCGGAACTGTTCCGCGGTGAGCGATATCGCCAGGTTGCGGTTAGCTGGCTTGCGCAGCGCGATCGAGGCGACTTTCAGCGCGGAGACGGGCAGGTTGAGCACGCCTTTGATGGGGGCGGCGTCGATCGCCACTGCGGCAGCGGCCAGGTCCTGGCCGAGCAGTCGCTGCGCGATGAGGCCGCCGAAGGAGTGGCCGATGACGACCGGAGGGGTCTGCAGCCCGCGGATGATCCCGGCGTAATGGTCGACCACATCGTCGATGCCCTTGCCCGCCACCCGGGTGGGGTCCCGGCGGGTCTCCTCCACCGTGTCCGAATCACCTGGCCAGCCCGGTGCTGTCGGTATGTAGCCCGCCTCCTGGAACAGTTCTAGCCACGGGCCCCACGAGCTGGCATGCAGCCATAGGCCATGAACAAATACTGCGGGCCTGCCTGGTTGTGTCATTTCGCGCTCTCTTCCTCAGAGTGGCCGCGATGTCCGCAGCGCTGGCACCTCACAAGCAGTTCTACTCCCTCCGCCCCGGCCGTCAACAAGTCCCGTGAATCACACGCCCCGGTCCTCACAGCGCGCCCCGCAGGTCGAGGTGCGGGCGGACCTGCTCACGGCGGACGGACTGATCCACGCCAGTGCGACGGTGACAGCGGAGCGGGGTCGCGCGGGCTGACCAGGCTGGTCTGGTAGGCGAAGACGACGAGTTGGGCGCGGTCACGCGCGCCGAGCTTGATCATCGCGCGGCTGACGTGGGTCTTGGCGGTTGAGGGGCTGAGCGTCATGGCGTCGGCGATCTCGTCGTTGGATAGGCCGTGCGCAACCAGGGCCACAACCTCTCGTTCCCGCTTAGTGAGGCTTTCCATGCCCGCCGCGGCGACCGCGTCTGGTGGCCGGGCGATGAACTCGCCGATCAGGCGGCGGGTGACCGCAGGGGACAGCAGCGCGTCCCCGCGCATAACCACGCGCAGTGCTTGCAGCAGGTCGGCCGGCTCGGTGTCCTTCAGCAGAAAGCCGCTCGCGCCTGCCCGTAGCGCGCGGAAGATGTACTCGTCGAGCCCGAAGTTCGTCAGGATGACGACCCGTACGCTGTCCAGCCGCGCGTCTGCGACGATCTGCTCGGTGGCCTCGATGCCGTCGACTGCGGGCATCTGGATGTCGATGAGCGCGATATCCGGGCGGTGCTCTGCGGCGAGCGCCACCGCCTGCTGGCCGTCGCAGGCCTCGGCGACCACCTCGATGTCGTCTTCGGCTTCGAGCAGAGACCGGATGCCGCTGCGGATCAGCGCCTGGTCGTCGGCGAGCAGGACCCTTATCACGCGCTATACCCGAACGGGCAGTTCGGCCCGCACCTGGAAGCCGCGGCCTTCCCGGGGCCCGGCGTGCAGTCGTCCGCCGAGCGCGGATACCCGCTCCCGCATGCCGATCAGGCCCAGCCCGGGTCCTGCTGACATCGTGCTCGCGCCCTTCCCGTCGTCGTGGATCTGGACGGTCAGCGCGTCCTGCGCGTACTGCAAGTGAACGGAGGCGCAGGCCTGGCCGGCGTGGCGGCTGACGTTGGTGAGCGCTTCCTGCACGATCCTGTAGGCCGCCTGGTCGACGTCGGGCGGAAGCGGTCGACGAGCGCCGGTCACGGTCAGGCGTACCGGCAGTCCGGCGGAGCGCGCACGTGCCACCAGGCTGTCCAGCTGGTCGAGGCCGCTGCCGTCGCAGTCCTCGCTACCTGCGTCGTCTTCGCTGCCGTAGTGGTCCTGGTCGCGAAGCACGCTGAGCGTGGCGCGCAGTTCCCGGGTGGCGTCCGCGCCCGCTTCCTGAATCGCCAGCAGCGCGGGCGGCACGTCCTCGCCGCGCTTGCGCGCCAGGTGCACCGCCACGCCGGCCTGGACCTGGATCACGGAGATGCTGTGGGTCAAGGAATCGTGCAGCTCGCGGGCGATGCGCAAGCGCTCCTCAACGGCTCTGCGCCGGGCGGTCTCGTCCCTGGTCCGCTCCGCTTCTTCGGCGCGCTGCTCGACCTCGCGAAGGTGCAGCTGCCAGATCCGCGCCGCCACGGCCATGACCCCGGCCGAGATGAGCCAGCCGGCCGCGTAGAACCTTCGCCAGCCACGATCGGTGCGCATTGTTCGAGCCTACGCGTCCGCCTTGCAGGCGCATCGGCTCGGCGTAGCCATTTTCGGCTACTCCCCGCGTGGTATTCCGGCGCTCTGCGGCATCCGCGTCGGCTAGGCAGAAAACGCTCCCGTTGCCCGACGACAGCATTGCCCTCGTGTCGGCAGCATCGATCCCATGAGGATGACACGCAGGAAACCTTTGGCGATCGAGGCGTGCGGGCTGGTCAAGGCGTTCGGAGCGGTTCGGGCGGTAGACGGGCTGGACCTGTTGGTGCCAGTCGGCGGCGTGTTCGCCCTGCTCGGGCCGAACGGCGCCGGCAAGACCACCATGATCAGGATCTTCACCACCTTGACCAGGCCGGACGCGAGCATCGTACGAGTGCTGGGCCACGATGTCATGACGGAGCCGCACGCGGTCCGCAGCGGGATCTGCCTCACCGGCCAGTTCGCCACGGTCGACCCCAGCCTGACCGGAACCGAGAACCTTGTGCTGCGCGCACGGTTGCTGGGACTCGGCCGGCGGGCGGCCCGGTCGCGGGCGGCCGAGCTGCTGAACGTGTTCGGGCTGGCGGACGCCGCGATGCGTCCGGTGCGGACCTATTCCGGTGGCATGCAGCGCCGGCTGGACATCGCGGTCAGCTTGGTGGTCAGGCCAGCGCTGCTGTTCCTCGACGAGCCCACGACCGGGCTTGACCAGCCCAGCCGCGGCCAGGTCTGGGGGACGGTCCGCTGGCTGGCCGCACAGGGCACGACCGTCCTGCTGACCACCCAGTACCTGGACGAGGCGGACCGGCTGTCAGACCGGATCGCGGTCATCGACCACGGCAGGGTCGTTGCGGAAGGCTTGCCGGGAGAGCTCAGATCCGCGGTGGGCCCGGGCGCCACCATCGCGCCGCCGGAATTCACCGGACGTGGCCGCGATGCCGTACGGCGTCGGAAGATGCTGCGGAATCCCCCCACCATGCGCCCGTACCGCGCCGACCTCGGCAGGAGCTAACGTGCCGACACCAACCGCAGCCGCAGCAGCCACTGCCTCCGTTCCGGCCCGCGCCCTCCGCCTGGGTGCGATCGCGGCCGTCGCGTGCGTGGCGCAGTTCATGATCGTGCTCGACTCGAGCATCGTGACCGTGGCCCTGCCGGCCATGCGCACAAGTTTGAACCTGTCCGCCGAACAGCAGCAATGGGTGATCAACAGCTACCTGGTCGCACTCGGCGGCCTGCTGCTGCTCGCCGCGCGGATCGGCGACCTGGCCGGGCACCGCCGGGTCTTCCGGATCGGCCTGGTCGTATTTATCCTGGCCAGCCTGGCCGGGGGCCTGGCCACCAACGGAACGATGCTGGTCGCCGCTCGGGCGGTGCAGGGCGCGGGCGCCGCGGCGCTCGCCCCGTCCAGCCTCAGCCTGATCACCACCACCCACACCGAGCCGGCGCGCCGGGTGAAGGCCCTGGCCCTGTGGAGCCTGATGGGCGGGGCCGCCGGCGCGGTCGGCGTGGTCCTCAGCGGAATCCTGACCGCCGAGCTCGACTGGCGCTGGGTGTTGTTCGTGAACGTGCCGATCGGCGCCGTGCTGTTCGCCGTTTCCGGCCCCGTCCTGCCCCGGGCGCCCCGGCGCGCCGGGCGCGGACCCCGGCTCGACCTGCCCGGCGCGCTGCTGGCCACAGCCGCCGCCACCATCTTGACCTTCGGCTTCTCCCGCGCGCCGGCCGGCGGCTGGACCTCGGCCCCGGTGATCGGCTCGCTGATCGCGGCTCCGGTGCTGCTCGCCCTGTTCGTCCTGGTGGAGACGCGCAGCCCCATGCCGCTGGTTCCGCTGTCATTCTTCCGTTCGCGGCGGCTGTCCGTCGGCAACTCGATCATGTTCTGCCTCGGCGCGACCATGACCAGCGCGTTCGTGTTCATCACGCTCTACCAGCAGCAGTGCCTCGGCTACAGTGCCCTTCGGTCCGGCCTGGCCCTGGTCCCGATAACGATCGTCTTGGTGGCCGGCACGCTGCTGTCCCGCCCGCTGCTCCCGGTGATCGGCCCGCGCGTGCTGCTGGCCGGCGGCGCCCTGATCACGGCGGCTGGCCTGATCTGGATATCCAGCCTGCCGACCCACTCTGCCTACCCGCTACACGTCCTCGGCCCGACCGTGGTAGCGGGGTTCGGCATCAGCTGCATGCTGCTCTCGGTGACCGTCGCCGCGACCTCGGGCGTGGACCCCAAGAACGCCGGCTCGGCCTCGGGCCTGATCACCACCTCGCGCCAGATCGGTGGCGCGCTCGGCCTGGCCGTGCTCACCTCGGTCGCGGACTTCGCCGCCCGCTCGGCCGGGACCGCCGACCCGATCGCCGCTGCTGTTCACGGCTACCGGGTCGCGTTCCTGGCGAACGCCGGGATCATGCTGCTGGCCGCGTTCGCCGCCCTGATCCTGCCGCGCGAGCCGCGCCGCCGATCTCAGGCTCGGGCAGTGAACCGGAACGTCAGCCGGTGACGCCCTTGAGGGTGTCTGGCTTGATGAAGCCGAACAGATAGCCCGCCACCCGCCGGATCTGGATTTCCTCGGCACCCTCAGTGATGCGGTACCGGCGGTGGTGGCGGTAGATGTGCTCGAACGGCTGGTGCCGTGAGTACCCCAGGCCGCCGTGCACCTGCATCGCGCGGTCGGCGGCCTCGCAGCACAGCCGGTTAGCCACGTAGTTGCACATCGACACCTTGTCGGACTGCGTCAAGGCGCCGAACTGATCCATGTTCCAAGCGGTCTTGTGGATGAGCGCCCGGAGCAGCTCGCATTGCGTGTGCAACTCGGCCAGCGGGAACTGGATCGCCTGGTTGCTCGCGAGCGGCTTGCCGAAGGGCGCCCTGGTCTTGGCGTACTCCACCGAGCGGTCGATGCAGAACTGCGCGGCGCCCAGGCTGGAAGCGGCTTGGCGGATGCGGTTCTCGTTGAAGAAGTGCTGCACGACCTCGAGCCCGTGGCCCTCGCGGCCGAGGATGGCGCGGTCCGGGACCCGCACGCCGTCGAACGAGACGTGCGCGTGGTCGGTGGGCATGTTGAAGGTCCACAGGTACTCCTCGACCAGGAAGCCGGGACTGCCGACCGGGACCAGGAAGCCCGTGATGCCAGCGCCGCTACCCGGCGTCCCGCTGGTCCGGGCGAAGACCAGGTCGTGCGAGGCGGTGTGGATACCGGTGTTCCAGGTCTTCTCGCCGGTGATGACCCAGTCGTCACCGTCGCGGGTGGCGCGGGTCTCCATGAACGTCGCGTCGCTGCCGTGTCCCGGTTCGGTGATGCCGAACGCGAAGTGCCGGCGTCCGGCCGCGAGATCGTCGATCCACTCGCGTTGCTGTTCCGGGCTGCCGTAGTGCAGCATCAACAGCAGCCCGACGTTGTTGCCCACGATCGCGTGCTCGTTCTGCAGGTCACAGTGCAGGCCGAGGCCTTTGCGGGCCAGGTGCTCGCGGATGACCGCCATCCCCAGGTTGGTGCCGTCCCGGCCGCCGAACTCCCGCGGGAACGCGTACCGGTAGTGCCCGGCTGCGTCGGCCCGGCGCCTGGCCTCGCCGAGCAGCGCCTCCCACTCGCGGCTGGGCAGCCCGCCGCGATCCCAGTCGGTCCTGGCGTCCTCCCGGCGGTGGTCGAAGAAGCGGATGTTGTCGTCCTGCTCCTCGAGCGGCCTGATCTCGGTCTCGATGAACTCGTCGAGTTCGGCCAGGTAATGGCTCAGGTCCTCGGGCAGGGTGAAGTCCACGTGGTCTCCGTTCGGCTTATCCGGGCTGTGATAGGTGGCCAGGGTTGGCCACGGTGAGCTTGTCGATGGTCGCGGCCCGGATCGCCTCGACGACCTCGCCGAAGCGGTGATCCAGCGATCCGTCACCGATCGCCGCGCACAGTCCGGCATCGTCGTCGCAGCCCAGCGCGGCGAGCCTGGCCCGGTGCCGGCCTTCGTGGCTGGCGGCGAGCATGGCCTCACGCTCGGCGATCCGCAGCGCGTTCGCCGCGACCAGGGCGTGGAACCTCAGCCGCGGATCTGCGCCCTGCCCCGAACCGACCTCGGTGGTGAGGAACTCGCGGACAGCGCGGAGCAGGTCGGCGCCGCCCGGCCGGTCGTGGGGCGGAGCGGGGGTGGTCCGGAGGTTCGTCAGCGGATCGGCGACGGTCAGCGGCGCGGCGTGGCCCAGGGCGAGCAGGATGTCGTATTCCTGCTCGCAGACGCGCCGGCCGAGCACCGCGAGCTCGATCGACCGTTCGTCGCCCGACAGGTACCGTTCGGCCTGCCGCCGGCACAGCAGCGCCCAGCGCACCGTGCCGTACAGCTCCCACCAGCGCTGGGTTTCCTCGTCCGGCGGGGTGCCGCCGCCCGCGGCGTAGCCGGCCATCAGGTCCGCGCGGGTACCGAACCCGCCGACGGGGTTCGCCGACCCGAACCGCCAGGCCTTGGTACACAGCCAGCCCAGGTCCTGCCTGGGGTCGCCGCGATGAGCGAGTTCCCAATCGAGCACGCCGTGCAGCCCGTCCTCGCCGACCATGAGATTGCCGGTCCGGAAGTCGCCGTGCACCAGCGCGTCCGCGGCGGGCGCGGGCCGGTGCCCGGTGAGCCAGCGCAACCCGATCTCAAGTGCGGGCCGGGGCTCGGCGAAGGTCTGATACAGCCCGGTCAGCTGGCTGAGCGCGTCGACCCGGGGCAGGCCCGGGACCGACGCGGGATCCACCTGGTGGATCCGGGCCAGGACCTCACCGAGGCGGCGCGCGAGGCTGGGCCGCACCGCGGCGTACGCCTCGTCCCGCAGCAGGCGACGCGGGATCGTCTGCCCGTCCAGCCGCTCCATCAGCAGGTAGGCCTGGCCGAGAGCCCCGGCCCCGTAGTCGTAGATCTCGGCCACCGGAACGCCAGCCGTCCTCGCCGCGGTCATCGCCGCCGCTTCGACGGCCACATCCTTGTCCAGCGCCCGGCCGCCGACGTCGCGGAGCAGGATGAGGCGGCGCTGAGCGCCGTCGGCCGCCCGGACCCGGACATCCCAGCTCTCCCGGCTCGCGCCGCCGGGCAGCGGCCGGACGCCGGTCACCGCGGCCTTGGTGCCCCACAGCGCCTGCAGCCGCGTCGCCAGAGCGCTGGTCAGCCCCGAAGCCTCGGTCATAGCCTGCCGGTCGACAAGGTCGCAGCGCCTCCCGCCGTCTCCTGCGACACACGATCCACGGCGCGGGCCTGGATCGTCAAGCGGCCGGGCGGCCCGATGCCCGAGCGTGTCACAGCTTCGGGTGGTGCCTTGTCTTCAAGGGAAAGCACCAGGCGGAAGGAAAGATCATGCGAGTCTTCGTCACGGGGGCGACCGGGGCGCTGGGACGGTACCTGGTTCCCGGGCTGGTCGCGGCGGGTTACGAGGTGACCGCTACCACGAGGGCACCCGGCAAGGTCGCGCAGCTGCGCGAGGCGGGCGCGGCGCCGGTGATCCTGGACGGGCTGGATCGCGAGGCGGTGATCGCGGCGGTGGGGGCGGCCGCGCCGGAGGTGATCGTGCACGAGATGACCGCGCTGGCGGACATGCGGAGCCTCCGCAACGCCGACCAGGTGTTCGCGGCCACCAATGAGCTGCGGACCCGCGGCACCGACAACCTGCTGGCGGCCGCGGCGCGGGCGGGCACCCGCCGGGTCATCGCGCAGGGCTACGCGGGCGCCGCGCCGGACACGCCATCCGGCGGCGCGCTGAAGACCGAGGGCGATCCGCTCGAGTGGCGGTCCATCCCGGGGGCGGTGCAGATGCCGGCGGCGATCACCTACGTGGACACGACCGTGCCCGGCGCGGTACCGGAGGGACTCGTGCTGCGCTATGGCACCTTCTACGGGCCGGGTGCCTCGGATCCCCTGGTGGAGATGGTGCGGAAGCGGCGGCTGCCGGTGATCGGCGGCGGGGCCGGGGTCTGGTCGTTCATCGAGATCACCGACGCTGCGGCCGCGACGGTCGCGGCGGTCAGCCGCGGCACATCTGGTGTCTACAACGTCGTGGACGACGACCCGGCCCCGGTCGCGGAGTGGCTGCCGTACCTGGCCCAGGTCGCGGGGGCCAAGGCGCCGCTGCGCCTGCCAGCCTGGCTCGGGCGGCTGCTCGCCGGGGAGTTCGTCGTGGCCCAGATGACCACCTCGCGCGGGTCCTCGAACGAGAAGGCCAGGAAAGAGCTCGGCTGGGAGCCGCGGTACGCGAGCTGGCGGGAGGGATTCCGTGCCTGGGTCCGCGGATGAGACCGGCGCCGCGGGGGCGGAATATCAGCCGCTGCTGTTTTCTATCGCCTACGGGATGACCGGATCGGCAGGCGACGCCGAAGACATCGTGCAGGACGCGTTCCTCGGCCTGACGCGGGCCCGCCAGGCGGGGACCACGATCACCGACCTGAAGGCGTACCTGACGACGGCGGTGACGCGGCTGGGGATCAACTACCTGAGTTCGGCGCGGGTGCGACGGGAGACGTACGTGGGCGACTGGCTGCCCGAGCCGATCGTCGTCGCAGCGGACTCGCCGGGGCCGGCCGAATACGCCGAGCTGGCCGACTCGCTGTCCATGGCGTTCCTCGTGCTGCTGGATGCCCTCTCGCCGGTGGAGCGGGCGGTATTCATGCTGCGCGAGGCGTTCGGGTACGGCTACCCGGATGTGGCGAGGATCACCGGCAAGACCGAGGTGAACTGCCGGCAGATCTTCGCCCGCGCCAGGCAGCGCATCGCCGCCGGAGGGCAGGCGCGCGGCAGTGCCCCGTCCCCGGCGCGGCGGGCCGAAGGCGAGGAGCTCGCCCGCAGGTTCTTCGAGACCGCCGATGGCGGCGACATGGACGCGCTGCTCAGCATGCTCGCCCCGGACGTGGTGTTCCACGCGGACGGCGGCGGCAAGGTGCAGGCGATCGGCGTGCCGCTGCACGGGCGGGAGGGGGTCGCCCGGCTGCTGGCCGGCCTGTTCCGCCGGGGCCGCTCCCTGGACACCTCCCTCCGGCTGGCCTGGGTCAACGGCCAGCCGGGCGCGGTCGGGCACGACGCCGCGGGGCGGGTGTTCGCCGTGTTCGAGCTTGAGGTGGCCGACGGTGTGGTGCAGGCGATCCGCGCTGTGGTCAATCCCGACAAACTCCGCCATATCGGGCCAGTGTCTGATGTAGCGCGACTTCCCCACGACTAGCCCAGGAGGCACCATGACGACCCCGATGCCGGCCGCACTGTTCGCCGACCCGGCGCCCGAGCCGCGCCTGGAGCGGGCGGCCGCTGCGCTGACGGCACACGGTTTCACCGTAGAGATCCTCGACGACGCCGCCGCGGCGCGTACCCGTATCAAAGATCTGATACCCGAGGGTGCCAGCGTGTTTACCAGTGCCAGCGAGACCCTCCGCCTGTCTGGCATCGATGAGGACATCAACACCAGCGGGCGGTACCAGGCCATCAAGCCACGCGTCCTGTCCATGGACCGTGCCACCGGCGCCGACGACATCCGGCGGCTGCTCGCCAGCCCCGACGTCGCCGTGGGCAGCGTCGCCGCGCTCACCGAAACCGGATCGCTCGTGGCCGCCTCGGGCAGCGGAAGCCAGCTGCCCGGCTACGCCGGCGGCGCCGCCCGCAGGATCTGGATCGTCGGGGCACAGAAGGTGGTACCCGACCTGAGCACCGCGCTGCGCCGCGTCGAGGACCACTGCCTCCCGCTGGAAAGCGCCCGCACCCAGGTGGCCTACGGGTGGCCCAGCGCCATCAACCACCTTCTGATCGTCAACGCGGAACCTTATCCCGGGCGCAGCACCGTCCTGCTGCTCCGCGAAGCCATCGGATTCTGAACCACCAGGGAGCTGAAGTCCCCGGCCCGCTCCGCTCAGGGGCCGTAGGCGGGCACGATCGCGCCGCTGACCGGTGCGGCGGCGTCGCTCACCAGGTAGACGATGATGTCGGCGACCGCCTCCGGCGCGACCGCGTGCGCCAGCAGTTCGGGCGTGAGGTAGGGACGGTTCTTGGCGGTGTCGAGCAACTGCGGCGCGACGGCGTTCACCCGGATCCCGAGCGGGCGCAGCTCCAGGTCGAGCACGCGGGTCAGGTGGACCAGCGCCGCCTTGCTGAGCGCGTAGGTGGCCATCCCGGCGGTCGGCTCCAGGCCCGGGCGGGCGGCCACGTGCACGATCGAACCCGAACCACGTTCCCGCAGGTACGGAACCACCGCCTGGGTCAGCCACAGCGCCGGGCCCACGTTGATGTCGATCATGAGCCGCAGGTCTTCGGGCGTCGCCGCGAGCGCATCGCCCAGGTGGTACGTGCCGATAGTGTTCACCAGCACCTCGGGCGGGCCGACCTCGGCGGCGATGCGGTCGACGACGCTCTTGGCCGCGGCCTGATCGGTCGGGTCGGCCGTCTCGCGCCGGATGCCGTCCGGCAGCTCCTTCAGCCCTTCCTCGCTCCGGTCGACTCCGACCACTGTGAACCCGGCGGCCGCCAGCTTCTCCGCCGTCGCACGGCCGAGCTCACCGCCCGCGCCGACCACGATCGCTACGCGCCCACTCATGCCGCCACCCCCGTGGAAGCGATGCCGAAAGCAGATGTCATGGCGTTTTCTCCTTCGGATAGTGAACGGACCTGATCGTTCAAGACATGTACATGTTCACCACCGGGAAGGTGAGTGGTCCTCACCGGATTCTGGTGATCTACCGGCGATCTGCGCCGGTTACGGGGCGCCCTCGCCGAGATCGAAGCCCTCGGTCCCGGCCTCCTGGAGGTCCGCATGGTGCGTGAGTCACCGGGATCCGGTGACGGCTTTTCAGCTGGCTGAGGGCAAGCCTGGATCCGTCGCGAAGGCTCTCATGTCCACCAGGGATGTGCTCGGACGTTAACTACGTGATCTTTCTAGTCGTCGGCGCCGATGACCTGGAAGTCCTGGTTGACGAAGATGTGGTGGGGCCAGTTGACGCCGATGTAGTGGACCTCGTAATCGCCGTTGCCCAGCGCCACCACACGGTCGACGACACCGCCCGGGTAGGCAGCCAGCGCCGCTTCGGTGGCCTTCTCCGCAGCCGTCCCGCTGACCAGCGTCCCCGAACCCTGCTTGTAGTCCGCCGGGATCTGGCCGACCTGATCGGAAGAGCCCTTCTCACCCTGGCTGAAGGCGATTACCTGTCCTCCGGGGTTCGCTGCGCTGGTGCTGGGGGGCTGCACGATGACCTGGGCGGCGGTGATGGTCGTGCTGTCGGTGGTCCCCAGCACCAGGACCGGTTCGCCGGTGGTGACGGCGCTGACCGTGGCCGCGCTCGTCCCCTTCTCGTAGGTGGTGGACGAGGCCTCCTTGATCGTCACCTTCTGGCCCGTTGCGGTCGTCAGCGTGAACCCGGAGGAGGACACGCTGCTGACCGTGCCGGCTGTGCCCCCCGCGGCCGGCCCGGACCGGGCGTTGGATCCCCCGCCGGATCCGAAACCGCCGGCCGGGCTGCTGCTGGCGGCGGGGGTGACCGAGGCGCTGCTGGAGGTAGCGGTGACGATCCCGTAAGAACCGCCCGCGATCACGATGGCCGCGGCTCCGGCCGCTACGAGCTTGCTGCGTGTGCTGGAAAACATCTGTCTGGCTCCTGTCCGTCTGGGCTATTGATCTCAGGTATCGCAGGCCGCGCTGGAAAGGCCGTGGAAGAAGCCCGGAAGGTGGCCGCGAGGTTGTGCAGCGCGAGCTGACGGCCAAGGCGCCAGCAAACAATCCGCAAGGGCACGCCAAGGTCACCGGAACGGTAGATCCGCTGAATAGCGATCAGCATCGGCGAGATTCTTCAGGCCGGCGAGGGACAGGAATTGGTCGGTAAGCGTTGCTACCCGGATCAGGGACCCGCTGTTTCATCGCGGAATTAATCAGCGCCCGCTACCTCGACTTTCACGGTTATGCGGCGAGGTCTGCCCAGGCCAGGCGGATGACGCGCATTTCTTCGCGGTCGGTCAGGCCCGCGTCAGTCCAGCGGCTGCCTCGCGATGGCCCCTGGCTCGCGGCCGGCTAGCAGCCAGCCCCCGGCCGCGGCGATCAGCGGCAGCCCGACGAGCAGGATCAGCACGTCGGTCAGCGGCAGGCCGCCGAACATGACGGACAGGCTGCTGTGTGCCCAGGCCAGCCCGGCGATCAGCGCGCCGGCCATGCCGAGGATCGCGCCGAGCAGGCCGAGCGCGGCCGCGGTCGCCGCGGTGATCATCCGCCGCGTCCTGGGGCTGGCGCCGGCGGCGGTGAGCGTGCGCAGGTCCCGCGCGGTCTCGCTGCGGATCAGGCCGACGGACGCGGACAGCACGCCGAACGCGATGACGATGCCCAGCGCGGTGGCGCCGCCGGCGAACTCGCCGAGACCCGGCGCACCGGACTTGGTCTCGACCGTCACCCCGTAGGCGAGCGCGAGC
>Ga0208099_1000008_pt1 | contig 13494 bp, 9 predicted proteins | sample MicForSoiPHH15_O_FD_188036 | JGI IMG/M metagenome (GOLD analysis project Ga0208099, IMG submission 188036) | Forest soil microbial communities from Harvard Forest Long Term Ecological Research site in Petersham, Massachusetts, USA - MetaG HF043... | ecosystem: Environmental > Terrestrial > Soil >...
CCAGGGTGGCGTAGTAGCCGACCAGGGTGAGCAGCTCGAACATCCCAGCCGTGCCGATCTGGCCGACCGCCTCGCGGTACTCGGCGTCGTCGAGGTCGCCCCGGCCTACCAGCGCGGCGACCGTGCGCGCGACCACGGCCTCGCGCCCGGGCAGCGCCTCGTGGCGGCCCTCCCGCACGGCGGCCAGCTCGGCCTCGTCCAGGCCGACCGAGCGGCCGACCGCCTCGTGGGCGTACCACTCGAAGGCGGACCGCCAGTGCGCGGCGACCACCAGGATCGCGATCTCCCGGCACCGGTCGTCGAGCCCGGTGTCGTAGCGCACCGAGGAGCCGAGCGCCTGCAGCGCCGACCCCAGCCGTGGCTGCAGCAGGAAGGCGTTAAACGGACCTTCGAGCCGCCCCTGCGAGTCGGCCAGCCGGAACAGCTGCGGGCCCTGGGCGCGGCGGCCCCCGGCGATCGCGTCGTAAAGCGACCGCTGGTCGTCGTCCAGCGCCGAGGGCTCGAGCCTGGGGATGCGCGGGCCGACGGTCACAGGGGCCCGGCGCTGGTGTCGGACAGCAGGCCCGAGATCTCGGCACAGGTGGCCAGGACATCTGGCCGCAGCTCACGGATGATCCGCTGGGTGGACCAGTCCCGGGCCTGGACAGCGACGTTGACGCCGGCCACCACCCGGCCGTCCGGACTGGTGATCGGGCCGGCGACCGACCGGAGCCCGTAGGCTAGCTCCTCGTCCTGCATGGCCCAGTCCTGCTCGCGGATGGTACGGAGCTCCTGGCGCAGCTCGGCCAGCGAGACCTTGGCGTTGGGCCCGGAGTTGGCCGAGAACGAGGCGTCGGTGATGCGCGCGGCCAGGTCGGCCTCGTCGAGGTAGGCGAGCAGCAGCTTGCCGATCGAGGTGTGCACGGCGGGCAGCGTGGAGCCGACCTGGATGTTCGCGGTCACCAGGTCGGAATTGCGCAGCCGGATGAGGTACAGGACGCGGTCGCCGCTGAGCACGGCCAGGTTCACCGTCTCCCCGGTGCGCTCGCCGAGCTCGGTCAGCCTAGGCGTGGCGATGGCGACTAGGTCCAGGCTGCGCAGCGCGGCCGTGCCCAGGGTCAGCGTGCGCACGCCCGGCCGGTAGTCGCCGTTGGGCAGGTGGTCCAGGTAGCCCTCGGAGGCCAGCGTCATCACCACCCGGTAGACGGTCGGCATGGGCAGTCCCGCGGCGGTGGCCAGGTCGCTGACCCGCCAGGTCGGACGCTGCTCGTTGAACAGCGACAAGATGCGCAAGCCCTTAGCCAGGGCCTCGACGCGATACTCCGGGCGTTCACCAGGCTCCGTCGCCGTCGCCGCCGCGGAGGCGGGACGAAGCGCCGTGGATGAGGAGCTGGCGGTGCGGCGAGGCATAGATGGCCTTCCTCCCCTGATGGTGGGATCCGCCCCTCAGCCTACGGGGGCGGTGTACGTTTCCCGGCCCTGGACAGCCGGACAGCAGGTCGGCTACGGTATTCAGAAAGCGACTTTCATAATACGAGAATTCCGAGGCGAAGGATAGCCCCATGCAGGACTGGCTCACGCTCGACCGACGGCCGACGCTGGTTTTCGGAGCCGGCGGGCTCGGCGGAGCCAGCGCGCTGAGCCTGGCCGCGCAGGGCGCGCAGGTGGTGCTGGTCGACGTGAACGAGGAGAACCTGGACACGGTCGTGCGCGCGGCGAAGGAGGCCGGCCGCGAGGTCAAGCCGCTGGTCGCCGACCTGCGGACGGCCGAGGCCTGCCGGACGGCCGTCCGCGAGGCGGTCGGCCTGGTGGGCACGCCGCAGGTCTTCCTGCACGCGATCGGGCGCAACGTGCGCAAGCCGGTCCTGGACCTGGCCGACGGCGACTGGCAGGAGACCCTCAGCCTCAACCTGTCCTCGGCGTTCTGGCTCGGCCAGGCGGTCGGGCGGCTGATGGTCGAGCAGCGGTACGGCCGCATGGTATTCGTTTCGTCGGTCTCGGGGCTGCTCGCTCATCCGCACCACGCGCCCTACGCGGCGACCAAGGGCGGGATGAACCAGATGCTCCGGGTCATGGCGCGCGAGTGGGCGCGGCACGGCGTCACGGTCAACGCCGTCGCGCCCGGCTACATCGAGACCGACCTGACCAAGGACTACCTCGACAAGGACAACCACCGGGAGAACCTGGAATCGCTCGTCCCGGCGGAGCGGCTCGGCCACCCGGAGGAGGTGGCCGACGCGGTCACGTTCCTCGCCTCAGACCGGGCCCGCTTCATCACCGGCCAGGTCCTGTACGTGGACGGCGGCCGCGTGCTGGTTTGATCGTTTTATTTGCCTACCGGAAGGAACACCTCGTGCCTGTCGCTCCCGTTCCCGTACCGCAGCGCTTGCAGGGCCGGTCGGTGGTCGTCACCGGCGCCGGCACCGGCTTCGGCGCCGAGATCGCGGTCCGTGCCGCCCAGGAGGGGGCCCGCGCGGTCGGCGTCCACTACCGCAGCTCTGTCGAAGGGGCCAAGCGGACGGCCGACCGGGTCACGGCGGCGGGCAGCACGCCGGTGCTGTTCCAAGCCGACATCGTGGACTGGGAGCAGATCAAGGCCATGGCCGACGCCGCCTTCGAACGGCTGGACGGCGTGGACGTGCTGGTGAACAACGTCGGAGACGTGGCGCGTGAGCAGATGTCCTGGCGAGATATCACCGAGGAGTCCATCGATCACGTCCTGGCCGTCGACATCAAGGGCACGATGCTGTGCGTCCATGAGTTCGGCGCGCGGATGCTGGATCAGGGTCACGGCAGCATCGTGAACATCGGCTCGACCGTCATCGTCCGGGGCAGTGCGCGGGCGCCGCAGTACGCCGCGGCGAAGTACGGGATCCTGGGCGTCACGAAGTCGTACGCGCACGCGTTCGCGCCGACGGTCCGGGTCAACGTGTTCGCCCCGGGATTCATCGAGACCGAAGCCACCCTGGGCCGCAAGGACTGGCAGTCCGGCCGGGGCGACCAGCTGCGCTCGCTGACCCCGATGGGCCGCATCCCGGGGCCGGCCGAGGTCGCGGGCACGGCGCTGTTCCTGGCGACCGACGACGCCTCGCACATGACCGGCGGGTACATGGTGGCGGACGGCGGCTACAACATGGTCGGAGCCTGACCATGGCCGGTGCGCACCCTCGTGATCTGGGGTTGGCCGAGGCGCGCGCGCTGGTGCAGCGCGCGGTGGACAAGGCCGAGCAGCTGGGGCTGCGCGGGGCGGTCGCGGTGGTCGGGGCGAGCGGGACGCTGATCACGGCGTCCCGGATGGACGCCGGCGGGCCGGGAGGGATGGCCCGGGCCCGGTCGAAGGCCTGGATCTCCGCCACCCAGCAGATCCCCAGCGCCGAGCACCTGCACCGGATGACGATGATCGCCGCGCCGGTCGCCGCCGGGTTTGCCCAGGCGTCACCGGAGGCGCTGTTCCCCGGTGCGGGCGGGATGCCGCTCAGCGCCGGCGGCGTGGTCGTGGCCGGCATCGCGGCCTCGGGCGCGACCGTGAGCCCGTTCTTCCCGGCCGACGTCGACCCGCGCGCGCTCAGCGTCGACGGCAGGCCGGCCAACCCCGAGGACCTGCTGATCGCCTATGCGCTCGGGCTGCCGTACACCAGCCAGCACGGCGATGACGGCAAGCGCTGGGAGCAGCGCTTCGGCGACCTGGACGTCGACCCGGCCGACAGCCGGGGTCTGGCCCCCGCTCCCCCGGCGGCGCGCCAGGCCGAGCTGGACTGGGCCAGGGCGCTGTGCGACGCGGCGATGGACGCGGCCGCGCGCCGCGGGGTGCGCGTGGCGGTGGCCGTGGTGGACCGCGGCGGTGATCCGATCCAGCAGGACCTCATGGACGACGCCGCGGCCGGCGGGGTGGCCGTGGCACAGGCGGTGGCGGGCGGCGCGGCGCTGTTCGGCGGCGACAGCGGCGATCTCGGGGCCCGGTTCGGCTCGGCGCAGGCCGTCGCGGCGCTCGCGGCGCTCGTGGTGCCGCCGGTGCTGGGCGTTCCTGGCGGCCTGCCGGTCCGCGACGCCGGGCACGTGGTGGCCGGCCTAGGCGTCGGCGGCGAGGATCCTGAGGTCTGCGCGGACATCGCGCGAACCGCGGTGGCGGCCTCGTGATCGGCGACGTCGGCCCGGGGACCGGTGGCACCGACCTGGGGACCGGTGGCGCTGGGCCGGGGACCGGTGGCGCCGGGCCGGTCCGCGTGGGGGTCATCGGCTGCGGCGCGATCGGCAGCCTGTACGCGGCCCACCTGGCCCGGGTGCCCGGCGTCGAGGTGTGGGCGGTCGACCCCTGGGCCGAGCACGTGACCGCGATGCAGTCGCGGGGCCTGCGGGTCACCGGACTGGCCGACTTCGTGGCGCCGGTCCACGCCAGGACCGACGGCCGTGACCTGCCGGCCTGCGACTTCGGCCTGGTCGCGACTAAGTCGCAGCAGACCCGGGCGGCCGTCGAGGGCGCGCGGGCGGCTCTGGCCAGCGCCTCGGTGGTCAGCCTGCAGAACGGGCTGGGCAACGAAGAGGTCATCGCCGAGTTCGTGCCGCGGGTCATCCGCGGCAGCATCATCACGGCGGGCGCGGTCGTGGCGCCCGGTGTCGTCCGGTACGACGCCCAGGGAGACTCGTGGTTCGGGCCATTCGAGCCCCACCCGGCGCCGATGCGCGCGGTCGAGCAGCTGGCCCGGCTGCTCGGCGCGGGCGGGCTGCGCACGCACGCGCTGCAGGACGCCCGCGGACCGCAGTGGACAAAAGTAATTTTCAACTCCGCGACGAGCCCGCTCGCCGCGCTGACCGGGCTCTCGGTGGGCCGCGTCTGCACCGACGCCGGCCTACGCCAGCAGGTCGATGAGCTGGTCGCGGAGGCGGTGGCGGTGTGCGAGCGGGCCGGGATCGTCCTGGCCCGTCCGCCGGCCGACGCGGTACAAGAGGCCATCGCGGAGGCGTATGACCACAAGCCGAGCATGCTGCAGGACGTCCTGGCGCGGCGGGCGACCGAGATCGACGTGCTGAACGGCGGCATCGCCGCCGAAGGGCGCCGGGCCGGCGTCCCCACACCGCGGCACGACTGCATGGTGGCGCTGGTCAAGGGCCTGGAGAAGTCCTGGTCGGAGTAGCCGCGGCGGGCTTGGGCGACACCCGGCGGCGCCACCAATTCGTGACCTGGCAAGGGTGGACAACCGCCCTCTCATCCCGTAACGTAATCGAAATGAAAATAACTTTCACTGTATGAAAGTTAGGGAGGGCCATGACCGCACCGACCACCCGCCCGCCGCTGCTTGACGTCGCCGGGCTGCGTGTCACCTACGGCGGGGTCGTGGCCGTCTCCGATGTCGACCTGCAGGTCAGCGAGGGCACCATCTACGGGCTGATCGGTCCCAACGGCGCGGGCAAGACCTCGATGGTCGACGCCCTGACCGGATACACCAGGCCCGCCGCCGGACGGATCGTGTTCGACGGCCGGGACATCGGAGCCTTGCGTCCCTACCGGCGAGCGCGCCTCGGCCTGGCCCGTACGTTCCAGTCGGTGGAGCTGTTCGACGACCTCACCGTGGACGAGAACCTGCTCGTGGCCAGCGAACGGGTGACGGTCGGCTCGGCGCTGCGCGACCTGTTCCTGCCGCACCGGCCCCCGGACCGGACCGGCGTCGACTGGGCCATCTCGGTCTGCGGCCTGGAGGACGTCGTCGACCGGTACCCGTCGCAGATCTCCCTGGGCAAGCGCAAGCTGGTGGGCATCGGCCGGGCGCTGGCCCGCCAGCCCCGCCTGGTCATGCTCGACGAGCCCGCGGCGGGCCTCGACACCGACGAGAGCGGTGAGCTGGGCCGCCGGCTGCGGTCCCTGCCCGAAGAGCACGGTGTGACCGTCTTCCTCATCGACCACGACATGGGCCTGGTCCTGAGCGTGTGCGATCAGCTCATGGTCCTGGACTTCGGACGTCAGATCGCGGCCGGATCCCCGGCGGAGATCCGCGACGACCAGCGCGTGATCGAGGCCTATCTCGGAGGACACCATGCCGGCACCAGCCAGTAGCGCGAACGCGTCCGGTCACGCCCTCGCGGTGCGGGACCTGTCTGCCGGCTACCGGGGCGTCCCGGTGGTCCGCGAGCTGAACCTGGAGGTCCGGCCGGGAGAGGTGGTGGCCCTGCTCGGCCCGAATGGCGCCGGGAAGACCACCACCCTGGAGACCATCGCCGGGCTCAACCGGCCGATCTCGGGCACGGTCGAGCTCTCCGGTGAGAACGTCGGCGGCAAGCCGGCCTACGTGCTGGCCCGCCGGAGCCTCGCGCTCGTACCCGAGGGCCGCGCCCTGTTCCCCGGGCTCACCGTCCGCGAGCACCTCCGGCTGGCGGGCGGCGGTCGGAGGCAGCGGGCCGGCCACGAGGAGGAGCTGCTGGAGATGCTTCCCGAGCTGCGCAAGTGCCTGGGCCGCAAGGCCGGCCTGCTGTCCGGTGGTGAGCAGCAGATGCTGGCTGTCGGCCGCGCGCTGGTGACCCGGCCTCGGCTGCTGCTGGTCGACGAGATGAGCCTCGGGCTGGCACCGGTGATCGTCGAGCGGCTGCTCCCGATCCTGCGCCGGGCAGCCGACGAACTGGGCAGCAGTGTGCTGTTCGTCGAGCAGCACGTCGCGCTGGCGCTGGAGATCTCCGACCGCGCGTACGTCCTGACCCACGGCCGGATCAGGCTCGAGGGCCCCGCCGCCGAGCTCCGCGAGCGGCGTGAGCTGCTCGCCGCCAGTTACCTCGGGGAGACGGCCGCCTAGCAGGGGTGACTTTTCGGGCCCATCCGCACGACAGATCCATACCATCACCGAAAGAAGCACAGGATGAAACGTCTTAGATGGCTCAGCGTGACGGCCGCCGCCGTGCTCGCGCTGACCGCGGCGGGTTGCAGCTCGAGCAGCTCGAGCAGCTCCAGCACGCCGTCGTCGGGCAGCACGACGGCCGCGGCCAGCAGTTCGGTGTTCGGCACCCCCAAGAAGGCGACCGGCTCGCCGTACGTCTTCGGGATGATCAACGACGAGACCGGCGCGGTCACCTTCCCCGAGGCACGTCAGGGGTCGATCGCCGCCGTCGACTACGTCAACAACTACCTCAACGGCATCAACGGGCACCCGATCGTGATCGACGAGTGCACCGGCGACGGCACCCCGGCCACCGCGGCCCGGTGTGCCAACCAGCTGGTAGCGGCGCACCCGCTGGCGATCCTGGGCGCGGCCGACGTCGGCGCGCCCGCCTCGATCCCGATCTACGCGCACGCCAACCTGGCCTACCTGGGCGGCATCCCGTTCACCCCGGTCCCTATGACCGCTCCGAACTCCATCCAGTTCTGGTCGGTCAGCGTCGGCGACAACGCGGCGGCCGCCGTGTACGCGGGCAAGACACTGGGCGTCAAGAGCGTCGCGCTGGTGTACTTCAGCAACGCCCAGGGCGAGTCGATCATCCCCCAGATAACGCCGGTGTTCAAGGCGGCCGGGGTGACCACGATCAAGTACGTCCCGCTGTCGCCGACGTCACCGGACCCGAGCCCGCAGGCGGCCCTGGTGGAGAGCAGCGGCGCCCAGCTCGCCTACGTCGACGTGCCGAACGGCTGCGGCAACATGCTGAAGGCGCTGAAGACCGTCGGCTTCAGCGGCAAGATCATGGGCATCGACCCGTGCGGCGCGCCGCCGGTGATCGCCGCCGCGGCCGGCGGAGCCAACGGCATGTACATCGCCTCGCCGTTCATGCTGCAGAGCGGGAGCAGCCAGCAGGCGCAGCTGTTCCAGGCGGCGATGAAGAAGTGGGCCGCGCCCGGCACGCTGATCGACTCGATCTCCACAGCCGGCTTTGCCACCGTGATGAACGTTCAGCAGGTGCTGAGCGCCATCTCCGGCACGCCGACCACGGCGAGCATCCTGGCCGCCTTCAAGGCGGGCACGCACCAGAACTTCCTGTCGCACCCGTACACGTGCAACGGGCAGGCGCTGAAGGGCGCTCCCGCGATCTGCAGCGACTACTACCTCATGAACCAGGTTCAGAACGGGACGATCACCCAGCCCGATCCGACCTGGGTGACCTCGAAGGGCTACTTCGCGGGCATCAACGGCTGACGTCCGCGGTGGGTCCGCCCGCGCTACGGGCGGACCCACCGCGTCGCCGGTAAACCGACGAGACGCAAACGAGACACCATGTCCAGCTACATCCTGTTCCTGATCCTCGGCCTGGGCGCGGGCGCCACCTACGCCATCCTCGGCCAGGGGCTCGTGCTGAAGTACCGCAGCGCGGGCGTGGTCGACTTCGCGCACGGCGCCGTGGCCATGTTCATCGCCTACGTCTTCGTCAACCTGCGCAGCTTCGGGGAGCTCGAGCTGCCCGTGGTGCTGATCCCGCACCAGATCTCGCTGAACGGCGGCGCCGGGCTCAACACCGGGCTCGCGATCGTCATCTCGCTGGTGTACGCGGCGATCTTCGGGCTGGTGCTGTACGTCCTGATCTACCGGCCGCTGCGGGGCGCCTCGCAGCTCACGCGGGTCTGCGCGTCGGTCGGCGTCATGCTCGCCCTGCAGGCGATCGCGGTCCTCAACTACAGCACCGAACCGGTCGCCACCAACCCGATTTTCCCCAGTTCCGCCCTGTCGGTCTCCAAGATCACGTTCCCGGAGGACCGCCTGTTCTTCACTGGCGTGGTCGTCGTCATCTCGGTCGCGCTCGCGCTCACCTACCGCTTCTCCCGGTTCGGCCTGGCCACCCGGGCCGGCGCCGAGAACGACCGGGGGGCGGCACTGACCGGCATCTCGGCCAACCGCATCGCGGGGCAGAACTGGGTCATCGCCACGGTCCTGGCGGGCGCGGCCGGCATCTTGATCGCCCCGGTGGCCAGCCTCGATCCGACCTCTTACACCCTGTTCGTGGTGCCGGCCCTGGCCGCCGCGCTGGTCGGCCGGTTCCAGTCGTTCTGGATCACCGCGCTGGCCGGCCTGCTGATCGGCTGCGCCCAGTCCGAGATCGACAAGCTCATCACGGTCTGGACCTGGCTGCCCCAGCAGGGGCTGCCCGACGCGCTCCCGTTCGTCGTCATCATCGTGGTGATGGCGTTCCGCTCGCGGTCCGTGCTGGCCCGCGGCGGGGACATGGCCGAGCGCAACCCCTCGGTCGGCCGCCCGGCCGCCCCGCTGCGCACGGCGGCGGCCTGCTTCGTGGCCGGCCTGATCCTGCTCCTGTTCCTCAGCGACGTCCTGCGCTTCGCCTTCATCTCCTCGCTGACCGTCACGTGCATCGCCCTGTCGGTGGTGGTGCTGACCGGCTACGTCGGCCAGGTCTCGCTGGCCCAGATGTCGCTGGCCGGCATCGGCGGCTTCACGCTCGGGCACATCTCCGGCGCATGGCACATCGGGTTCCCGTGGTCGCTGATCCTGGCCGGCCTGTGCGCGGTGCCTGTCGGGCTGATTATCGGCCTGCCGGCCCTGCGGCTGCGCGGGGTGAACCTGGCCGTGGTGACGCTCGGGTTCGCCGCGGCGATGGACGCCACCGTGTTCAACAGCCAGTCGTTCACCGGCGGCACGGCCGGCCTGCCGATCCCGGAACCGCGACTGCCCGGGCTGAACCTGGCCATCAGCCAGGGGAAGAGCTATCCCACGGTGATCTTCGGCGTGGTCGTGCTGGTCGTGGTGATCCTGCTCGGGCTGCTGGTGGCCCGGCTGCGGCGGGGCCCGGCCGGCCGGATGCTGCTGGCCATCCGGTCCAACGAGCGCGCGGCCGGCTCGGTCGGCATCAACGTGGCCCAGGGCAAGCTGATGGCGTTCGGCCTGGCCGCGTTCATCGCCGGCGTCGGCGGCGCGCTGACCGGCTACATGCAGGGTGAACTGACCTCGGACAGCTTCGCCGCATTCACCTCGATCAGCCTGCTGGCCATCGTGTTCGTGGCCGGCGTCGGGCGCATCGCCGGGGCGGTGGTGGCCGGCATCATGTTCTCCGCCGCGGGCCTGTTCGTGACGTTCCTCAACCTGCACCTCAACGTGGGCAAGTACCAGGCCATCGTGGCCGGCGTGGCGCTGGTGCTGACCGCCGTCCAGAACCCGGACGGCATCACCGGCACGGCGACCGGCAAGGGCCCGGCGGTGGCGCTGGCCAAGCTCCGCGACCGGGCCGCCGGGGAGTACGCCAAGCGGTTCGCGGGGCGCGGGACCAGCGCAGCGGTGCAGGGTGCGGACAGCCCCGCCGCCAACGCCGATGGCGCCGAGATCACCGCAGAACCAGACCACCGCCTGCATAACGCGCCTGGCCAGTGACGGCGCAGCCGCACCGATGGAACATCGGTGTCGCTATGGCAGCACCAATGTTTCATCGGTGTCGTTCCGGATCGGCCTGGGAACGATGCTCATGATGCCCATGGTGCGGGCGGAGATCATCGGAGGGGACGCCCGGGGCCGCGGGCAGGAGCCGGCCCTGTGCTGGTGGCTGCCGGACGGGGCGTCGGTCCAGCACGCCTACCGGCTGCGCACTGACGACGGCTTCGACACCGGCCGGGTGGACGGCGAGACCCAGTCGTTCGTCCGGCTGCCCGTCTTCGACCGGTCCCGGCGCTCGGCCGCGGCGTTCGTCAAGGTGTGGACCGACCTGGGCGAGAGCGAGTGGAGCGATCCGGTCGTGCTCGAGGCCGGCCTGCTGTCCGCCGCGGACTGGTCGGCGCGGTGGATCGGCGTGGCGGAGGGCCAGCGGCCCGCGGTAGGGCTCCGGCCCGCGTATTGGCTCAGGACGACCTTCGCTACTCCCCCGGCCAGTCAGGCCCGGCTGTACATCACGGCCCTCGGCCTGTACGAGGCGTTCCTGGACGGCCGGCGCGTCGGCGACGTCGAACTGGCCCCCGGCTATACCCAGTACCGGGCGCGGGTCCAGTACCAGGCCTACGACGTCACGCCGCTGGTGTCGCCGGGAAGGCACGTGCTCGCGGTGCTGGTCGCCGACGGGTGGTACCGCGGCCAGGTCGGGCTACCGCGCGCCGCGGACCAGTACGGCCAGGACCTGGCCCTGCGCGCGCAACTCGAGGTGCGGACCGGGTCCGGCTGGCAGGTGGTGGCGGGCAGCGGCCCGGGCTGGCGCGTGGCGCCGTCCCACATCACCGCGGCCGACCTCATCGGCGGCCAGCGGGAGAACCACCGCAGGATCGAGGCCGGGGTGCACGATGCGTTGTTCGACGACCGGACGTGGGACGGCGCCGTCGCGCGGGACGTCGGCGTCGTGATCGTCCGCTCGGTCGCGCCGCCGGTCCGGCGGATCCAGGAAATCCGGCCGGTGGCCGTGCGGCCGGTGCGGGATGGGCGCGCCTTCGTGGTGGACTTCGGGCAGAACTTCAGCGGGTGGGTGCGACTGGCCGCTCCCGGGCCCGCAGGCCGCCGGATCGCGCTGTCGCACGGCGAGTGGCTGGACCGCGACGGGGACCTGACCACGGCGCATCTCGACGTCGACCTGCCGGTCGTCCCCGAGCCGCTGCCGCTGGGCCAGGTCGACGAGGTCATACCAGGTTCGGGCGGGACGGTGTTCGAGCCGCGGTTCACCACGCACGGCTTCCGGTACGTGCGGGTCGAGGGCCATCCCGGGCCGCTGGGCACCGGCGACGTCACGGGTGTGGTCGTGCACTCGGATCTGCGCCGGCTCGGCTGGTTCAGCTGCAGCGACGACCGGGTCAACCGGCTGCACGAGGCGGTGGTGTGGTCGCTGCGGTCGAACATCTGCGACGTCCCGACCGACTGCCCGCAACGCGAGCGCGCGGGCTGGACAGGAGACTGGCAGGTGTTCGCGCCGACGGCCGCGTACCTGTACGACGTCCTGGCTTTCACCCGCAAGTGGCTGGGTGACGTGGTGCTGGACCAGCGGGCCGACGGCTGCGTGGCCAACATGTCGCCGTGCCCGCCCGCCGAGGGCTTCGAGGGGCCGCTCGGCGGGCTGCACGGCTCCGCGGGCTGGGGCGACGTCGTGGTCTCCGCGCCCTGGGACCTGTACCAGGCGTACGGCGACACGTCGCTGCTGCGCGAGATGTGGGACGCGATGACGGCCTGGGTCCGGTTCGCGGCGGCCGCGGCCGCGAGCGGCCGGCATCCCGGCCGCGCCGCGGCGCGGCCGGACCCCGCCCCGCACGAGCAGTACCTGTGGGACACCGGCTTCCACTGGGGCGAGTGGCTGGAGCCAGGGGTGGTGATCGCCGACTTCCCCGCGTTCACGCGGGCCGACAAGTCCGAGGTGGCCACGGCCTACCTGCACCGCTCGGCGGCGACTGTGGCCCGGGTGGCGGAGGTGCTAGGGCTGCCCGAGGAGCAGCGACGCCCCTACCGGGCCATCGCGGAGGGGGCCATGGAGGCGTGGCGGCGGGAGTTCGTCCGGGAGGACGGGACGCTCGCCTCGGCGACTCAGGCTTCACACGTGCGGGCGCTGGCGTTCGGGCTGGTGCCCGCCGAGCTCCGGGCGGCGGTCGCCCGGCGGCTGGCCGAGCTGATCGAACAGGCCGGCGGCCACCTCGCGACCGGTTTCCTGTCCACGGGCTATCTGCTGCCTGTGCTGGCCGACACCGGGCATCTGCGCCTGGCGTACGAGCTGCTGCGGCAGGACACGGCGCCGTCCTGGCTCACGATGGTGGACCGCGGCGCGACGACCATGTGGGAAGACTGGGAGGGGGTGGACTCCGGCGGTGTTCCTCATGGGTCGCTGAACCACTACAGCAAGGGCACGGTGGCCACGTTCCTGCACCGCTACGTCGCCGGGTTGCGTCCGGCTGAGCCGGGCTACCGTGCCTTCGAGGTACGCCCGCGGCCGGGCGGCGGGATCACCTGGGCGAGCGCTCGTCACGATGGCCCGTTCGGCCAAATTGACGTGACCTGGCGTGTTGACGGCGGATCGATGGAGCTGGACGTGCTGGTGCCGGGGGGTACGACGGCTACGGTGGTCATGCCTGGCGCGGACCCGCATGACGTCGGGCCGGGCCGGCACCGCTGGACGGGGGCCGCGTCTACCGGCTGACGGCCCCTGCTGGCCGCACGGTCGGGTCGTACGCCTCGAAGGCGCGGGCGCGCTCGTCGATCTGGTCGCGTAGCGGGTGGTGGCGCGCGGCGGTGTCCTGGATCTCGGCGGCGTGGGCCCGCTTCTCGTCCATGGAGATGACCGAGCTGGCCAGGTCGGTCCAGGTCACCTGCTGGTCCGGGCCCAGCCGCCCGCGCGCGCCGCAGGTGGCGCACTCGACGTCCGCGCCGCGCAGGACGACCACGTCCAGGTGGCACATCGGGCACAAGCCCGGCGGCCCCAGGTAACGTGCCTGGTCAAAGGGCACGCCGAGCTGGCTGGCCACGTTGCGTCCGAGCTGGGCGGCCCGGTCGATCGCGGTTGGGTCCAGGACCACCGAGCGCGGCGTGCCGGCCCCCTCGAACTGCACCTGGTCGACCACGGCGATGTGCATCGAGAACGTCGCCGTGTGCATGATCGGCAGGGTCAGCGTCTTCCACTGCGGGGTCAGCGAGCCGCCGACCGCGA
>Ga0208099_1000009_pt1 | contig 13472 bp, 15 predicted proteins | sample MicForSoiPHH15_O_FD_188036 | JGI IMG/M metagenome (GOLD analysis project Ga0208099, IMG submission 188036) | Forest soil microbial communities from Harvard Forest Long Term Ecological Research site in Petersham, Massachusetts, USA - MetaG HF043... | ecosystem: Environmental > Terrestrial > Soil...
CGGCACCGAGATGTTGATCGAATTGCCCTCGATCTTGGTCGCCCACCCGGCCATGTAGTGGAACAGGTCTGCGGCCAGCGGTACGTCAGCCGCCTGCGCCACGGCGAACGGCTTGCCGTTGTCCAGCGACTCGAGCTGGGCTAGCTCGTCGGCGTGCTCGAGGATCAGGTCGCCGATCCGCCAGATGATCCGTCCCCGCTCCGACGGGGTCATCCTGCCCCACGGGCCCTCTTCGAACGCCCGGCGCGCCGCCCGTACAGCCCGGTTGATGTCCTCGGCATCGCCCTCGGCGACCCGGGCGAGCGTCTGCCCGGTCGCGGGGTCGGGCGTCTCGAACGTCTTGCCCGACGCCGCGTCGCACCATTGCCCGTCGATGAACAGCTGTCGCGGGGAGCCGATGAAGGCCTGTACGTCGCGGTCCAGGGTCACGGTCATGAAATGGTCATCTCCTTGGCTGCGCGGTGAAGCAACCGCCCGATGGCGGCCAATCAGCACTCACGCGATGTCTACGTAGTAGACCTACAGGGTTAATCTACAGTGATAACGATGAGATATCAACTTCCCGGCGGCGGTCACCAGCCCGCTAGAGTGGACGGCAATCTTGCCGCTCTCCAGCGGGCGCGGCCCGAGGCAAAGAAACGATCGTGTGCCCCATGCCCGGAGATGATGTGACACCCTCCGTTATTCCAGGGCCCCGGCCCTCCCATCACTCCGGCCCCGGCTATGTGGCGAACCCCAAAGCGCGCGACTTCGAACTGGACGCGCCGCTGAAACAGGCCGCGGCACGGTGGCTCAACCTGGTTCCCGCCGCACACCGCCATGACGCCGGGGGATCGGCGAAGGATGTTCTGGAGACGCTGCGGGAACACACCCGCAGCTGCCCCGATCATCCGCTCGGGGCCCTGTGGGTGGCCCATCGCCACCTGAAGGATCCGGTGCCGGCGGTCCGGATCGCGTCGCTCGTGCTGGCCTCGGAGGCGCTGTGGTGGCTTGGGCATTTTGAGGATGCACGCAGGGCCGCCCAGGCGGCAGCCGACGCCGATCCGGCATCTGCCCAGGCGCTGTGGCGCCTCGCGGTCGCCCTGTACCGCCTCGGCCGGTTCGAGGAGGCGGGAGAACGCCTCGACGACCTCGTGAAAGTGGCCAGCCGGTTCGCCCCTGGGTGGGCGCTACGCGGCCAGGTCAAGGTCTGGCTCGACGCGGGCAACCCGGACGCGGGGCGGGCCGACTTCGCTTCCGCGGCGGCGCTGACCTCCGATTCGGGCACCTGGGTGGTGCCGTACCGGATGGCGGGTGCCGACTTCGAGGCGAAGGCTGATGCAGAGGTCAGGGTTCATGACTCCGAGACGGGCGGCTCAGCCGGCAGCCTGGCGGACGTGGTGTTGCTGCCGGACAAGTCGCGGGTCGAGCGGGGTGTAGATCCGGATCGCCGGTGGCATCTGGAAGGGCCTAGCACCGGGGGCGGCGATTCGGACAATTTGTTTGGCAGCCTGGGCGGCGACTTCGCTGCGGGGGCACGCTCACGAGTCTCCTTCGGTACGAGGTTCGTTCTTTATCAGCGGAACATCGAGAACCTCTGTAAGGACAGGGCGACTCTGAACGAGGAAATCCGGAAGTCGGTGGCCGAGCTTTACGACGCGGCTCTCGAGTCCCGCGCGACGATCGCCATCAAGGGTGCCCCCGAGCAACACGCCGAGGGGGCAAACGTCCCAGCCGATGAGGACAGCTAGGGCCCTGGCCTAGCCGTCTAGGACCTGCGTGGACGGAACCGCGTTCGCGGGCTCGGGTCGTTCGACGGCGAGCGCGCTGCTGAGATCGGGACAGATGGTGAGGCTGCGGTCTAGGCCGGTGAGGCGCAGCAGCTTTGCGACCGCGGGGCTGGGAGCGGCCAGGCGCAGGACGATGCCGAGCAGTCTGGCGCGGCGTTGCGCGCCGATCAGCACGGCTAGCCCCGACGAGTCGCAAGACGGCACCCGTGACATGTCGAGAACCAGCAGCCTCATGCCGGGACGAAGCAGGCCGATCAGGCGTTCCCGCAGCGCTGGTGCGGTGGCGACGTCGAGGGCGTCACGCAGCCTGACCACGGTCCCGGTAGCCGGCAGACCTGCCTCGGGAAGACCCCCGGCCGGGCGCGAGGTGGCACCGGCGCTTTCCCGGACGCTCACGAGCGGGACACCGCCGAAGCCGGCGCCCCGCTGCCTTGAAGGACCGGCCGCGACCGGGGCTGACCCCGATCGCGACGGCGGGAGTCCAGGCGGGCGGGAGCAGGCCAGTGCACGCCGGTCGCCCAGCCGAAGCGCTCGAAGATGCGAATGACGCGGGCGGAGATATCGATCTGCCAGGGATCGGCGCCATGCCTGGCGCAGGTGGGATCGGAATGGTGCATGTTGTGCCAGCTTTCGCCGAGGGAGAGCAGGGCGAGAGGCCACAAGTTGGTGGCCCGGTCGTAGCGGCGAGTAGTGAAGGGGCGGGCGCCGATCACGTGGCAGAGCGAGTTGACGCTCCAGGTGACGTGCTGGAGCAAGGTGACGCGGACCAGTCCGGCCCACAGCAGGGCGGCCAGGGCGGCGTGCCAGCTACCGCCGATGGCCCAGCCCGCGGCGAATGGCAGCCCGAGCGATACGACGCACAAGGCGGGAAACGCTGCTGAGATCGCCCGCAGGGCCGGGTCGCCTACCAGGTCCGGGGCATAGCGCGCGGGCGGGGTGGGGTCGTCGCGTAGCAGCCAGCCCACGTGCGCATGGGCGAGACCACGGAGTTGCCCGGGCAGGCTGGTTCCGTACCGGTAAGGCGAATGCGGGTCGCCTGGCCGGTCGGCAAACGCGTGATGGCGGCGATGGATCGCGACCCAGCCGATGACGTCGCCCTCGAAGCTCATCGACCCCGCGATGGCCAGCACGACCCGCAGGGCCGGCGCCGCAGTGAAGCTGCGGTGGGTGAGCAGCCGGTGGAAGCCGATGGTCACCCCGAGCCCCGTGACCAGGTAGAAAGCTGCCGCGAGCAGGATGTCGGTGAGATTCAGGCCGTGGCCCCAGGCGAGCCACACCGCCAGCGCCAGCCCGCCGAACGGCACGAGGACGATCGCCGCGGTCACCGCTACCCGGACCCCGCCTTCGAAGGTGCGCGGCGGCGGCCTGCCGTCCGGGAACGCCTCCGTGCCCTCGTAGCCGACAATGAGCTGGTCAGTCATCGCGATCGTTCCCTTTCTGGACGCGGCCGGAGCTGCAGGGAACAATGCAGCGGCCAAGCCAGGAAAATGCACGTCGCAATGCGAGAATCTGCCGCGGGGCTCAGCCTTTCGCTGCCGAAACACCATACTTGTGGTGCCCGGGCACGAAAAACTCCGGATCCCGCCGACAGCCCGCTATTTCTCGGGCGTAACCGCTGCCGGGGTCCGGAGCAACATTTTCGATTCTACCTTGTTTTACCCTTACAACCAGCGATCTGACCCGTATTTCGCGATGGCCAGGAGCCGGGCACGCGGGCCCTCAGCGCCGTCCCCGCCCGCCGCGACCCCGGAAGCTTCCGGACGCGGCAGCGGCGCCGCGGCCGGTGGCCCGGGCGCTGTCCGCGCCCGGGACCCTGGCGAGCTTGGTCACCGGGGCGATGCGCCTGACCGGGGGGCCCGCGATCGAGCGCAGCACCGCCGAACCTGGGCCGGCGGTGGCGGCCTGCGGCGTCACGCCTGCCTTGCGCATCAGGATGCGGACTTCGGCCGCCTGCGCCGCGGTCTGCACGGTGACCACCGCCCCGTCGGCGCCGTTGCGGGCCGTCCGGCCAGATCGATGCACGTAGGCCTTGTACTCGGTCGGGGGATCGGCGTGAATCACCAGGTCGATACCGTCCACGTGGATACCGCGGGCAGCGATGTCGGTCGCCACCATGACGCGCACCTCGCCGGATCCGAACGCGGCCAGGTTACGGCTGCGAGCACCCTGGGCCAGGTTCCCGTGGAGTTCTGCCGCGGGCACCCCCGCCATGTTCAGCTGGCGGGCCAGCTTCTGCGCTCCGTGCTTGGTCCTGGTGAAGATCAGCACGCGGTTGTCACCGCTGGCCAGGTTCGCGACAACCTCCACCCGGTCGGCCGGCGTGACGGTAAGCAGATGATGGATGATCTGGGCCGGCGGGGAGGCATCGTCGACGGAGTGCCGCGCCGGCCGGGTCAGGAAACGCCGGGCCAGGACGTCCACGGCACCGTCGAGGGTGGCGGAGAACAGCAGTCGCTGGCCTTCGGGCGGAGTTGCCTCAAGGAGCCGTCGGACGACCGGCAGGAACCCCAGGTCGGCCATGTGATCCGCTTCGTCGAGCACGGTGATCTCGACATCGCCGAGGTGGCAGTGGTCCTGTCCGATGAGATCGGCCAGGCGTCCCGGGCAGGCAACGACGATATCCGCGCGGTTGCGCAGGGCGGCCACCTGCGGGTTCTGCGGGGTGCCACCGAAGATGGCGGCGACGCTTAGTCCCATGGCGTGGGCCAGCGGCGAGAGGACCGCCTGGACCTGGGTGGCCAGCTCGCGGGTCGGCACCAGTACCAGGCCACGCGGGCGGCACGCCATCGTGTACCCCTCGGCCAGCCGGGCCACGAGCGGGATGCAGAACGCGAGCGTCTTTCCCGAGCCGGTCTGGGCCCGCCCGAGAATGTCGAAGCCGGCCAGGGCGTCGGGCAGCGTGGCCGCCTGGACCGGGAACGGGACGGTGATGCCGTCTTTGCCCAGGGCGGCCACCAGGGATGCCGGTACGCCTAGATCGGCGAAGCTACCGACCGGAGCCGGAATCAGCGTGGGGCGCTGTTCGCGCCGCCGCCGCGTCGTTCGCGGCTGGCCGATGGGCGTAGGTACGGAGTTTTCTACGGGCAGAGCGGTCAAGACAATGGTCTCCAGGAGTTGAGTGGCCGCGTTGTCGAAGGCGCCACATCCGTGGAAACCAGTTCGCTTACCGAGCGACAGACGACCGGCGTGCCCCGATGGCAACGCCTTAGTGCGTGATGCACAGCGTACCGTACGCCACCGCGGGCGACAGCGGGGCCGGGCGAGGTGCACCCGGGACCGTTCGGCCTCATGATTTTTATCGCCGTCACAGCGGCTCGCTGACCCACTGCCAGCCACGCGTCTCGTGGTGTACCGCCCGCACCAGGAAGGGACCCGCCGCGTCCGACAGCTCGGCGACGACCCGGACCAGCTGGCGGTGAAAGTCGTCAGGTCTGTGCTCCTGATGATGCGTCTTGTGCCCGGCGATCGTCACTACCGCGCCGTCTGCGCCGGTCAGCCGTACGGTGACGTTTCCGTCATAGTCCAGGCTGGCGCCCGCGATGTCCCGCGCGCGGACGATTTCGGTGCCTTCGTCATTCGCGACCCACACGTCTGTCGCTTCCATGCATGCCTCCTACCGGTCTGCGGCCGCAAACGGTCCTCACCTGAGGGCTGCCTCGTCTAGCCCGAGCAGGCGTGGCCGCAGGTAGCCGAGCGCACGGCCGAGCAGCCGGGAGACCTGTATCTGGGAGATGCCGAGCTGCTGGGCGATCTTGTCCTGCGTCATGCCACCGTAGAAGCGCATGAGCAGGACCTTCTGCTGATGGGCCGACAATTCGCCCCAGTGCGTGGCGACGGCCTGCATGTCGAGCATGTGATCCATCTGCGGGTCCTCCTCGCCGAGGAGGTCAGCCAGCAGACCCGTACCGGACTGACCGGACAGCGGAGCGTCCAGCGAGGACATCTCAAAGGCCATCTCGGCCAGCTGGGCATTGCGCAGATCATGGCCGCTGACCCCTAGGGAAGCGGCCAGGTCGGACTCGGTCGGCGTGCGCCCGAGCTCCTGGGCCAGCCGCCAGGTCGCCGTACGGGCTTGCGCCACCAGCTCCTTGACGGGCCGGACGACGTGAATCTGCCAGCGCTTATCCCGGAAGTACCGTTTGATCTCGCCGTCAATATGCGAGCGGGCATAAGTGGCCAGGGAGCAGCCGACGGCCGGATCGAAGTTGTTGATCGCCGCGACCAGGCCGACGTATCCCACTTGCAGCAAGTCTTCAGCCGGCTCAGGGCCGCGGTTATATCGCTGGACGCAGGACCGGACCAGGTAACGGTAGCGGACGACCAGCAGCTCGCAGGCGGCCATCCGCCGCTGACCGGAGCGCGGCAGCGGGCCGGCAATGCCCAGCAGCTCACGGTCGTCAAGCTCGGCAAGCTCGCGACGCGGCCAGCCTGCCGTAGCAGGCGACGTCGGTACCGGCTGGTAGCTAGGACTTATCATGGCGCATTACCTGGCTGACCTAGGTTGTCAGGTGCCGCCAGGGTCCGGAGCAGCCGGAGTCGCAATCTCGCGCACACGCTGGCACGACGAGGGCGATAGTCACTAAGCCCATCGTAGCCGACGGCGGGTTGGGATGACCGATGTCGCGGTCCCGGGTGTCTGTCTGCAGCGCGGACTCCCGGTTACGGCGGCGACGGCTCAACGGACCCCAGACCAGCAGCGACAGCAGCAGGGCGATGACGCCGGGCAGCATCACGATGACACCCACGACGCGCAGATTAAGGCCGTGGATGGACGTTGCGGGGACGGCAAAACGCAAGATCGCCCCGGCCGCGACCAGAACGATGCCGGCGCCGGTGGTCATCACCTGCCGGCAGCCCACGGGCTGGACGAGGCTGGGCCCGTTCACCGAAACCGACTCCTCAGTCAGTGATGAATTGACGTGCGGAGCCAGTCCTGCGCGACAAATACCATAAGAAAAAGATCTTCCGAAGATTACCGCTCGATTTCTGGCCGGTACGCCTTTCCCGGCACCGGCCGGAACGCAGAAAACTCCGGTTCCCGCACTGCTCCCGTCGTATTCGCGGAGCAAATTGCCGTGGTCCGGAGCAACACTTTCACGATACATCTCGGCGACATCCAGTGTCAACGGACCAGATCAGCCGGGCGCAAAGGCCAGACGGGCAACCGCGCTCACCGCATTTAAAATGAATCTGGCTCTGTCCACCGTGCGCCCAATGCTCACACGCGGGTCCTGTTAGCTAGGCGGGGGCTACTGGCGCGGCTGCCGGTCGGCGGGCAGCCGCTGCCGGGTCTTGCTCGCGTTCAGGCCGGTGAGGGTTTCCGTGCCGTCGACGAAGGCCCGGGCCAGGTCGGACAGGCGGCAGTTGCTGGTCCTGGCGCGGTCGCGCAGAAGGCTGAACGCCTGGTCCGTATCGACCCCGAGGCGCTCGGCGAGCTTGCCCTTGGCCTGCTCGATGATCACCCGGCTGTTCAGCGCGGTCTGCAGCTGCTCGTTCACGGTGTCGCTGTGGCGCATGCTGCGCTCGTGCAGCAAGCTGATAGTGGCCACGTCGGCCAGCGCCTGGCCGACGCGGATTTCCGCGGGCGCCAGGGCGCCCGGGCCGGCGCGGAACAGGTTCAGCGCGCCGATGACCTGCTCCCGCAGCCGCATCGGCAGGGCCTGCACGGCGGCGAACCCGGCCTGGCGGGCGGCCGGCGCGAACCGCGGCCACCGCGTCGCCGCGGCAGCCAGATCCGCGCAGGCGACGGGCCGGCCAGACCGGAAGCAGTCCAGGCACGGCCCCTGATCGTTCTGCAGCTGGAACAGCTCGAGCAGGCGGGCGGCCTCGCTGGAGGCGGCCACCACCCGCAGCTCACCGCGCGGGTCAGCCAGCAGCAGCCCGGCGGCAGAAACGTCCAGCAGCTGCACGCTGCGGTCGGTCAGCACGTGCAAGAAGTCGATCACGTCGAACCCGGCCACCAGCGTGTCGGTCAGCTCCACGAACGTCTCCGACAGCAGCTCTCCGTCCATCCCGCTCACCCTTTCAGCAACAGGCAGCACGACCAGCCAGCGGGCATCGGCGTGCGCGCTCTCACGTCTGGCCGTCCTCGCATGGATCCGGGTCAGGACGCAGCCGCAGACGCCGGGCAACGATGTCGCCGGCCAGGTCAGACAGCCTCCGGTCATGAGCATACGCGTAGGCGCGCAGCCGGATGAATGCCTCCGCGATGCCTACGCCGAGCTGCTCGGTGAGCATCCCGGTAGCCTGATCGATCTCGGCGCGGTGCACGGCCAGGCCCGCGGGCTGGCCACCCGGCCCGGACCCCGCCGCGACCTCGCCTGCCGCCCGATCCTGAGCTTCGAGCAGCAGCAAGGTCGCGGTATCGGCGAAGACCAGCGCATCACCCAGCTGGGCCCCGCTCAGCGGACCGGGCCACTCCCGGTACAAGCCCATCACCCCGACTCGGATCGCCCCCACCTGCAGCGGGAACACGAAGACCGCCGCGGCCCCGGCCTGGCCGGCCGCCGAGGCGAACAGCGGCCAGCGGCGGACAGCTTCCAGATCGTCCAGATCCGAGGCCAGCGCCGGCCCGCCGTAGGCCAAGGCATCCGGGCCCGGGCCCTCCCCCAAAGTCAGCTGCAGCTCGGCGAGCAGCTCGCTGACCTCATCAGTCGCCCACATCAGGTGATCCGCCTCCGCACCCCCCGCCGCGATCAGCCAGGCACCACTGACCTGCACCGCGGCGACGGCCGCCACGCACGCATCCGCCGCCGACACCCGCCCGCCGCGACGGGCCGCCTGCGCCGCCACCAGGGCCCAGACCCGGCCCGGCCGGCTCTCCGTCACCACCTCCGCGGCCCCCGTCCTCGGCCCGTCACACCCAGGACCCGGCCCAGGTCATGTCCCGGCGGCCCCGGCCGAACGCCCCCCGTGCCCGGGCAGCGGCCGGATCAGCGAGTACCGGGCAGCGCGGCATGCCGGCCGCCGGTAGGCCGGCCGGCTAACCAGGGCGGCACGGAGCCGCTGCGGCGCCGCCGACGACCACGCCTGCGCCTGTCTTAGGCTGTTCGCGGCCTCTCCCACGCTGGGATACACCGAGAAGACATCGATCAGGCCAGTGGCTTCCAGAACCTGGCGCACCGGCTGCTGCGGGGCGGCCAGGGGCAGGTCACCGCCGCTTTGCCGGGTCCATTTCCGTATTCGCAGCAGCACCGACAGGTCGCTGTAGCCGATGCCCTCCAGGCCTGCCAGGTCCACGATGACCCACGGCCCGCAGGCCGCCACGGCCGCGACCAGATGGGACGCGACACTGGGGGTGTCGGCCAGGTTAGATTCCCCGCGCAGGGCGACGACGGCCTGACCGTCGAAGTCACCGATGGTGAGATCCACGCTAAGCATGGGCTTCCAATGCTCCCCGGCTCTGCGTTACTACATTTTCCTCATCGCTATGTACCGCCGCACTTCCGGCAGCGATCTGACCGCCACCAGCCCGAGCGCCGTTCCGGCGGCGGCCATGGTGATCGCCGTGACGTATCCGAATGTCCGCATTACCTTCTCCTGCCCTTAGCGGGTACGCGACAGCGGCCCGCGACATTGATGTCCCTCATCCCGGAGCAAGCAGCGCGCTGCACTGGCGACCGCTCCGGCCGCCGCCGGACTCATTTCCCGCCTGCGGCAGGCCTTTCCCCCTGGCTGCCGTCCTCGGCAACGGCGCCCGATGAGGATGCCAGCCTGCGCATTACCGCGTGCCAGAGGCTCCCCAGGTCACGGGGATAGATAGCCATCGCTCCGCCGGCCCGGACGTACCCGAGGCCGCCGGCCAGACGTACCCGAGGCCGTCGATTGGCACGAGCCCGAGGGCCCAGCCGATAACGTGCATCGTCTTCACCACGCTCCGGCATTCGGGCCAGCGCGCGCTCATTGACGATGACGTCACAGACAACATGCTCGTCTAGCGCCGGGTCACCGCGAGTCAGCAGCGCCTGCCGGTACAGGCCAGCGGCGTAACGGCGGTAAAGGTAGGCGTCCCGGCTGCTGGCCGGGCTGGCCGCGACAAAGGCGCGAACCGCGCCGGTCTTACTCGATCCCAGCATCGAAAACTCCGAGCATCTCGGCGGCGTGTCAGTCAGCAAGCGCCATCAGCCACCGAGGTCCGGAGCGGCAATCCGACATTACCACGGGCGAGACCGCGAACGCGATCGTCGCCGCGTCACAGAGGGGCCCCCGGTGCTGGTCAGCACGGGTGGGCTCGACGAAAGTAGGCGGGCTCGGCCCGCAGCTCAGCTCAGGTCGGGCCGGGCGCGATGGCAGGCCATGATCACGCGGGACGGGCAGGTGGACGGTCAGGGTCGGCGGCGATTAGGTCATCGCCGGCGGCCTGCTGGTTATGGCGCGAGCGGATTGCGGTGATGATGGGGTGACCGGGGTCCGTGCGCGGGCGGGTGGTTTGCCACAGGATAACGGCGACGACGAACGGCCAGCAGGTCTCGGTCGATACCGACAGGCGCTCAGCCAGGCCCAGGTCAGCGCCACCCTGGGTTTGGATGACGAGCCAGCCGAGCAGGACCAGGAACACGGCAGTCACGACGGCACAGCAGTACCGGCCCAGGATCAGCGGCCGCGGTCGCGCGCGCTGGGCAACGAAGGCAGGCCACACCGCGATCGCCACTGCGCCAAGCGCGGTCCAGGCGAGGTGCTGCGGAGTCGAGCCGCGAACGGGTTCGGGAGATAGGGCGATGCCGATGCTGGACAGGCCCGCGACGGCGAGCAGGATGCGGGCCCGCACCCGGACGCCAGCCAGGCCCGCGGCGGTCACGAGCTGACACCCGCCCACCAGGAACAAGGCCCCGGTCATGATCCACCGATCGGTTCCGGCGTAGCCAGACATCACGCTGACCGTCTTCCGGATCGGGTCGTAGGAGGCCGGCTGGACCGCGTCAGCGACCAGCCAGCCCGCGGTCACCAAGACGGGCGACAGGGCGGCCGAGACCACCGCCCACCACGGAACGAGGCCGCGCCGGGCCGGGCGGACAGCACCCGAAGGGGGCGGGCCAGGGCGTGCATGATCGTTCCTGGAGGGGGTGCGCGCGGGGTCTGGACGCGCAGTCTGGGTCATGGTGCTCTCCAGCAGACATGGTTCGGCTGCCGGGCACGCTGCTGGCCCATGGCCAGGATAACCGACGGGACCGGGCCGGATAGGCTGGGGTCCTGTGGCTGCCGCCTCCTGGAGGCAGCGAGCCAGCGTCTGTGAACGGCACGGCGCGGGTCCCGGCCGCCGTCACGGTCGTGCAGCGCCCCCCGGCTGGGGTGCCGACCCTGTTACCGCCACGTGCTGAGCTGGCAGATTCCCTGGCGGTGGCCTATGCGCGCTGGAGCCATCATCACCGGAACACCACTTGACCCGCTCGTGGCCTTCGCCGAGCTCGGCCGGATGAAGCTGGGTGAAAGCGACCTGCAGGCCGTCCTCGGCCGGGTCGCGGAGCTGGCCAGGCAGACGCTGCCCGGTGTGGTCGGCGCCTCGGTCACCCTGGTCGAGTCCGACCGGGCCTTCACCGCGGCTTTCGCCGGTCAGCTGGCCCTGGACCTAGACGAGACGCAGTACCTGGAGGGCTTCGGCCCCTGCCTCGAGGTCGCCCAGTCGGCGGGAACCGTCACCGTCGCCGACATGGCGGCAGAGACCCGCTGGCCAGCATTCGCCCGCCAAGCCCTCGCCGCCGGGGTGCACTCCTCGCTGTCGGTGGCACTGCCTCTCCAGGAAGCTGTCCTCGGCGCACTCAATATCTACGCCACCCAGCCCGCCATCTTCGACCGGGACGCCGTCGAGCTGGCCCGGACCTTCGCCGGGTACGCCGCCGTCGCCATCGCCAACGCCCGCCTCTACCAGGCCACCGCGACGCTGGCCGAGGACATGCGGCGGGCGATGGAAACCCGCGCCGTCATCGAGCAGGCCAAGGGCATCCTCGTCGCCCAGCGGCATTGCACCCCCGAGCAAGCCTTCGAACTGCTCACCCGGCTTTCTCAGGCCACCCACCGCAAGCTCCGCGACTGTGCCGTCGACCTCGTCACCAGCACCGCCGAAGACCGCGCCGGATAACCCTCTCTCACCCGGGGCAGTACCAGAAGACCGCATGCCGGTTCAGTCAAGACTGAGGCTGGCGGCTGCGCCGGCGTCGCTGAGGTGACCGACGATCTGGCGGAACGACTCGACGAAGCTTTCTTCGCGGTAACCGAGATCGGTCGCTACGCAGAAATCCCTGACCAGGCCCTGGACCCGCCGCAGATTCGGCCGAGGCATCGACTCGAACAGGTGATGCTCGATCTGGTAGTTAAGGCCGCCGAGCATGAAGGTGGTCAACCAGCCGCCCCTGACATTCCGGGCCGTGATCACCTGGCGGCGGGCAAAGCCGGCCGCCGTTGCGGATTCGATGATCGGCATCCCTTTGTGATTGGGCGCGAAACTGATGCCCAGGTATACCGAGAAGACCGCCTGCTGTACGACGACGAAAGCGAGTGCCTTGAGCGGGGAGAGCACCCACAGCACCACCGTCAGGTACAGCGCGGCATGCAGCACGATGAGAGAGGCTTCTACCGCCGAGGCACGGTCTCGTCGGCCCAGAAGCCGCTTGATCCCGAGTACGTGCAAGCCGACGCTGCGCAGCAGCATGAGCGGGAAGAAAAGCGGCGCCTGCCAGCGGGCCAGCCACGATGCGAGAGAGCCGGGCCCGCTTCCCGGCGCGCCAGAGGAGGCCACGACGACTCCTTCGCCGATATCGGGGTCGAGGCCCACCTCGTTGGGGTGCGCATGGTGGGCGCTGTGCTTGGGCACCCACCAGCCAAAGCTCAGCCCGATGAGCGCGTTGGCCACGATGAGGCCAAGCAAGCGATTGCGCCGGCGCACACCGAAAACCTGGTTGTGCCCCAGATCATGGCCGATGAAGCCCAGCTGGGTGAACATCACCCCCACGAACGGGGCGACGGCCAGGGCCGCCCACGAGTTGCCGACGATGACGAACAGGGCCCATCCGGCGAAGAAGGCGACAATCGTCAGGGTGATCTTCACCCAGTAGTAGCCCGGCTTGCGGTCGAGCAGACCCATCGCCCGCACCTGCCGCGCCAGCGCGCGATAGCTAGCGATCGAAGGATCGACGGCGGCAGGCAGCCCGTCTGCGGCTGCGGTGCGGCCGGGCGCCAGGGCAAGAAAGCCGGGTGCTGTGGTCATCGTCGCTCTGTCCTCCTGGGCGTCTGCCGAGCACATCGCTCGGGCTTACGTCGCCAGGGTCTGGAGCAACGAGGCCGCGGCCAGGGCCTACCCGCCACAACCGCGCCTGTTCTACGGTACCTCCACCAGACGGCCCCGCAAGGCCCATGCCAGGCGAGGTCTCATCCGGCAGCCGGGCGGTAGACGTGGAGCACCGCGCCATCGGCATATGCGCGCGCCTCAATGAGGTCGAGCACGAAGGGCGCGGTGAGCCCCGCGAACAGCGGGAGCCCGTCTCCCAGCGCCACCGGCTGAACCACCAGCCGGTATTCGTCGACCAGGCGGAGCCTGCTGAGCGACTGCGCGAAGGCGGCACCTCCCCACGCGATCATGTCCTTCCCCGGCTCGCGTTTAAGGGCGTTGACCTCCCGGGCCAGGTCGCCGCTCGCGATCGTCGACTGCGCCCAGTCCGCCTTGGTGAGCGTCCTGGAGAACACGACCTTGGGGATATCGTTCATCGGTGC
>Ga0208099_1000010_pt1 | contig 13296 bp, 8 predicted proteins | sample MicForSoiPHH15_O_FD_188036 | JGI IMG/M metagenome (GOLD analysis project Ga0208099, IMG submission 188036) | Forest soil microbial communities from Harvard Forest Long Term Ecological Research site in Petersham, Massachusetts, USA - MetaG HF043... | ecosystem: Environmental > Terrestrial > Soil >...
CGCGTACCTGGCCGCCCGACCTGCCCGTCGCGGCCAGGCGCGTGCTGCTGATCATCCCGACCACTAGGCCGCCGATTAGGGGCAGCAGCCGCAGCCCGCTGCCCATCGCGTTCGCACCCTGCACCTCCTGGAAGTACTGCGGCATCGCGAAGAAGATGCCGAACATCGCGAACGAGGTCAGCGTGGCCAGCGTCGTGCCCCAGGTGAACCCGCGGGACCGGAACAGCCGGAGTTCGATCAGCGGCCGCACGGATCCGGCGCGCCGGGTCAGCCAGCGCTCCCAGGCCACGAAGCCGGCCAGCACCGCGATCCCCGCCACGATGGTGGTCAGCGCCGCGGTGTCGGTCCAGCCCTTCTGGCCCGCCTCGATGAAGCCGTAGGTCAGCCCGGCCAGGCCCGCGCTGGACAGCAGCACGCCGCCAGCATCGAGGCGAAGCCGCTGCTCGCTGCGCGACTCGGGCAGCAGCACCGCCACGGCGATCAGGGCGAGCACCACTACCGGCACGTTGATCAGGAAGACCGAGCCCCACCAGAAATGGTCGAGCAGGTAGCCGCCCACGATCGGGCCGATCGGGAAGCTGATGAAGGTGGCCGACGCCATGAGCGCGATGGCCTTCTGCCGCTCCTCGGGGGCGAACAGCACCGGGATCACCGACAGGGACAGCGGGAAGATGGCCGCGGCGCCGATGCCGAGCACCGCGCGGGCCGCGATCAGTTCGCCCACGCTAGAGGCGTACGCACACGCCGCCGAACTGGCGCCGAACAGCACCAGCGCGACCAGCAGCACCTTCTTGCGCCCGAGCCGGTCGCCGAGCATGCCCGCGGGCAGCATCGCGGCCGCCAGCACCAGGCTGTACGCGTCCGAGATCCACTGCAGGTCGCTGGTGGATGCGTGCAGGTCGGTGGCGATCGTGGGCAGGGCCAGGTTCAGCACGGTCAGGTCCAGCCCGACCACGAGCACGCTCGCCGCGATCGCAACCAGCGCCCACCACTTGCGAGCCGACGTGTCCGCGATGACACTCACATCCCTTCGGAAGTAACCCTTAAATGGAAGTCACTATCAAAAGTATGCGTCACCCATTTGGGAGTGTCAACCAAAAGGGGGCCCAGAGCCCTGGACCCCCTTGTCTTGTGTCGGTTACGAGCCCTGCAGGCGATTGAGCAGCGCGGTGCCGTCCGGACTGCCCAGGCCGGAGCAGGAGTCCCAGCCCGGCCCCGCCGCGTAGGCGCCGTTGTTGCCGCTGGTGATGTCGCGGAAGCCGGGTACGTCCACGCCCGGCGACACGCCCGCATACAGGATCGGCTGGATCAGCCCGAACTGGTGGCCGGTGGCCTGCGCGAGCCGGGCGATCAGCGCCGACCACAGCGGCGCGACCGCGCTGGTCCCGCCGACCACCTGGGCCTTTCCGCCGGAGTAGATCTGGTACCCGGTGACCGGGTCGGCGTTGCCCGCCACGTCGGGCACGCCGCGCCACTGCCCGCCGGACGACCCAGCACTACCCGCGGCGGCGGCTGGCTGGGACGCGGCCCGCGCCCCGACCCCGGCGTTGTTCTGCCAGGTGGGCTGGGCGAACTGGTCGCTGACCCCGCCGCCGGTCGCGCCTTCGTTGGTCGCCAGCTCGTTCCAGACCACCTCTGAGCTCACCGTCCCGGTGGCCGCGTCGGCCACGAGCTTGGTCCCGCCGCAGCCCAGCGCGTAGGGGCTGGAGGCGGGGAAGTCGACGTGCACCTGCCCGTCGGACACCCCATCGGAAGACCCGTTGTCCCCGGCCGCCACGCACACGGTGATGCCCATCGCCGCCGCGTCGGACAGCGCCGCGTTCATCGCCGACAGCCCCTGCGCGGTCCAGGAGTCCTCGGACTGTCCCCAGCTGATCGAGATCGCGATCGGCGTCGGGGTGCCCCCCACGGCGGCGGAGATCGCGTCGACGAAGCCCTGGTCGCCGTTGTTCGGCGCGAAGTACACGACCTGCGCCGCGCCGGGCGCGGCCGCGCCGATGACGTCGATGTCCAGGTTGACCTCGAGCGACGCCCCGCTGGTGTCCCCGGGGTTGTTGGACGCGCCGTCCACGCCGACCGCGGTGATCGACGGCACGGGGATGTTCAGGCCGCCGAAGTACGCGTCCAGGTCGCTGGTGGTGAACCCGCCGCCCAGCTCGATGACCGCGATCGTCTGGCCCGCGCCGGTGGTGTTAGCCGGGAAGTCGTAGATCTGCGCCACCTGGTTCGGGTAGTACGACGTGCCCTGGGCGGCTGCGGCGTCCCGCGGGGTCCGGAAGTGCGGCTGGGCCTGCGGCCGGGTGTCCAGGCCCAGCACCGCGGTGACCACGCCCGCCAGCGCGGCCGGCACGTACAGCGGTCCCTCGCGGTACCGGTGGGTGACCCGCCCGCGCCCCGCCGGGTCCGGGCTGCTGACCTGCCGCAGCGTCGTGCCAAACGCACTGGATAGGTCGCCCAGCGAGCCGGCCACCTTGACCCGGCGGGTCGCCGGGTGCACTTCGGTGACCTCCAGGCCGCGGCTGGTGAGCTCCTGGCTGACCAGGTCCACGTCGGCCGGGTCGGCGCCGTACCCCCCGGCCAGCTCGGCGTGGCTCAGCACGGTGGGTCCCTCGACGATCTCAGCGGGAAGCGCGGCCCGCCGCCTGAGCACCACCGTGATCTCGGCGCGCTCCTGCGTGTTCAGCGGCGCGGTTTCCGTGACGTCCGGCAGCGACGCACGTCCGCTGCCGGCCAGCAGCACCAAAGATCCAGATTCATCCGGCATTGTTTTAGCTCCGCTCAGTAGGTACCAGGGAAGCTCCATCTACCCCCCCTGGGCGAATTCTTCCTTCCCGGGCGGTGCAACCACCGGTCGTTCGGAAAAGAATTATTTTTTATCCGAACGGACCGCCGTGACAGCGCCCTGATACGTCTTTAAAGGGCCGAAATCTAGAAAAATGCGTGCACCATATCGATCACCAGGTCGTCGTCGTTCAGCACCACCAGGGCCCGCCACTTGTCGAGCGTGGTACATGGATGCGAAATACCCAGGCCCACCAGGTCACCTGGCCGAAGATCGGCATCGGCGTCCAGCCGCAGGTAAGCGTGCTGGTCGTTGAGTTCGGTAATGGTCCAGCCGACCGTGCTGGTATCGCGGCCGAGCACCCGCAGCGGCACCGGGAGGCCCTTGTCGAAGCCGACGTCGCGCCGGCCCGCGCCCAGCAGGGCCAGGCCCGGTTCGGGCCGGGACAGTACCTGGGCCCACAGCTCCAGCGCGGGCCGCAGCGCCGGCGCGCCCGCCGCGCCCCGCCCCTCGGGGGAGACCGTGCCGTAGAACCCGTGGTCGTAGGTCAGGTACGCCCCGCTGCGCAGGATGACCTGCGCCGGGGCGGCCCCGGGACCGTTCGCGGTCAGCTCACGGGTGACCACGTCGAAGTACGCGCTGCCGCCGGCCGTAACGATGCGCGGGCCGCCCACCTCGCCCAGCGCGTCGCCCAGGGTGTCGGCCAGGCCCCGGAGCCGCCGGCAGAACGCGGCCACCTCGCTCAGCGTCTGCCGTTCGCTGCCCCCGTCAATGGTGCCCTCGTACCCGGCCACGCCCGCCACCGTCAGCGTGCCGCTGGCCTGCGCCGCCTTGGCCACCGCGAGCGCCTGCTCGTCGGTCCGGCAACCGGTCCGCCCGCCGGCGTGGCCGATCTCCACCAGGACCGGCAGCGCGCGCCCGGCCGGATACCGGCCCAGCTGGGCATTCAGGATAGCCACGCCGTCCGGGCTGTCGACGTAGCAGTACGCCTCGAAGCCGGGGTCGGCGGCCAGCTCGCCGGCCAGCCAGGCGATGCCCGTGGCGTCGGTAAGCTCGTTAGCCAGCAGCAGCCGCGAAAGGCCGAACGCCCGGTATACCTGCAGCTGGCCGATGCTGGCCACCGTGATCCCCCAGGCGCCGTGGGCCAGCTGCCGCGCGGCGAGCTCGGGGGACATGGCCGTCTTGCCGTGCGGGGCCAGCGCCACCCCGGCCCCCGCGCAGTAGGCGGCCATCGCCGCGATGTTGTTCGCCAGCGCGCTCTCCCGCAGGGTCAGCAGCGGGAAGACCAGGCCCGCCTCGGCCAGCGGCAACCGGGCGGCGGCCAGGCTCGCCGCGCTGGCCCGGCCGCGCAGCGATCCGAAACCCTTCTCGGTCGGCTCGATGGCGCGCTCGCGCAGCTCGCCCAGCCGCTCCACAACCAGCGGCGGCAGCGGTAGCGGCCAGGGCTCGGTCACGTTGGCCTCCGATCTCCGGCGCCTGCGACCGGAATAGGGCTTTTGTTTTGGTATGCCAAAATATACTGCCCGGCATTTTCGCCGGTACGCTTTCTCGATATCCGCTATTGCCGGGATTTCCGCGACGATCTAACTAATGCGCCATTAGGGACCCCGGCGTTCCGTTCGCTCCGCCGCCCTGCGCCGCGCCCGGTCCGTTCCGTCGGCTCTCGGCGTCGCGAAGCACAATCGGTGACCGATTCGGTACCACTTGTTGCGATATGCGCGGTCGCCGGGTGATGATGACGAGGTAGTCGCTATGGACCGCGGACCGAACAGGCCTGGGACAGAAGGGTCACGGTGAAAGGTGCTGTGCCGCCGCGAGCCACGTTCCGCGAGGTGTTCGCGGTCCGCGAGTTCCGGGTCCTGTGGTCCTCCGTCCTCCTGTCCACCGCGGGTGACCGCCTCGCCCTGGTCGCCCTCACCCTGCTGGTCTACGACCGCACCCACTCGCCGCTGCTCGCGGCGGCCGTCTTTGCGGTCGGCTACCTGCCCTGGGTGATCGGCGGCCTGTTCCTCGCCGAGCTGGCCGACCGGCGCCCGCGGCGCTCGGTGATGGTGTTCTGCGATGCGGCCCGCGCCGTTCTGGTCGGCGCCATGGTCGTGCCGGGCGTGCCGATCGGGGCGCTGGTCGCGCTGTTGTTTGCCGCGACGATGTTCGCGCCGCCGTTTGACTCGGCGAAGGCCTCGATCACGCCCGACATCCTGCAGGGCGAGCGCTACGTCCTGGGTACGGCGGTGCTGCAGACAACCTTGCTGCTCGGCGAGGCGGCCGGCGCGGTCGGCGGGGGAGTGGCGGTCGCCTTCCTCGGGGTGCGACCCGCGCTGGCCATCGACGCCGTCACGTTCGTGCTCTCCGGGCTGCTGATCGGCCTGGGCATCCGGGCCCGGCCGGCCGCGGCCCGGCCGGAGACGGGCCAGCCGTCGCCGCTGGCGCGGATGGTGGGCGGGTTCAAGCTGGTCTTCGGTGATCCGGCGCTGCGAACCCTGCTGCTGTTCGGCTGGCTGGTGGTCTTCTACACGATCCCGGCGGGCATCGCCGCCCCGTATGCGGCCAGCCTAGGCGGAGGGCCGATCGCCACCGGTCTGGTGCTGGCCTCCACGGTGCTCGGCACGATGATTGCCGTCCCGCTGTTCACCCGGTTCGTCCGACCGCGCCAGCGGATCAACCTGATGGGCCCGCTGGCCATCTTGACCTGCGCCTCGCTGGTCCTGATCGCCCTCCGCCCCAACCTCGCCGTCTCACTGGTGGTCTTCTCGTTGTCGGCCGCGTTCGGTGTCTACCAGGTGGCGGCGAACACCACGTTCGTGGTCAGTGTGCCGAACGAACGACGGGCTCAGGCCTTCGGAATCGCCAGCATGGGGGTGATCGTCGGCCAGGGGGCCGCTTTCGTGGCGGCCGGAGCCGCAGTGCAGGCGCTGGGTAGCCCGGCGGCGGTCATTGCGGTCGGTGGTGCTATCGGTACGGTTGTTGCGTTTGCCCTCACGCTCAGGTGGCGCCACGTGTCACCACCCGGTGGGCGTCACGCGGCCGGCCGGCGTCCTGGGCATGCGCCGGCCTCCGGGTCGGTGCCGCTGCGGGGATCTGGTTAGCAGCGGCTGAGGGGCTAGGAGTCAAGTCCACGTATCGCGCATTGCAATTTCCCTTTCGGGTCGAGCCTGCGGGGTGTCATGTACGGGGTGCTCAGGTCCAGGCGATACGCATCATCTGGCCTCCCTCCAGCGGCGATAGTCCGCCTGCGAAAGCCCCCGGACGCCAGTACGCCGGGTAATCGGGGCTTGTCAATCACCATTTAGCGCCTCTTAATGACGCGATGTCGCAGAATCGGGCGCAATAGTGCAGAAGATGGCCCGGATGAGTTAAGGTAGCTATACGGAGCTAGTCCTTTACGGTGAGCTGCCGACTAGACAGGGACCAGCCACGTCCCATCAGGAACGGTGGAGCATGGAAGCCTCGCTCGTCACGCGCCGCGTGCTGGCGCGGGCAGACGTGCGGGGCTGGGCCTGGTGGCAGCTTCCCTGGTTGCTCAGGTGCTACGTGGGCCTGGTGCCAGCTGTGGCGGTCGTGCTCACCTGCCTCGCCGCCGCCGAGACGACCTGGCACGCCACGGACCTGTGGAAGTTCGCCCTGCTGCTCGGGTGCGGGCTGATCTCGGTCGCGGCGACGCCCCGGGTGGTCTACCGCCATGGCGGGATGACCAGAGACTTCATCACCGTCTGGGTGCTGCCGATCGCGATCTTGCTGCCGCCCGTCTACGCCATGGTGACGCCGATCCCGCTGTACGTGCTGACGCAGATGTGGGTGTTCCGGGGCGTCGTCTACCGCCGGGTGTTCACGGTCGGCGCGATCGGCCTGGCCTACGGGGCCGCGTCGGTGCTGTTCCGGGCCTTCCCGGCGTCGTTCGCCGGGGGCGCCATCGGCACCGGCATGCACGCCCTGACCTGGGCGGTGGCGGTCGCCATCGCCGAGCAGGTCGGCCGGCGCGGCCATCAGATCCTGATCATGGGCGGGATCAAGCTGTCCAACCCGTCGGCCAAGCTCATCCCGCAGGAACTGAACCGCGAGGCCCTGGTGGCCGACTTCGCCGAGTTCGACCTGGGCGTCCTGATCACCATCGTGGTCGCGGTCAGCCCGGTGCTGGCCATCTTCGCGGTACCCACCGTGCTGCTCGTGCGGCGCTTCATGATGCACGGGCAGCTGCTCGCCCAGTCCCGGATCGATACCAAGACCGGGCTCCTCAACGCGTCCACCTGGGAGCAGGAGGCGACGACCGAGATTGCCCGGGCGGTCAGGACGGGCATCCCGCTGGCCCTCGCGCTCGTCGACATCGACCACTTCAAGGTGGTCAACGACACCTATGGCCACCTGGTGGGAGACAAGACGCTGCGGGCGGTCACCGATGCCCTGCAAAGCCAGTTGCGGGCCTACGACGTGGCCGGGCGGTTCGGTGGCGAGGAGTTCGTCATCCTGCTGCCGCACGCCCGCGAGGTGGACGCGCTGGCCGTCGCCGAGCGTCTCCGGGTCCACATCGCCAGCCTGGTCATTCCCGTGGACGACAGCGACGCGTCCGGGCCCTTCGTCAAGGTCACCATTTCGGTCGGAGTGGCCGCCCTGGACAGATCCAGGCGCGAGCTGACCGACATGCTCAACGCCGCCGACGCCGCCCTCTACCACGCCAAGGAAACGGGTCGCAACAAGACCCACATGGTCACCGCGAACGCGCCGGCCTCCTAGGCTCGCGATCCGCCCCCGCTCGTTTTTCCGCCCCCGCTCGTTTTTCCGGCGCCGCTCGTTTCTCCGGCGCCGTCGCGCGCCGAGCGCTATGATCGGACGTCGAGCCAGCTAGATTAACGATTTTCTGCCCGAAAACGGGCAAGAAACTTGCCAATCGAACCCTCGGCGCGTAGGAAGTGAGCATGCCTGACCCGTTCCCGCAGGACCTCGCGGGCTACCTGGCCGCCTCCACCGGCCTGCCGCCGTCCACCGCGAAACGGGTCATCGCGGACGTCACCACGTACTTCAGCGAGACAGTCGAGGAGTTCGTCCGCCGGCGGCACGCCGAGCTGCGGCGAAGTCAGCGCAAGAACGACGAGATCTGGTCGGTGATCGCGGCCGAGCTCAGCCAGCGGCGGTTCGCCGCGCCCGGCCTGTCGGAGCGGCAGCTCCGGCGCCTGGTCTACGGATAAGCCCCATACCGAACAGGAGAACCTGCGTGTGCGGAATCGTCGGCTACATCGGCCGCAGAGATGCCATCCCGGTCCTGCTTGAGGGCCTGCGCAGCCTGGAGTACCGGGGCTACGACTCGGCCGGCCTGGCCGTTATCTACCGGAACAAGCTGCAGATCACCAAGACCGCGGGCCGCGTCCAGGACCTCAGGGACCGGGTCAACGACCGGACCAAGGCGAGCATCGGCATCGGCCACACCCGGTGGGCCACGCACGGTGAGCCGACCGACGTCAACGCGCACCCGCACACCGACGCCTCCGGCCGCATCGCCGTCGTGCATAACGGCATCATCGAGAACGCCGAGCCGCTCCGGGCCGCGCTCGTCAATCGCGGCGTGACGCTGGTCAGCGACACCGACACCGAGGCGCTCGCGCACATGATCGCCGCCGAGGCCACCGGCGAGGTGAGCCTGGAGGACGCGGTCCGCCGGGTGCTGCGCCACGTGGAAGGCACCTACGGCCTGGTCGTGCTGGACACCCAGAACCCGAACGAGCTCGTGGTGGCGCGCAACGGCAGCCCCATCGTGCTGGGCATCGGCGCGTCGGAGATGTTCGTGGCCTCCGACGTGGCCGCCCTGGTCCGCTACACCAAGCAGGTGGTCTACCTCGACGACGCCGAGGTGGCTACCGTCCACGCCAGCGACTACCGCGTGGTTTCACTCGACGAGGGCGGCCGCCGCACCGCCGACGGCAAGGTGCCCACCACCGTGGAGGCCGACGCCGACGACTACGAGCTCGGCCCGTACGAGGACTTCATGCGCAAGGAGATCCACGAGCAGCCCGAGGCGCTGCGCCGGGCCCTGCGCGGCCGGCTCGACGACCGGTTCTCCACCGCCCGGCTGGGCGGGATCAACCTGGACGCGCGCCAGCTCCGGTCGATCAGGCAGGTCAAGTTCCTGGGCTGCGGCTCGGCCTACTACGCGGGCCAGATGGGCGCGGTGCTGGTCGAGGAGCTGGCCCGCATCCCGTCCGACGCCGAGCCGGCCTCGGAGTTCAGGTACCGCAACCCGGTGGTGGACCCGGACACTTTGTACGTTGCGGTCAGCCAGTCCGGCGAGACCCTGGACACGCTGATGGCGGTGCAGGAACTGCGCCGCAAGGGCGGTCAGGTCATCGGCGCGGTCAACGTGGTGGGCAGCGCGATCGGGCGCGAATGCGGCAGCGGGGTATTCCTGCACGCCGGCCCGGAGATCGCGGTCGCCTCCACCAAGGCGCTGACCAACATGGCGGGCTCGTTCGCCATGCTCGCGCTGCTGCTCGGCCGGGTCCGCGACCTGTCCGCGGCCTCCGGCCAGCGGATGGTGGCCGGCCTGCGCGCGCTGCCGGGGCAGCTGGAGGCGATCTTGGCCGAGGAGGAGCAGGTCGCCGAGATCGCCCGCCGGTTCGCCGCCGCCGAGCACATGTTCTTCATCGGCCGGGTCCGCGGCTGGCCGGTGGCCCGCGAGGGCGCTCAGAAGCTCAAGGAGATCTCCTACGTGCACGCCGAGGCCTACCAGGCGGCCGAGCTCAAGCACGGCCCGCTGGCCCTGATCAACGCGTCGATGCCGAGCGTGGTCGTGGTGCCGGCCGACGATCTGCTGTCCAAGAACATCTCGACCATCGAGCAGATCAAGGCGCGCGGCGGCCCGGTCATCGCGGTCACCAGCGCCGACCTGCCCGCGTCCCTGGCCGACGCGGTCATCCGGGTGCCCCGCGGCGAGCCGGAACTGGAGCCGCTGCTGCTCAACGTGCCACTGCAGATGCTGGCCTATCACATCGCGGCGAAACTCGGCCGCGACATCGACAAACCCCGCAATCTAGCCAAAAGTGTCACCGTCGAATAGTGCTTGGGTACCTTCGAGTACCGGTGATGCCGCGGTGCTGGCGGTGCTCGTGGTTCCCTCGGTGCGCGAGCCTGCCGCGGTGCGCCAGCCCGGCGGGATGGGTCCCGAAACCGGTGCTTTCCATGATCGCGAAGGATTCACTACTCTATGACGTATTAAAGTCTTCGCGATCATGAAAACCATGCTTTAACGCGCCGGATTTATCCGGCTTTTCGGATTTACCCGGACTTCCCGGCTTTGCCGCTTTTCCGGGTTTTCCCCGCTTTCCGCGTTTCTCCGAACGGCGCCGGATAAGTGCAGCGCCGGATAAGTGCATCGACTGCCAGTCGGCCTCGGGACCGGGGCCGCCCGGCAGCGGCTGCTCGCACCAGACCACCTTGCCGGTCGGCGTGCGGCGCGCGCCCCAGCGCTGGGAGAGCTGGCGCACGACCTGGAGGCCGCGGCCGTTCTCGTCCTCGCCGTTGGCCTGGCGCAGCCGCGGCAGCGCTGCCGAGTTGTCCAGCACCTCGCAGACCAGCGCCCGCTCGTTGACCAGGCGCAGCGTGACGTCGCCGCGGGAGTACCGGACCGCGTTGGTCACTAGCTCGGAGACGAGCAGCTCGGTGGTGGGGATCAGGTCCTCCAGCCCCCAGCGCTTCATCGGCTCGGCGATCGCCGCCCGCGACTCGCGCACGGAGGTCAGCTTGGGCGAGTACGTCCACGAGACGTAGTTCTCCTCGGGCAGCCGACGCAGCCGCGCGATCAGCAACGCGATGTCGTCGCGCTGATGGTCGGAGTAGACCCCGTCCAGGGCGGCCTTGCACAGATCCTCGAGCGGGCGGGTCGGCGAGCCGGGGCCGAAGATGCCGCGCAGCCGGGCCAGCCCGTCGCTGATGTCCTGGCCCTTGTTCTCCACCAGGCCGTCGGTGTACAGCACGAACAGGCTGCCGTCCTCGATCTTGAACTGGCGGCTCTCCACCTCGCCGTCGCCGATGCCCAGCGGCGGCGCCGGGGGGACGTCCAGCAGCTCGTTGGTGCCGTCCGGGCGGACCAGCAGCGGCGGCAGGTGGCCGGCCACCGCGACCTCGCACTCGCCGCTGACCGCGTCGTAGACCGCGTAGGCGCACGTGGCGAAGTGGGGCTCGCGCTCGCCGAGGGTGTGCATGAGCTCGTCGAGCTGCTGCAACGACTCCGCGGGCGGCAGCTCCAGCATGGCCAGCGTGTGGATCGCGGTGCGCAGCCGGCCCATGGTCACGGCGGCGCGCACCCCGTGCCCGGCCACGTCACCGACCACGAGCGCGACCCGCCCGCCGGGCAGCGCGATGGACTCGTACCAGTCCCCGCCCACCTCGATCAGCTTGCTGCCGGGCAGGTAGCGGTGCCGGACCTCGACCGAGGACGGCGCGGACAGCCCGGTCGGCAGCATGCTCCGCTGCAGGGTCAGCGCGGTCGCGTGCTCCCGGCTGTAGCGGCGGGCGTTGTCGATGAACACCGAGGCCCGGGACGCGAAGTCCATGCCGATGTCGGTATCGTAGGCGTCGAACCGGCGGAACCCCTCCTGCCTGGTGCAGGCGAAGAACCCCAGCATCGTGCCCCGGGCGACCAGCGGCAGCAGCAGCATGGACGCCCCGGACAGCAGCTTGCCCACCGGCCTGCGCCGCCAGGCCTTGGCGATCTTGTTCGCCTGGCTCTCGCTGATCGTCGTCTCGAGCACCGGCTTGGCCGTGTCCATGCAGTTGTAGTACGGCGTGTGCGACGGGTAGCGCAGGATCTCGCCGGTCGGGAACGCCGCCTCCCAGGCCGGGTCCTTCCGGTCGTGCGAGAGCGCGATCCGGCGCAGCGGCAGGGATCCCTCGGGTCCGTGCGCGGGCAACTCGTCATTGCCCATCAGGCTCTCCATGAGCAGCAGGCCGGCCGCGTTGCAGAAGTGCGGGACGAGCGCGTCGATCAGCTCACGCGCCAGGTGATCGATGTCGAGCGTGTCGCCGATCCGGGTGAAGGTGTCGTCCAGCATCTGCTTGCGCATGACCGCGGGATCGACGAACCGCTCGGCCCGCGGCACCGGAATGCGCAGCAGGGCCAGCGCGGCCAGGCTGGTGCCTACCGCGCGCATCGGGTGGACGGTCACCACCGCCTCGGCCGGATGGCTGTCGCGCGTCTCGATGGTCAGCATCGCGCTGCCCTCGCGATCGGACCGGATCGCCTCAAGCAGCCCGCCGACCGCGGCCACGCCGTCCACCGGACGGGCCGCGTGCGAGTTGCCCGCAGCGCCGCGAACGGTCAGGTCGCTCAGCTGAGCGCCGAGCAACTCGTCCGGCTCGCGGGCCAGAATCCGTGGCGCGTTGCGGTCATACTGCACAATGCGGCCGTCGTAATCGATCCCGAGAATGAGGGTGCGAACCGATTCGGAGAGCGCGGGCGGCACGCCCTCGGCGCCGATGCTCCCGGCGAAGGTCCCCTCGGTTTCGCCGATACCGGCCTCCCGGGAGTCGGTTCCGTTTGTCGCCGCGTGGCCGCTCCGGGCGCCATTACCTGCGCTTACGGGGGCTCGCGGAGCCGGGGCGCGCTTCGGGGAGACACCGCTCTCGGGGACGCTCGCCCCGAGAGCACTGCCCTTCGCCGACATGCCCGATGTCATGTGCTGTCTCCTGATGGCATCACTGGCTGCGCTCATGTCAATTATGGGCCACGGACGGCACGTTCAGACAGGAGTTCCGATCACTCACCTTAATCCGTAAAAGTAATGTTTATGCCCGATTGACGTAATTCGCCGGAAACGCGACTGCGACAGGCTGCTAGGGTAAGAACCTCAAGTTACCTTGAGGTCGCCCTGATGACACAGCTCCCCTCGACGTCGGCACAGGTTCCTCCGGCACCGGCGCAGGTTCCCTCGACACCGGCGCAGGCTCCCTCGACACCGGCGGAGGCTCCCCCCGCGTCGGCGCGGGTTCACTCGGCAACACGGGAGATCACCGTCGGCCAGCTGGCCGCGCGCAGCGGCGCGACGGTCTCCGCGCTGCACTTCTACGAGGCCCGGGGCCTGATTTCCGCCCGCCGGACGCCGGGCAACCAGCGGCGCTATCCGCGGGCCATGCTGCGCCGGGTGGCGTTCATCCGCGCCTCGCAACGCGTCGGCATCCCGCTGGCCCAGATCAAGGCCGCCCTGGACACGCTGCCCGAGCGCCGGACGCCCACCGCGCGGGACTGGGCCCGGCTGTCCGCGGCCTGGTGCCGCGACCTCGACGAGCGGATCAGCGCGCTCCAGGACCTGAGGAACCGCCTGACCGGATGCATCGGCTGCGGCTGCCTGTCGCTGACCGACTGCCAACTGGCCAACCCGGACGACGCGCTCGGCGCGTCGGGCCCCGGGCCCAGGCGGCTGTCAGGTCAGCCGGGCCACGGCCATGGCGGCGGCCAGCAGGACGATGGCCCATGACGAGGCCCGCAGGGCCAGTTCCAGCGGCCTGAGCAGCTCGTCCGCGGTGATCGGCAC
>Ga0208099_1000011_pt1 | contig 13140 bp, 10 predicted proteins | sample MicForSoiPHH15_O_FD_188036 | JGI IMG/M metagenome (GOLD analysis project Ga0208099, IMG submission 188036) | Forest soil microbial communities from Harvard Forest Long Term Ecological Research site in Petersham, Massachusetts, USA - MetaG HF043... | ecosystem: Environmental > Terrestrial > Soil...
TAGCCGCCCGACCCGTGAAACCCGCCGGATCCCGCGCCTGACCACGAGAGGTAACGGCCACATGGCCCCCGTCCTTGAAATCGAGAACCTGTCGACGCACATCAAGCTGACCAGTTCGGTAGTCCAGGCGGTCGGCAACGTCGATATGAAGATCGACGCCGGAGAGACGCTCGGCGTCGTCGGCGAATCCGGCTGCGGCAAGTCCATGACCGGACTGTCCATCATGGGACTGCTGCCGCCTGGTGGGTCGATCATCGGTGGCTCGATCAAGCTCGACGGCCGTGAACTCGTCGGCCTGAAGCAGGAAGAGCTGCGGCAGGTCCGGGGTAACGAGATCGCGATGATCTTCCAGGATCCGCTTACCTCACTAGACCCGACCAAGACCATCGGCTACCAGGTGGCCGAGCCGGTCCGGCTGCACCGTGGCACGTCGAAGGGCGAGGCGCTCGACCGGGCCGTCGAGGTGCTGAACCTGGTCGGGCTACCCCGGCCGAAGGAGCGGCTCAGCGACTACCCGCACCAGCTGTCCGGCGGCCTGCGGCAGCGGGTGATGATCGCCATGGCGCTGGCCAACGAGCCCAAGCTGCTCATCGCAGACGAGCCGACCACAGCGCTCGACGTCACCATTCAGGCGCAGATCCTCGCCCTGCTCAGGGACCTGAAAGAGCGGCTGGGCATGGCCATGCTGCTGATCACGCACGACATGGGCGTGATCGCCGGGCACGCCGACCGGGTCAACGTCATGTACGCGGGGCGGGTGGTGGAAACCGCCGAGGTGCGTCAGCTCTTCAGCGAGATGCACCACCCCTACACCCAGGCCCTGCTCGCCTCCATCCCGCAGCTCGACCAGGACGCGAGCAAGGCGCTGCACGCCATCCCCGGCCTGCCACCGGACCTGGCGCACCCGCCGGCGGGCTGCCGGTTCGCGGCCAGGTGCAGCCGGGCCACGGACAAGTGCCGGGCCGAGGAGCCGTCCCTGGCCGGCAAGACGTACGAGCACCGGTTCTCCTGCTGGCACCCGGTTGACGGTCCGCTGGCCCTGGCCGTAGTCGGCCAGGGCGGACCGGACGCCGCGAGCACGGGCCTGGTCTCGTCGGACGCTGAGAGCATCGCCGAAGCCGTTCAGCCCACCGACATGGCTGGATACACGTCCGAGTTGGTTGCCGACGCCCCGCTGGCGGACGCTGCGACGGCCGACGGGGACGTTCCCCAGATGCCAGCGGTGGCTGGGGAAGCCCGGGAAGCCCAGGCCGTCGTGGTGGCGGCCGGGCTTGAGGTGACGGCCGATGGCCGCCTCGAGGTGACCGAGCGCACGGTCGAGGCGGTCGTGGCGAGCGCGGACGGGGTCGCCCCGCTGCTCCAGATCACCAATCTGGTGAAGGAATTTCCCATCACGTCGGGCGTGATTCAGCGCAAGGTGGGCGCCGTCCACGCCGTGTCCGACGTGACCTTCTCGGTGCCGGCCGGAACCACCTTCGGCCTGGTCGGGGAGTCCGGGTGCGGTAAGACCACGATCGGCAAGGTGATCGTGGCGCTGGAGAAGCCGAATTCCGGCACGGTGACCCTGGGCGACGTGAACGTATCGAGCCTGCGCGGCGCCGAGCTCCGGCGCCGGCGCCGCGACCTGCAGCTCATGTTCCAGGACCCGCAGTCCTCGCTCGACCCGAGGATGCGGGTGGGCGCGATCATCGGCGAGCCGCTCGCGGTCCAGCACCTGGGCAGCAAGCGGGCGCAGCGGGACCGGGTCTTCGAGCTGCTCAGCGAGGTCGGGCTGCCGCGGAACGCGGTGGAGCGCTACCCGCACGAGTTTTCCGGCGGCCAGCGCCAGCGTATCGGCCTGGCCCGGGCGCTGACCCTGAACCCCAGGCTGATCGTGGCCGACGAGCCGGTAAGCGCGCTCGACGTGTCGATCCGGGCGCAGGTGCTGAACCTGATGAAGCGGCTGCAGGCCTCGCACGGACTGACCTACGTGGTGATCTCGCACGACCTGGCGGTGGTCAAGTACATGGCCGAGCGGATCGGCGTCATGTACCTGGGCAAGATGGTCGAACTCGGCTCCGGGCAGGATATTTACGAGCGCGCCGCGCACCCGTACACGGCCGGCCTGATCGCCACCATCCCGGTACCCAAGCCGTCGCTGGAGCGGGCCAAGAAGGGCGCGGGCATCCGAGGTGAGCTGCCCAGCCCGGTGAACCCGCCCTCCGGGTGCAGGTTCCGCACCAGGTGCCAGTTCGCGCAGGAGATCTGTGCCGCGGAGGAGCCCCAGCTCCGCTCGTTCGGCCCGGGTCACGTGGCCGCCTGCCACTTCCCGCTGCAGACCCCGGACGGTGAGGCCGTGAGCACGCCCGCCATGACCACGGCCTGAGGCCCGGCACCGGGCGGGTTCCGGCCCCGTAAAGCCCGGGCCACGGCGCAGATATCCGCGGTTTTCCCTTGCCCCGGGCGCGGATGATGTCGATACTCCATTCATGGGAGGGTCGTCGGCGGCGGACACGCCTGCAACGCCCGAGTATCTCCGCGCCTCCGACGCGGAGCGCGATCTGGCCGTCAGCGCGCTCCGGCAGGAGTTCGTCGAGGGTCGGCTGTCCCATGACACCTTCATGTTCCGCATGCAGAGCGCGCTCGGCGCGCGGCACCGCGGTCAGCTGGTCGGGCTGTTCCGTGACCTGCCACCCCGGCCGGTCAGGCTTCTGGACCGGATCCGGTCCGCCTTCCGCCGCCGCGACCCGGACCCGGACGGTGCGGGTGCGGACTTGCGCCCCGCACCGCAATCCTCACCCGGCGTATGGGCGCCGCCCGGTATGGCGGACGCCGCGGGATGGCCCCCGCAGCCGGTGCCCTGGGCCGCCGCTGACGGCGGCCCCAGCGGACCGCGAGACCCTGGCCGGCCGGCGCCGATGGTCTTCCCGCCGGGCAGCGGGACGAGCTTTAGCATCGGCCGGACGCAGGACTGTGATCTGCGCATCGCGGACCTGTCCGTATCGCGACGTCATGCCCAGCTGGACCGCGGCGAGGACGGCTGGCTGCTCAGCGACCTGGGTTCCCACAACGGCACCCGGGTGAACGGCTGGCTGGTGCGCGGGCAGGTCCCGGTCCGGGCCGGCGACGTGCTGCAGTTCGGCTCGGCGATGTTTGTCATACGGGACGACACTCCCGCGCAGCCGGATCCGGAGTAGGTCGCGGAACCAGCTAGAGTCGGAAACCGTGACGACGGTTCTGCTGGTGCGACACGGGCTCACCGCGACGACCGGTCACGTGCTGACCGGCTGGACGCCAGGTATCCCGCTCGATGACCGCGGGCAGGCTCAGGCGGCCGCGCTGGCCGCGCGGCTCGCCCCGCTCCCGCTGGCCGCCATCGTCAGCAGCCCGCTCGAACGCTGCGCGCAGACCGCGGGGGTGATCGCGACGGGCCGGGACGGTCAGCAGGTCGTCACCGATGACCGGGTGGGGGAATGCCGCTACGGCGACTGGACCGGCCAGCCGCTGAAGAAACTGGCCACCGAGAAGCTCTGGCGTGTGGTCCAGGCCCACCCCAGCGCGGTGACGTTTCCCGGTCCCGAGGGGGAGTCCATGCCGGACATGCAGCACCGGGCCGTGGCCGCGGTCCGGGACTGGAACGCCAGGCTCGGACCGGACGCTACCTACCTGATCTGCTCCCACGGCGATGTCATCAAGGCCATAGTGGCCGATAGCCTGGGATTGCACCTCGATCAGTGCCAGCGGATCCAGGCCGATCCCTGCTCACTGACCGTGATCAGGTATACGCCGCTGCGGCCGTTCCTGGTCCGGATGAACGACAGAGGGGGCGGAGTCGATGACCTCATGCCGCACGTCCGGGGCCACCGTTCCGGCGCGGCCAGTGACGCGGCGGTCGGGGGCGGTTCCGGCGGAGCCGACCACACGAACGCCGACCACATGGGCGCGGACCACGCGGGCGCGGACCACATGAACGCCGACCACATGAACGGCCAGGCGAACGCCACCCCTTCGACCACTGCGGCTTTCTCAATACCTGATAGTCGTCAACCGTCGGCGGACACGCGAGGATAGGACTATGCCGGTGTACTTCTATGACCCGCCGGAGAGGTTCGTGGCCGGCGCGGTGGGGCAGCCAGGAGAACGGATCTTCTACCTGCAGGCGACCGCCAGCGGTCGGGTGACCAGCGTGGTCCTAGAGAAGTTCCAGGTCAGCCTGCTGGCTGAACGGATCGACGAGCTCCTGGACGAAGTGCTCAGGCGCACCGGCGGGTCGCCCGAGGTGCCGGCCGCCGCACCCGCCGCGCTCGAGGACGATGCGCCGCTCGACCTGCCGCTGCTCGAGGACTTCCGGGTCGGGGCGATCGCCCTGGCCTGGGACGGCGACGGCGGCATGGTCGTCATCGAGGCGCAGGAAGAATCGGACGAACCAGTCGAGCCACTGGCCGAGGACATTCCCCCGGACGGCCCTGGGGTGCTGCGAGTACGCATCACGCCGGGCGCCGCGCGCGCCTTCGCCCAGCGAGCGGCGAAGATCGTCTCCGCGGGCCGTCCGCCGTGCCCGCTGTGCGGCCTGCCGCTGGACACCGAGGGGCACATCTGCCCACGGCAGAACGGTCACCGCGTCAGCCATGTTTGATCCGAACAGCGCCGGCCCGGAAACCGACCACGGTGAGCAGTCCGCGCTTGACCTGCTCACCCAGGGCACGCTGGATATCGAAGGGCGCCTGGTAGACGCGTCCAATGCCACCCTGTACTGCACGATCAATACCACCGGGCCGGATCCCCGGGCCGCCAGGGACACCAAAAACTCCAAGGACACCAAAAACCCCAAAAACCCCAGGAATTCCAAGAACGCCCGGACCCAGCAGGCCACTGTCGCGTGCGTCTATAAGCCGATCGCGGGTGAGCGCCCGCTGTGGGACTTCCCGGCGGGCACGCTCGCTGGCCGGGAGGTAGCGGCGTACGTCATCTCCCGGGCGGCCGGCTGGGATGTGGTCCCGCCCACGGTCATGCGGGACGGACCGTTCGGGCCCGGCATGTGCCAGCTGTGGATCGACCACGACACCGGCGTGGACCTGATCGCCTTGTCCCGCCGCACCGACCACGCGGGCCTGCGCGACATGGCCGTGTTCGACGCGGTGGTGAACAACGCCGACCGCAAGATAGGTCACCTGCTGCCCGTCGACGGGCACCTGTACGGCTGTGACCACGGGGTCTGCTTCGCCGAGGACTATAAGCTGCGTACCGTGCTGTGGCAGTGGCGGGGCAAGAGCCTGCCCCGGCGCTCGGTGGAGGCGCTGCGCCGCCTGAACGCCGAACTCGCCGAGGGCCCGCTGGTCGCCGAACTGTCCGGGCTGCTGACCGCGAGCGAGATCAACGCCACCAAGATCAGGGTCGAGACCCTGCTCAAGCACCGCGTCCACCCGTATCCGCCGGCCGACTGGCCCGCCGTTCCCTGGCCTCCGATTTAGGATCCTGGGCCGGCCCTTCGGGTCAGATGCCGCCCGGGCCCGTTGACTCTCCGGCGCCGCCGTGCCGCCTGAAGTAGCGCTCGAATTCGCGGGCGATGGCGTCGCCGCTCGCCTCGGGCAGGTCCATCGCGTCCTTGGCCTCCTCGAGGGTCCGGACGTAATCGGCCACCTCGGAGTCCTGCTGGGCGAGTTCGTCCACGCCCCGTTCCCAGGCGCGGGCCTCCTCGGGCAGATCGGCCAGCGGCAACGGCGCGTCCAGGATGTCTTCGACCCCGCGCAGCAGCGCGAGGGTAGCCTTCGGGCTAGGCGGCTGCGCCACGTAGTGGGGGACCTGCGCCCATAGCGAGACCGTGGGCAGGCCGGCGCCGGTGCAGGTGTGCTGCAGCACGCCGAGGATCCCGGTCGGGCCCTTGTAGTCCACCCGGCTGACCCCGCCGCCCGCGACCTCGCTGGCCAGCTTCGCGTTCGAAGAACCGACCGAAACGGGCACCGGGCGGGTATGCGGCGCGTCGGCCAGCAGCGCACCGAGCAGGATGACCATCTCGACGCCCAGGCTTTCCAGGCTCCGCACGAGTTCCTCGCTGAACGCCCGCCAGCGCATGTTCGGCTCGATGCCGTGCACCAAGATCACGTCCCGGGCCAGCCCGGTAGGCGGTACCGACCCGTCGACGGGCTGGGCTCGCGCGAGCGAGATCCGGGTCGTCGGCCAGATCAGCCGGGTGGTATGGCCGCCCTCGATCTCGATCACCGGCCGGTTGACCTGGAAGTCGTAGAAATCCTCGGGATCGATCGCGCCTATCGGCGTTGCCTGCCAGGCGATGCCAAGGTGGTTGACCACTCCGCTGGCCGCCTCACCCGCATCGTTCCAGCCCTCGAAACCGGCGATGGCCACCGGAGAGGTGAGTTCGCCGATGTCGTTGAACTCGATGACTCTCCACCTCCCGATCACCGCACCGGCCGTCACGCTCAAGACTACGTGGTCGGCTCTACTCGTTGGGTGACGTATCGCGTGTCCTGCACGGCGACATCACCTAGGCTGGCGTGGGGGAAAGTAGAGCATCCTGGCGGTAATGGCCTACATTGGGGGGCTGATGAGCACACTACGGGCCGCATTGGCCGAGCGAGTAGTGGTGGCCGACGGGGCGATGGGCACCATGCTCCAGGCCAGCGACGCCAGCATCGATGATTTCGCCGGTTATGAAGGCTGCAACGAGATACTGAACGTGACCCGGCCGGACATCGTGACCGCGGTTCACGAGGCATACCTGGAAGCGGGCGCGGATTGCGTCACCACCAATTCGTTCGGCGCGAACCTGGGGAATCTCGGCGAGTACGACCTGACCGACCGGATCGCGGAACTGTCCGAGGCCTCCGCCAGGCTCGCCCGCGCCGCAGTTGATCGGTGGGCGACGCCCGCCCGGCCGCGCTGGGTGCTCGGATCGGTGGGCCCCGGTACCAAGCTGCCCACCCTCGGCCACACCACGTTCCGCGAGTTGCGCGACACGTACCAGGTCAACGCGGAGGGGCTGCTGCGGGGCGGCGCCGACGCGCTGATCGTCGAGACCTGCCAGGACCTGCTCCAGGCTAAGGCGGCCATCATCGGCTGCAAGCGGGCGGCCGCTCAGCTGGCCCCGGACTCGCTCATCATCGCGCAGGTCACGATCGAGACGACCGGCGCGATGCTGCTCGGCAGCGAGATCGCCGCGGCGCTGACCGCCCTGGAACCGCTCGGCATCGACATGATCGGGCTGAACTGCGCGACCGGCCCGGGCGAGATGAGCGAGCACCTGCGGTACCTGGCCGCTCACGCCCGGATCCCGATCTCCTGCGAGCCGAACGCCGGGCTGCCCATGCTCACTCCCGACGGCGCGCGCTACCCGCTGACCCCCGTACAGCTGGCGGACGCGCATGACCGGTTCGCCAGGGAGTTCGGCCTGTCGCTGGTCGGCGGCTGCTGCGGCACGACGCCCGAGCACATCGCGGTGCTGGCGGACCGGGTGGCCGGGCGTTCGGTGGTCGCCCGCAAGCCGCGTCCCGAGCCGGGGGTGGCTTCGCTGTACGCGCACGTGCCGTTCCGCCAGGACACTGCGTTCTTGGCCATCGGCGAGCGCACCAACGCCAACGGGTCGAAGGCGTTCCGCGATGCGATGCTCGAGGGCCGTCTCGAGGACTGCGTCCAGATCGCCAGGAACCAGACCAGGGACGGCGCGCACCTGCTCGACGTGTGCGTCGACTACGTGGGCCGGGACGGCGCGGCCGACATGCGCGAGGTGGTGAGCAGGCTGGCCACCGCCGCCACCCTGCCGCTGGTGCTCGACTCCACCGAGCCCGCCGTGATCGAGGCCGGCCTCGAGCTGACCGGCGGCCGGTCCGTCATCAACTCGGTCAACTACGAGGACGGCGACGGGCCCGACTCCCGGATCGCGCGGGTGATGCCGCTGGTCCGCGAGCACGGCGCCGCGGTGATCGCGCTGACCATCGACGAGCAGGGCCAGGCCCGCACCGCCGACTGGAAGGTCGCCGTCGCCGAGCGGCTCATCGCCGACCTGACCGGGAACTGGGGCATGCACGTCGAGGACATCATCGTCGACTGCCTGACCTTCCCCATCGCCACCGGCCAGGAGGAGACCCGCCGCGACGCGATCGAGACCATCGAGGCGATCGCCGAACTGAAGCGCCGGTACCCGGCCGTGCAGACCACGCTGGGCGTGTCGAACGTGTCGTTCGGTCTCAAGCCCGCCGCTCGCGCCGTGCTGAACTCGGTCTTCCTGGCTGAATGCGTCCGGGCCGGACTTGACTCGGCGATCGTGCACGCGGCGCGGATCGTCCCGATCGCGCGGATCCCCGATGAGCAGCGTCAGGTGGCGCTGGACCTGGTGTACGACCGGCGGCGCGAGGGCTACGACCCGCTGGCCCGGCTGCTTGAGCTGTTCGAGGGCGTGGACGCGGCTGACCTGAAGGCCAGCCGGGCCGCGGAGCTGGCCGCGCTGCCGTTGTGGGACCGGCTGAAGCGCCGGATCATCGATGGCGAGCGTGTCGGCCTCGAGGCGGACCTGGACGCTGCCCTGGCCCAGCGGCCCGCCCTGGAGATCGTCAACGACGTACTGCTGGACGGCATGAAGACGGTCGGCGAGCTGTTCGGTTCCGGGCAGATGCAGCTACCGTTCGTGCTGACCTCCGCCGAGGTGATGAAGACATCGGTGGCCTACCTCGAGCCGCACATGGCCCGCACCGACCAGTCGGGCAAGGGCAAGATCGTGCTCGCCACGGTCAGGGGCGACGTGCACGACATCGGCAAGAACCTGGTCGACATCATCTTGTCCAACAACGGCTACGACGTCGTCAACATCGGCATCAAGCAGCCCATCTCGTCCATCGTGGCGGCGGCCGAGGAGAACGACGCGGACGTCATCGGGATGTCGGGCCTGCTGGTCAAGTCGACCGTAGTGATGCGGGACAACCTGTCCGAGCTGAACTCGCGCGGCCTGGCCGGGCGCTGGCCGGTGCTGCTCGGCGGCGCCGCGCTGACCCGCGCCTACGTCGAGCAGGACCTGGCCTCGCTGTTCGACGGTCAGGTCAGGTACGCACGAGACGCGTTCGAGGGGCTGCGCCTGATGGACGCCGCGATGGCGGTCAAGCGCGGCGAACCCGGGGCCAAGCTGCCCGAGCTGCGGACCCGGCGGGTCCGGGCCGTCCCCCAGACGGCCGCGGCCGACGGACCGGACGCAAGCACCACGGTCCGTTCGGACATATCAACCGATGGCCCGGTGCCGGAGCCTCCGTTCCTCGGTACCGAAGTGATCAAGGGCGTACCGCTGGCCGAGTACGCGGCCTACCTGGACGAGCGGGCGCTGTTCATGGGCCAGTGGGGACTCAAGCCGTCACGGGGCCGCGACGGGCCGAGCTATGACGAACTGGTCGAGACTGAGGGCCGGCCGCGGCTGCGCATGTTGCTGGAGCGGGCCCAGACCGAGGGGCTGCTCGAGGCGGCGGTGGTCTATGGCTACTTCCGCTGCGCCAGCGAGGGAAACGACCTGATCGTGCTCGGGCAGGATGGAAAGACGCAGCTCGAGCGGTTCACCTTCCCCCGGCAGCGGCGCGACCGGCGGCTGTGCCTGGCCGACTTCTTCAAGCCGCAGAGCAGCGGGCAGACCGACGTGGTCGCGTTCCAGCTCGCCACTATGGGCCCGCGGATCTCCGAAGCCACAGCTGAGCTGTTCGCCAAGAACGCCTATCGCGAGTACCTGGAGCTGCACGGCCTGTCCGTCCAGCTCACCGAGGCGCTGGCCGAGTACTGGCACACCCGCGTCCGGCGTGAGCTCAGCATCGGCGGATCGGACCCCGAGGACCTGGATGGCTTCTTCCGAGTCGACTACCGGGGCGCACGGTACTCCTTCGGCTACCCGGCCTGCCCGGACCTGGCCGACCGGGCCAAGGTGGTACGCCTGCTCGAGCCGTCCCGCATCGGCGTCGAGCTCTCCGAGGAGATGCAGCTGCATCCCGAGCAATCCACCGACGCGATCGTCTTGCACCATCGCGAGGCGAAGTACTTCAGTGTCTGAGCCAAACGCGGCTGTCCTGTTCGACATGGACGGGCTCCTGATCGACTCCGAGCCGCTCTGGCTCGAAGCCGAGACGGCGATCATGGCCAGGCTCGGGGCCAGCTGGTCAGAACAAGACCAGGCGCAGCTGCTCGGCGGGAGCCTGGAGCGCTCGGTGCGGTACCTGCTGTCGAAGGCGACCCGGCCCGCGCCGCCGGAACTGATCGGCGTGTGGCTCATGTCCGACATCATCGAGCGCGTCCGCCGCGACGGCGTCCCGGTCCAGCCCGGCGCGCGCGAGCTGCTCGCCGCGGTCAAGAAGGCCGGCCTGCCGCACGCGCTGGTGACCTCGTCCGAGCGCAGCTTCATGGACGCCGTGCTGGCCAGTACCGGCATGCGGTTCGACGTGCTGGTGTGCGCCGAGGACGTGACGGCCACCAAGCCCGACCCCGAGCCGTACCTGCTCGCGGCCAAGCTGGTCGGCGTGGACCCTGGGGACTGCTTCGCCCTGGAGGATTCGCCCAACGGCGTCGCGTCGGCGGAGGCGGCGGGCTGCCGGGTCTTCGCCGTGCCGTCGCTGGTCCCGATCCCGCCCGCGCCCGGCCGGACCGTAGTCCGCTCCCTGCTCGACCTGACCGCCGGCGCCGACGGAATACGCCGACGGAATAAGGGTTAACCTCGGGGGCTAGCCCCAGGGATTCCGCACGGATCACGACCTAGACTTCTCCTAGAACCGCGGGGAGGTGCGTATGTCCACTTACGACCAGATCGTCTCGCTGCCGCTGTGCGCGGGACTGACCGGACTCGGCCTGGTGCTGAGCTACTTCGTCATGCGGCGTCGTGGCCTCGGAGCGGGCCTGCGCGGCGCCGCGTGGTCGCTGCTGCCGCTAGCCGCGTACCTGACCGGCTCGATCAAGATGTTCTGGAAAATCGGGGTATCCATCGCGGACTTCGCGAAGGGCTTCGTGTTCTCGACCGAGGTATGGGCCGGCATCGCGGTCGCCGCGCTGGCCGCAGTGCTGTTCGTGGTGTCCGGCCCGCTACGGCGGCGTCAGGGAAAGCGGGGCGAGCGGGGCCAGGACCAGCAGGCCGTCGGCGCCGCAACAACCAGGACCGGCGGGCGGGAGATCGCGCCCCGGACGGCGCCGGTCGCCGGCACGCCGTCGGCCCAGACCCCGGTCAAGGCGCGCAAGGGCAAGAACGTGCCCGGTGATGACGACGACCTCGGGGACGTCGAAGACATCCTGCGCCGCCACGGCATCACCTAGTGTCTTTGAAAAAGTTCGCGTTAGGCAAGAACCCGCTGAGGTTGCTGCCCGTGCGACCTGCACCGACCGCTCGCGTAGACCTAGAGGGCCTGCACTCGCAGCCGGTACGCTCTCACGGGAAATCTTCCCGTGAACCCCGCCTGTCGCCATAGATTCCATCAGGTATAAGGTCACTCAGGCGTAGTGTCGTGATCGGGACGGTGGGTTGCGGCCGAGCTCTGTAGTCACATGGACCGCGTGCGTAGCGCACTATGACATTTAGGACGGGTTTTAGTCACGATCACGCTACGACTGCGGCGCGGGGCTGGTACCCGCGCGCGAAATGACGGAATCTCACTAGGTAAAGGCCGAGGCGTGAGGTTGCGGTAACCGTGGGGGCCGGTCCCGGACGCGATAGATGCCTGTTGCTTCGAACGCAGAGAGTGGTTTTTAGACGATGGCCGTGCCCATAGACGTGGCGACGGGTCCGGGCGGGCCGGAGCCGGACGTTCCGCTGTCCGTCCCGGGCAAGGCGATCGAAGGCCGCTCTCTCTGGCAGATCGCCTGGATGCGGCTGCGCCGGGACAAGGTCGCGATGGGCGGCGGCGTCGTCGTTGTGTTCTTGATCCTGGTCGCCATCGTCGGACCGCACTTCGTGCAGAACCCCGACACCTACCACTCCAACCTGATCAACCCGACGTTCTTGCGCCCCAACGGCGCGTTCGGCGGGATCAGCCTGGCCCACCCGCTCGGCGTCGAGCCGGAGACCGGCCGCGACCTGCTGGCTCGGATCGTGGTCGGCGCCCAGTACTCGCTGCTCATCGCGTTCCTGTCCACCGTGCTCGCGGTCGCCCTTGGCACCTTCTTCGGCATCATCGCGGGCTTCGTCGGCGGCTGGGTGGACTCGCTGATCGCCCGGTCCATGGACGTGTTCCTCGCCTTCCCGCTGCTCGTGTTCGCGCTGGCCCTGGCCGGGGTCATCCCCAGCTCCGCGTTCGGCCTGTCCGGGAACTCGCTGCGGATCGCGGTCCTGATTTTCGTCATCGGGTTCTTCAACTGGCCGTACATGGGCCGGATCATCCGCGGCCAGACGCTGTCCCTGCGCGAGCGGGAGTTCGTCGACGCGGCCCGCAGCCTGGGCGCGCGCACGCCGTACATCCTGTTCCGCGAGTTGCTGCCGAACCTGGTGGCGCCCATCCTGGTCTACGCGACGCTGCTGATCCCGACCAACATCTTGTTCGAGGCGGCCCTGGACTATCTGGGCGTCGGCCTCTACGTGCCCACGCCCACCTGGGGGCAGATGCTCTCCAGCGCGGTGCAGAACGGTTTCTACTACATCGACCCGGAGTACATGATCGTCCCCGGGCTGACGATTTTCATCACGGTATTGGCATTCAACCTATTCGGTGATGGGTTGCGTGACGCGCTGGATCCGAGGACCCGGTAACCAGCGGTACGCAGCCCTGACGTGAACGATTACAGGAGGCGGGTTCACGGCATGAAGAGACGCAGCATCATCGCGGCGACTGCGGTCGGCGCGGTCGCAGCACTCTTGATAAGTGCTTGCAGCAGCAGCGGTAGCAGCAGCGGCAGCACGAATACGACGACGCCCGGGACGGTGGCGTTCAACGCCGGCATTACCAGCGTGGTCAACCCGTCCACCCACAAGGGCGGCACCTTGACCTACGACCTGAGCAACACGCCGGACTCGACCGACCCCGGCAACACCTACTACGCGTTCATGCTGAACTTCGACCGGCTCTACGCCATGCCGATGTTCACCTACAAGTCCTGCCCGGGCTCGTGCGGTCTGCAGCTCGTGCCGGACCTGGCCACGGACATGGGCACGACCAGCGACAACGGACTGACCTGGACGTTCCACATCCAGCCCGACGTCAAGTT
>Ga0208099_1000012_pt1 | contig 13025 bp, 10 predicted proteins | sample MicForSoiPHH15_O_FD_188036 | JGI IMG/M metagenome (GOLD analysis project Ga0208099, IMG submission 188036) | Forest soil microbial communities from Harvard Forest Long Term Ecological Research site in Petersham, Massachusetts, USA - MetaG HF043... | ecosystem: Environmental > Terrestrial > Soil...
GCGGCGCGGGCCAGCGCTCCGCCGTCCCGTCCGGTGGGGGTAACGAGCCCTAGCGTTGCGGCGGGCTCGGGAGGCCTGGGGTTTGCGCCGGCGCGGGCGCGGCTGATGGCGGACTTCCGGTCGGGGGTGCCCGACCTGGCCAGCTTCCCGCGCGGGGACTGGATGTGGGCCCAGCGGGAGGCGTGCCGGACCGCGCCCAACGAGGCGCTCGACTACGGCGACCCGCGCGGCAGCCCGGTGCTGCGCGAGGTCCTGGCCGCCTACCTGCGCCGGGTCCGCGCGGCCGCGGCCGACCCGGAGCACCTGATCATCTGCACCGGGTTCGCGCAGGGCCTGGGCCTGGCGCTGCGGGTCCTGCGGCGCGCGGGGACCCGGCGGGTGGCCATCGAGGACCCCGGCTACGACGACGCCGCGCAGGTGGCGGCGTGGGCCGACGTGGAGGTCATCCGGGTCCCGGTGGACTCCGGCGGCATCGACGTCGGGCGGCTGGCCGCGACCGGGGCGCAGGCCGTGGTGCTCTCCCCCGCGCACCAGTGGCCGACCGGGGTGGTGCTGGCCGCGGCGCGGCGGCACGCGCTGGCCGCCTGGGCGGCCAGCACGGACGCGATCATCATCGAGGACGACTACGACGCCGAGTTCCGCTACGACCGCGAGCCGGTCGGCGCGCTGCAGGGCCTGGCCCCGGACCGGGTCATCGCGCTGGGCACGGTCAGCAAGTCGCTGGCGCCCGCGCTGCGGCTCGGCTGGCTGGTCTGCCCGCCGGCCCTGACCGCTGCCCTCGCCGAGGAGAAGGAGTACGGCGACCGCGGCTCACCGGTGCTCGACCAGCTCGCCCTGGCCAAGCTGATCGAGTCGGGGCGCTTCGACCGGCACCTGCGCCGGATGCGCGGCGTGTACGGAGCGCGCCGGCAGGCACTGGTGGCGGCGCTGGCCCAGCACGCGCCCGCGGTGCGGCTGACCGGCCTGGCGGCCGGCTTTCACGCCGTGGCGCATCTGCCCGGGCCAGCGGCCGAGGAGTCCGTCGTCGCGGGAGCCACGGTCCGTTCGGTAGGACTGTATGGAATGAGCACCTACAGATCTTCCGGTGCGGACCGGCCCGGGCAATTGGTCGTCGGTTTCGGCAACCTCAGCGAGCGGACCATCGAGGCCGGCATCGCCGCGGTCGGCGACCTGCTCCAGGGCGGGTGAGGCCGCGCGCGGCGGTCAGGGCAGGCGGGCGCCCTCGTCGGTGCGGTCGCGGTCCGGGAGGTCCGGCACCCGGCAGCAGTACTCGAGGTAGAGCGCGGCGCAAGTGAGCACGACCGCGGCCGCCAGCGTGATCGCCCCGGTCAGCGCGTCCTGGCGCGGCACTGGCGCGCTCAGCGAACCGCTCAGGTAGATGACGAACCCGGCGGCCAGGCCCGCGATGGCCGCGCCGGCCAGCGAGCTGGCCTTGGCCAGGGCCACCATCCGGGACACGAACAGCGGCGCGACGGGCTTGAGCCCGCGTTTCCCGGCGATCCGGTTCTTCAGGTCCCGGCCGGTCCAGGCCTCGGCCACCGCGGCCACCAGGAGCGCGGGCACGCCGGTCCAGGGCAGCGGCGGCAGCCGCTGGTAGAACGAGTGGAGCAGCAGCCAGGCGGCCAGCGCGCAGACCACGGCCACGATCGCGAGCGTGGACGTCCGGGTCGGCCTCATGACGGAGGCTCCTGCAGTACCGCGGCCGGAACCTTCCGGACTCCGCCTTGGTCCAGGCCGGCCAGCAGCTGTTCTATGGGTCCGCGGCCGGGGAGTTCGGCGCCGGGGTCGATGTCGTGCCAGGGCGCGAGGACGAAGGCCCGCTCGTGCGCGCGGGGATGCGGCAGGGTCAGCTCCGGGTCGTCGCTGACCTGGCCCGCGTAGCTGATGATGTCGATGTCGAGCGTGCGCGGGCCGAACCGCTCGGCCCGGACCCGGCCGAAGCGGGCCTCGATGCCACCGATCGCTTCGAGCAGGTCGCGCGGCGGCAGGCCGGTCTGGATCAGGAGCACCGCGTTCAGGTAGTCCGGCTGGGGCGGCCCGCCCACCGGGGTCGTCTCGTAGACCGGGGAGATGGCCAGCACGTCAGTGTCCGGGAGCCCGGCGATGGCTTGCACACATCCCTGAAGGGTACCCAGCCGGTCACCCAGGTTGGCGCCCGCCGATAGCACCGCGTGCGCCCGCATGGTCAGGCCGGGCTGGTCGAAGCGTCGCGCCAGGCCGCTGCGACCCGGACCGCGTCGGCGTTGGCCGGCACCTGGTGCACGCGCACGCACCACGCCCCCGCGGTGGCGGCCAGGGCCGAGATGGCCACGGTGGCCGCGTCGCTGCTGTCGAAGGGGCGCGGGGTGCCGTCCGGGCCGGCCAGCAGCAGGCCCAGGAAGCGTTTGCGGGACGCGCCGACCAGGACCGGGAACGTGCGCCCGCCGAGCCGGCCGAGGTCGCCCAGATGGGTCAGCAGCGGCCAGTTGTGATCCGGCCGTTTCCCGAACCCGAGCCCCGGGTCGACCACGATGCGGCCCGGGTCGACCCCGGCCGCCACCACCGCGTCGACGCGGATGGTGAGCTCGTCCCGGACCTCGGACACCACGTCGGCGTAGACGGCGCGGGAGTACATGTCGCGGCTGTGCCCGCGCCAGTGCACGACCACGTAGGACACCCCGGCCGCGGCCACCAGGCGCGGCATCTGCGGATCGGCCAGGCCGCCGCTCACGTCGTTGACCAGCACGGCCCCGGCGTCCAGCGCGAACTCGGCCACCGCGGCGCGCATGGTGTCGATGGAGACCGGCACCCCGGCCCCGACCAGTTCGGTGACCACCGGGCCGATCCTTCTTAGTTCCTCTTCCTCCGGTACGCGCTGGGCGCCGGGCCTGGTCGACTCACCGCCCACGTCTACGAGGTCGGCGCCCTGTGCGACCAGGTCCAGCCCGTGCTTGATGGCCGCGTCCGCCCCGAACCACCGGCCGCCGTCGGAGAACGAGTCGGGCGTCACGTTCACCACGCCCATGACCAGTGTCCGCTCCGCGCGGGGCAGGCCGGGGAGCCCGGTCAACGCTGGGGCACCGGGGCGCGGCGCAGCTGCCGACCGAGCTTGTACAGGCCGAGCTTGCGCGCTACGCGGCGCAGCTCGAGCCGCGGCCAGACCAGGAACGCCTCCGCCTCCAGGGCGGCCACCGCGATCCGCGGCGCGTCCCTGGTGCTCGGGAACACGAAGAACCGCGGCTGCCAGACCGGGCCGAACTTGGCGTTGAACTTGTACAGCGACTCGATCTGGAACCACTTGGACAGGAAGATCAGCACCGACCGCCAGGCGCGAAGCACCGGGCCGGCGCCGATCCGCTCGCCACGCTCCAGCGCGGCCCGGAACACCGCGAAGTTCAGCGAGATCCGCTTCACGCCGAGGCCGGGGGCGGCCTTGATCGCCTCCACGATGAGGAAGTCGTTCAGGCCCGGCTGGGCGGCCTTGTCCCGGCGCATGAGGTCCAGGGACAGGCCGTCGGCGCCCCAGGGGACCAGCTGCAGCACGGCCCGGACCACGCCGTTCTCGGTGGCCGTGGCGAGCACGCAGTTCTCGTCGCCGGGGGCGCCGATCCGCCCCAGGGCCATCGAGAAGCCGCGCTCGGTCTGACTGCCGCGCCAGGAGTCGGCGACCCGCAGGATGGCGTCGATCTCCCGCGGCGGGATGTCCCCCACCCGGCGGACCTCGGCCACGTAGCCGTTCTTGGCTACCCGGTTGACCATCTGCCGGACGTTCCGCATGGTGCGGCCGGACAGGCTGAAGTCGGCCACGTTCACGATCGCCTCGTCGCCGAGCTCCAGGGCGGTCAGGTTGCCCTCGCGGCACCATACTTCGGCGCCCAGCTCGCTGCACCCCATCACGGCCGGGGCCCAGGCGTGCCGGGCCGCCTCGTCCAGGAACGGGCCGATGGCCCCGGGCCACGCCTCCGGGTCGCCGATCGGGTCGCCGCTGGCCAGCATGACGCCGGACACGACGCGATAGCAGACACACGCCTTGCCGGTCGGCGACCAGATCACGCTCTTGTCGTCGCGCAGCGCGAAGTACCCCAGCGAGTCCCGGTCCCCGTGTCTGCCGAGCAGTTCCCTGACCCGCGCCGCGTCGGCCGGGCCCAGCCGGGCCCGCGGCTCGGCCGGGCGCAGGAACAGGTACACGGTGACGACCAGGGTGAAGATGCCCAGCGCGCTGGTAAAGATGGCGAACAGGTCGCCGCGCGCCTCGGGCACCCACTGGACCGGGCCGGACACCCCGACCAGGCCGTAGATGACCTCCTGGACCCGCTGGCCGAACGAGTAGTTGGCCTGGAGCCCCTTGGCCAGCAGGATGTAGCTGAGCCCGATGACGACGTCGGCCACGATCAGGCAGCCGAACACCCACAGCGCGCGCCACCGGGTCCGCCGGTCGCCCTCGGCGTAGAACTCCTCACGGAAGTACAGCAGCGCGACGAGCAGCACCGCCGCGATGATCGTGGTCGTCATCCGGTGCGCGTTGGTGACGTGGATGCCGATGTCGAACGCGAGCAGCGCGGCCACGGCCTGCCAGGCCCGCCGTTTCCGGCGGCGCAGCCCGTGGGCCAGCATGAGCAGCATCAACCCGATGATGACCTCGGCGCTGCGGGTCACCGTGGTCAGCGTGCCCGGCACCAGGTAGTTGATCTTGTGCAGCCTGTACACCAGGTCGGGCCGGAAGAGGGCCAGGATATCGGACAGGCCGATGAGCAAGGTCAGCAGCGCGGCGCTGGCCGGCACCCAGGCGTGCTGGTGCCGGCGGTCAACGGGATCGCCATGCGTCCATCGCGAACTGCCCCCCCTGGCTGCGGGCAGATCAGCGCCGTTTGCGTGTTCAGCTTCGTCGCTGTCGCTCATCTCGGCAGCTCTCTTGTCAGGCCCCAGATCACGGTGCGTCACCGTAGTCATCGCGTCGCCTCGCGTCCTGCTCTCACGGTACCTCCCAAGCCTAGGCAACGGTCCCGTTCGGCGGGACGGACTTCGTACGGCTCACCGGGGCCGGCACCTTGAGGGTCAGCGGCGGCCCGGGGGGATCGGCTGGGTGCTCGGGGGAACCCCTTCGGGTCGTGGCTACCCCTTAGACGACGCAGCAAGCCTTTCAGTTCAGCGTTGAGGCGAAGTTAATTTCCGGTTCAGCGGTGGCCGTAGATCAGGCTCATGGCCTCGGCCCGGGTCACGGTGTCCCGGAACGCCCCGCGGACCGCGGACGTCACGGTCCGGGCGCCCGGCTTGCGGACGCCGCGCATGGTCATGCAGAGGTGTTCGGCCTCGATGACCACGACCACCCCGCGCGGCTCCAGGGTGTCCATCAGGGCGTCCGCGATCTGGCAGGTCATCCGCTCCTGGACCTGCGGCCGGCGGGCGTACACGTCGACCAGCCGGGCCAGCTTGGACAGCCCGGTGATCTGGCCCTTGACGTTCGGGATGTAGCCGATGTGGGCCACGCCGATGAACGGGACCAGGTGATGCTCGCAGGTGCCGTAGACCTCGATGTCGCGGACGATGACCATCTCGTCGTGGCCCACGTCGAAGACCGTGGTCAGCACGTCCTCCGGGCGCTGCCGCAGGCCCGCGAACTGCTCGGCGTAGGCCCGCGCGACCCGGGCGGGCGTGTCGCGCAGGCCGTCACGGTCCGGGTCCTCGCCGATGGCGATCAGGATCTCCCGGACCGCGGCCTCGATCCGCGGCTGGTCGAACTCCTTGACCGGAGCCGGCTCGGACTCAGGTTTGCCGTCCGGCTCCTTGTTCTCCCGGGCCAGTGACGTGCCCTGCGTCATCCGTTGTCGCTGTGCTCGTCTACGTCGCTGGCGGGCAGGCCACCACCGGGGTTATAGCCGAGCGCCTGGCCGTTGCTCGGCAGGGACAGGCCGTTGCCGCCGTCGGCGGCCGCCAGCGCGAGCTCCTTGGGCGACAGCACCGGCGGGCGGTCCGAGGGCAGGCGCTTGCCGTAGCCGGTGTACGAGCCGCGGGACGGCCGCTTGACCACCGTCGCGAAGATCTCCAGGACCTCGGGCCGGGCCACGGTCTCCTTCTCCAGCAGCCGCGTCACCAGGGCGTCGAGCACGTCGCGGTACTCGACCAGGACCTCCCAGGCCTCGTCGTGGGCCGACTCGATGAGCCGGCGGATCTCCTCGTCGATGGACGAGGCGATCTCCTCGGAGTAGTCCCGGCTGTGCGACATGTCCCGGCCCAGGAACGGCTCGCCGTCGCCGTTGCCGAACTTGCGCGCGCCCAGGCGCTCGCTCATGCCGTACTCGGTGATCATGCCGCGGGCGATCTGGGTGGCCTTCTCGATGTCGTTGGCGGCACCGGTGGTCGGCTCGTGGAAGATGAGCTCCTCGGCGGTGCGCCCGCCCAGCAGCATGGCCAGCTGGTCGAGCATCTCGGCCCGGGAGACCAGGAACTTGTCCTCGGTCGGCAGCGCGCTGGTGTAGCCGAGCGCACGGCCGCGCGGGATGATCGTCACCTTGTGCACCGGGTCGGCGTTCGGCATGGCGTGGCCGACCAGGGCGTGCCCGCCCTCGTGGTAGGCGATGACCTTCCGCTCCCGCTCCGACAGGAGCACGCTCTTGCGCTCCGGGCCGGCCATGACCCGGTCGATGGCCTCCTCGAGCGAGGCCATGGTGATCTGCTTGCCGTTGGTGCGCGCGGTGAGCAGCGCGCCCTCGTTGATGACGTTGGCCAGGTCGGCGCCGGTGAAGCCGGGGGTCCGGCGGGCGATGATGTCGAGGTCCGCGTCCGGCGCGATGGGCTTGCCGCGGGCGTGCACCTTGAGGATGCCCCTGCGGCCGGCCAGGTCGGGCTGGGCGACCACGATCTGCCGGTCGAACCGGCCGGGACGCAGCAGCGCCGGGTCCAGGATGTCGGGCCGGTTGGTGGCCGCGATCACGATCACGCCGCCCTTGGTGTCGAACCCGTCCAGCTCGACCAGCATCTGGTTCAGCGTCTGCTCGCGCTCGTCGTGCCCGCCGCCGAGGCCCGCGCCGCGGTGCCGGCCCACGGCGTCGATCTCGTCCACGAACACGATCGCGGGGGCGTTTGCCTTGGCCTGCTCGAACAGGTCACGGACGCGGGAGGCACCGACACCGACGAACATCTCGACGAAGTCGGACCCGGAGATCGAGTAGAACGGGACGCCGGCCTCGCCGGCCACGGCCCGGGCCAGCAGCGTCTTGCCGGTACCGGGCGGGCCGTAGAGCAGCACGCCCTTGGGGATCTTGGCCCCGATGGCCTGGAACTTGGCCGGGGTCTGCAGGAACTCCTTGATCTCCTGGAGTTCCTCGATCGCCTCGTCCACGCCGGCCACGTCGGCGAACGTGGTCTTAGGGGTGTCCTTGGTGATCAGCTTGGCCTTGGACTTGCCGAAGTTCATGACCCGCGAGCCGCCGCCTTGCATCTGCGACAGCATGAAGAAGAACAGCAGGAAGATCACCAGGTAGATGAACGCGGTGGGCAGCAGGTCGAGCAGGGCGTTGCTCTTGGGGATGGTGACGTTGTACCCATTCTCGGGCAGGGTGCCCTTGACCACCTGCTCCTGTAGCGCGTTCGCGAGCTGCAGGCCCTGGCCGGAGACCCAGGACGCCTCGAGCTCCTTGCCGGCCTTGGTGGTGATCTGGATCGTCTGGTTCTTGTCGGTGATCAGCGCGCTCTTGACTTGGCCCTGATTGATGAGGCTGACGATCTCCGAGGTGTCTACCTGCTGGTAAGAACTCCCCGAATTGGCGTAGTCAAGCACGAAAAGCAAGAGGAGCACCGCGACCGCGATCAGCAGCAGCGGTGCCCGGAAAAAGCGCCTTAGCTCCATCGATGAGCGGCCCGTCGGCTCGGGGCCGTTCCCTCCTGACCAGCCTCACAGTCCCGTCGACCTCCGGCGGGATGGCCATTTCCGTCCTCGCAGCCCGTGTTCGGTGCTAGCTGCGACCGTAAACTACGACGGTACACCGCCTACGGCGCCGCACCTTGAGGGTGAACGCTTCTCCGAGCGGATTGTGTTCCCCCTGCCGTTTCCTGCGGGGCCAGCCTAGCTGCCCTGGTATACCGCCGGAGCCAGCGTGCCGATGAACGGCAGGTTGCGGTAGCGCTGGGCGTAGTCCAGACCGTAGCCGACCACGAACTCGTCCCCGATGTCGAAGCCGGTGTACGCCACGTCCACATGCATCTGCGCCGACCCCGGCTTGCGGAGCATGGCGCACACCGCCAGCGAGGCGGGCGCGCGCGATTGCAGGTTGCCGGCCAGCCACGACAGGGTGAGGCCGGAGTCCACGATGTCCTCGACGATGAGCACGTGCCGGCCGGTGATGTCGGTGTCGAGGTCCTTCAGGATCCGCACCACGCCGGAGGACTTGGTGCCGGAGCCGTACGAGGAGATCGCCATCCAGTCCATCTGGACCGGCAGGTGCATGGCCCGGGACAGATCGGCCATGACCATGACCGCGCCCTTCAGCACGCCGACCAGCAGCAGGTCACGACCGGCGTAGTCGGCGTCGATCTGGGCCGCGAGCTCGCCGATGCGCGCCTGCAACCGGTCAGCGCTGATGAGGATCTCCTTGAGAGCAGATCCCACGTCCCGTTCGTCCAAATTATTCTTCTCCGCCCCTGGAGTTGCCTGCTTCGGTGCTGGTGAACCACACCTTGCCATCCCGGCGCCGGGCGCGCACCCCGCCCGGCAGGTCGACCCAGCGCTGCCCGCGCCAGCCGGTGACCAGGTCCTCGATCCGCTCGACGTGCCGGGCGGTCAGGGCGCCAGGCGGGCAGCCCGCCATGATCGCGGCGTCGCGCAGGACGCGGGTCCTTATCGCTGCGGGGAGGTCTTTGAGATACCGGGCGTCGAGGCCGGCCGGGTCGGAGCAGTCGCCGCGGAGCTGTCCGCTTTCCGCGAACGCGAGGTCATCGAGGCATTCGGCGTCGGCGCGCAGCTGGCCCGCGGTCCGGGCCAGCGCCTCGGCCACGCCGGGGCCGAGCGCCTCCTCCAGGACGGGCATCAGCTGGTGCCGGACCCGGACCCTGGTGAACCGGAAGTCGTGGTTGTGCGGGTCCTGCCAGGGATCCAGCCCGAGTTCGGCGCAGGCGGCGGTGGTGGTGGCGCGGCGCACGCCGAGCAGGGGCCTGCGGTAGAGCCCGCGCCGGGCGGGCATCCCGGCCAGCGACCGGCTCCCCGAGCCGCGGGCCAGCCCGAGCAGGACGGTCTCGGCCTGGTCGTCCAGGGTGTGCCCGAGCAGGACCGTTTTCGCGTGGTGGCTCGTGGCGGCCTGGTCGAGCGCTTCGTAGCGGGCGGCCCGGGCGGCGGCCTCGTTGTCCTTGGCGGGCGTGACCTTGATATTCAGCGCGGGGTCCAGGCCGAGCTTGCACATGCGGGCCGCTAGTGCGGTGGCCCGTTCGGCCGAAAATTGCTGCAGGCCGTGGTCCACGGTCACGCCGCCGGCCCGCAGGCCGGCCCGGGGCGCCACGAAGGCCAGCGCCGCGGCCAAGGCCAGCGAGTCCGCGCCGCCGGAACAGGCGGCCAGGACCAGCTCGCCTGGCTCCAGGTCGTCCAGGGTTTCCCGGACCGCGTTGCGGACTTCCGCTACCGCCGGGCTAGGACCCATCCCTGGCTACGAATCGTTGGCGACCCGGTCCAGCCACAGCTGGGGGTTCGCGAACTCTTCCTTGGTCGGCAGGGTCTCCGGGGAGGTCCACACCTTGTTGAAGGTAGCCATCCCGGCCTTGTCCACGACCTCGCGGACGAACCGGGAGCCCTCGGCGTACTGCTTCATCTTCAGGTCGATGCCGAGCATGCGGCGCAGGGTCTGCTCGATCCGGCCCGACGAGCCGCGCCGGGAATTGAACTTCTCCCTGATCTCGGCCACCGTGGGCACCACCTGCGGGCCGACCGCGTCCATCACGTAGTCGCCGTGCCCCTCGACCAGCGTCATGACCGAGGTCAGCCGGTCCATGATCTCCCGCTGCCCGGGGGTGACCACCGCCTCGATGAGGCTGCCGCCGTCGCCGCCGCGGACCGCGCCCGCCATCGCGTCGGCTGCCGCCCGGACCCGCTGCAGCATGGCCGCCGGGTCCAGCTCGGAGGCCAGGAGGAACTCGGTCATCTGGCTCTGCACGTAGTCGCGCAGCCACGGCACCGCGGTGAACTGGAGCCGGTGGGTCTCCTCGTGCAGGCAGACCCAGCGCCGGAAGTCGTGCGGGTCGACGCCGAGTTCGCGCTCGATCATGACGATGTTCGGCGCGACGAGCGTGAGCCGGCCCGGCTGCTGGCCGTCCACCGGAGAGGTCTCCGGCGGCAGGAACAGCTCGTACTGGCCGAGCACCCGGCCGGACAGGTAGGCCAGGATCAGTCCGGCCTGGATCCCGGTCACCCGCGACCCGACCGAGCTGATCACCGAGGCGGGCCGGGACGGGGCGGCCGCGCCCTGGGTCCGTTCCCGCAGCTGGTCGACCAGCGGCTCGAGGACGACACGGAAGCCGTCCACGTTAGCCCTGATCCAGCCGGGCCGGTCCACCACGGCGACCCGGCCCAGCGAGCCGTCCCCGTTGGCGGACATTCCGGTTACCTCGTAGACCGGCTGCTGGACGGCGCCGGCCAGGTCGCGTAGCTCTGTGACGGTCCGTCGCGCCTCCGCCAGGCTGACCTGCGGCCCGGGGCGAGCCCAGCGGGTACCGGTGGAAATGGCGAGATCCCAGTCGATCATCTGCGTGCTGCTCACAGTCCAACGGTACGTGCTACGGACAGTGCGCGTAACCGTGTCCGTTACCGTGGCGCGTCGCCGTGCGCGTTACCGCGCGCGTTACCGGCAGCCGCAGCCGGCCAGGGCGGAGGCCGCGGCGTCGATGGCGTCCGCCGCTTCGTCGAGCATCCCGCCGGACGGGACCTGGTCCGCCATCAGGGCAAAGACCAGCACTCCGCCGGTCTTGTCGTAGGCCAGGCCGGCCAGGGACGCCACCGTACCCAGGTTGCCGGTCTTGGCCCGGACCGAGCCCAGGGCCGCGCCGCTGATCCCGCTGAATACGCTCTCGCCGGCCGACAGCGTGCCCGAGAAACCGGCCACCGGCAGGCCGGTGAGCACGGCCCGGTACTTGGGGTTGCCCGCGGCTAGTTCGAGGACCTTCACCAGCGTGACCGGCGCGATCGAGTCCCGGGGCGACAGGCCGCTGCCGTCCACCAGGTGGATGCCGGTGGTGACGCCGAGCCGCTTCAGTTCCTTGATGACCGCCTGGGCCGCGCCGCTGAACGAGGCCGGCTGGCCGGTGGCCACCGCGACCTGGCGGGCCAGGTTCTCGGCGATGACGTTGTTGCTCTCCTCCAGCATCTGCGCCACCAGGGCCGACAGCGGCGGCGAGGTCACGCTGGCCAGGGTGGCGGATCTTGTTGCGGCCGTCTGGGGGTGCGGGGTGCCGGTGACGTGGATGCCGTCGGCGGTGAGCAGTCCGGCGAAGGCGCTGGCCGCCATTCCGGCCGGGTCCTGCGAGCGGGCGGCCAGGTTGTACGGGTCGTCCGAGTCCTCGGGCTGGCCGGCCGCGGTCAGCCGGCCCTGGTCCACCTCGAGGGGGACGATGGGGGTGACATCGCCTCCGGTGACGTAGGCCGCGGGCCAGCCGGGCGCCAGGCCCGGGCCGGTGTAGAGCGAGGTGTCATAGCCCAGGACGACGGTCCGGTGGCCCTGCGCTCTCAGCGTCCGGGCGGTGGCCCTGGCCAGGCTGGCCAGCGTGGCTGGCTGCGGGTAGTCCCGGGCCGGGAACGGGTTTACCGCTAGGGTCGGGTCACCGCCGCCGACCAGGATGATGCGGCCAGGTGTCGCCCCGCGCACCACCTTGGTGGTGAACCTGGCGTCCGGGCCGAGGACCGCGAGGGCAGCCAGGCCGGTGGCCAGCTTGGTGGTGGACGCGGGGGTCATCGACCGGGAGCCGTGGTCGGACAGCAGCACCCGCCCGGTGGCCGGGTCCGCGACCAGCGCCGATACCTGAGGACCGAGGGCCGGCGCGGAGAGCGGGCCGGCCAGCGCGGTGCGCAGTCCGCTCGTGGTGGGCAGCGGGCCGTCCTGGGTTCCGGTACCGAGCACCGGGTCCGCGCCCGCCAGCGGGCCGGCCGCCACGGTGGGCACCTTCAGCGCGGCCAGGCGCGGCGGGAGCATGCGGGCCACGGCGATGCCGGCCGCCAGCGTGAAGATGTTGATCACGGCCAGCGTCAGCAGTGCCGCGATCCGTGTGCGGCGCACCATTCCCTAACCACCTCGCGGTCCGGGGTGTATTGCGGGGGTGCCAGGGGGGTCGCCCCCGTGGGGGTCCCCCCGTGGCAAACACCGCGGGGATAATGGAGTTAATCACCCGGATCGGGATGGAGCGAACCCGTGGACGTCGAGGTCACCATCGAAATCCCCAAGGGATAGCGCAACAAGTACGAGGTGGACCACGCCACCGGGCGGATCAGGCTGGACCGCATGCTCTTCGCCTCCACCAGGTACTCGTCCGGCTACGGGTTCATCGAAGACACGCTTGCCGTTTGTTACCAGGGCAGCGGGCGGCCGTCGCGGAAGAAGCCGCCGGTCGGTCCGGAGTCGGGCAGGGTGGCCGCCCAGACCACGCTGGCCGCGCCCTCGGCCACGGGTCTTCCGCCCGGACCGCCCATGTCGGTGGCGACCCAGCCGGGGCAGACCGCGTTGACCAGGATCCGGTCCCGGCGCAGTTCGTCAGCGAGCATCCTGGTCAGCGCGTTGAGCGCGACCTTCGATGCCGTATAGGCCGGGGTGCCGCCGCCCATGCCGGCCAGCGAGGCCGCCTCGCTGGAAACGTTGACGATCCGGGGATGATCGCTGTTGCGGAGCAACGGCAGGAACTCCTGCACCATGAGCCACGGCCCGTACAGGTTGGTCTCGGCCGCCTCGCGGACCACGGCCAGGTCGGCCGTGACGGCACGCTGCCACGTGTCGTAGGTGATAGCGGCGTTGTTGACCAGGACGTCCAGCTTCCCGTAACGCTGTCTTGTCCAGTGCGCGGCGCTGGTCACGCTGGCGGGG
>Ga0208099_1000013_pt1 | contig 12800 bp, 12 predicted proteins | sample MicForSoiPHH15_O_FD_188036 | JGI IMG/M metagenome (GOLD analysis project Ga0208099, IMG submission 188036) | Forest soil microbial communities from Harvard Forest Long Term Ecological Research site in Petersham, Massachusetts, USA - MetaG HF043... | ecosystem: Environmental > Terrestrial > Soil...
CCGGGGCCAGCTTCCAGCACAGCAGCAGCAGCGGGGAGTTCCACGGCACGATCGCGGCCACCACGCCGGCCGGCTCGCGGCGGGTGTAGACGAGGAAGTTCGGCTTGTCGACCGGGATCGTGGTGCCTTCGAGCTTGTCGGCCAGCCCGGAGAAGTAATAAAACCAGTCCGGGATCGACCCCAGCTGGCCGCGCATCTCGCGCAGCAGCTTGCCGGTGTCCCGGGTCTCGATCTCGGCCAGCCGGTCCGCGTCCCGGGCGATCAGGTCGCCCAGCCTGCGCATCAGAGCGGCCCGCCCGAACCCGGTCAGCTGGCCCCACGGCCCGGCCAGCGCCCGCCGCGCGGCCGCTACCGCCGCGTCTACGTCGGCCGCGTCCCCGTCCGCGGCGCTGGCCCACGGCCGGCCGAGGTAGGGGTCCACGGAGTCGTACCGGCGCCCGGACGCCGCCTCGGTCCGGTGCCCGTCGATGAACAGCGTGTACTGCGGCATATGTTCACGCTACCCGGGTAGCCGTTGACCGTTCCAGGCCGTCATCGACTACAAAGGAAATAAGCTCATGGCGCTCATCTTGCTCGTACTTCTCGTCGCCCTGATCCTGGGCGGGCTGGGCTTCGCGATCCACATCTTGTGGTGGATCGCCCTGATCGTCCTGGTCATCTGGCTCCTCGGCTTTCTTCTGCGGGTTGGCGAGGGCGGATCGCGCAGCCGCTGGTACCGCTGGTTACAGGCGGCCGCTGGTTTACCGGTGGGCGGCCCTCACCCGGCACCGATCTCAGGATCGGTGCCGGGCTCCGGCTGTGCCGCCGGCTCTGGCTGTGTTGTCGCTGGGTGGGCCGCGGCCAGCGCGTCGTCCACGCTGTCGTACAGCGGCAGCCGGTCGGCCAGGCCCGTGATCCACAGCGCCTTGGTGTACCGGTAACGGGCGCCGGCCAGCAGGAACATGCCGCCCGTATCGACCTGACGCCGCCAGTGGGTGACCACGACGGCCAAGGCCGAGGTGTCCATGAAGTCCACCGCCGACAGGTCCAGCACGATCCGGTCGGCACCGGCGCCCGCCTCGGCCAGGTAGTCGTCGAACTGCTGGCTGTTCACCACGTCGAGTTCGCCGCGGACGGCCACGACCACCGTCGCGTCGCGGGTCTGCGTCGAGAGCTGAATCTCGGTCATCCTGCGCTCCGAACTTCCGGCTTGGACGGGTGGGCGGGTCACGGGAATTATCCCGCCTGCGGTCCGCGGCCATCCCTTTATCCGGCAATACTTTCCTGTTCGCCCAGCTGTACTGTGGGCGCAACGTACTCTCCCCGACTGATGTATAGGACGCTTACTCATGGAAATAGACAGCAGCCAGGGACGGATGGCGGCCTACATGCGCGACCATCAGGACAAGGTTGTCGGCCGCTGGTGCGAGCTGGTGGTGGCCGGGGTCCGCGGCCGCAGCTCGGCCGTGGAGATCCGGACCGAGCTCGAGGACCTGTACGCACTCGTCCTGCGCGTCATGGCCGGCGCGGACCAGGAGGCGGCCGGCGAGCTGCGGGCGGTCCTGGCCGAGCTGTCCGCGTCCCGGGCCCGGAACGGGTTCACCCCCCGCGAGACGGCCCTGGCCGTGTTCTCGCTCAAGGATGCCGTCTACGAGCTGGTCGCGGACTCGTCCGACCTGGTTCCGGAGTACCTCTCGTTCTCCCGCATGATCGACGACCTCGGCCTGCTCACGTTCGAGACCTACGCGGCCGCCCGCGAGCGGATCATCGCCGACCAGGCGGCGGCCATGCTGGAGCTGTCCACGCCGGTGGTCCGGCTGTGGGACGGCATCATCGCCGTCCCGCTGGTCGGCACGCTCGATTCCGCCCGTACCCAGCTGGTCACGGAGAAGCTCCTGGAGACCCTGGTGGCGACCGGGGCCGACCACGCGGTGCTGGACATCACCGGCGTGCCCACGGTGGACACCGAGGTGGCGCAGCACCTGCTCAAGACGGTGAACGCCGCTCGCCTGCTCGGGGCCGAGTGCATCATCTGCGGTATCAGGCCGCAGGTCGCCCAGACGATCGTGTCGCTCGGGATCGAGTTCGGCGACATCGCGACCAAGGCTACGCTGGCCGACGCGCTGCGCCACGCGCTGACCCACGCGGGGCTGAAGGTGACCGAGGTGGACCGGGCCTGATGGAACGCGTCCCGATCCTGAAGCTCGGGCGGACGCTGTTCGTCTCGATCCAGATCGACCTGCAGGACGACAGCGTGATGCGCCTCCAGGAGGACCTGGCCGACGAGCTGGCCGCCACCGCGGCCACCGGCGTGATCATCGACATCACCGCGGTGGAGATCGTCGACTCCTTCATCGGCCGGATGCTGACCATGATCGGGTCCATCTCCCGGCTGTTCGACGCGGAGACGGTGCTGGTGGGCATGCGCCCGGCGGTGGCCATCACGCTGACCGAGCTGGGACTGTCGCTTCGCGGGGTGCGCACCGCCCTGAACGCGGAAAAGGGCATGAAGCTGCTGAGCGGCCGCGCCCGGTGAATGACACTGATGGATGAGCTGCCGATCCAGTCCGGCGACGACGTGGTCCGGGTCCGGCAGCGGGTGCGCGTGGTGGCCGCGGACAGCGGCCTGTCCTTGGTGGACCAGACCAAGCTGGTCACGGCGGCCAGCGAGCTGGCTCGTAACGCCCTGGTTTACGGCGGCGGCGGAACCGCCCGCATCGAGGTGGTCACCTCCGCCGCGGGCCGGGCCGGAGTCCGGGTCGGCTTCAGTGACGACGGCCCCGGCATCGCGGACGTCGACCTGGCCCTGACCGACGGCTGGACCACCGGCGGCGGGCTGGGGCTGGGCCTGTCCGGCGCCCGCCGGCTCGTCGACGAGTTCGAGCTGACCTCCAAACTGGGCCACGGCACCAGCGTCGTGGTGATCAAGTGGTCGCGCTGAACTGGCCGCTCCAGGCCCCCGCCCCGCAGGATATGCGCTGGCTGGCGGTGGAGGACGCCAGCGCGGTGCCGTCCTGCCGGACCGCGGGCCAGGCCCTGGCCAGCCGGCTGGGGTTCCCGGCGGCCCGCGCCGAGCAGCTGGCGCTGGCGGTGACCGAGGCGGCCTCGAACCTGTACAAGCACGCCAGCCAGGGCTCGCTCCTGCTGCGCGTCAACCGGGACCTGGAGCAGCCGGGCATCGACCTCGTCACCATCGACGCCGGACCCGGCCTGCCCGACGTGAGCGCGGCCCTGCGGGACGGTCATTCCACCGCGGGCACCCTGGGCATCGGCCTGGGCGCGATCCGGCGGCTGGCCGACTTCACCGACATGTACTCCGTGCCGGGCCACGGGACGGCCCTGGTGGCCAGGTTCTGGCCCGGGCCCGGCCCGCCCGTCAGCCGCCGAGCGGGCCTGATCCGCCCGATCACCGGCGAGACCGAGTGCGGCGACGACTTCGCGGCGGTCCAGGCCGGGGACACCGTGACCGCCATCATGTGCGACGGCCTCGGCCACGGCCCGCTGGCCGCCGCGGCGGCCAGCCGGGCGGTAGCCGCGCTCCTGGACCAGCCGGACGGCGAGCCGGCCGCGCTGCTCGAGCGCGTGCACCGCCGGATGAGCGGTACCCGCGGGGGCGCAGTAGGTATCGTGCAGCTCACTGGTTCGGTGGCCCGGTTCGCCGGCCTGGGCAACATCGCGGCGTCCATCTTGTCCGACGGCACCCGCAAGAGCATGCTGTCCGTGCCCGGCATCGCCGGCTTCCAGGCCCGCACGATCCGCCAGTTCGACTACGAGGTGCCGCCCGGCGCGGCGGTCATCCTGCACTCCGACGGCATCAGCAGCCGCTGGGAGGTCGCCGCCGTGCCCGGCCTGGCGGCCCGGGATCCGCTGGTCATCGCGGCGGTGCTGCTGGCCGAGGCGGGCCAGCACCGCGATGACGCCGGCGTCCTGGTGCTCAAGTCATGACCAGCGAACTCGCCCGCCTCGACGTCCGCGACGTGACCGGCGTCTACGCGGCCCGCCAGGTCGGCCGCGGGCTGGCGGCTGGCCTGTCCCTGGACCGCCAGGACCAGATCCGGGTGGCGACCGCCCTGAGCGAGATCAGCCGCAGCGCGGTGACCGCCGGCCTGACCGCGGTCATCGCCTTCGGCGTGGACGACGCGGACCTGGTCCTGTGCGTCACCCTCGACGGGGAACCGCCGGCCGACGGGGTGGCCGCCGCCGCCCGGCTCATGGACCAGGTCGACACCGACGGCCGGGCCGTCCGGATGACCAAGCGCCGGCCGCCGGACGCGCAGCCCGACCTGGAGCTCGTCCGGGAGCAGCTGGCCGCTGTGCTGCCCCGGTCGGCCATGGAGGAGCTGCGCCGGCAGAACCAGGACCTGATCGCCGCGCTCGAGGACCTCAAGCAGCAGAAGGACCAGCTGGTGCTGCTCAACTCCGAGCTGGCCGAGACCAACGACGGCGTCATGGCCTTGTACAGCGAGCTGTCGTCCGAACTGGAGCAGACCAACCGCGGGGTGGTCGCCCTGTACGCCGAGCTCGACGAGAAGTCCGACCGGCTGCGGGCGGCGTCGGAGTCCAAGGACCGGTTCTGGGCCAACGTCAGCCACGAGCTGCGCACCCCGCTGAACTCCATCATCGGGCTGACCCGGCTGCTGGCCGAGCCGGCCCCCGGCAGCGCCCTGGATCCCGAGCGGCGCTACCAGGTGGACCTGATCAAGACCTCGGCCGGCACGCTGCTGTCGCTGGTCAAGGACCTGCTCGACGTGGCCAAGGCCGAGTCGGGACGGCTGCACACCGACCCCGCGCAGGTCAACCTGCACGCGCTGTTCGGCCGGCTGCGCGGCCTGGCCCGCCCGATGGCCGAAGGCAAGCCGATCGAGGTGGTGGTCGACGACGCGGGCGTCCCCGAGGCCATCTTGACCGACGAGGTGGCCCTGACCAGCATCCTGCGCAACCTGCTGTCCAACGGGATCAAGTACACCGACCGGGGTGAGGTGCGGCTGAGCGCCCGGGTCGTCGGCCCGCGGCTCGAGCTCACCGTGGTCGATACCGGCATAGGCATTCCGGCCGGCCTGTACGAACATGTCTTCGAGGAGTTCTACCAGGTGCCCGGGATTCGCCGGGGCGGAACGGGGCTGGGGCTGCCGTACGCCCGCCGGCTGGCCCGGATCCTGGGCGGGGACCTGGCCCTGAGCAGTGAGCCGGGCGCCGGGACCTCGGTCGTGCTCGATTTGCCGAATCAGACTCCGGTCCTCGGTACCGTCGTAGTGGCTGACGACGACGCCAGCTTCCGCCAGCTGCTCAAGGGATTGCTCACGGGAATGGCCGACCGGGTCATCGAGGCCGAGGACGGTGAGCAGGCGCTCGCCGTCCTGAACGGCAACCACGCCGACCTGGTCCTGGCCGACCTGCGGATGCCGGGGGTGGACGGCGGCACGCTGCTGTCCCGGCTGCCCGCGTCCATCCCCGCGATCTTGGTCACCGGCGCCGACGTGCCGCTCCCGGCGCGGGCCTCGGCGATGCTGAGGAAGGACGAGCTCACCCGAGAGCGGCTGGAATTCACCATCCGCGGCGTCATCCGGAGCCCCTCATGACGGCGCCCCTTTCCGGCCAGCCGAACGTGCTGCTCCTGGTCGACGACGACGAGGCCAAGCGATACATCATGGCCACCTGGCTGCGACGCGCGGGCTACACGGTGATCGAGGCGGCCACCGGGCGCGAGGGCCTGGCCCGGGCCGGCGAGGCCGAACTGATCCTGCTCGACGTGCACCTGCCCGACATCAGCGGCTTCGACGTCTGCCGGCAGATCAAGGCCGACCCGCGGACCGCGGCGATCCCGGTGATCCAGGTGTCCGCCACCGCGGTGGCCGTGTCCGACCGGGCGCAGGGCCTGACTCAGGGCGCCGACGCCTACCTGGTGGATCCGGCCGAACCGGAGGAACTGCTGGCCATGGTGGTGGCCGCGCTGCGGTACTCCCGCGCCCGGCAGCGCGCCGAGCGATCGGCGGCCCTGCTGGCCGAGCTGACCAGGGTCACGCTGGACATCAACGCGGCGGGCACCTTCGACGGGCTGGCCCGGGTCGCGGCCGCCGGGGCGGCCCGGATGTTCAACGCTCAGGTCATAGTCGTCCTGGCCATGCCCGACGGCCAGACCCGCCGGACCTCGGCGTCGCCCCAGCTTCCGGAGCCCAGGCAGCGCGGCGCCCCATCCGGGCTCGCCGACCGGATCGCGGGGCAGGTGCTCGGGCCCGGGCAGCGGACCGCCGTGGCGCTGGTCCGGCAGGACGACTGGCTCCGGCTGATCCCGGACAGCACCCTGCGCTGCGACGTCCACGTGGCCGCGGTCCTGCTGAAGCCGGGCCGGCCGCCGGTGGCCGTGGGGCTCGACGGCGCGGGCGTGCCCGGCGAGGACGAACTGCAGATCCTCCGCCAGCTGGTCCAGCTGATCGCGCTGGCCGTGGAGGCCCTGCGCTCGATCGCCGAAGAGCATCTCATCGCCATGACCCTGCAGCGCAGCTTCCTGCCCGCGGCGCTGCCCGAGGTGCCCGGCCTGGCCATGGCGTACCGGTACATCCCGGCCAGCGACCAGGCCGAGGTCGGCGGCGACTTCTACGAGGCGCTCCGCTGGCAGGACCAGGTCCTGGTCGCGATCGGCGACGTGCAGGGGCACTCGCTGCACGCGGCCACCGTGATGGGCGAGCTGCGGCACGCGGTGCGGGCCTTTGCCGCCGAAGGGCACCCGCCGCTGGCCATCACCGGCCTGGTCAACGAGGTCCTGCAGCGGTATCACCCGGGCATCATCGCCTCGCTCTGCCTGGTGCTGCTCGACCCGGCCTCCGGCCGGATGCAGATCGTGAACTGCGGCCACATGCCCATCCTGCTCGTCGACGACGACGCCGCGGGCTACGTCGGCGAGGGCGGAGTGGTGCTCGGCCTGCCCATGCACGACCCGCACACGGAAACGGCCGTCCTGGCCGCGGGCGGGACCGCGCTGCTGTTCACCGACGGCCTGGTCGAGGAGCGCACGGTGTTCCTCGACGTCAACCTGGAGAAGCTGCGGGTGGCCGCCCAGGAGGTGCGGGGCGCGGACGTGGAGGCGTTCGCCAACCACCTGATGTCGATCTTCGGTCCCCGGGGAGACGACGTGGCCATGCTCGCGCTGCGGCGCATCCCGCTCGACCCCCTCAGCCTGGGACCGGGCCGGTGACCGACACCCCGCGCCCGGAGCGCGTCGCCGAGCTGGCGGCGCGCCACGCCGCGCTGCGACGATCCGCCCGGTCGCGCGGGGCCGAGCCGGCCGAGATGCTCGACGCCGCGCTCATCGAGCTGGAAGGCGCCATCGAGCTGCTTCAGGCCGAGGCGCCCGCCCAAGGCCCTGTGACTAGCGGAGCCCCGGGGACGGACATCGCCGAACGCCAGCTGCTGCGGGCCGTCTTCACCGACGCCCCGGTGCCGCTGTTCCTGGTGGCCCAGGACGGGACGGTCCAGCGGGTCAACCGGTCCGCAGGCGACCTGATCGGGGCCAAGCCCGGCTACGCCACCGGCCGCCCGTTCGCCGCGTTCGTCAACCTGCCCTCCCGCGCGGCGGTGCAGTCACAGCTCAGCGCGGTGAGCCGGACCGGCCAGCCGCGCCTGGTCCGGGCCAGCCTGCTGGGCGAGGACGGCCTGGTTCCCAGCGAGCTGCTGATCGGCCGGGTGAGCGTCCGCGACGAGGCCGACCCGCTGGTCGTGGCGGTGCTGACCACCCCCACCTCCACCTCCACCTCCACCTCCACCCCCGCGGCCGCCCGAGGGCCGAAGGCCGGCTCGCTGCAGGCCATCACCCGGCACCTGGATCTGGTCACCGCGGCCGCGCGCGTGCTACTGGAGAATCAGGGCTTCAGCGAATCCCGGACGTTGCAGCGGTGCGCGCGGCTGATCGCCACCGAGCTCGACGCGCTGGCCATCGTGGACCTGGAGCGCCGGCACCGCCTGCGGCGCCAGTTTGCCGTCGGCCCCGACGAGCCAGGGCTGGCTGGCCAGGCGGGCCTGGTCGCGGCCGTCGACCCGCCGCCCGGGTCGATCCCGGCTCGGGTGCACGAATCCGCGCACCCCGTGGTGATCGCCCACGTGGAAGACACCGGGGTCCTCGGGGCCGGGCTGGACGGAGAGCCGCTGCTGACCGTGCTGAACGCCACCTCGGTACTGTCCGTCCCGTTGTCGGACGGTCAGACCGGATATGGCGTGCTGACCCTGGTCCGCCCGACCCGGTTCACCATGGCCGAGTTGGGGCTGGTCCAGGCGATCGGCGAGCAGATGGCCCTGGCCATCCGGGTCGGCCGGGTCTTCCGGCGGCGCTCGGACACCGCCGACGCGCTGCAGTCCAGCCTGCTGCCGCGGCGGATGCCGGAGATCCCCGGGGTGAAGCTCGCCGCGACTTACCTGGCCGCCGCCGAGAAGCCGGAAGCCGGCGGCGATTTCTACGACGTTTACCAGACCCCCGACGGCTGGGGCCTGGCCGTGGGCGACGTGTGCGGGAAGGGCGAGGAGGCCGCCGCGGTGAGCGCGGCGGCCCGGCACGCGATCCGCGTGCTGGCGCGCCGGTGTGCCGATCCGGCTCAGGTGCTGTCCGGCACCAACGAGATCGTCCTGGCCGACGAACTGGCCCTGGACGGCGGCTTCGTCACGGCCAGCCTGGCCCACCTGAGCTGGCGAGAGGGCAGGCTGCGGGCGGTCGTGGCCAGCGCCGGCCACCCCGCGGCGGTGCTGCTTCGCGCGGACGGCGGAGTCCGGATGCTGGACGGCGGCGGACTCCCCCTCGGGCTGTTCCCCGACCCCGAGACGGCCACCCAGGAACTGACCCTGGACGCCGGCGACGTGCTGTTCCTGTATACCGACGGGCTGGCCCAGGCGCGCGGCCCGGATCACGCCTATTTCCACGACCGGCTGACCGACGAGCTGGCCGGGCTGGCCGGTTTCCCGCCCGACCGGCTGGTGGCGGCGGTGCGCCAGGCCCTGCACGAGTTCATGGCCGGCGATCTGCTCGACGACGTGACGATGCTGGCCGTCCGGGTCGGGCGGCCCGACAAGGCCGCCGCGCCGGATCGCGCCGGCCTCCTGCCGAGGTCGAGCCCGGGACCCGCGCTATTGTCATGACCCGCGCGGAACAGGCACGATGTCCGAGTGCAGGTACGCGCGTGAACCGGGAGATGACTGAGCTATGGTCGGCGGCTCTCGGCGCCGCCGGCACGCTCATCCGCTACGGCCACTGGGGACGCCCGGTGCTGGTGTTCCCGTCCGAGCGGGGCCGGGCCTGGGACTTCGAGAACAACGGCATGGTCGACGCGGTGCGCGGCCTGATCGACGAGGGGCGGCTGAAGCTCTACTGCGTGGACAGCTTTGACGCCGCGTCCTGGTCGAATCACGACCTCCCGCTCGAGGAACGCGCCCGCAGGCACGGCCGGTACGAGTCGTGGATCGTCGGCGACGTGGTGCCGTGGATCTACCGGGACTGCGGCGGTCCGGCCGAGGTCATCACCGTGGGCTGCAGCATGGGCGCGTTCCACGCGGCCAACTTCGCGCTCAAGCGGGCCGACCTGTTCCCGCTGGCCATGTGCTTGTCCGGCAACTACGACCCCGGGAACTGGCGCGCCTGGGGCGAACGGGGCACCGAGGCATACTTCAACAACCCCATGGACTACGTCGGCCACCTGGCGGGCGATCACCTGGAGTGGCTGCGCAGCCAGCTCAGCCTGCTGCTGGTCTGCGGTCAGGGCCAGTGGGAGGACACCACCGGGGTGCTGGACAGCACCCGGCGGTTCGCCGCGCTGCTGAACGAGAAGGGGATCAAGCACGAACTGGACGTGTGGGGCCACGACGTGCCCCACGACTGGCCGTCCTGGCGTGCCCAGTTCGCCCACCACATGCCCCGATTCTGCTGAGGAGAGAGCCGGCCGTGACCACCAGGCACCTGATCGGGTTGCTGCTCGGGACCGAAGACGACTGGCCGACCGCGTTCACCGAGATCCTGGGCCGGCTGGGCCCGGTGCCGGGCCCGGGCGGCAGCCAGCACGCCTTCGACACCGAGCGGATCACCATCGAACCGTTCAGCCTGCGCGACCGGCCCCGGTACCAGCTGGTCATCGACCGCCTCGCGTACTGGTACTACCACCCGCGGGAGTGGCTCAAGAAGGTCTCGCTGATGGACGGGGTCTACCTGCTGAACAGCCCGTTCACCTTCCAGTCGATGGAGAAGCACGCGGCCTACTGCGCGATGATGCGGCTCGGGCTCAAGGTGCCCGAGACGGTGCTGGTGCCGTACAAGAACCCGCTCGACAACTCCCGCTACGCCTACACCGCGGCCCGCTACAACAAGTCGTTCGACCTGGACGCCATCGCGGAGAAGATCGGCTACCCGATATTCATGAAGCCCTACGACGGAGGCGCCTGGCGTGGCGTCTCCCGCATCAACACCCCGGCCGAGCTGCACGCCGCCTACGACGCCAGCGGCGAGATGCTCATGCACCTGCAGAAGGCCGTCGACTACGACGTGTTCGCCCGCTCGCTGTCGATCGGCGCCGAGACCATGGTCATGCGCTTCCAGCCCGACCAGCCCATGCACTCGCGCTACGCGGTCGACCACAGCTTCCTGTCCCCGGAGGTCGGCACCGAGGTGGTGACGATCGGGCGGCTGGTCAACGCGTTCTTCCGGTGGGAGTTCAACTCGTGCGAGACGCTGGTCTCCGGCGACCAGGTGTACCCCATCGACTACGCCAATGCCTGCCCCGACGTCGCGCTGACCAGCCTGCACTACTACTTCCCCTGGGCCATGAAGGCCCTGGTCAAGTGGTGCGTGTTCGCCCTGGTCACCGGGCGCCGGGCCCGGCTGGACCTGGAGACCGACCGGTTCTTCACCGTCGCCGACGAGCCCGGCCTGTCCTACGACGACAAGCTGGCCGTCTACGGCGACCTGGCCGACGCCTACTTCGACACCGCGCGCTACTACGACTTCTGGTCCGGCCTGCAGCCCCGCCTGGACGAGGTCGTCCTGGACTGGATCGCGGGGCCCGATTTCGATCAGCTGCTGGTCCGGACCGTCCGTTCGGTGTACCCGGAGCACGAGCAAGACCAGTTCATCGCCCACCTGCGCGGGCTGATGGAGCTGTGGGTGCGCGAGGAAACCGCCCGGCTGTGTACCAACCCGTAAAAAAAGGGGACTAGACCTCCATGGGCCGTGACATCCAGGCGATCAAGATCACCGGCGAGGACCGGCGCCTCTACCGGGACAAGGTCCGGCGCTCGCTGGACGCGTTCGCCCGCATGCTGCGCGAGCGCCAGTTCGACGAGAACCCGTCGATGGTGGGCCAGGAGATCGAGCTGAACCTGGTCGACGCCTCCGGCATGCCCTCGATGCGCAACGCCGAGGCGCTCGAGGCGATCGCGGACCCGGCCTGGGCCACCGAGGTGGGGCAGTTCAACCTGGAGATCAACGTGCCGCCCCGCCAGCTCGACGGCGACGCGTTCGACGGGCTGGAGCGGGAGGTCCGCGCCGACCTGGACGCCGCGGACGGCAAGGCCCGCACGGTCGGCAGCCACCTGGTCATGATCGGTATCCTGCCCACCCTGGACGAGCACGACGTGAACGAGAGCACGATGTCGGCCAACGAGCGCTACCGGGTGCTCAACGAGCAGATCTTCGCCGCCCGCGGCGAAGACATGCGGATCGCCATCGACGGCCCCGAGCATCTGCTCACCCACGCCGACTCGATCACGCCCGAGGCGGCCTGCACCAGCGTGCAGCTGCACACCCAGGTCAGCCCGGACGGGTTCGCCAGCTACTGGAACGCGGCCCAGGCCATCGCGGGCGTGCAGGTCGCGCTGGGGGCCAACTCGCCGTTCCTGTTCGGCAAGCGGCTGTGGCAAGAGACCCGGATCACCCTGTTCGAGCAGGCCACCGACACCCGCCCGGACGAGCTGAAGGAGCAGGGCGTGCGGCCCCGGGTGTGGTTCGGCGAGCGCTGGATCACCTCGGTGTTCGACCTGTTCGAGGAGAACCTGCGCTACTTCCCGGCGCTGCTGCCGATCTGCGAGGAGGAGGACCCGCTGGCCGTGCTGGACGCCGGGGCCAGCCCTCAGCTGGCCGAGATGAGCCTGCACAACGGGACCGTCTACCGCTGGAACCGGCCGGTCTACGGCGTGGTCGACGGCACGCCGCACCTGCGGGTGGAGAACCGGGTGCTGCCGGCCGGCCCGACCATCGCCGACGTCATGGCCAACGCCGCGTTCTACTACGGCCTGGTCCGGTACCTGGCCGAAGCCCAGCGGCCGATCTGGACCCAGATGTCGTTCGGCACCGCCGCGGAGAACCTGCACGAGGCCGCGCGCCACGGCCTGGACGCCCAGCTGTACTGGCCCGGCGCGGGCGACGCCCCGGCCGCCGAGCTCATCCTGCGCCGCCTGCTGCCGCAGGCCCGCGAGGGGCTCAGCCGCTGGGACGTGAGCCAGGTTCACGCCGACCGGCTGCTCGGCATCATCGAGCAGCGCTGCCTGACCGGCCAGACCGGCGCCGCCTGGCAGATCGCCACCGTGGCCGAGCTGTCCCGGCGGGACGGGGTGGACCGCTGGGAGGCGCTGCGCCAGATGACCCAGCGCTACATCGAGCACATGCACACCAACGAGCCGGTCCACACCTGGCCGCTCCCCTAGCCGCTGTTTTAACCCGCCCCTCCCGCTCTGCCCGTTAGCCGGCTCCGCCGGCCGCGATCAGCGCCACGCACCCGCCCGCCAGCACCAGCCCGGTCAGCCGCAGCCTGGTCAGCCGCTCGCCGAGCACCACCCGGGCCAGCACGATCGTGCTG
>Ga0208099_1000014_pt1 | contig 12018 bp, 12 predicted proteins | sample MicForSoiPHH15_O_FD_188036 | JGI IMG/M metagenome (GOLD analysis project Ga0208099, IMG submission 188036) | Forest soil microbial communities from Harvard Forest Long Term Ecological Research site in Petersham, Massachusetts, USA - MetaG HF043... | ecosystem: Environmental > Terrestrial > Soil...
CCCGAACCAGGCCTCCTGAAATGGCGCACTCCCTCCGGCCGGACCTACGCCACCAGCCCCACCCGGTACCTGCTGTAGCCATCGGGATCGGGCAAGACCATAGTGGCCAAGGCGCTCCGCGCGGCCTCGCGGCGGGCTCCCCGCAGCACGAGCCCGCCGATTCTGGGTACGACTGGAAGAGCGCAACCATCGGTATGCTGCCGGCTAACGAGGAGGAGAACTGAACATGGCAGAGACCGAGATATTCCTGATCAACGGGCGCACGCTGGACACCCTGACTCTTGAGCAGCTAGATGCGCTTCGCGCTCAAGTCATCGACGAAATAGCCAGAAGGATAGCGTCCCCGCCGGCACCCTAGTCCGTTAATGGCGGGCGGGATTACCTACGACAACGCGCCACCAAACCCACCAGCTTTCCCATCTGACGCGGTGGGTTCCTAGGCGGTAGGACCATGCTGGAGGCTTACTCACAGGAAGCCCTCGACGAGCTGCTGGCCCAGGTTCCCCCGCGCCAAGGCTGGGACTTCTCATGCATGAACGTTCTCCGCCGGCCGGTGCCTTGGAGCTACCACGACTTGGTCGTGCGTTACCTGCGTCCTAACGACAGCGTCCTAGATATCGGCACCGGTGGCGGGGAGAGCTTCAGTCGGCTGGCCACCTCCTTCGGCCGCGGGCTGGGCATTGACATAGACGCTCGGATGATCCAGCTGGCCGTGGCCAACTCGACATCCGGCAACATCCGCTTCCGCGTAGGCAGCGCACGGCTTGAGGCGATATCGGAGACGTTCGACGTGATCCTCGACCGGCATGTGCCCTTCGACCTGGATGCCATCGCGGCCCATCTGAAACCCGCCGGTTACTTCGTTACCCAGCAGGTCGGCGAGCGGAACATGGCGTGCGTGCGGGCCGCCCTAGGGCAGGAGAAAACGCAGCCGCCCATACACCGGCAGGCGTTCACGGCCAGTCGGCTGCGGCTGCTGGCTTTCCTGGAGTACGACGTCGAATACGTCGTCCGCGACATCGAATCTCTGCTCTTCTGGCTCCGCGGCTTGGACGGCCTCCATGCCGACCTGGACGGCTCAGCCGCCCTGGCCAGCGCGGCCGCACTCAACCGGGTCCTCGCCGGGAACGTAGATGAGCGAGGCTTCGTGACGAACGAACACCGGTACCTCGCGGTGGCTACCACCCACGGGAGGCAGATCAGATGAGCACGGGTTCCGCGGCCAGCCACCTGCCCGACATCGAGCGCCGCCGGCTGCGCGCCCTAGCCGACGCAGACATGGCCACAGCCGCCCCGCTGCATGCGGACGACTATCAGCTCATCACGCCGAACGGCTCGGTGATGACGCGGGACGACTACCTCGGCGACGTCGAGTCCGGGCGGCTGCCCTATCGCGTCTTCGAGCCCGTTTCGGACATCAGCGTCCTAGGCGACGCCCCGGTCGCGATCCTGCGCTACCAGGCCCGCATCAGCTTCGACGACGGTCCCGGCTTCACGTGCTGGCACACCGATTGCTACCGGCTGCAGGATGAACGGTGGCAGGTGGTCTGGTCCCAGGCCACCCTGATTCTCGCCCCGGAGCAGCCGCGGTAGCCGCCCAAACGGTTTGGTTCCGGGCGCGAGCGTGAGACACAATCCATGACCATGGGCTTGGAGAGGCGGACGCTGGCGCCGGGTGACGCGGGGGACTGGGTCGCGCTGCTGAACGCGATCGAGGACGCGGACGGGAGCGACGACTACTCCACCGAGCAGGACCTGCGGGAGACCTTCGGCAACCCGAACCAGGATTTCGCGCGCGGCTCGGTCGCGGTCTACGACGGCCGCAGCATGGTCGGCTACGGCATGCTGACCCTGCGCGGCGTCGCCGACCCGGTGCATACCGTGCTGCACGAAGGCGGAGTGCATCCGTCGTACCGCGGTCGCGGGCTCGGCGGAGAGCTGCTGGACTGGGCCGAACAGGCCGCGGTTCCGCTGCACAACGAGCGTTTTCCCGGCCGCCCGCTGTCCCTGTCGAGCGGATGCCTGTCGACCAACGCCGGGGCGGTCGCCCTGCACGAGCAGCGCGGTTACCAGCCCGCGCGCTGGTTTCATTCGATGGTCAGGGACCTCTCGCAGCCCATCGCGGCCGCCGTGGTCCCGGATGCCCTAGCGATCACCGGCTACCAGCCCGACATGGCCGAACACGCCCGCCTCATCCGCAACGAGTCCTTCCGTGACCACTGGGGCTCGACCGAGACCAGCCCGCAAAGCTGGGCGCACTTCCTGGCCTCCAGCGCCTTCCGCCCGGGGCTCAGTTTCCTGGCCTACCAGGGGTCCGAGCCGCTCGGCATGCTGATCAGCCGCGAGTACGAGGGTTACCAGAAGCGGACCGGGCGCCGTGACCTGCACATCGCCCTGGTCGGCACGCGCGCGGCAGGCCGGAAGCGGGGCATCGCCACCTCTCTGCTCATGACCGCGATGCCCGCTGCTCGCGCAGCGGGATACGACCGGGCCTCACTCGGGGTGGACGCGGACTCCCTCACCGGGGCGGTCCGGGTGTACGAGCGGGCGGGGTTCGCCGTCGAGCACACCTGGATTGCGTACCGGAAGCAGTTGATCTAAACGCGCGACCGGTCGAAAGGGTCGGGTGGCATCAGCGCGGCTGGCGGCCGAGGACCAGCACGCCGGCGGTCGCGAACGCCCCGCCGTTGCCGAGCACCACGCTGATATCGGGCGCCTCGACCTGAGCGGCCGCCTCGCCGCGGACCTGGCGGACCGCCTCGGTGATGGCGAACATGCCGTACATCCCGGTGTGGGTGTAGGAAAGGCCGCCGCCGTTAGTGTTGAGCGGCAGCCGGCCGCCCGGTTCGGTGTTCCCGTCGGCGATGAACGCCCCTGCCTCGCCCTTGCCGACGAAGCCGAGCGCTTCCAGGCCGTAGATCGGCACGTGCGCGAACGCGTCGTAGATCATCAGGTGCCTGACGTCACCGACGCCGATGCCGGCCTCGGCGAAGGCGGCCTGACCGGCCAGCCGGAAGGCCTGCGACTCGGTGAAATCAACCATCTGCGAGATCATCGGCGCCTCGGCCGACTCGCCGGTGCCAACCACGTACACGGCCGGCTTGGGAAAGTCGCCCGCGCGATCGGCCGCCGTGATAACCAGCGCGCCGCCGCCGTCAGTGACCAGGCAGCATTCGAGCAGGTGGAACGGGTAGGCGATGAGCCGTGAGGCCAGCACGTCGTCGACCGTGATCGGGTCGCGGTAGGCCGCCCGCGGGTTCTTGGCGGCCCACCGGCGCTGCGCCACCGCGACGTAGGCCAGCTGCTCGTGGGTCAGCCCGTAGTCCTTCATGTACCGCAGCGCGGTAATGGTGAAGGTGGTCGTCGGGCCGAACGTGCCGTACGGCGCCTCGAACTGCCCGCCGGGCGAGGACGCCGGGATGCGGAACGGCGCCGCGCCGATCCGGGACCGCCCCGACTCGCCGTGCGTCACCAGCACGGTACGTGCGTAGCCGGCCTGGATCGCCGCCGCCGCGTGCCTGACGTGCAGCAGGAACGAGGTACCGCCCACCCCGGTGCCGTCGATCCAGCTCGGCACGATGCCCAGCGCGTGCGCGACCTGCACCGGTCCCGGCGCGGAGACGGTGGCGATCCCGTCGATGTCCCGCGGGCTCAGCCCGGCGTCGTGGAGCGCGTTCGCCGCCGCTTCCAGGTGCAGCGCCAGCGTGGAGTGGCCGGGCAGCTTGCCCACCTGGTCGGTCTCTGCCGCGCCCGCGATAATGACCCCTGGACCGCGGCTCACCGGACGGCTTCCGGAGTGAACACGGGCAGGTAGACGTCGCCGCGCCGCTCGAACGTCACCCGCAGCGGCATGTCCAGGACCAGGTCCTCCGGCGTGTTCGGCACGCCCGTGAGGCTGGTCATCATCCGCGGCCCCTCGGCCAGCTGGACCACGGCGATGGCGTAGGGCCCGTCGTCCTCGAAGCCGGGGGCGGGCCGGTGGTTGATCACGTAGGAGTACAGCGTCGCCTGGCCGCTGGCCGTGAACCACTCGACGTTGACCGAGCCGCAGGCCGGGCAGACGGGACGGGGATAGAAGAACGCCGTCGTGCAGTCCGCGCACCGCTGAATGCGCAGCTCGCCTTCGGCGCAACCGTCCCAGAAGGGCTGTGTCTCCGGCGTGGGCACCGGCACCGGCTTGGCCATCATCGCCCTGGCCCGCCCAGCGCCGGCCCGCCCGGCGCCGGCCCGCCCAGCGCCGGCCCGCCCAGCGCCGGCCCGAACGACCGCTCGACCTGCTCCGCCAGCGCGTCCAGCGACCACGGCCCGGTGCCGATCAGCCTGATCACCGGCTCCGGGTTGTTGTACAGCGCGACTTCGTACCCGGCGGCGTGCACGATCCGCCCGGTGATCCAGCCGGATCGCTCGCTGGCCAGGTAGGCGACGAGCGGCGCCACGTTGTCCGGCGAGCGCTCGTCCGGCATCCCCGGCCGGGCCCGGCGCCGGCCGGCCGGCACGGAGTCGGTCATCCGGGTGGCCGCGCCCGGTGAGACCGCATTCACCGTCACCCCGTACTTGGCCAGCGAGTTGGCGGCGGAATAGGTCAGCCCCACGATGCCCATCTTCGCGGCCGCGTAGTTCGGCTGGCCGGGTGCCCCGTGCAGCCCAGAGACCGAGGTGAAGTTGATGATCCGGTTCTGGGCCGACTCGTCGTGCAGCGCGCGCCAGTGCGCGGCGGCGAACTTGGTGGTGTTGAACGTGCCCCGCAGATGGACCCGGATCACGTCGTCCCACTCCTGCTCACTCATGTTGAAGACCATCCGGTCCCGCAGGATGCCGGCCGCGTTGATCAGGACGTCCAGCCGCCCGAACTCGCTGATCGCGGTCTTGATCAAGGCCTCGGCCGCCGCGTGATCCGACACGTCGGCGCCGCTGGCGACCGCGCGCCCGCCACTTTCGGCGATTGCCTCCGCCACCCCCCGCGCGGGCCCGGAATCGCTGCCGGCCCCGTCGAGCGCCCCGCCCAGGTCGTTGACCACGACGGACATTCCCTCACTGGCTAGCAGCAGCGCGACTGACCTGCCGATGCCACGCCCGGCGCCGGTGACGATCGCCACCCGCCCGTCCAGGCTTCCCATGCCGCTCGCCTGGCCTTCCCGCCCGCAGGCCGCCGCCACGATTAGAATCGTCTTCTGGAATTAGCTTCTGGGCCAGACCCTTAGCGTGTCAAGGGACCGGCGCGCGGTTGGTGAGGGCGGGATGAGCAAGCAGTCGCCGGCTCAGGCGGAGGGGCGCGATCAGCAGGCGAGCGGGGCGTGGCAGTGGGGAAAGACGCCGAAGACGCGGCGCGTCCTGCTCGGTGCGGCCCGCGAGGTCTTCGCCGAGCAGGGCTACTCCCAGGCGAGCATCGCCGACGTGGTAGAGCGGGCCGGCTCGAGCGTGGGCAGCCTGTACCACCACTTCGCCGGCAAGAGCGAGCTCTTCCTGGCCCTCTGGCATGAGCACCAGCGAACCCACGAGGAGGCGGCCAGCCAGGCGGTGGCCCGGCTGCGGGAGGCCGGCGAGACCGACACCACCGAGCTGTTCTGCGCCGGGGCGCGCGCTTTCCTGGAGGGCAGCTGGCTCCGCCGGGACCTGGCGTTGTTGTTCTTCTCCGGTGACGGCCCCACGGAGTTCGAGGTCATGAAGCGGCGGCGTGGCGGCGAGTGGGTCGCCCAGAACGACGTTTTGCTCGCCCTGCCGGATACGCCGCTGGACCGGCTGTACGCGGCGATGCTCACCTCGCTGATCGGGGAGGGGGCCCGCCAGGTGGCTTCGGCTCCCAACCGCCGTCAGGCCAACCGGACCATCGAAGCGGTCCTGCAGTACGCCCGGCGCCTGCTGGCCGCCGGACCCTGGCACCCGGGCCTCCAGCGCCCTTGACAAGCCGTCCCGCCCCGAGTTTCGATCGAGACTAGAACCCCGTTCTAGGATTGAAATCGGCCCGGGCTACGGAGGCCTGCCCATGGAGCTTGACCTTGGCCCGGAGATCGAGCAGTTCCGCCTCGAGCTGCGCGACTGGATAGCAGAGCACGCGCCGCCCGCCCTGGTCGGCCTTGTCGACTGGCGGATGGCCGCGATCCCCGGCGGCTACCGCACGCCCGGACTAACGAAAGCCCTGCAGCATCCCGCCTACGTGGAGTGGGAGCAGGCCCTAGCGGACGCCAGGCTCATCTGCCCGCAGTGGCCGGCCGAGTTCGGCGGCCAGGGCCTGGACGCGGTGCGGATCGCGGTGCTGAACGAGGAGTTCCACCGGGCCGGGGTGCCGCGGGTAATCCGCGGCATGGGCGAGACCCTGGTCGGCCCGTCGGTGATCGTGCACGGCAGCCACGAACAACGCGAGTACTTCCTGCCCCGCATCATCAGCGGCGAGGACGTCTACTGCCAGGGCTTCTCCGAGCCTGACCACGGATCCGACCTGGCTGGGGTGCAGACCCGCGGCGAGATCGACGGCGACGAGATCGTCATCACCGGGCAGAAGCTGTGGACCTCGGGCGCGGGCCGGGCGTCGATGATGTTCGTCCTGTGCCGGACGGACCCGGCCGCCGAGAAACACCAGGGCCTGTCCTACGTGCTGATCCCGTTCAACGTGCCGCAGGTCCGGTACCGGCCGATCAGGCAGCTGTCGGGAGCGGCGGAGTTCTACGAGGACTTCCTGGACGGCGTCCGCGTCCCGCTGTTCAACGTGATCGGCGGCCTGAACCACGGCTGGCGGGTGGCCATGACCACGCTCGGCCATGAGCGCGGCGGCTCCGCGACCGTGCAGCATCTGCGGTACGAGCGGGAGTTCTGGGATCTGGTCGAGACGGCCCGCGAGCACGGCCGGATCACCGATCCGCTGGTGCGCCAGCAGCTGGCCCAGGCCTATACCAGTGTCCAGCTGATGCGCTTCAGCGGGCTGCGCACGCTGGCCCGGGTCGCCGCCGGTCGGCCGCCCGGCCCCGAGTCCTCGATCAACAAGCTGTTCTGGAGCGAATACCACAAGCGGCTCGGCGAGATCGCGATGGGCATCGTCGGTGCCGACGGCCTGCTCCGGCCCGAAGGCGACGGCTACCCGACCAGCCACTGGCAGAACGTCTTCCTGAGCAGCCGTGCGGGCACCATCTACTCCGGCACCAGCGAGATCCAGCGCACCATCATCGGGGAGCGGGCCCTCGGCCTCCCCAAAGAACCGCGGGCCAGCACGTGAGCGTCACCGCGGAGCGCCTGCGGGAGTTCTTCGCACCGCGGAGCCTCGCCGTCGTGGGCGCGTCGGACACCTCGGGCTGGGCGCAGTTCATCCTGGCCAGCAGCGCCGCCACGGGCTTCGAAGGTCCGCTGATCCCGGTGCACCCCCGGCACCAGACCGTGTTCGGCCGTCCGGCCGTGCGCAGCCTGCGGGACCTGACCGAGCCCGTGGACCTGGCCTTCGTCATGGTGCCCACACACGCGGTACCGGAGGTCATCGACGACGCGGCCGCGGCCGGCGTCCGGAACGCCGTCGTGCTCGCCTCCGGCTACCGCGAGGCCGGCCCGGAAGGCAGCGCCCGCCAGGACGCGCTAACACAGCAGGCTGCCAATCACGGGATCCTGCTCCTCGGACCGAACTGCCTCGGCTTCCTCAACACCCACGCGTCCGCCGGCCCGTTCGCGCTCAGCGTCCCGCCGCCGCTCAGACCCGGCCCGGTCGGCATCGCCTTGCAGAGCGGCGCACTGGCCAGCGCGATGCTGGCCTTCGCCCGGTCCCGGGCCATCGGCGTGAGCACCGTGGTCACCATGGGCAACGAGTCGATGATCAGCACCGCCGATGTGCTCGGCTACCTAGCCGACGACGAGCAGACCCGGGTCATCTGCCTGTTCCTCGAGGAGATCAGCGAGCCCGACCGGTTCGCCCACGCCGCACGACAGGCGGCCAAAGCAGGCAAGCCGGTCGTGGTGCTCAAGACCGGCTCGAGCCCGGCCGGCCAGGTGGCCGCGCTGGCCCACACCGGTTCGGTCGCCGGCGACGACGCGGTGGTCGACGCGGTGCTCCGGCAGCTCGGCGTGATCCGGGTGACCAGCATCGAGGAGCTGCTGAGCACGGCCGGGCTGCTCGGTTACGACCGCTGGCCGCGCGGGCGCCGGATGGGCGTGCTGACCGCGTCCGGCGGCGCCTGCGGCCTCATCGCCGACCAGGCCAGCGTGCAGGACATCAACATCCCGCCGTTCGCGGCCCGGACGGTCGCGGCGATCGAGCCGCACCTGCCCGCGTTCGCGGACGTGCGCAACCCGCTCGACGTGACCGGCTACGTCCTGGCCAACCCGCGGGTCACGGCGCTGACCGCGATCGATCACGCGCTCGACGCCGCGGTGACCGATCCCGGACTGGACTTCGTGCTGTTCTGCGGCGTGACGGCCCCGGAGGTGCGCCCGGCGGACGAACGCGTGGCCCGTCTGGCCGAGGAACGGGTGCGCTGGCTCGCCGAGCGCATCGCGTCCGCGCCGATCCCGGTCATCCCGATGGGCACCACCTGCATCGACGTGTCCGGTTACGCCCGGGATCTGCTCGTCAAGCATGGCGTCCACCTGCTCGGCGGTGTCGACCTCGGCATGCGGGCTCTCGGCCACGCGCTGCGCTGGCTGGAGAACCGGCCGGCTACCGGACCCCCAGTCGCGACAAACCCGGCGGCCGCCGGACCCCCAGCCGCGATCAACCACGCGACCGCGATAGACCGGGCGAATCAGGCGACCACGATCAGCGCCTGGTCAGAGGCGGCGGCCCGCGACTTCCTCGCGTCCTGCGCGGTGCCGCTGGTCCCCGCGGAGCTCGTGACCTCCGCCGAAGCCGCAGCCCGAGCCGCCCGCCGACTCGGGTCGCCGGTGGCGCTCAAGGTGTGCTCGGCGCAGATCACCCACAAGTCCGACATCGGCGGCGTCGAGCTCGGCGTGGACGGTGACGCGCAGGTCAGGGACGCCTACCGGCGGGTGCTGACCGCCGGCCAGGCCGTGCCGGGAGCTGTCGTCGACGGGGTGCTGGTCACGCCGATGCGGGCCGGCGGCGTGGAACTTCTGGTCGGCGTGACCGTCGATCGCGCGTTCGGTCCGGTGCTCGCGGTCGGGCTCGGCGGCGTCTGGGTGGAGTTGCTGGCCGACACCAGCCTGCGCGTCCTGCCGGTCACGACCGATGACGTCAAGCACATGCTCGGCGAACTGCGCGGCAGCCCGCTGCTGCGCGGCGCCCGCGGCAGCCGCCCGGCCGACGTCGACGCGCTGGCCCAGGTGGTCAAGAACGTAGGCGACGCGGCGCTATCCCTGGACGGGAACCTGCGCGCGCTGGAGATCAACCCGCTGTGGGTCGACGGGGACCGGATCGAGGCCCTGGACGTCCTTGTTGTTACAGATGGAGCACGGATGGGAGCTGAGCCATGAACCTCAGCGACAGCACCGAGCAGCGGGAGCTGCGCGAATCGGTCCGCCGCTTCCTGGCCGAACGGGCCCCGCTCACGAAAGTCCGTGAGCTGATGGAGACCGCGGACGGGACCGACCCCGACGTCTGGCGGCAGGCCAGCGCTCAGCTGGGCCTGCCGGGGATCGCCGTCCCCGAGGAGTACGGCGGGGCCGGTTTCTCCTTCGCCGAGCAGGCCATCGTGCTCGAGGAGCTCGGCGCCGCCCTGTTCACCGGGCCGTACCTGGCCAGCGCGGTGCTGGCCGCCGCCGCGCTGCTGGCCAGCGACGACACCGAGACCATGAAGGACCTGCTGCCGGGCATCGCCGCGGGGGAGACCGTCGCCACGCTGGCCTTCACCGAGGACGGCGGATCCTGGGACCCGGCCTCGATCCAGCTGGCCGCCACCAAGGACACAACCAGCGGCTGGCGGCTCGACGGGCACAAGAGCTTCGTCCTCGACGGCCATGCCGCCGACCTCATCCTGGCCGTCGCAGCCACCCAAGCCGAAACCGAAACCGACGGGACACTGTCACTGTTCGCCGTCACCAGCACCGCAGCAGGCCTGACCCGCCAAGCCCTGCCCACGCTGGACCAGACCAGGAAACTGGCCCGGCTGTCGTTCAACCACACGCCCGCCCGGCTGGTCGGCGAGCTCGGCGCGGCCCGGGCCGTGCTCGATCACACTCTCGACGTGGCGGCCGTCGCGCTCGCGGCCGAACAACTCGGCGGCGCGCAGCGCGCGCTCGACATGGCCGTCCAGTATGCGCGGGTCAGGCAGCAGTTCGGCCGGCCGATCGGCAGCTTCCAGGCCATCAAGCACCGGTGCGCCGACCTGCTGCTCGAGGTGGAATCGCTGCGCTCGGCCGTCGGTTACGCCGCGGCCGCCGTGGCCGCGGGCTCGACCGAAGTCCCGGTGCTGGCTCCGCTCCTCAAGGCGTACGCGTCCGAGGTGTACTCGCACGTCGCGGGCGAGAACATCCAGATCCACGGCGGCATCGGCTTCACCTGGGAGCACGACGCGCACCTGTACCTCAAGCGGGCCAAAGCCAGCGAGCTGTTCCTCGGCGACGCCAGCTATCACCGCGAACGCCTGGCCACCCGCATCGGGCTGTAACCGGGGAATCGGCACGCCGAACTCGGCCAGCAGTTCCTGCGAGTAGGCGATCCGGCCGGTCAGCGTGCGCGGCTCGCGGTGGCACAGCAGCAGCGCGGCCTCGGCCATCACCGCGGGCGGCTCGGCCGCGGGATCGTCTTCGCTGGTGAGGTGATGGAAGATCGTGCCCGGAGTCGGCACCACCCGGCTCGGGGACAGCGCGTTGACCGCGATGTTGTCGTCGTATAGCTCGGCGGCCAGGCCGGTGGAGAACCGCTCGAGCGCCGCCTTGCACATCCCGTACACGGTGCCGCCGCGCCGCGTGGAGGTCACCGCCGGATGGCGGGCCGCCACCGAGGAGATGTTCAAGATCCAGCCGGCGCCGCGGGCGCGCAGGCCCGGCAGCACCAGCGTGGCCAGGTGGAACGGCGCCTCGACCTGGACCGCGAACATGAGCGCGTACCGCTTCGCGGTGAACTCCGGCACCGGCGCGAAATAGGTCACCGCCGCGTTGTTCACCAGGATGTCGGGCCGCCCGAGCCGCGCGGCGGTCTCCTCGACCAGCCGGACGCGGTCATCCGGGCGGGACAGGTCGGCCGCGATCGCCACCGCCGTCCCGCCCGCCGCGCTGATCTCGGCCACGGTCTGGTCGATGGTCCCAGGAAAGGCGGCAGGCGTGTCGGCCGTGGTGCGCGCCGCCACCGCCACGGCCGCCCCTGCCGCGCCGAACCGGCGGGCGATCTCCGCCCCGATCCCGCGGCTCGCCCCGGTCACCAGGGCCACTTTCCCGTCCAGGACACCCATAAAGACATTTTTACCGAACGGTCCGTGGTTCACGCCCCAGGTTCTCCAGCAACTGGTCGAGCATCTGCCGCGGACGTCCGTCTAATATCCCGAATTAGTGAATAGCAGCGACTCCGACGGGCTTGCCGCGGCTCGCGTGCAGCTCGTCAGCTACAGTGCACGCCTGCTTGCCGACGGGCTGGCCATCGGCAGCGCAGGCAATATGAGCGTCCGGGCGGGGGACGCCGTGGCGATCACCCCGTCCGGTATCAGCTACGCCGACATGCGGCCCGAGGACGTCTGCGTCGTCGCGATGGACGGCACCGAGCCGGACAACAGCGAAACGCCGTCGTCCGAGACCCCGATGCACCTGGCCATCTACGCGGCCACCAACGCCACGGCCGTCGTGCATACCCACTCGCCCGAGGTCATCGCGTTGTCCGCCTCCCGCCCCGAACTGCCCGCCATCCACTACGCGATCACCGGTCTGGGCGGCCCGGTGCGCGTCGCGCCCTACGTGCGGTTCGGCTCGGACAAACTCGCGGCCGCGGCCGTCGGCGCGCTGAACGGCCGCAACGCCGTCATCCTGCGCAACCACGGGGCGGTCACCTACGGCCGCGACCTCGCGCAGGCCTACGACCGGGCGCTGCTGCTGGAGTGGCTGGCGCGCACCTACCGCATGGCCCTCTCGTACGGGGAACCCGCGACCCTCTCGCCC
>Ga0208099_1000015_pt1 | contig 11873 bp, 14 predicted proteins | sample MicForSoiPHH15_O_FD_188036 | JGI IMG/M metagenome (GOLD analysis project Ga0208099, IMG submission 188036) | Forest soil microbial communities from Harvard Forest Long Term Ecological Research site in Petersham, Massachusetts, USA - MetaG HF043... | ecosystem: Environmental > Terrestrial > Soil...
CCAGCCTGCTCATCTCGCCGATCTCCTGGTCGCATCACTGGGTGCTGGCCGTGCCCGCGCTGCTGGTCGCCGTGGTGGGGGCGGCCCGGCGATGGCCGAGCCTCGGCGCGAAGCTCGCGCTGGCCGCGCTGGCGATCGTGGCGGTCTCGGGCTGGACGGCGATCATCTGGCGGGTGCCGCTCGGCGGCGGGCACTACGCCGAGCTGAACCTGACGCCGGTGCAGCTCGTCGCCGCGGACGCCTACGTGCTGGCCGGGTTGGCCAGCGTTGGATTGGGCCTGGTGCTGGCGGCCAGCCAGGCGTCCACCTCAGCCTTCCACCGGCTTTTGTCATCATCGGGGACGAAGCAGGCGTCGAACGAGTTGCGGGCCAGCCCGGCCAGCGCCGCGTCGTCGAAGGAGAACGCGGCCCGGACCGCGGCCAGGTTGTCGTCCACGTACCCGCCGAAGTAGGCCGGGTCGTCGCTGTTCACGCAGGCCAGCAGACCGGAGTCCAGCATGGCCGGCAGCACGTGGTGGCTTAGGGTGTCCACCACACGCAGCGCCACGTTGGACAGCGGGCACACGGTGAGCGCGATCTGCCGGTCCCGCAGCTCCGCGACCAGCCCGGGATCCTCCATGGACCGCACGCCGTGGTCGACGCGCTCGACGTGCAGCAGGTCGAGCGCCTGGTGCACGGTGTCCGGGCCGCCCTCCTCCCCCGCGTGCGCGACCAGCCGCAGGCCCTCGGCTGCGGCCTGCTGGTACACCTGGGTGAACAGCGCGGGCGGGTAGCCAATCTCGTTGGAATCGAGTCCGACGCCGATGAACTGGTCCCGGAACGGCAGCGCCGCATGGAGCGTCTCGGCGGCCGCGTCGGCTCCTAGGTCCCGCAGGAAGCACAGGATCAAGTCGGCGGAGATGCCGTGGTCGCGCTGGCCGTCGGCCAGCGCGGCGGTCAGCCCGCCGAACACGGCGGCCAGCGGCACCCCGTGGCCCAGGTGGGTCTGCGGGTCGAAAAAGATCTCGGCCCGGCGGACCCCGGCCGCCGCGGCCCGGATCAGGTACGCGCGCGCCAGGTCGTAGAAGTCCTGTTCCTGCTTGAGGACTTTGAGGTTCGCGTAGTGCAGGTCCAGGAAGGCCTGCAGACTGTCGAACTGGTACCTGGCCCGCAGCTCGGCCACGTCCGTGGTGGGCAGCGCGACGTCGTTGCGCGCCGCCAGGCGGACCAGGAGTTCGGGCTCGAGGGTGCCTTCGATGTGCAGGTGCAGCTCAGCAACGGGCAACATGGCAGAGATTCTGCCGCACGCGCCACGCTCCGTTCGGTAAAAGATCTATCTATCTTCCTAACGGACGTGGTGCTCCACGCCGCCAGCCGGTTCGTTTGCGATGAACTGGCGGCGGTTGTTTCGTCATATCACTGAGCGGCGGGAAGGTTAATCTCGTTGGGCCCGTTCGCACTGTTAGGAGTAGTTTCGTGCCGGGGGAATGCCGACGGGGGTATCAGGAGGATTCATGTCGCAGTTCAACGGGGCAGGTGAGCGGCCTGCGATCTTCGTGGAGGGCTTGACCAAATCGTTCGGGGAGGTTCACGCGCTGCGTGGTATCGACTTGTCCGTGCCGCGCGGCACGGTGCTCGGCGTGCTCGGGCCCAACGGCGCGGGCAAGACCACCGCGGTGCGGATCCTGACCACCTTGCTGCTCCCGGACGGGGGACGGGCGGTGGTCGAGGGCCACGACGTGGTCCGGGACGCGGCCGCGGTCCGCCGCTCGATCGGGCTGGCCGGGCAGTCGGCCGCGATCGAGGAGTCGCTGACCGGCCGGGAGAATCTGGAGATCATCGGGCGGCTGTACCACTTGAGCCGACCGGAGAGCCGCAGCCGCGCCGGCGAGTTGCTCGAGCAGTTCGGGCTGGCCGACGCGGCCGACCGGACCGCGAAGACCTACTCCGGCGGCATGCAGCGGCGCCTGGACCTGGCTGCAAGCCTGGTCGGCCGGCCGCGGGTGCTGTTCCTGGACGAACCGACCACCGGGCTAGACCCGCGGGCGCGGCTGGGGATGTGGGACATCATCAGGTCGCTGGTGGCCGGGGGAACCACGCTGCTGCTGACGACCCAGTACCTCGACGAAGCCGACGAACTGGCGGACGAGATCGTGGTCATCGACCACGGCCTGGTCATCGCCGCGGGTACGTCCGAGGAGCTGAAGAACCGGGTCGGCGGGGACGTGATCGAGTTCACGGTGCCCGACCGCAGCCGGGCCGACGACGCGGTGGCGGCGATCAAGCCGATCGGCGAGGGAGAGCCGCACGCCGACCCTGAGACCGGCGTGGTCAGCGTGGGCGTCGGGGCCCGCGGGTCCGACGCGCTGATCGACGCGGTGCGCGCGCTGGATGCCGCAGCCATAGCGAGCCACGGGCTGGCGCTGCGCCGGCCGTCGCTCGACGATGTGTTCCTGACGCTGACCGGACATGCCGCAGAGGATGAACAACCGAACGGACGCCGGCGCGGATCGCGCCGCGGGCAAGCCGAAGATACTGACACTGCGAGGGCGGCATCATGACGGCGATAACGGGCTCGGCCTGGGCTCCCGGCCTGGGCTACCGGATCCGCTGGGGGCTGAGCGACACGCTCACCCTCACCAGGCGCAGCCTCCTGGTGTGGTTCCGGGTACCGGCTTACATCTTCTTCAGCGTGATCCAGCCGGTGATCTTCGTGCTGCTGTTCCGGTTCGTCTTCGGCGGCGCGATCCCGGTCAGCGTCCCCGGCGGCTACGTCAACTTCCTGATGCCGGGCATCATCGCGCAGACCGCGGCGTTCGCGACGTTCGGCACCGCCATCGTGCTCGCGCAGGAGCTGAAGAAGGGCACCATCGACCGGCTGAAATCCATGCCGATCGCACGCTCGGCGGTGCTCACCGGGCGGCTCACGGCCGACACCATTCGGATGTTCGTCACCATCTTGATCATCGTCGCCGTAGGCTACGCGGTCGGGTTCCGGTTCCTCAACGGTTTCGGCCCCGCCGTGACCATGGTCGTGCTGGCCACCGTGTTCGGCGTGGCGATTGCGTGCATCTCCGCCTTCACCGGGCTGGCCATCGGGGACGAGGAATCGGTGCAGTCGTTCGGGTTGATCTGGCTGTTCCCGCTTACATTCGTGTCCTCGGCGTTCGTGCCGATCGCGACCATGCCCGGCTGGCTGCAGGCCTTCGCCAGCCACCAGCCGGTCACGTACACCATCAACGCCATGCGCGCGATGGCTCTGGGCGGCCCGCTCGAGCCAACGCTATGGCCCAACTTGTGGCGGAGCCTGGTCTGGCTGGCCGGGATCTTCATCGTGTTCGTGCCGCTGGCGGTACGGGCCTACCGGCGGGCTGCCTGACGCTCAGGAATGATCTTTCTAGATCGCGGGCTGGGGGCCGCTGCCGTAGGGGCGGGTCAGGATCTCCAGCACGTGACCGTCCGGGTCTTCGAAGTACAGGCCGCGGCCGGCGTCGCGGTGGTTGATGGCCTGGCGCTGGGTCCGGGCCGGATCGGCCCAGTAGGGCAGGTCCCGCTCGCGGAGGCGGTCGAAGGCGGCGTCGAACTCGACCTCGCTGACCAGGAACGCATAGTGCTGCGGCGTGATCGGGCCGGTGGTCTCGGCGAAATCGAGGGAGACGTCGTTGTCCGCTTGCACCACGAGAAAGTGGCCGAAGCGGGTCGCCGGGAGCAGGCCGAGGATCTCGCTGAGGAACGCCGCCGAGCGCTCCTGGTCACGGCAGGAGACGATGGTGTGGTTCAGCTGGATGCTCATGCCGTGTTACCCGTGAGCTGGCGCTGCATCAGCTCGATGAGCTTGGTCAGGCCGCGCATGGGCCGGACCATCACGGTAAAGCTGACCAGCTGGTCGTCGTCGTTCCAGCGCAGCATGTCGACGCCGTGGACGTACAGGCCGTCGAGTTCGGCCTCGAACTCGAGCACCGCGCTGGACGGGCCGCACCACTCGTCGACGTAGCGCAGCGAGGGCCCCAGCACCGCCATCGCGCTGCGCAGGTACAGCGCGGCCACGTCCTTGCCTTCTTGCGGCGCGAACACGGCGGGCGAGCGGAACACCACGTCGTCGGCCAGCAGGCCGTCCAGGAGGGCCGGGTCCCCGGAGTCAACGACGGCATGCCAGGCCTTGACGGCGGGTGGTTGCTCAGCCATGGCTGTACTCAACCCGAGCCGGTCCGAATGCGCAAGGCGGCCTAGCCGCGGATGACGGTCGACTGGCCGACCTCGATCAGGTGACCGTCGGGGTCGCGGATGTAGGCGCGGATCTCGGTGGCGTGGACCTTGGGCTCGGTCAGGAACTCGGCGCCCTTGGCCGACCACTCCGCGTAGGACGCCGCGATGTCCGCCACCCTGAGGTTCATGAACGCGCTGGTCCGGTCGGGGTCTATTGGTGGGGTGAGGGTCACCGTGGGCTTGTCGTCGGTCGGGCCGCCGCCCACGTTGAGGATGAGCCAGCTGTTGGCCATCTTCATGATGACCGGGTCGCGCTCAAGGAGCACCGTGGCCCCGAACACCGACCGGTAGAACTCGCGGGACCGGTCCTGGTCGGAGACGACCAGGAAATGGGTGACCACGAACCCGCTCTGCGGGGCTGGGAACTCGCTCTCGGTCATGGCAAACCTCCGTTACGCGCGTCGGGACCTGCGGGTAACGTATCAGCGGCTTATCAGGGAAAGCTCACCTCGATGTCCAGGCCGCCCTCGGAGCGGGCGGTGGCGGTGAGCGCGGCTCTGTGGGTGATAGCGATGGCGTGGACGATGGCCAGGCCCAGGCCGTGGCCGTCGCCGTGGCGGATCCGCTCGTGGCCCAGTTGCTGGAACGGCTGGAACAGGCGATCCAGCTCGTACTGAGGGACCACCGGCCCGGTGTTCCTGATCCGGATGCTGGCCCTCCCGGCCGCCATGGTCGTCCAGACCTCGACCTGGCCGCCCGGCACGTTGTGCCGCAGGGCGTTGTCGACCAGGTTGGCGACCAGGCTCTCGATCAGGTTCGGGTCGCCGGTGGCGGGCGCGGTGGTGAACGTCGTCCGGACGTGGATGCTTTGCTGGGCGGCTTGCAGGCTGCGGTCCTCGACCACCTTCGCGGTCAACTCGGCGAGGTCGAAGGGTTCCCACTGTTCGACGCCTCGCTCACTGCTGGCCAGGGTGAGCAGCGCCTCGATGAGACGTTCCTGCTGATCGCCGAGGACCAGGACCTGCTGGCAGGTCTCGCGGAGCGTCGTGGCCGTAGCTTCGGGATCGGCCAGCGCCACTTGGAGCAGGGTCCGTTCGGCGGCCAGCGGGGTGCGCAGTTCGTGGGAGGCGTTGGCCACGAAGTGCCGCTGCGACTCGAACGACGCCTCGAGCCGCTCGAACAGGCTGTCCAGGGTTTCGCCGAGGTCCTTGAACTCGTCGTTGCGGCCGGTCAGGGCCAGTCTTTGGTTCAGGTTGCTCGCGGAGATGTGGCGAGCGGTCGCGGTGATGGTGCGCAGCGGGCGCAGAAACCAGCCCGCGATCAGCCAGCCGGCCGCGAGTGATAGCGCGACCAGACCGATGAGGGTGGCCGCGGCGCGGATTTCCTGCGCTTGGGTATTGGCCTGGATTCCGGCGATGACGCGTCCGTCGGCACCCTCCGGTACCGCCTGGTGGATAGTGAGGATCGGGACCAGGAGCAGGGCCGCACCGAAGGTGAGAAAGCCGGCGTAGAGCAGCGCGAGCTGCATCCGCAGCGTGATCCGGGGCTGGCCGTGGGACATCATGCTTCTCCGATCCGGTAGCCGCCCTCGCGGACGGTGTGGATAAGGGGTGGCTCGCCGAGCTTGGCCCGCAGCCGGCGGATCGTGGTCTTCACCGCGGTGGTAAACGGGTCAGCGGCCTCGTCCCAGACCCGTTCGAGCAGGTCCTCGGCGGAGAGCAGCCGGCCGGGCGAGGACAGCAGGCACTCCAGGACCGCGAATTCCTTGGGGCTGAGGTCCAGCCGGCGCCCGGCGCGGAACGCGACCCGGCGGTTCGGGTCCAGGCTCACGTCGGCGGCCTCGAGCACCGGCGGCAGCGGCGCGACGGAGCGCCGGGCGAGCGCGCGGACCCGCGCCACGAGCTCGGCGAAGTCGAATGGCTTGGGCAGGTAGTCATCGGCACCCAAGCCGAGGCCGTCGACCCGCTCCTTGACCGTGCTGGCCGCGGTCAGCATCAGGACCCGGCTTCCGGACGGCCCGGCCACGAGCCTGCGGCAGACCTCGTCGCCGTGGGTTCCGGGCAAGTCCCGGTCGAGCACCACGACGTCATAGCGGGTGACGGCCAGGTGCTCGAGGGCGTCGTCGCCGTCCAGGACGACGTCGACCGCCATGCCTTCGCGGCGCAGCCCGGTCCCGATCGCGGCGGCCAGGACCTCGAAATCTTCGACGACCAGCACCCTCATGGGTCCCATGGTGCCAGGTCACAGGTGTCAGTCCAGTGTCAGCGGCGGCCACCGTGCTGACACCGGCCCGGGCGTAGAACCGCCGTATGAGCTTCAGGTTCCGGGTGAGAAGGACGATCACGTGAGCGATGCCGAGGCGGATGACGGGGTTCGTGGAGGCGGCGTGATGGCGGCCCCGACGATCGCGCCGTACCGTCCGGCGGCGCCGGCCGGACACGACGGGTTCGCGCAGCTGCTGCGGGCGGAGTGGACCAAGTTCCGGACGGTCCGAGGTTGGGTCATCGGGTTGATCGTCGCGGGGCTGCTGACCGCGGGGATCGGGCTGCTGAGTCACAGCGAGTGTGGCTCGCAGGCCAGCCCATCCGCACCCGTCGCGGTGGGCGGGCCGAGCTGCACCAGCCCGTTGGGACCAGGCGGCGAGGCGGTGACCGACGGCTTTTACTTCGTGCACCAGCCGCTGGGCTCCGACGGCAGCATCACCGTCCGGGTCACGTCGCTGACCGGCTCATACTCGCCGGACGGCGTCTCGACCCAGGACCTGAAGGCGGGCCTGCAACCGTGGTCGAAGGCCGGGATCATCATCAAGGCTTCGACGGCCGAGGGATCGGCCTACGCGGCGATGATGGTGACCGGCAGCCACGGGGTCCGGATGCAGTGGGACTTCACGGGTGATACAGCGGGCCTGGCCGGGCCGGTGTCCGCGGCCTCGCAGCGCTGGCTGCGGCTGACTCGCTCCGGCGGCGCGATTACCGGCTACGACTCGCCGGACGGCACACACTGGTCTGCCTTGCAGACGGTGACCCTGCCCGGGCTGCCGACTACGGCCCCGGCCGGGCTGTTCGCCGCCTCGCCGGACTATTCCGTGATGACCAGCCAGTCTCTCGCTACGGGGAGTTCTGCTGGGGGCCCCAGCCAGGCCACCGCCGCGTTCGACCACGTGACCGTGGCGGGTGCCTCGGGCACCGGGGAGTGGACGGGCACGGCGGTGGGTGGCAGCTCTGGTGGCCCCTACCCGGTGCTGGGGTATCACCAGTCCGGCAGCGGGCTGACGGTCAGCGGGTCCGGTGACATCGCTCCGGTGGCAGGTTCCGGAGCGAGCTCGGTGGCGAATACCCAGATCGGCACGTTCGCCGGGCTGATCGCGATGATCGTCGTGGCGACCATGTTCATCACGGCCGAATACCGGCGGGGCCTGATCCGGGTCACTTTGACCGCGAGCCCGCGGCGGCACCGGATCCTGGCCGCGAAGGCCATCGTGATCGGGGTAGCCGCCTTCGTGGTGGGCGTGCCCGCGGCCGTCGCGGCGCTGTTGATCAACGAGCCGCTGGCCCGCTCCCGCGGCATCTTCATCGACCCGGTGAGCGCGCTTACCGAGGTGCGCATCCTGGCCGGCACCGCGCTGCTGCTGGCGGTCACCGCCGTGCTGGCCGTGGCTCTCGGCGCGGTCCTGCGGCGCGGCGCGGCCACGGTCACCGCCGTCATCGCGGTGATCGTCCTGCCGTACTTCTTCGCCGGCCCGCTGGCCTTGATGCCGGTCGGAGTGGCGGACTGGCTGCTGCGGCTAACACCGGCCGCGGGTTTTGCGATCCAGCAGCCCTATCCAGCGTATCCGCAGGTCACCGCCAGTTACACGCCACAGAATGGCTACTATCCGCTGGCTCCGTGGGCGGGTTTCGCGGTGCTGTGTGCCTGGTTGGCGCTGACCCTGGGGCTGGCCACGTACCTGCTGCGACGAAGGGACGCGTGACCTCGGCGTCGTTGGGAGATGCGCTGGCCTGGACGTTAGTGGCGTTCTGCGGCGCGGACGGTACGCACCACGTGCGCGTGTTCCCGCATGGTCTCGGTGCCGTCCGCGCCCGGCTGGCGGCCGAAGCCGCAGTACATCGCGACGCCGAAGTCGGACAGGTAGCGCGCTGCGGTGGCGTGCCTGCGCTGCAGCCCGGGGATCCCGTCGATGGGCAGCACGATGCCCAGGAACACCCGGGCGTCGCCGGGCTCCAGATCGGCGAGGGGGCGGAAGAAGCTGCGGTCCTCGCTGCGCAGGTACCGCGGCCCGGCCAGGTGCAGCCAGTCCACCGGGCGCCCGGAGTTCGCCACCGCGAAGTTCGCCATCCGTACCAGCAGCCCCATGTCGCGTGCCTCGTACATCGGCCATTCCGGGAACGTCCCGTAGCACAGGTGATAGCCGACCAGGACCTCCTCCGGGATCAGCCGGGTCAGCCGGGTGACGGGCCCGGCGAACCGCTCCCATCCGCCCTCCGGTGTCCACGCGAGCACACCCTCGATGTCCTGCGTCTCGTACGCCAGGTCCCACTGGATGGCCAGGTCCTCGGGCGGGATCGCCGTGGTCAGCCGGCGCAGCTCGCGGGCTACCAGGTCCTCGAACGCCCGCTCGGCGACCGGATAGTCGGCGGCGAAGTCGGCCTTGAACCCGTTCAGCGAGCTGGCCGGGAACGGGAGCCCGACCTGGAACCGGAGGTGGCCAGGGATCACCCCCTCGGCGCGCAACGCGCTGAACACCCGGTAGCCCGCGATCGCATCGTCGATGCGCGGCCAGGAATCCCACCGCAGTTCGGTGACGCCGGGGGCGATGCCGAACACTGGCGTTTCGTACGCGTGCCGCGGGATCCCGGTCGGCGATTCGGTCTCCTGGACCACGACCACGCCGGGGTTTGGCCGGACGAGCCGTTCCCGCTCGTAGCCGACCCATGCGGCCCGGGGGCCCGTCTCGCCGTCGGGCAGCGCGAACACCAGGTCGCCGAAGAACCCCGCTGCAGCGCGCAGGGCCGAATCGGCCGAGTCCGCCGGCAGGCTTCCGACCAGCAGCAGGTCGCTAGTTACTCGGGGCGCCATCGGGTTCCCTTCCTCGCGGCCACCGTTGATAACGGTAGACCCGCGCTGCGGAATACTGGCGATCATGCCTGAACTGATCCGCGAGCCGAGCCGGGTCGCCGCGGCCGGCGAGCCGCCCAAGCTGATCGATGAGTACGTGGGGCAGGCCAACACGGGCCAGGCCGCCTTGAGCATCGCTCACATGCGCAGCCCGTCAGGCTGGGCCGAGCCCGGCCAGCGCCCGGAGTTCGACGAGTTCACGATCGTGCTGCGGGGAGCGCTGGTGGTGGAAGCTGAAGACGGACAGCTGACGGTCCAAGCCGGCCAGGCCGTGCACGCCCGGCCAGGCGAATGGGTGCGTTACAGCACTCCGGGGACGGACGGCGCGGAGTACATATCCGTCTGCGTGCCGGCCTTCACGCTGGGCACGGTTCACCGGGACGACTGACCTATGTGGATCGTGCCCGCGAGCCTCCGCCGCGCCTCCGCGCCCCGCGCGGCCGGCTGAAGGTCAGTGGCGGCCAGTACGCTCCGGCTATGGCACATTTCGCGGTCAGGCTGGTACACGGCCCCGGCTGGGACTCCACGCGCCCCATCCGGGAGCAGGACGGCTGGGATGAGCACGCGGCCTTTATGGACGGGCTGGTTGACGACGGCTTCGTCATCCTCGGCGGCCCGGTCGGCAATGGCGAGCAGACCCTGCACGTGGTCAAGGCCGCCAATGAGCAAGAGGTCAAAACACGCTTCGCCCGGGATCCCTGGGCCTCAGCCAGACTGCTGCAGATCGGGGTGATCGAGCCCTGGGCGCTCTGGCTCGACAGCCGTCCGAAGCAGGCGCCGAGGCGCCGGTCCGTGCCAGGATGACCGCTACCTTCCCGGAGCCAACCCCCCGGGTGGCGGGCTTGGTCCGTCGCCCCGGCCGCAGGCGATGACGGCGTCAGACCGGCGCAACCGTTGCAGGCAGCGGGCTCGCTGGGGGCCGATGCTGCCGACCGGGATGTTCAGTGCCGCGCTGATCTCCGCGTAGGAGTAGGGCGGGTCGGCCATGAGCATGGCCAGGAACTTCTGGCAGCGCGGCGGGAGCTCGGCGAACGCCGCGCGCCAGGCCGCGTTCCGTTCGGCGGCGAGGATCTCCTCCTCGATCGCCGTGTCGCTGGCGAGCTGGAGCGTTTCGTCCAGCTTGGTCTCCGCTCGTTCGGACTTCTGGGCTGCCGTCACCACCCGGAGGCATTCCCGCCGTGTGGTGGTGGCCAGCCAGCCGGGCAGCGCGGCCGGCTCGCGCAGCCGACCGCAGTGCTCGACCAGCAACAGCCATACGTTCTGCGCCACGTCCTCGATTTCATGGCCGCTGAGCTGGAACCGGCGGCAGATCGACCACACCAGCGGCGCGTACCGGTCCACGATCTCCTCCCAGGCAACCGGGTCGCCCTCGGCCGCGCGGGTGACCAGCGCGGCCACCGACAGTTCGTGATCGGGATCCGTCGCTAGGGTGTTGATCCGCACGGCTTCGGCTTGATCCTCACGCAGCCGGCGCAGGGCACCCCGGATCCCGGCCACCCGGCGGTCGAGCTCCGCGTCATCAAGCTCGCCGCCGAGCGTGGTGAACAGAGCATCCAGTTCCTCGTCCCCGATCATCAGCCGTTCCCTTCTCCCGGCCGCCGGAAATCTGCGAGCAGAACGCGGAGTCTGTGCCGGCCCTCGAACGAGTACCGTTTCACGCAACCTGTGCTGACGCCCATGGCCCGGGCGGTCGCCGCTTCAGAAAGGCCCGCGACGTCCCGCAGCACGACTGCTTCCTGCTGGCCGGCAGGCAACTGGCGCAGCGCCTGCCAGACAGCAGCGCGATCGGCCACGATCTGGGCATAGTCATCGCCAGCGGCCCGCACCGCTGCATGCGGATCGGGATCGAGGTCCTTCGCGCGGCAATCGTGAGCCTTCTGCCGCTTGCTCCGTTCATTCCTGGCAATCTTGAAGACGTAGCCTTCGGGCTCATCGAGGGTCCGGACCCGCGCCCAGCGACGACGCGCGGCCAGGAAGGCGTCATCCGTGATCTCTTCGGCCAGGCCCCGGTCGCAGCCCATATTGATCAGATAACCCTGCACCCGGCCCGCGTAGCTGCGGTAGAGCACGGTGACCTGGTCGTCGTACTCCTCCTCAAGGCTCATCAGAACCATCGGCCGAGTTCACCCGCCACCCAGGAATCCCGGTAGCTCGCCGCGGCCTCCGGTGATCTCGGCGACGCCGGCCAAGCGGCTTCGTAGCACCATGAGCGCGCCTCCCCCGCTTGTCGCTCGCGGAACCATCCGATACCAGGACGGTCATATATAGACAGGGGTACGTGACGCCAAAAGGTTGCGCCGCGCATCGAGGAATCTTGATCCGAGCAGGCATCGGGACACGTGGCTCGACCAGAGCGATAGGTGGACCGGCTCAAGGGCCCGAAGCTGACCGCCAGAACGATCCTGGGGCGGACGTGAGACAGCCACTGCCAGACGCGTGCCCTTGGACTCACCGGATTGCCGCCCCTCTTACCCGCCATACCGGAATGCGGCTAACGCTAGTAGCACGGCGTTCCGAGAGCGTTACGGGCGGCGGGTGCCCGATTGTGCCGCCGGTAACCGCGTAGATGACAG
>Ga0208099_1000016_pt1 | contig 11603 bp, 15 predicted proteins | sample MicForSoiPHH15_O_FD_188036 | JGI IMG/M metagenome (GOLD analysis project Ga0208099, IMG submission 188036) | Forest soil microbial communities from Harvard Forest Long Term Ecological Research site in Petersham, Massachusetts, USA - MetaG HF043... | ecosystem: Environmental > Terrestrial > Soil...
TACTGTCAAGTTTGCCCCGGATTATGGAACCTCGCACAACCCGGTTTCCGTGATGGATCAAGGCCATATCCATCAGCTCAGCCGGGATAGCCCGAGTTTTGGGAATGGGAACGAACAGGGGACGAACGGGGGCATTCACAAGCCGGACGCGCTGTCAACCACAGCTAAGGAACATTCGTCACGCGGACGTGCCATAAGGACGAGCGCGCCGATTTGCGCGCCAACCACCCAAGGAGATTGCATGACGCGAGTTCGCATTCGAGGCGGCTACCTCAACATCGGCCGCCGCCACCGACCTGATCGCCCGACCGATCCCACCGATCCCGATTACGGCATCCCCGAGGATGGCGGCGAGGAAGGCGGCGGCGAAGAAGGTCCGGACAACGAGCTGCCCTCACCGCCTCCGGGGATCTGGCCGCCACCGACCATCGGGCATCCGATTCACCCGATCGCGCCCGGCGACCCCGGTAAGCCCGGTCATCTGCCAGCGCCGCCGCCCGGCGCCATTTGGCCTCCGGTGACGAGCCCGGTCGAGGGACTGTTCGTCGTCCTCGCCCATATCCCCGATCACGGCTGGAAGTACATCGTGGTCGACCCGGACGCTTGGCAGAGACCTCCGGTCGCGCCGGATCAGGGATTGCCCGGCCAGCCGCCGCGCGAGCCCAAGAGGTAAACAGCCCTTTCAGCTCGCCGAATCGCCATCGAAACGCGCCTGCGGCCGATGACAGCCGCAGGCGTCCACCAGCTCAGTTCGCGCGAGCGGGAGATCCTGTTGTGGTCTTGCCGGGGAAAGACCTACCGAGAAATCTCGTTGATCATCGGGCTATCCTACGGATCAATCAAGACCTATCTCGACAATGCCCGCTACAAGCTGAACGCCGTCAATCTCCCGCAGGCCTGCGCCATCGCGGTCGCGACCGGCGTCTTGACGGCCGACGAGATCACCGCGTCACGTTTTCCCGAGCCAGTAGACCACCACCGCGCCAAAGCCCGCGCTCAGCGCCCCGACCACGCTGGGCGTGATGTCGTCAGGCGGGATGGTGAAGACCAAGCAGTAGGCGGTCGTCCCCAGCATCCCGAGCACGATCATCAGCGAGATGGTCAGCGGACCCTTGGTCGGGTCGAACTTCCCGGCGAGGATGAGTAGGACGCCGGTCACGATCGCGGTGAGGACGATCGTCGCCGCGGCCGGATACGGCAGGGTCGGCGTCACCGGCGGCGGATTCACAACGTCCGCCACGCGCCAATCCCCTCATGCAATCCGGAAAGCGTTCATCGTGCAGTCGCGGCCCAAGGTCGAGTTGTTCGGGTTGACCGCGACGTTCGCGATCGCCGTCGACGCCGAAAGCCAGATGGTGGTCGGGCCGGGCACGATACCGCAACAGGTCATGTAGGTGCGCCCGCTTTGTGCTCCGATGAAATACGGGCTGGCGTAGATGACGGTCTTATCCCAAAGTCTATATGTAATTACGCTGGCGTTCGTGGTGAAGATCGTACACGAGGCGGTCACGAACCATGTGCCCTCGCCAAGATCGAGCGACATCAAGTCGGTCGGCGTCGTGCCGATGTTGATGCCCGCTGAACCGGGAATGAAGGTCGAAACCGAATCGCCGACGCCGGGGTTCACGCCCGGCGGACCCTGCGGACCCGGAATGCCCTGAATACCCTGCGGTCCTGTTGGGCCCTCTGGCCCGGTCGGACCTTCCGGCCCGGTTTGCCCGGTCGAGCCCGGAATGCCCTGAATGCCCGGCGGACCCGTGTTGCCCTGCGGACCCTCTGCGCCCGGCGCTCCCGTCGAGCCCGGCGGACCTTCTGGACCGGCTGGACCCGTGGAGCCCGGCGGGCCTTGCACGCCTTGCGGGCCTTCTGGACCGGGCGGACCTCCCGGCGTTCCGTCCGCGCCCGGCGGGCCTTGCGGACCTTGCGGACCTTCTGGACCGGCTGGACCCGGAGGACCGGGCGGGCCTACGACGGTGGTCGCGACTTCGACCAGCTCCATCGGGCCGCGCGGAACGGCGGGCTCGTAGCGGAAGATCGTGTCGAGCTGGTCATAGACGACATCGCCCGACGACAGCGGCGGCGTCGCCGTGTCGGGAAGATTGCTCGAAAACCGGACGCGCCGCACAGCTCACCTCATCCCTCGCCTAATTCAGCCGGGCGCATCCAGATCGGCCGCGATTCGCCAACACCGTCGCCGCGTGGTTGCGTCGGCGGCGCATCCGGCATCCGCATGTGCTTCGCCATCTTGTAGAGGATCGGGTTGGCAATCTCCCATGGTTGCTTGGTCAGCACCACCATGAGCGACTGCCATTCCTGATCGGTCAGCTCGAGGATCGGCATCAGCGCATCCGCCGCGCCGTCACGATGGTCGTGAAGAACGCTTGACCCACGACGCCATTGTTGTCGGTCGAAGTCGCCAGCGCGTTGACCTGCACGGTGAAAGCGAGGAGCGTCGGCACGTTGACGCTCGCCTGACAGCGCGGCGAATCGACGGTGAACGACGAAAGCCCGCCACCGGCGGCGACGCTAGCGCCAACGCCAAACTCGGCGAGCATCCCGCTCGTCACCCCAGCCGGTTGCGGCGACAGCTCAGCCTTGAAGCCGCCGACGCCAAAGCCGCATCGCCACGTCGCCTCCACGTCCCAATCGCCGGGCGTCAGCACCAGCGGCGCGACAATCGCGGTCTGATTGGCGACCGTGACAATCGTATAGTCGATGATCCCCGAGAGGTACTCGCCGACCTCGCCCTGCTTGGCGAGCGAGCCGTCCGTGACCCCGATGATCGGCCCGCGAATCGCGCCGAGCGGCGGACGCCAGTTCCAATCCCAACCCGGACCCGGCGGGCACGGAGGCCTGTGCGGCGGGCAGCATCCGAAGGGCGGACCTTGCCAGCCCCAAGGCGGGCCGGGAAACGGCGGCCAATGTTGCTGATTCGGGCCGGGATAGGGGTAGCCCTGCTCGTAAGCTTGGACCTGATCAGGAGCCCACTCCTGCCCGTCCATCGTCCGGATGTTGGATGGCGACATTTATTTCCTCCTGCTCGTCGGCGCGGCGATGTGAGAGTAGGCCGCGAGTTCCTTCACCGCCTCGATCAACAGCGCGACCAGACGCCCATAGTCGAGCGTCTTGTAGACCGTTCCGCCTTCCTCGCGCCGCCACGCCTGCATGACTTCGGGCGCGATCGGCTCGACCTCCTGCGCGATCAGACCCATCTGCCGCTTGGCCTGCATCGCTCGCGCGGTCGGGCTGTTCCGGTCGTACGGATCTTCCTTCATGTTGAAGGTGACGCCACGCAACGCCATGACCTTGGCGAGCGCGCCAGTGATCGGCTCGACATTTTCTTTCAGCCGCGCGTCCGACGTGCCGTTGACGATCGGCACGGCGAAAGTCGCGGTCCCGCTCGCCCGGTCGATCGCCAAGGGCGTGCTCAAGGCGCCGCCGGTGTCGCTGTAGCGCGCGATCTGGAAGCCCGAGCCGACGTTGCCGCCGCTTTCGGAAATGCTCGCCCCGAGAATGACTTGCCAGCGCAGCACGCCGTTGGTCGTGCCCGCGATCTGACAAAGCCCAAGGTTCAGCTTCGACAGCATGACGTCGGCTGAGTTGGCGCTGTACGAGCCCGACCACGTCGCAGCCCCGGTTGCAGTGATCTTCAGACCGCCGTTGAAGCCGGACGCCGCGCCCGCGCGCTGCGTGATGCCCAAGCCGCCGCTCATCAAGTCGCCGGTCTTCAGCACGAAGTTGCCGACCGCGCCGCCTGCGTTGGTGATGTCGGCCGACGTGAGCGTCACCGCGCCGGTGCGCCCGTTGAAACTGTTGACGATCCCCGCTGGCGCCCACGACGAACCGTTCCAGACGAGCGCCTGATTGGTCGCTGGCGCCGTCGCGGCGAGGGCGCGGGTCTGTAGCCTGACAACCGTGGTCGGAATGACGCCGGTCCCCGAGCCGGTCACGTCGGCGCTCAGACCCGTGATCCCGCCCGAGCCTGCCGGACCTATCGGGCCTTGCGGGCCTTGCGGACCCGTCGCGCCCGGTGCGCCCGGCGCACCATCAACGCCATCTGCGCCGTCTGCGCCCGGAGGTCCGGCCGGGCCTTGCGGTCCCGTGGCTCCCGGCGGGCCTGTCGGACCCTCCGCGCCAAGGTCAAATTCAACCCATTCCGTGCCGTCCCAAACCCAGCCTTTGCCCGTCGACTCATCGATATACACGTCGCCGTTGGTGTTGCCGGTCGGCGGCAGTGCCGACGAATCGGGGACCGAGCCTTTGACATCGAAACCAGTGCCCGGCTCGCCTTGCGGACCCGGCGGGCCTGCCGGACCCGTGGCTCCCGGCGCTCCCGGCGTTCCGGGCGGTCCTTGCGGACCCGGCGCCATCGCAATCCATGCGGTCCCGTCCCAAACCCAAAGCACCCCGGTATCGAGCGCGATGTAGGCGTCGCCGATCGCGCTGCCGGTCGCCGGAAGATCGGCGGCAGTCGCAACTGTGCCAAGCAGGATGATGCCGACGCCCGGCGGACCCTGCGGCCCGGGCGGACCTTGTTCCGGCGACAGCGCCTCGATCAAATGGCGAACAAACCATGTCGTCGCGAACCGGGTGTCGTCGGAGTCGAGCGGCGGGTTGCACTGCGAGGACGGCGCCCCGAGAAAGACGGGGGAGAAAATCGGAGCGCCCCCCGCCCAAATGATGTCGCCGACGTTGAGACACACGTCGCCGCGCCGCCCGTTGAACGTCTCGACAGTGCGCTGGCGATAGACCCAATCCTGACGCCACGGGCCAAGCGGAGGGCGGACGGGCGCATTCATGCTGGAAGCCCCGTGATAAAGATGTAGTGCAGCACGGCTGGCCCTCTGGCCACGTACACACTGACCCCGTCGCTGTAGAACATTTGCCCGAACCCCAAGCCGATCGGGTTGCCGGGGTAAACTGCGACGCGAGCGTCATTGGTGACGTTCGCCGCTTCGTTGAACAAATACCAAAAGCCCTTCGGAACAACCATGCCCGGATTGAACACGACCCCCGGACTGACCAAGTCGGGGGTAATGCTGGGGATGCTGACGGGAATCAAAGTCGCGATCCCCGCGTTGCCGCCCCCCGACGTGAAGCTCACTCCGTCACAGTAAATCAGTTGACACTGCAACCCGCCGGGGATGGCTGCGTTGTTGCCCTGATAATTCACGTAGCCCTCGCCCGAGGCGATCATCCGGCCAGCGTAGTAGAATCCTTTCGGCACGACGTTGCCTTGCGGCACCTGTATCGCAGCCCCGATCAATACTGTCGGCAGACCAGTAATTGGAATAATAGTGCTGGCCTGCGCTATGTTCAAAGTAGACGGATTCCAGACGAACGCCCCGTCGCTGCAATATAGATACAGTTGAGTCTGGATGCCCACCTCGGAGCCGAGCGGATTGCCGAAATTACTCGGTGGAAAGCCCTGCGCAAGATTGCAGACGCAAAGCATGTTGACCGCATAGCCCCAGCTCGCCGGAACGATGGCGCCGGAGGCAATCGTCGCCAGCTCCGTCGAAATGCCGGTCGGTGGGGCAGGCGGGGTCGGAAGCGTGGTCGCCGGAACCCATTGCGCGCCGACGAACACCATCAACTGGTTCTGCGCCGTGTTGAACCAGAAATCGCCATCGTTCGGGCTTGCAGGCGGGGTCGAGCCGGACGGCGCGCTCGCTGTGCCGGGCGGACCTTCCGGGCCTTCCGGACCTATGGGCCCCTCGGCGCCCGGACTGCCCGGATTGCCTTGCGGTCCCTGCGCGCCAAGGTTCGCCACAACCCACGCCCCGGCGTAGTACAGCATGAGCTGCGCCGTCGTGTTGTCCCACCAAAGGTCGCCCTGCGAGGGCAGGGCGGGCGGCGTGACGCTGACCAAAACCGCCGTCTGCGGCGTGATCATCCCGATCAGCGTCCAGCCCGGAGCCGCCCGCGCTCCTGCCTCCCAAATGTAGCCGTCGTTCGCGTCGAGGGTGATATACATGTCGCCGGGCGTGTTGCCGGTCGCGGGCAAGTCGGCGAACGTCGGCACGGTCCCAAGGAAGCTGATCCCGGTTCCGGCGATGCCTTGCGGACCTTGTGGGCCTTGCGGACCCACCGGACCAACGACCGCCGTGTTCTCGACCACTTCCTGCACGAACTCGGTGGTCGCGATCCGGTCGCTGCGGTCTGTGACCTCTGGCGTCGGCGCGCGAGGCTCACCGATCAAGTGCGGGCTGAAGGCGGGAGCGCCCCCCGCCCATGCGATGTCCTCAACCGTCAGACAGACCGGACCCGTGCGCCCGTTGAAGCTGACCGTCAGCACATGCCGCGCCCACTCGGCGGTCACGATCTCGGCGCCGTGCGCTTCCGGAACCGGGGTCTGCGCGGTCGGATAACCGGCGAGCGCCGCGTTCCATGCCGTCGCCCCGCCCGCGTTGACGATGTCTTCGGGCGTCAGATTGAGCTTGCCGTTGCCCGGATTGCGGACGATCGCGTGGATGTTGAAATAGCTCAGCGTGACCGCTTCGTTGGGACCGAGCGGATCACGCCCGACGGTGATTTGCTGGCGCAGCGACAACATGCCGGTGCGCGAGATGACCGCCGCGGCGTCCCACGCCGGAACCGGCGCGAGGCTTTGCCCGACCGGGCCGCCGATGAACGAGAAGCCGCTCTCCGAAAAGGTGAGGAAGCCCGCCGGGCCGTTGGTCAGATAGGTCATCCCGGTCTGACCGGGGAACCGCTGCTGATCCGTCTCGAGGACGCCCGACAGGAAGCAGTTGAACGCCATCCCCTGCCCGAGCGGACTCAGGAAGAATTCCGTCGCGTAGACCTGTCCGGGCATCGCGTCGGGCGGAAGCGGCGAGCCGACCGCGAGCGCCCGAGCTCCATTCCCGGCCGCCAGCGCGCTGGCGACCAGCCCTTGCGCGCTCATCTGGTAAAAAGGGCCGTTCAGCCCGGCCTGCAGGAGGACCGAATCGCCGAAGCCCGCATTCGGCCGAAAGGGGTAGTTCGTGATCTGGCGGACGTTGATGATCAGGTCGTCGCTGGGCATACCCGCCTCACGAGGTATAGCCGCACAAAATCAGCCCGGTTCTCGGCCAGATGTTCCCTTGAGTGTCGTAGGCGACCCAATGGAACTGATAGTCGGAGCCGAGAACTCCCCCGGTCAGCATAGCGTAGAGCGCGCGGCCGCGCACCGTCACCGCGTCCCATCCCGTCCAATCCGCCTCCGCTTGGTCGGCCGTGCTCTCCGCGTCGGCGACGTTGTATTGGATGAACATCGTCCCTTTGGTCAGCCCGACGCCGGGCGGAACGACCGCCGAAAAATCAAAACCAAACATGCAGCTCTCGCCCGGCGGATGCTCTGGCGTGTAGCGGCGCGACAGCGGCATCGCTCACCGCCCCGCGCTGCGCGGAAAATAGCGGTTGTACTGGCGATTCGGAACGCGCGGCGGATTGCGGGTGTTGCGCGGCAGCGGGTCGTAGATCGAGCGATCATAGCGGTTGAACGGTTGCCGCGCCCAATCCGACACGCGGGCGTCCGAGCGGTTGTCCGCGCCTAAGTCCCTCCCCCATTCCCGGTCGTCTCGCGCCATCAGCCGAGCCTCCGGGTGTCCGCCGCGTAAGTCGCCTTCAGCATTCGAGGGATCCACAAGCCGGGCATCCCGATCAGATTCCCGTCCGGATCGGCGAGGAACGCCACGCCATCGTTGACGCACACCGGCGGCGCGAACGGCATCGGTCCCGGTTCGAGCGGCAGCGCGCTCAAGACGCGCTCGCGCCCAAACGGACCTTGAGGCCCGAGAATCGTTGAGTTTGTCGGGTCGCTGATCGCGAAACCGGCCGGGTCCAGCACGACGCCGGGTCTAGGGCTTGGGTGTCGCAGATGCTTCATGGCGCTACTGCTTGGGCTCTTGCCAAGGTCGGCCAAGGTAGCATCAAATCAAAGGGGCTGCGACGTGCGCCGCAGCCCCTAACTCAGGAAGGCAAATCCCGGAGACCCCTCCACACACAAAAAAGCGCGCGAGAAAGGCAATGCCGAATGTAGGCGAAAAATCCCCTCCTGACAACTGGTTAGATTTACACGCCGCATCGCTGGATGCGCTCGCGCGTGGGTCTGCGCCAGCTCGCCCCTATCAGCCTTACCCCGGCGACCATCCCTGCGCGGTGTGCGGCTCCCTCCTCGCCTTCGTTGCGGTTGGGTGGCCTCGCCACCCGCAATGGTTCTGCCGCAAACACTTGGAGGAACACCTGTGCCTGACGACCGGCAAGCCGATGTATTCCGGGCTCTTTGCGAAAGCCGCGCTCTCCGCTGGCGACTTCGCGAGTGGGACTGGATCGGAGACGCCGTCGATCCCCTCCAAAAGTGGGCCGAAGCAAACGGACTTGTTCGACTGATCGGCCAAGACGCCGTCCAAGCCATCATGGCGGACGCATTCGGGGAGGTCGACCATGGGTAAGGGCCCAACGCTCGTCCCATTGCCGAGCTGGCGCTCGCTCCTGCGAACACGCGGACGCAACGTCATCCCCGACTTCCGCAACGTCATGATCGTCCTGCGCAACGAGCCCGGCTTCTCGGTCGCCTTCGCCTTTGACGAGATGAAGCAAGCCGTCATCGTTCGGGCGCCGCCGCCGATCTGCGGCGACGCGCAACCCGGCGCCGATTGCCCGCGCTTAGCCGACGAGGAAGACATCTCGCGGCTGCAAGAGTGGATGCAGATGATCATGCCCAAGGTCGCCCGCGAGACGATCCATTGGGCGCTTGAGGACTTCGCCCGCGAAAATCCGGTCCATCCGCTGCGGCTCTGGCTGACGACCAGCGAACTCACCGTCCGCCAGCCGGTCCTCGAAGACTGGCTTTGTCCGGCGCTGGGCGTGCCAAACGACGCCTATCACCGGGAAGTCGGGCGGCGATTCGCCATCGCCATGGTCGCCCGGATTTTGGAGCCCGGTTGCCAGTGCGATTACATGCTCGTCTTGGAAGGCCCGCAAGGCAGGAAGAAAAGCCAGTTTTGCCGGGCGCTAGCCGGGTCCGAGTTTTTCTCCGACAACATCCCGGCGCTGGGCGGCTCCGATCACGTCCGCGTCTCGATGCACATGCGCGGCAAATGGCTGATCGAAATCAGCGAGCTGGCCGCCTTCAACCGCGTCGCCGACGTCGAAACGCTGAAAGCCTTTCTCACCCGGCAAGAGGAAATCTATACCCCGAAGTACGGGCGGAAAGAGCGCCGCGAACCCCGCCAATGCGTGTTCATCGGCACGACCAACACCGACGATTGGATCAAAGACGAAACCGGCGCGCGACGCTTCTGGCCGGTCAAGGTCGTCAACGTCGATCTCGATTGGTTGCGCGAGTACCGCGACCAGCTTTTCGCCGAAGCGCGCGAAGCTTTCTACGCCGGGGAGAAGTGGCATCCCGACGAGAACTTCGAACGGAGGGTCATCGCACCCCACCAAGAGAAGCGCCAAGCCTTCGATAACTGGACCGATCGCGTTCTTGAAGTCGCACATTCACTTCCGGTCGTAACCATCGCCCTCATATGGAATGGACTCGGCTCCGTCACCCACGGCGGCGACCTCACCAAACTCGACATGGCGGCATCGAAGCGAATCGCCGCAATTCTGAAAAAGGACGGCTACGAGCGAACCGTGATCCACGGTGGTCGAAAGGTGTGGCAGAAACCCGAATAAAGTTACCCCTGTTACCCCATGGTGCCCCTACCCCCTACTGGCTCCCATTTCTACGCGCGCGCGCACGCGTTGGTAGCTATGGGGAATACGGGTAACGACGGGTCACAGGGGTAACGGTTCTCGCTATGTTCAACGGGAAAGTTTCGCCGATTACGGTTCGGAAGGGTCACAACGCTCCGTGACCAAGCGGCGGCCTCTTTCGCCGAAAATTTCCCCAAAAAATTCCGGGCTTCAACTTTTTGGGCTTGGGGAAAAACCGCGACCTGCTGCGCAGGCGATCCGCTCAGCGGACCCGAGAGACGTTCACGGGAATGCTTTGTGGTACTGTTTTTCCGCAGTCTGTGGACACAGCTAAGGGGCATCCGAAGGAGTAGAGCAACGCGCGAGTATTCGCAAGTAGAGTGAAGCAACGAGCGGGCGTCGACGCGGCTCTATACTGTGCCTCATCTTGGCGATGCTTACGCTATACCGAGGCATTCGGAAAAGCACGCGATTTCCCGCAAGTCGACAGGGCGGCGAAAGTGCTACTAACAGAATTGATATGTAGGGAGCGGGTCGAAAATAGGTTTGACTGTCAATCCATACGGTTGACACATTGAACGATGTCAGCGACTTAGCGGAGTGCGGCGCGGCGTGGTAGAATGCGGAAACTCAGGAGGACGCCATGACGCCGGAAGAATGGAGGAAGGTATTGGTGAAGATCGAGCCAAGGGGCAAACCTTGGATTCTGGACGGGCTGGCCGACGCGATGCCGCATATGGTCGAGCGGTTCCACATCAACACGCCGCTGCGGCAACAGCATTTTCTGGCGCAGTGCGCGCACGAATCGGATCATTTCCAGACGACCCGCGAGTACGCGAGCGGCAAGGCTTACGAGGGCCGCAAGGATTTGGGCAACACGCAGAAGGGGGACGGCGAGCGGTATCGGGGGCGCGGGCTGATCCAGCTCACGGGCCGGGCGAACTACGAATCGGCGTCCAAGGCTTTGGGCGAGCCCTATGCGGCCGATCCGGCGCTGGTCGAGAAGTTTCCGGCCGCCGCTGTCGTGTCAGGCTGGTTCTGGTCGACGCACGACATCAACAAGCACGCCGACCGGGACGACGTGCGGGCAGTCACGAAAGTCGTGAACGGCGGGTTGAACGGGCTCGACAGCCGGATGGTGGCGCTCAAGAACGCCAAGACGGTGATCGTCTAATCCGCCACGAACACGTGGCAGCGTCCGCAGTATTGCTCGCGCGCATCGTTGGGGTTGTGGCTTACCGCGCCGCAGCGTGGGCAGCGGAAGCCGTCTTCCAAGGTTCGTGGATCGACCAGCGTCCAGCGCGCCTTGCACCATTGGCAGTCTGCGCCTTCGCAGCGGATGATGCTTCCGGCTTGCCAGCCGCCATAAGACTTGGGCCAGCGGTGGAACGGCAGTTCGTCCACGGGCATAAGCTCCACGGGAGGCCGCACGGGCATCTATCCGGGCGGAAGTTTTTGCTTCCCCCTGAAGTCGGCGTTGAGCTGCTTAAACTCGGGATCAACCGGGGCATATTGGGACCGCTTAATCGCCTTTGCCGCCGCTAGGTCGCTTCGAAGTTCGCTTGCGCAGCGTTCCAACATATCCGCGTTTTCTTTGTTTAAGTCCCACTCCTGCTCGCTTGGCTCGCAATCGAGCTGCGCCGCCCGATAGGACGCGGCTAGCCTTTGCCACTCGCGGACGCGTTTTTCGAGCCGGTTTTCCAGCGTCGTCATGTTTGCCCTCCTGATCGTCGGCGCGAATGTGCGCCACCGGAACGCCTGTCAACTCCGAGATGGTCGCCGCTTGCTCGGGCGACGGCCGGAACCGTTCGTGCGCCCACACGTACATCGTCTGACGTGACACGCCGATCGCGCGAGCGCGAGCCGCCAACGTGTCGCCCGGAACCTTGGCGAGGATTTCAGCCATGGGATGTTCG
>Ga0208099_1000019_pt1 | contig 11449 bp, 10 predicted proteins | sample MicForSoiPHH15_O_FD_188036 | JGI IMG/M metagenome (GOLD analysis project Ga0208099, IMG submission 188036) | Forest soil microbial communities from Harvard Forest Long Term Ecological Research site in Petersham, Massachusetts, USA - MetaG HF043... | ecosystem: Environmental > Terrestrial > Soil...
CGATGAACATCTCGAAGTACCGCTCGGGATAGGCCTTGGCGAACTCGTCGGCGAAGGTCGAGTTGCTGACCTCGCCGTCCATGGCCACCACGTCAGGGCGGACGCCGATCGCGGCCAGCGCGTCGCCGTAGGCCTTGCGGGTGGCAACCTTCTGGCCCAGGTCGTAGGCCGGCAGCTTGATGTCGACCGCGCCGTTGGCGCGGGCCGGGTGGCGCGGGGTCGCCTGGTCCGGCACCGGGCCCCGGACGAGCAGGTTACGCTCACCGCCTAGCTCGATGACGGCGCGTTCGGCCATCTCCGGCGGGAGCGGCTTGCCGTGCCAGTTCTCCTTGTCCTCCACCTCGGTGAAGCCGCGGCCCTTGATCGTGCGGGCCAGGATGACCGTCGGCTGGTCCCCGCCGGCCTCCCCGGCCTCGGCCAGGGTCCGGTCGATCGCGGCGAGATCGTGCCCGTCGATGACGAAAGCCCGGGCCCCGAACGCGGTCACGCGGCGGCGGTAGACGTCGGTGTCCCATTCATGCTCGGTGGGGCCGCGCTGGCCGAGCCGGTTGATGTCGACGATCGCGACCAGGTTGGCCAGCTTGTAGTAGGCGGCCTTGTCCAGGGCTTCCCAGATCGAGCCTTCGGCTATCTCGCTGTCACCGCACAGGACCCAGACCCGGTAGGGCAGTTCCTCCAGGTACTTGCCGGCCAGCGCCACGCCCACGGCGTCGGGCAGCCCCTGGCCCAGCGAGCCGGTGGCCACGTCGACCCAGGGCAGCACCGGGGTGGGGTGGCCCTCCAGCCGGGAGCCGAATCGCCGGTACCCGGTCATCAGCTCCTCGTCGGAGACGACGCCGACCGCCTTGTAGATCGAGTACAGCAGGGGCGAGGCGTGCCCCTTGGAGAAGATCAGGTGGTCGTTGGCCGCGTTACCCGGGTCGTCCCAGTCGTAGCGGAGGTGCCGGCCGACCAGGACGGCCATCAGGTCGGCGGCGGACATGCTGGAGGTCGGGTGCCCCGACCCGGCCGAGGTGCTCGACCTGATGGAGTCCACGCGCAGCTGCTGAGCGAGTTCGGCGGCCAGGGCAAGATCGACGTCGGTGGTGGGAGCCGGCACGGGAACCTCCAGGAGAGAGCTCGACTGACGGACCGGGGTTGCGGGACTGTGGCTACCCCCCTGGTCATAGTCAAACACGGCGATTTTCCGGGGGCCGGCCCGGCCTTGGGTCAGAGGTTGCCGTCCTCCCGGCTGTAGAACGGGATGGCGACCGTGACGCCGATCTGGTTCGCGGGGGCCCGGATGAGCCACTGCTCGGCGTGGGTCGCGGGGTTGAACCAGAGCAGGGAGTTGCTGCCGATACAGCTGGTCGGGGCCTGGATCAGGAGCCGCGCGCCGAGCGCGGTCAGCACGTCGTTGTCGCCGTTGGTGTGCGGGACCTTGACCAGCGTGATCGAGCCGTTGCGGGCCTGCTTGAAGATCTGCAGCACGGCGCAGGGCCCGGCGGCCTGCAGGTACAGCCCGCTGGGTAGGGTCCAGGCGTCCAGGTCGCCCAGGTCGCCGCTGCTGACCTTGCGGGGCGGGGTCAGCGCCTGCGGCCGCGCGCCGCTGACCGGGACCAGCCAGAGCTGGGGGCCATCGCTGTGCGGCTGCTCACAGGAGGCGAGCACCGTGCTGGCGGTCCACCAGCGGACCGGGGTGCAGGAACTGGTCGTGGTGCCGGGCACGGGCAGGGTACGGATTTGCGTGCCGTCGTTACCGACCAGCTTGAGGCCGTGGCTGGCCCCGGTGAGGAATTCGGTGCCGGACGGCTCGTACAGCACCGTGCCGTCGGTCGAGGTGCCAAGCGAGTGGGCGAGCCGGCCGGACAAGGTGTACCGGGCCAGGCTGGTGTTGTTGCCCGACGGGCGGCCGGCCACGATGTTCAGGCCGTCCGGGGTGGTGTACCCGATCGGATTGGCCATGCCCGGCAGGACGAACGTGCTCGCCTGCCCGGTGGCCAGGGTGAGCTCCTCGGCGCCGCCCTTGCCCGAGAAGACCTGGAACAGCGCGCGCTTCCCATCGGGTGACCAGGCGAGCAGGACCGGCGCGAACCGCGAGTCCGACCAGCGGGCCAGCTGGTATCTGGTGCCGGAGGGGCTGATGAGGTCCAGGGTTACGGGGCCTGAAGCGCCGCCTCCGGGGCGGGCGGTGGTGTCCTGGGCCAGGATCCAGCCGGGGCCGACGCGGTCCCACGGCACGCCGGCCCGGGCGGACGAGGCGGCGGCGGCCCGGGCGGCCGAGGCGGTAGGTGCGGCCGAGGCGGCCGGCTGGGCGGCGGCGGCCACCCCGGCCGTGGTCCCGGCGGTGAACAGGACGGCAGTGAGGATCGCGGTCAGAGACGCTCGGCGCAGGTGCATGCCTTCATGACGCCGCCAGGGCCGATGTGGTTGCATGGTGGCCGGTCACCGATCGCCAGCGTGCTCAACAGGAGGCGTGCCATGGAGTTCGACGTGGAAGTCGAGATACCGCGCGGGAGCCGCAACAAGTACGAGGCCGATCACGAGACCGGCCGCATCCGGCTCGACCGGACGCTGTTCACCGCGACCCAGTACCCGGCCGACTACGGGTTCATCGAGGACACACTGGGCGAGGACGGCGACCCGCTCGACGCGCTGGTCCTGGTTCAGGAGCCCACCTTCCCCGGCTGCCTGATCCGCAGCCGCCCGATCGGGATGTTCCGGATGACGGACGAGAAGGGCGGTGACGACAAGATCATCTGTGTCCCGGCCGGCGACCCGCGGCAGGAGAACCTGCGCGAACTCGAGGACATACCCGAGTTCTACCGGCTGGAAATCCACCACTTCTTCACCGTGTACAAGGAGCTGGAGCCGGGCAAGGGCGTCCGGGACACGGCCTGGGCCGACCGCGCGGCCGCCGAAGCCGAGGTCGAGGCCTCCCGGCGGCGGCTCCGGGAGCTGGGCGGATGAACGCGGGCGGGCCGGTTCCGGCGGAGGCGGCGGCGGCCAGACCGGAGGCAAGCGTCGCGGCAGGGGCTGCGGAGAGCGTCGCGGCGGGGAAGGCGGCCCGGGCTCGCGCGCCGCTCGAATCGCACCGGGAGTTCGACCCGGCGCCGTCGCGGGACCCCGTCGGCCTGCTGCTCGAGCAGGCCAAGTCGCGGATCCCGGAGCTGGTACCGGTACGGCACGGCCGGATGCTGGTCTCGCCGTTTGCCTTCTACCGCGGTGCGGCGCTGCCGATGGCGGCCGACCTGGCCACCACCCCCTCCCCCGGGTTCCGGGTGCAGCTGTGCGGGGACGCGCACCTGTCCAACTTCGGCGCGTTCGGGTCACCGGAGCGCCGGCTGGTGTTCGACGTCAACGACTTCGACGAGACGCTGCCCGGGCCGTTCGAGTGGGACGTCAAGCGCCTGGTGGCCAGCCTGGTCGTGGCGGGGCGGGACAACGGCTTCGCGGCCGCGGACGTCCGCCGGGTCGCGCTGGCCGCCGCCGCGCGGTACCGCAAGGCGATGCGCGAGTTCACGGGCTTGGCCACGCTGGCGGTCTGGTACTCCCGGCTCGACGTCGAGGACGCCATCGCCCAGTTCAAATCGCAGCTGCGCAAGAGCGACGTCAAGAAGTCCAAGGTGGTGGCGGCGAAGGTCCGGACCCGCGACAGCACCCAGGCGGTGGCCAAGCTCACCCGGGTGGTGGACGGCCGGCGGGAGTTCATCGCCGATCCGCCGCTGATCGTCCCGATCGAGGAACTCGCCGACGCGCCGGACTACGCCACCCTGCGCGCGCTGGTCAGCGCGTACGCGCGGACCCTGCCGCCGGATCGCCAGCACCTGCTCGGCCGGTTCCGGCTGACCCGGGTGGCCCGCAAGGCGGTCGGCGTGGGCAGCGTCGGCACCCAGACCTGGATCGTGCTCATGGAGGCCGAGGACGGGCTCGATCCGCTGCTCCTGCAGGCCAAGCAGGCCCAGCGATCGGTGCTGGCGGCCTACGCCGGGAAGAGCCAGTACGACAACCAGGGCGAGCGGGCGGTCTGGGGCCAGCGGATGATGCAGGCGGCCAGCGACATCTTCCTGGGCTGGCAGCGCATCACCGAGCCCAGCGGCCCGACCGACTACTACCTGCGCCAGCTCCGGGACTGGAAGTACTCCGCGCCGATCGAGCAGATGGACCCGGTGACGATGGGGGGCTACGGCGAACTGTGCGGCTGGACGCTGGCCCGGGCCCACGCGCGGACCGGCGACCGGTTTGCGATCGCTGCCTACCTCGGGGGTTCGGCCAGGTTCGAGAAGGCGGTGGCCGACTTCGCCGCCAGCTACGCGGATCAGACCGTCCGCGATCGCGCTGCGCTAGCCGACGCCGTGGCCTCCGGCCGGACCCAGGCCACGCCCGGCGTCTAGCGGGCTAGGTCGCGGCCGCGCTTGCGGATGCGGACTTCGGTGCTCAGGGGGACCAGACGCTCTTCTTCCGGGGAGTCGCCGTCGGCGGGGGTGACCGTGAAGATGAGGCCGCCGCGGCCGAAGCGGACCCGGGTGACCAGGACGGATTCGTCGGCGGCGGGCAGCACGATCACGTCTCCGACGTCGACATCGCCGGCCAGGATCACGTCCTCCACACTTACGGACGATACCGGGCGTACAGCCTGACTTCATCTATGAGCTGAACACGGTATGTCGCCGACACAAACATTTAACAAACCGGGCCACACGGGCGCGGATGGCGGCCTAGCGGCTCAGGCGCCGGTTGTGGATGCGCAGGGCCAGCACCGCCACGTCGATCAGCGGAGTGGCGGTGCCCGTCGCGCGGGCCCGGCTGGCCAGGTCGGCCAGCACCGCTTCCACCTCGGTGGGCCGGTTCATGCTCAGGTCGCGCGACAGCGACGAGGTAGCCGGCGAGCCGGGCGTGGTCAGGGCCCGCTCGGTCTCGCGCAGGACGTCGTCGGGCGCCGGGTGGCCGGCCGCCGCGGCTGTGGCCGCCGCCTCGGCGATCACCGAACGGGCGAACCGGTCGCCACCCGGCACCGCGACGATCTCGCCGGCCGTGGCGCGCATCAGCGACGTGACCGCGCCGATGCTGGCGATGAACACCCACTTGGCCCACATCGCGCCGACGATGTCGTCGCGCACGGCGACCTGCGCCCCGGCGGTGCGGAAGGCCGCCGAGAGCTCGCCGACCCGGGCGCTCGGCGGGCCGTCGAGCTCGCCCACCTCCACCTCGAACGTGGGCCCCAGCGCCCGGATGGTCCCGTCGTCCTCCAGCTCGGTGGCGACCCGCAGCGTGCCGCCGACCACGGCCGGGCTGAAGCGCGCGGTCAGGCGCTCGAGGTGGGCGATCCCGTTGAGGAACGGGACGATCATGGCGGGCGGCGTGACTGCCGGGGCGATGTCGTCCATCACCTGGCTCAGGACGCCGGACTCGGACTTGGTGGCCAGCACGATCGCGTCGTAGCCGGGGGTGAGCTGGCCGGCGGTCGCCACCGACGGCCGCGCAGTCCAGGTCCCGGCCGGGCCGGTGACGCGCAGCCCGTTCTCGCGTAGTTCGGCGACCCGGTGCGGGCGGACCAGGACGGTCACGTCCTGCCCGGCGGCAGCCAGCCGGGCGCCGACGAAGCCGCCGACTGCGCCGGCCCCGGCGATCAGGAATCTCATCTGTGCCCGTCCCTTCGGCCGGCGGTCATCCCCGTGGACGAACCTACCGAGCCCGGTCCGGCAGGGGAATCACCGGGATCCGGTGAGGACGGTTCACCTGTGAGGCGGCCACGCTACATACGGCAGCAGGCCTGAGCAGGAGAAGACGGAGGTCCGATGGCCAGCCTTGACACTTCCACGGTGCGTGCACCGGATAGACGCCGGTATGGCTCCGGCTTCTGGGTTGTGGCGTTCGCCTTCCTGATCGTGATGGCGGTCGCGACGCTGCCGAGTCCCCTGTACGGCCTGTACCGGATCCGAGATCACCTCTCGGCCCTCACGATCACCGTGGTCTTCGCGATCTTCGCGGGCGGCACGATCGCCACGCTGCGAAGGGACAGCTTCCTGACGATCCGCCTGGGGCGCCGCGGCATGATGCTCGGCGCCGTCGCGATGATGATGGTGGCCATGGGGGTGCTCGCCGCGTGGAAGAACCTGCCGGGGCTGCTGCTCGGGCGCCTGCTCACCGGGGTGGCGGTCGGGCTGGCCGCGGGCCCCGCCATCACGTACCTCGTAGAGTTGCGGCTGCGCGCAAATCCGAACGCATCGGTCGCCCGGGCCAGGACCATCGGCACGTCGGTGAACGTCGGCGCGCTGGGCGTCGGCCCGTTGATTGCCGGCTGCCTGGCGCAGTGGGTGAGCCAGCCGCTGACCGTGCCCTACCTGGTGTTCATCGCGCTGGGAGCGGTAGCCTTGGCCGGCCTGTGGACCACGCCCGAGACGGGCGCGCCGGCTTCCCGGGCGGCAACCGGGAATCAGCCGGCCGGTTCGCGACGCCGGGTCAGGCTTCCCGTGCCAGCAGGAGCCGCGACCCTGGCCGGTTTCGCCGCGAATGGCCTGTACGCAGGGCTGTCCGGACTCTTCCTCGCCACCACGCTGCACCATCCCTCGCTCGCCCTGTCCGGCGCCTCGCTCTTCCTGTTGTTTTCCTGCGGAGTGGCGTCCCAGCTGGCCACGGTCCGGCTGGCAGCGTCGCGCGTGCTCGCCCTCGGAACGACCTCCATACTCGCGGGTCTCGTGCTGCTCGTTGTTTCCGTGCGCCTTTCCGCACCCAGCCTCGCGCTGTTCCTGATCGGGGGGGCGCTGATCGGCGCGGGTTCTGGTGCCGTCTTCAAAGGGACCACCGGGATCGTGCTCGAGGCAAGCCCGCCCGAAAGCCGCGTCGCGATGACGTCGGCCCTGCTCATCGCGCTCTATGTCGGACTCGCGGTTCCGGTGATCGGAGCCGGAGTCGCGCTCAGCCTAGGCGCGAGCGCGCCCGACACCGTGCTCGGGTTCGCCATCCTCGTCGGGCTGGGCGTGGCCGTCTCGGGTTGGGCGCTGCTGCGACCCCGGAGGGTCAGCGCAGGCGGCGGGCCAGGTCGGTGACACCGGGGAGGGCCAGCAGCTCGCTGGCGGGCGGGGCCTGCAGGCCCTCGCGGAGCGTCCAGTGGTCCACGTAGACGCCGGCCGGCAGCCAGTACTCGTCGGCCACCAGGTTGTCCGTGATGACCACGCAGCCGTGCCGGGCGCTGCGCCGGTCCGGGGCCGGGACCCAGAACGCGTGTCCTTCGCCGCGCGCCACGAGCAGGCCGATGTCCACGATCTCGCCCCACTCGACGTACTCCCACAGCCGCCCGTCGTCCAGCGGGCTGGCGGTGAACGGCGGCCAGTGCAGCAGTTCGGCGGTGCCCGCCATCGGCATGACCCGGATGTCGGGGACCGGGAGAGGGGCGTTCCAGGGTTCCTGCTGCCGGGCGTAGACGGCCAGCATCACCGTCACCTGACGGTGGGTGACCCAGCCGAGCAGCGCGCCGTCGCGCGGGACCGGCATGCTGCCGGTGATCAGCTGGTGGATCGGGCCGCCGACCGGTTCTCCCGGCCGGATGCCCTGGTCCACGCCGTCGTGGCGGTTCCAGGAGCGGATGACGAACAGGTCGTCGCGGGCCTGGGTCAGCACGAAGAAGCCGGCCTGCCCGGCGGCGCGGTTGAGCAGGACCATGGACAGGTACCCGCCGTCCGCGCAGTGCCGCGTGACGGCCAGCGGGTAGCGCTCGAACAGCCGCAGGCAGGCGTCGAACGAGGTCGTGTCGGACGGGGCGTGAATGGTCATGATCACGCGTTCCGGCCGTCGCAGGAGAACGCGAGCGTGAAGTACATGGCCTGGCCCGCGGGAGTGGGGTAGCAGCCCCAGTCGTCGGACAGGGTCTGGACCAGGATCAGGTCCGGGCCGATGGCGCTGCCGTGCACGTCGACGCGGAGCTGGCCGGCGACGCACCGCACGCCGAGCGTGATCGTCCCGCCCGGCTGGTGCCGGATGGCGTTCGTGACCAGGTCGCTGGTGAGCAGGACCGCGACGTCCGGGTCGACCGGGGCGCGCCAGAGGTCCAGGGCCGCGCGGACCTGGCGGCGGGCCTCGGCCACCGTGGCCGGCCCGGCGGTCAGCCGGACGGGGAGCCCGGGGAGTTCGGTCGGGCGGGGCGGCGCGATCGTGGTCATGGGAGGTCCTTTGGCGGGGGACGGTCCGGGAAGGCGTCCGCTGCTCGGGCGCGGAGCCCTCCGATGCGTGTTGCACGACAAATGCTGCTGCAAGTTGCAGTGAGAGACATCGGTCAGCTGACGTATATCGGACCGGTTGATCCCGCTGTCCGATTCGGGGCGGTCCGATTCGGGGACGTCCGGTCGGGTCGGGACGGCGGGTACCACGGTCCGTTCGGACTAAGAATGTCTTGACGAAGTCCGGCTGCCGCGCTGAGACTCTTTTGGAGCGCTCCAAACCCGTCGGGGCTGGCCAGCGAGCCCTAGGGTCCCCGGGGAGCCCCGGGCGTTCGAGGCGGGAAGGTGGTCGGCAGTGAACTCAGAACGGCTGGAGCGGTACAGCCTGACGGGCCCGGAGAACCAGGCGGCGGTGGCGGCCGGGCTGGCCGGCGGGGACTGGTTCCGCAGCGCGGTGCCACGCAAGCGGATGAAGGAGCTGATGCGGCGCTCGGACTACCCGGCCATCCGGGACACGATCATCTGGCTGGGGCTCATGGGGCTGTTCGCCGGGCTCGGCATCGCGTTCTGGGGCAGCTGGCGGGCGCTGCCGTTCTTCGGTGCCTACGGGCTGCTGTACGGGTCGACGTCGGATTCGCGCTGGCACGAGGCCGGGCACGGCACCGCGTTCAAGACGCGCTGGCTTGACCAGGGCCTGTACCAGCTGGCCTCGTTCATGATCATGCGCGACCCGACCACCTGGCGTTGGAGCCACACCCGGCACCACACCGACACCCTGATCGTCGGCCGGGACCCGGAGATCGCGGTCATGCGGCCCGCCCGGCTGGCCCGGCTGCTGGTCAACGTGGTCGGGCTGGTCGACGTGCCACTGGCGTTCGGGCTGATGTTCCGGCACGCGGCCGGGCGGCTCACCGCCGACGAGGCCGGCTTCGTGCCGGCCAGCGAACGGCCCAAGGTGTACCGGACGGCCCGCATCGACCTGGCCATCTACGCAGTGACCATCGGGCTGGCCATCGGGTTCCGGTCGTGGCTGCCGGTGCTGCTGATCGGCGGGCCGCGGCTGTACGGCGCGCTGCTGCTGTACTTCTACGGCTTCACCCAGCACGCCGGGATGGGCGAGAACGTGCTGGACTACCGGCTGAACACCCGCACGGTCACGATGTGCCGCCTCAACCGGTTCCTGTACTGGAACATGAACTACCACGTCGAGCACCACATGTACCCGATGGTCCCGTACTACCGGCTGCCCGAACTGCACGAGGAGGTCAAAGGGGACCTGGCGCCCGCCTACCCCTCGATCTGGGCGGCGTACAAGGAGATCATCCCGGCGGTCCTGCGCCAGTTGCGGGACCAGGAGTATTACGTGCGCCGGGACCTGCCGCCGGGTGCCGCGCCGTACTACCAGCCCACGCCGGCCAACGACGGGCGCGCGCTGCCGCTAACCGTGGCGAGCGCGGCGTTATGGCCTCGTGGATTGCTGCGTGCGGGGTGGACGACGTCGACCCGGAGGACGTCATCCCGTTCTCGCATGGTGGCGTGGACTACGCGATCTACCGGTCGCCCGACGATCAGTACTACGCCACCGACGGGCATTGCACGCACGAGAAGACCCTGCTGTGCGACGGGCTGGTCATGGGGCGGGTGATCGAGTGCCCGAAGCACAACGGGCGTTTCGACTACGTCAGCGGGAAGGCACTCGGGGCGCCGGTACTTGAGGACGTCCGGACCTATCCGGTCACGGTGGCGGACGGGACCGTATTCATCGAGGTCGGCTGATGGTTTCCGGGCTGGCCGGGCGGCGGCCGACGCTCGAGACCGTCGCGGCGCGGGCCCGGGTGTCGCGGTCGCTGGTGTCGCTGGTCCTGCGCGGCTCGCCGTCGGTCAGCCCGGGCCGGCGGGAGGCGGTGCTGCGAGCGGTGGCCGAGCTGGGCTACCGGCCCAACGCGGCGGCGCGAGTGCTGGCCGAGCGGAAGTCGAACACGGTCGGGGTGCTGCTCACCGACCTGCGCCAGCCGTGGTTCGCGGACATGCTCGACGGCCTGACCCCGGCCCTGCACGCGGGCGGCAAGGCCATCCTGCTCGGTGACGGCCGGCTCGACCGGATGATGGACGAGCCGCTGACCTGGCCATTCCTCGATCTGGGGGTCGACGGGCTGGTGCTGGCCGGATCTTGCCCCCTCCCCGCCGCGATCATCAACGTGGCGGGCCAGATCCCCACCGTGGCGGTGGGCGGCATGGACCCGGACCTGCCGCACGTCGACGTGCTGGCCAACGACAACCAGCTGGGCGGGACGCTCGCGGTGCGGCACCTGCTGGAGCTCGGGCACCGCCGGATCGCGCACATCTCCGGGCTGCCGAGCGCGGCGGGCCGCCTGCGGATGCAGGCCTACCGGGACACGATGCGCGCGGCCGGGCTCGGCGGCCAGGTCGTGGTCGAAACCGGGGACATGACCGAGGAGGGCGGATACCGCGCGGCGGTCCGGCTGCTGGCGCTGACCAGGGCCGCGCGGCCGACAGCGATCTTCGCCGCCAACGACCTGTCGTGCGTCGGGGCGCTGTCGGCGGCTGCGGCGGCGGGGGTTGCGGTGCCCGGGGAGCTGTCGCTGGTCGGGTTCGACAACTCGCACCTGGCCCGGCTGCGGGCGCTGTGGCTGACCAGCGTGGACGGGGCGGCATACGCGATGGGGCAGCGGGCGGCGCGGATGCTGCTGGCCCGGATCGCTCGTCCCGACGCGCCGCGGGAGGTGACGCTGATGCCGCCGCGGCTGGAGGTGCGCGGATCAAGCGGACCGGCGCCCGTGGCCGCTGCTTAGCGGCGGCGGGCGAGCGGGAAGGCGAACCACAGCAGGCCGAACACGCAGGCGACGAAGGCCGTGATCAAGCCGGCCGCCAGGCCGCCACCGACGTAGCTGGTCACCAGCAGGACAGCGGCCGAGACGGCCAGGGCGACGGCGGCCAGGCCGCCGATGGCCATCACGCTGGCCGCCCGCACCAGCTGTTCCTTCTGACCCTGGCGGAACACCAGCCGGTGGTAGGCGACCGGTCCGACCAGCAGCGCGGTCGCCACCGCGGCCAGCACCAGGCTGGCCAGGTACAGGTCCCGCTGGCCCGCGCCCAGCCGGGTGAACCGCGCGGTAAACGGCAGCGAGAGCAAGAACCCGAACAGGACCTGCACGCCCAGGCCCGCGACCCGCAGTTCCTGAAGGAGCTCACCGAGGTTGCGGTCGGCGCGCTCCGCGCCCGACTCCTGCCGCGGATCGGGTGGCCCCCCGGCTCCCGGCCCGGTCCCGCCGCTTGGTCCCATGATGCGGCTA
>Ga0208099_1000020_pt1 | contig 11109 bp, 10 predicted proteins | sample MicForSoiPHH15_O_FD_188036 | JGI IMG/M metagenome (GOLD analysis project Ga0208099, IMG submission 188036) | Forest soil microbial communities from Harvard Forest Long Term Ecological Research site in Petersham, Massachusetts, USA - MetaG HF043... | ecosystem: Environmental > Terrestrial > Soil...
CCCCAGCGCGGCGGCCAAGACGCCGTAGATCCAGCCGGCGAACGGGACCAGGGCCAAGGTGGCCGCCACCATCGCGTAGGAGTACCACAAGATCTTGCGGGCGACCGCGGCAGGCGAGGCCACCACCGGCAGCATCGGAACGTTAGCGGCCGCGTAGTCCTTGCGGAACTTCATGGCCAGGGCCCAGAAGTGCGGCGGGGTCCACAAGAAGATGACCGCGAACAGCACCACGGCGGCCGGGCTGACCGTGCCGGTGACCGCGGCCCAGCCGACCAGCACCGGGAAGCAGCCAGCGGCGCCGCCGATCACGATGTTGGACGGGCTGCGCCGCTTGAGCAGCAGCGTGTAGACGAAGATATAGAACAAGATGGCCGTGTCGGCCAGCGAGGCCGCCAGCCAGTTGGCCATCAGGCCGAGCAGCAGGGTGGCGCCCGCCCCCAGGAGGATGCCCCAGGCCAGCGCCTCCCAGGGCTTGATCGTGCCCTGGCCGTTGACGACCAGCGGGCGACGCGAGGTGCGCTTCATGACCGCGTCGATGTCGCGGTCGATGTAGCAGTTGATGGTGTTGGCGCTGCCCGCGGCGAGCGTGCCGCCGATCAGGGTGACCAGGACGAGCTTGAGCGAGGGCAGGCCGCGCTGGGCCAGCAGCATGGTCGGGACGGTGGTGACCAGGAGCAGTTCGATGATGCGCGGCTTGGTCAGCGCGACCAGTCCGCGGGCGATCGTGCCCGCGGGACGGCGGCCGCCGGGCGGGGTTCCGCGCTGGTCGAGCTTAGGAAGCGCTGCGGCAGAGGTCACTCCGCGTCCTCGGTCCCAGCCGCCGGGTCCGAGGTAGTCTCGGCGGCCGGGGTCTCGGCCCGGGTCTCGGAGGCTGGGGTCTCGGCCGTTGCGCCGGTGATAATCCCGGCCGTCCCGGCCGCGGCGGGCCTGGCCTGTGCCGCCCTGGCGGCCGCCAGGGCCTGTGTCTCGCGCTCCATCGCGGCCTTCCCGGGCACCGCCGTATAGGACACCGACCGCTGCAGTCCCGGGGCACGGTGCCCGGGAACGGACTCCGGCTTGGTGTACAGGACGTACAGCGCGCCCGCCACCACGATGAACAAGAGCATCGGGAAGGCGAAGCTCAGTATCGAACCGCCGAAGGTCCACGCGCTGACGTTGGAATTCACTCCAGGTCCCTTCTCCCTCTCATGACGCTACTACAGAGCGTAGAACAGGAACCAGAACAGCAACGCCATCAGGGCCATGTAGTTCCAGACAGTGGAAAAGGCGCTGAGCGAGGCCTGGAACCGTTGTACGGCGTAGGTGTCAGTGTATGTGGGGGGCTGTTCGACGAACGACAGGGCCGGGATGAACCGGGACCGGGCCAGCAGGATCTCCAGCCAGATCAGCACGGCCAGCTGGGTCACCAGGAACACCGGGTAGAAGCCGCTGAAAACGCTGGCGTATCCGGAACTGCCCGGCTTGAACGGCAGGTCGATGAGCTGGTAGATCTGGAACGAGACGGCCGCGAGCCCGAGACCCAGAGCGATCAGCCCGTAGATCTGCCACGTGTTCTTGTGCCCGGCCTTGATCCGCTGCAGCCCGAAGTACTGCACCCCGGCCGACACTTCAGCCAGGAGCATGATCGTCGTGCCGATCCACAGCGACGGGTGGATGAAGCCGAACCCCTGCCAGCGGCCCGCGGAGTTCAGGGACCGCAGGTAGAAGTAGGCGAACAGGAACGCGCCGAACAGGAACGTCAGCCCGCCGATGGCCAGCCGCGAGCCGGTCCACGCCGCGTTCAGCGCGGACTCGTGGTAGAAGCCCTCGTCCTCGGCCGCGGCCGCGATCTCGGAGGGTGTGTCCGTGGTGTCCGTCATCGTCATCCCTCCCCTGCGCCGGCCGGCGCGTACGCGGAGCCGATCACGCCCGGCGGCGGGTTCAGGTCGGCCACCGGCAGCGCGTCCTTGACTCCGTAGTCATAGGGACCAGCCAGGATCACCGGCACCCGCTTGAAGTTCTCCGGCGGCGGCGGAGTCGACAGCTGCCATTCCAGGCTGCGCGACCGCCACGGGTTGCCGACCTCGGGTTCCCGCCAGAACAGCATCGACATCACGAAGTTGATCAGGAAGATCAGGATCGAGCCGCCCAGCAAGAACGCGGAGATCGAGACCCAGTCGTTGAGCGTCTCCAGGTTGCGCGCGTACTCGAACACCCGGCGCGGCATGCCCATCAGGCCGAGTGCGAACAGGGGCAAGAACGTCGAGTTGAAGAAGATGAACATAGTCCAGAAGTGGATCTTGCCCAGCGTCTCGTTCAGCTTGATCCCGGTCATCTTCGGCAGCCAGTAGTAGATGCCGGAGAAGAACGCGAAGATCAGCCCGCCCATGATCGTGTAGTGGAAGTGGGCCATGACGAAGAACGAGCCGTGTTCGGTGGTGTCGGCGGGCACGTCCGACAGGAACACGCCGCTGATGCCGCCGATGAAAAAGTTGAAGTAGAACGCCAGGGCGAACAGCATCGGGATGGAGAACCGGATCCTGGCTTTCCAGAACGTGCCCATGCCGACCAGGTAGATGAACCCGGTCGGGATCGAGATCAGCTCGGTGGTGAGCATGAACAGCGGCCGCATGTCCGGGTTGATCCCGCTGTCGAACAGGTGATGCTGCCAGACGAAGAAGGACAAGATGCCGACGCCGAGCATGCCGGCCGCCGCGATCTTGTAGCCGAACAGCGGTTTGCGGCAGAACACCGAGACCACCTCGGAGATGACCCCGAAGCCGGGCAGGGCCAGGATGTACACCTCCGGATGGCCGAAGAACCAGAACAGGTCCTCGTACAGGAAGCTGCTCCCGCCGAGCTGGTTGGTGAAGAACGAGGTCTGGAAGGTCCGGTCGACCAGGCCCATGTAGCACGCTCCGACCAGTACCGGGACCGCCAGTACCTGCAGGAACGACACGGTGAACATGGACCAGACGAACATCGGCAGCCGACTCCAGCGCATGCCGGGGGCCCGGTAGTTGATGATCGTGACGATCATGTTGAAGCCGGCCAGGATCATCGAGATGCCCATCAGGCCGAACGCGAAGAAGTAGGCGTCCTCCCCCGACTGAGCCTGGAGAGCCAGCGGCTCGTACCCGGTCCAGCCGGTGGGGAACCCGCCGAACAGCACGGCGGACAGCAGGATGACGTAGGCGGCCGGGGTGAGCCAGAAGCCGAGCGCCTCGAGCCGGGGGAACGCGACCCGCTTGGACCCGATCAGCAGCGGCCCGAAGTACTGGCCGAACGGACCGAGGATGACCGAGGACATCATCATCATCATCATGGTGCCGTGCTCGCCGACCACCATCAGGTACTGCTCGGGGCCGATGAGGTGGTACGACGGCGAGAGCAGCTCGGTCCTGATCGCCATGGCGAACAGGCCGCCGGTCAGGAAGTAGGCGATCATGCCGTACAGGTACTGGATGCCGACCACCTTGTGATCGAGCGTGTACCGGAAGTATTTGCCCAGGCCAGGATCTTCCTTGCCGATCAGCCGGCCCTCTTCGGGCAGCGGCCGGCCCAGCATGAGGCCGAACAGGTCGTTGAATACGCCCAGGCCGGCCACCCAGCCGATCACGGCGAAGAGGTAGCCGAGCACGATGGCCACGTCGTTGGCGTCGGACAGCGAACTGCGGGCGTAGTCCCCGCCCAGGAAGTTGCCGAGCCAGTGACCGAAGAAGTAGCCGATCACGGCCCCGATCAGGCCGGTATGCACGCCCGGGCTCAGCCACCACGGCCGCCTGGCTATGACCTCCGGGCCGCGGCCCGTGGGCTCCGCTCGCTCCGGTTGAGTCTCGATGGCCATCCCGTCACCCCTTAACCGACGTCGTGGCGGCTAGGACACTGTGTGCCGCGACCCGCGGCGGGACGTGCGTCATGGCGTCACCGGGTTCCCGGGGCCGTAGTAGTAGCCCGCTGCGCCGGTGATGCCGTCGATCGCGGGGATGTTCTTGCCGAGCTGGGGAATCACGGTGGGGTCGTAGGTCAGCGTGTACGCAGGCAGAGCCGCGAGCACCCCGTCCGCCTGTTCCTTGGCCTGCACGCCGCTGGCCCAGGACTGGAACGCGGTCGGCGAGAGGACCTGACCGTAGTTGAACATGGCGCCGTGCCAGATGCCGCACAGCTCGCTGCAGCGGACGGTGAAGCCCCCCGTGGCCTTAGGCGTCGTGTAGGCCACGTTGTCGACGCCCGGGTTGGCGTCGGCCTTCACGCCGAGCTGGTAGGCCCAGAAGCTGTGGATCACGTCCAGCGAGGTCACGTGGAAGGCCACCGGCATGCCCACCGGCAGCATGAGCGAGGAGCTTTCCATCCCGCCGAACTGCGGGTAGCGGTAGGTCCAGGTCCACTGCTGGCCGATCACCTGGACCTGGAGCATGTCGTTGGTCCCGGGCGCCCAGCTGGTGGTCTGCTTGCCGGCCAGCGTCCAGATGGGCGACGGGCCCTCCCCGGCGCCCGCGCCGGCCGGGCCGACCAGTTCGATGGTGCCGAACACGGCTAGCCAGAGCACGATCGCCGAGGTGCCGATGATCCAGGTGGCCTGGACCTTGGTGTTGCCGTAGATCGGCTCGCCGTCGCTGTCGTCGCCCGGCTTGGCCCGCCAGACCACGATCGCGTAGACGAAGTACAGGAGCACGGCGACGACCACCGGCGCCCCGGTGACGGCCAGCACCGCGATGTCGAACTGCTGGTGCTGGGCCGAGCTGGACATGTCGCCGGGCGGCAGGTGCGGCTTCCAGACGAACCAGATGACCAGGTCGGCGGCCAGGGCCAGGACGAACCAGACCGCGAACAGGCGCCAGGCGTGGTTCGGCTCGCGCTGGGCGCCGGGAGCCGCGGGGGTTTCGGTCGTTGCCATCAGGACACCACGTCCATTTGTCCCATCATCCAGCCGAGAGTCTGCATGGGGCCGCCGTTGCCGTCGATGTATCCGCCCCCGCAGGGGATCAGGCACTGCCAGCGGTAGGTACCGCCGTGGCTGGGAGACATGAAGCTGAACGTCTCCTGCGCGTAAGGGTTGCCGCTCGTGGTGCATGGCGAGGAACTGCACAGGTTGTTCGCCGAGAGCTGGGCGTTCGGCGAGGCTACCGGCACGTAGATGTTCATGCCGGGGATCGCGAACGTGTGCCCGACGTTGCAGTCGGACCAGGAGTTGATGACCGACGTGGTGTCGTTGGTCACGTACTCCTTGCCCTTCTGGTCGAACTGGGAGACGGTCACGGTGCCGCCCATCGTGCCCTGCACCTGGCTGAAGTAGTTGTTCCGCAGCGGGGTGCAGCCGTCATAGCCGTAGATCGTCATGTTGACCTTGACGCCGGCCGGGACGGAGAACAACGTGGTGTGCACCCATTGCTTGCTCGACGGATCCTGGGTGTAGTAGCTCACCCAGTCCGGCTTGGTGGCGCTGTCGTTCTGCGGGTCCTCCTGGAGGACCACGTTGACCTGGCCGTTGGAGGCGGCGTAATGAACGGTCGTCAGCTGGGTGGATGCCGAACCTATGTAGTAGAGGGAGGTAAATACCCCCAGGCCCACCACGATGAGGAAGGCCGCGGTCAAAGCCGCCGCCCGGGCCACCACGGACACGGGATCACCACCTCGCTTTATCTACACGCCAGGCCGCATCCGGCCGTACGGCGAACCACGCTGCGCACACACCGGTACCTACTGGGGTCGATCATCGGATCGAGCGGCAGGCCAGGGCAACACTTAGCGGCGCGGATGACGAAATTGTCATGTCACCGAACGGGTTCGAGATGTCCGGATTATGCGCCTGACCAGGTACGATGACCGAAGTTGAGATGAGTACCGGTGATACGCACACGCCACAATCGTTTGCGTCAGCACCGTGACTATCACCCGGCGCGGCGGCCGTTGCTTGCGCCTACGTCGTGTTCTGAACGGACGTTTATGATGACGGCGGACCGGCCGGCCGGATGGCCCGCCGGTTCCAGGAGGACCGATGACGGCTGGACCGACCAGGGGCATCCCGACGCGACGCTCGGGCTGGCCGGTCCTGCGCACCCCCAGGTGGATGCTCGCGGGCGCGGTAGTTCTGGTGGCCGGGCTGACGCTCGCGGCGATCCCCCATCATCCGTCCAGTTCCGAGCGTGCCTCCGACCTGCGCGCGGTGGTGCAGGAGATGAACACCGACATCGAGTCGTGCGCCGGCGGCGTCAGCGAGTCGCTGACCGCGCTGCGGGCCATCCAGACCGGGACCAGCCACGACGTCAAGACCGCGGTCAACATCGCCGCGACCGGCGTGCAGAACTGCTCGCCGGCCAACAGCATGCCCATGGACGACCTGGTGCAGTACCAGCCGCCAGAATCGCTGGCCTCGTTCCACCTGGATCAGACCGTGAACGACCTGATCACCTGGGGGTTCCCGGACGCCCAGCGCGTGCAGAGCGACGTCGCCACGCTGCTGACGGCCAGCACGCGGCCAGCCATCCAGGCCGCCACCTCTGCCCTGCAGCATGACCAGCACGTGCTGGACGCCGAGCGCGCCACCATCGACGGCATGATCAACACGGCCAGCAAGTCGCTGTCCGCCAACGTCGCGCCTCCTTCGCTCCCCAGCTGACCGGCGTATCATCGTCTGCGCACGTCAGCGGCGTGCCACGGCTGCTGTGCGCCCGCTTTAGGCACTAGTTGCAATCGTTTGTGACACAGACGTGTAACAGATACGGCCAGACCGCTAGTGACACTTGACCGGCGGCTGGTGAGAGGAGAAATATCAGCGGCGAGTTACGAAGGGATTAAGAGGTCCCAGGCTTTCGGTGAGCTGGGTGTCCAGCTGGTCTGGCGGCGGGCGGGGAGCGGCAGACGTCCACGAGCGGCAAGAGGCGATGACTTCGCAGGAAGCGGCTCAGGCCACCTTCACGCACCCAGCGGATGCGATCCCGGCCAAGATCCTCGTGGCCGACGACGAGCCCGGCATCCGGGCCTTCATCGGGCGCGCTCTCGATGCGGCGGGCTACGTGACCGACTTCGCGGCCACCGGAGCGGAGGCGCTGCGGCGCGCCCTGGGCGGCCACTACGACCTGATCATCCTGGACCTGGTCATGCCGGAGATGACGGGCCAGGTGGTCCTCGAGCGGCTACTGGCCGCACGCCCGGACCAGGCGGTACTCGTGTTGTCCTGCCTGGGCGACGTCGCCTCCAAGGTGGAGTGCCTGGAGCGCGGCGCCCAGGACTACCTGACCAAGCCGTTCTCGCTGGCCGAGCTGCTGGCCCGGGTCAGGGTCCGGGTCCGGGTCCGCGGCGGGACCGCGGAGAACGGGCACGACCGGGCCGCGGAGATCGTCCGGGCCGGCAGCCTGACCCTGGACGTGGGCCGCCTGGTCGCCGACATCGGAGCCGGCGCGGTGCCGCTGACCAGGCTGGAGTTCCTGCTTCTGCGGGAGCTGGCCGAGCACGTCGGCCAGTCGGTACCCAAGGGGCAGCTGCTGGCCAGCGTGTGGGGCTACGATTTCGACCCCGGCTCCAACGTGGTGGACGTCTGCGTACGCCGGCTGCGGTCCAAGCTGGGCTTCGGCCTGATCAAGACGGTGCGCGGTGAGGGCTACCAGCTTGTGGGCCACTGACACCGGCGCCGGTGATGGACACAGCGATGTCGTACAGTGGTCGCTCGTGGTCGGCGATCGATTTGCACCAGGGTCGTGACATGGATTCGCACGAAGGCCGTGACTCGTACGACGGCCGTGACCGGGGATGGCAGACATGGGCGGTCGCGGCCCGCGATGTCTGGCGCGCCGCGGCCCGGCACAAGCTCGCCTCGGGGCTCATCGCGCTGGCCGCCGTGGCCTCCCTGATCGCGATCGCCCTGGTCGCCTCCGGCCCGGCCACGCCGGCCGGGGCCACCGCCGACCCGGCCGCGCCGGCGTTCAGCCTGCCGGTCCTCGGCCAGTCAGCGCAGAAGATCTCGCTCAGCGACTACGCCGGCAAACCGCTCATCGTGAACTTCTTCGCCTCCTGGTGCGAGCCCTGCCAGCAGGAAACCCCGCTACTGGCCAGGTTCTACCGCGCCGAGCACGCCAAGGTGGCGATCGTGGGCCTGGACGAGAACGACGTCCTCGGCAGCGCCGTGTCGTTCACCCGCAAGGAAGGCGTCGGCTACCCGGTGGGCTTCGATCCCGAGGTCGTCGCGGCCTCGGCCTACGGGGTGGCAGGCCTGCCGCAGACCTTCTTCCTCGACGCCAGGCACCGCATCGTCGACCGGGTGTTCGGCGCGGTCACGCAGGCCGACATCAACCGCGGGATCGCGCTCGCGGCGGGAAGCTAGGACTCCGACTTCCGCGACCTGCTGGTCATGGCGGCCACCCCGGTCAGGCCGTAGACCAGGCCGCCGTGCCACAGCCCGCTCAGTACCCCGTCAAGAACGCCGCCGCCGGTGACCACGGAGAGCACGAGCGCGACGGCCGCGCACGCGATCGCGGGCAGCACGGCGAAGCGCCACGGATTGCTCCGGGCCCAGCGGATGGCCCGGCTCGGCCGGGCCCGCCACAGGGCGCCCGCCGCGGCCACCACGAAGAAGGCCACCGCGCCCATGGCCAGCGAGCCGCTCAGGGCGTGCAGGCCGAGGCCCGAACCGATGACGTGCAGCCCGAGTTCGCCGGCCGCGACCACCCCGCCGGTCACTACCGCCGCCCCCCAGGGCGCGCGGGACATGGCCGCCCCCGAGACCGAGAGTTCCTCGCGGCGCGAAAGATCCTGTTCATTGTGAGTCGGTGCGGACATTCAAACCCCTTGCCCTTCGAGCACCCCCGCGATAATCACGTCATATCGCGTCTTTGTGGCAGACTACCACGGCCTAGCGAATGATCCACGCGCGCCGCGCGGATCCGGACGAATCGGCAGCAATCCGTCGGCTGGCGCTCAGGATCCGGGTGCCGCGGGTTGCTCGCGTGTGGCACGCGGTGGCCGCGGGCCTCGTGTGGTACGGGCGGGCCGCTGCGGGGCGGCCGCCGGATCTCGGGCTGCTGGACCCGGATGCCAGGTCAGCGCGCTGGCCACTGCAACCATGCCAGCCCCTCATGTCACACGCGTATGGCCGACCCAACCGACGGGTGTGACTCTCTGATGGCTCTATAGATATGGGTGTAACTCTCTGATGGCTCGATGGAGCTTGTACGGCTGGCGAATGCCATGATTTAGGAGGAAACGCACTCGCATCATTTGGGGAGTGGGTGGCGTTGAGGCGCGCAGTGGTTCTGGTGGCCGCACTGATTCTTGGGGTTGCTTGCGGTCTGGTCGCTGTCGCCGTGTCCGCCTCCTTGCGGGTGGTGATCGGTAGGCCGCCCGGCATCGGGGTCTTTGCTGGGGGCTACTCTCAGCAGGCGGAGCTGACCGGCTCGGCCACGGTAAAAGGCGGGTTCGGGTCGTCGGTGGCCTTGTCCGCGGGGGGCAGCACCGCCCTGGTCGGGACGTCTTCGCTGAATGGGGTCGCTGGGGCCGTGTATGTGTTCACGCGGCGGGGCGGCACCTGGTCCCAGACCGCAGAGCTGGCCGCCTCCGGCACCGCGGCAGAGGACGACTTCGGGTCGTCGGTGGCCTTGTCCGCGGGGGGCAGCACGGCCCTGGTCGGGGCGCCCGGGCGTAACTCGTACGCCGGAGCCGTGTATGTGTTCACGCTGCGCCGCGGCACCTGGTCCCAGACCGGCAAGCTGACCGCCTCCCATGCGGCGGCACACGACCAGTTCGGGGCCTCGGTGGCCTTGTCCGCGGGGGCCAGCACCGCCGTGGTCGGGGCGCCTGGGCGCAACTCGCTGGCCGGGGCCGGTTACGTGTTCACGCGGCGGGGCGGCACCTGGTCCCAGGCCGGTGTGCTGACCGCCTCCGGCGCGGCGGCAGACGACTTCTTCGGGGACTCGGTGGCCTTGTCCGCGGGGGGCAGCACCGTCCTGGTCGGGGCGCCCGGACACAATGAGAACGCCAGGGCAGCGTATGTGTTCACGCGGCGGGCCGGCACCTGGTCGCAGACCGGTGTGCTGACCGGCTCCGGCGCGGCGGCAGACGATTCCTTCGGGTGGTCGGTGGCCTTGTCCGCGCAGGGCAGCACCGCCCTGGTCGGGGCATTCGAGCACGATAAGAACGCCGGGGCCGGGTATGTGTTCACGCTGCGGGGCGGCACCTGGTCCCAGGCCGGCGAGCTGACCGCGTCCGGCACGGCCTCAGGCAACCAGTTCGGGACCTCGGTGGCCTTGTCCGCGGAGGGCAGCACCGCCCTGGTCGGGGCGATCGGGTACAACTCGTACGCCGGGGCCGGGTACGTGTTCACACCGGGGCGGCCGCGCTTAGCGGGCTGCTAGAGCTGCTCCTACGGCGAGCTGCGTTTGGCGTGCGCAGGGGTGATCGTGGAGTTGATCCCCCACGCTGCGAGACGTCACAGTGGGTAGGTGGCCTCGATCACGAGACATTGCGCTGAGCTGGCCTGATGGATGCGGGGTTTATCCAAGACCCCTCTCTCCGTCACAGAGTGGTACTCATCGGTTCCGCGGCTCTGGATGGGCGCGCTCGGACTGGGACACGTGCGCACCGGCGCACCGGGCTGAGCGGAAGGCGGCTGTCGCCGAGCAGAACCTAGAGCCGAGATCACCGATCGGGACGTACCCTGGTCTGGTCTGGTCGAGGGCGAGGAAGATGCGCGAGAACGAGAGCGATAACGGGGACGGCTGGCGAGGGCCAGACGACTACATCAGCCCCTGGGCGGCGCGCGACCCAGGCGGAACTGACCGGGCCCCCGCCGACGGCCCGGACCTCCCGCCGGAATCCGGCCAGCCGGACACCATCGCCTTCGGCAAGCTGACCAATGAGGCGGGTGGGGCCGGACAGGACTCCTACGTGCAGCGCGGCTACGGTGACCCGTGGTACGGCGGAGACCGGGATGAACCGGGGCACGGGAGTTACGCCGATCCGGGCGGACGAGACGGCTCCGGGAGCAGCGGGGACGGACCGGGCGGCTCGGAGGGCGACGGGTACGGCTCGGGCGCTTCCGGGGGCGGGTTCGGCTCGGGTGGCTCCGGGGGCGGGTTCGGCTCGGGTGGCTCCGGGGGCGGGTTCGGCTCGGGTGGCTCCGGGGGCGGGTACGGATCG
>Ga0208099_1000021_pt1 | contig 10980 bp, 10 predicted proteins | sample MicForSoiPHH15_O_FD_188036 | JGI IMG/M metagenome (GOLD analysis project Ga0208099, IMG submission 188036) | Forest soil microbial communities from Harvard Forest Long Term Ecological Research site in Petersham, Massachusetts, USA - MetaG HF043... | ecosystem: Environmental > Terrestrial > Soil...
TGCAGCGTGGTCATCACGACCTCAACCGCCGGGCGGTGCTCCACCGGGTGCTCGTCGACCGGGATGCCGCGGCCGTTGTCGCGCACCCGCACGCCGCCGTCAGCCAGCAGCGTCACCTCGATGTCGTCGCAGTACCCGGCCATGGCCTCGTCTACGGCGTTGTCCACGACCTCCTGGACGAGGTGATGCAAGCCGCGCTCGCCAGTCGACCCGATGTACATACCGGGTCGCTTACGGACAGCTTCCAGGCCCTCCAGAACCTTGATCGAACCAGCATCGTAGGACAAACCGAACTCCATCCTGCATCAGAAGCGCGTAGCCCAGCCCCCCTCGACGTGGCCGTCGTTGCGCTCAATTCATTTTACCTTTTGGTACCGACAACCAGGGCCGTCTTGGCTCCTAGCCGTACGTGTCGCGCGGCCCGCGGCCGCCTGGCACCCGCCAGCCGCCGCGCTGCCGGGGCGGCGCCGGACCGCGGACCTTGACCCGGCGGACCGTCCCGTCGCCGAGCTCCGCGTTGAGCCGCCGGACCAGTTGCGGGGCCAGCAGCCGGACCTGGGTCGCCCAGGCCGTCGAGTCGGCGGTCACCGCGAGCTCGCCGTCCGCGAACGCGTCAGGCTGGGTGTGCGCGGCCAGGTCCCGGCCGACGATCTCCGCCCACCGGCCGAACACCGACCCGATCGCGGCTCGCTGCTGCCAGCCCTGGTGGTCGAGCAGGCCGCCGATGGCCTGGCCGAGGAGCTGCGGGTCGTCCCGGCGGGGCCGGCCGCGGGCCGGACCAGACCGGTCTGTCCCGCGGGCCCCGCCCGGCGGCGATCCCACGGCGGGCGCGCCGGCCTGGCCGGGCGGGAGCGGCCCGGACCGTTCGGCCTCATTATTGTTTTCCTCCAACCCCGGGCGGCCGCGGAGGCCGGCCGGCAGATCGCCCCTGGCCCGCGCGTCCGCCTTCGCCTCAGCCAGCGCCTCGGCGGCCCGCCGGACGCGGTCCGAACCGTCGTCAGCCGACACGGCTGATCACGCCGGCCTGGACCTCGAACCGCGCGCCGGCCAGCACGTCCGGGACGTCGGCGGGCACCGCGGCGGTGATCAGGACCTGCTCGGCGCCGGCCACCAGCCCGGCCAGCCGGTCCCGGCGGCCCGCGTCCAGCTCGGCGAATACGTCGTCGAGAATGAGCACCGGGTCCTCGTGTCCCTGCCGCAGCAGCGTGAAGCTGGCCAGGCGCAGCGCCAGCGCGAGCGACCACGACTCGCCGTGGCTGGCGTAGCCACGGGCGGGCATCCGGCCGACGGCCAGCTCGACCTCGTCGCGGTGCGGGCCGACCAGGCAGACGCCGCGGTCCAGCTCGCTGGACCGCACCCCGTCCAGGGCCTTGAGCATGGCCGTCTCGAGCGCGGCCACATCCTCGAACCCTTCATCATTATTCAACGCTGAACTGCGATAAGACATTCCCGCAGCCTCGCCCTGACGCCCGCCGGAGACCGCCTCGTAGGCGGCCTCAACGTGTGGCCGCAGCGCGGTCACCAAGCGCATCCGGCCGGCCAGCAGCGGCGCTCCGGTCCGGGCCAGCTGCGCGTCCCACGCGTCCAGGGTGGCCGTTATCGACTCGCGGGCCGGGCCGCGCAGATGCGCCTTGCCCCCGGCCGACTTGAGCAGCGCCGTGCGCTGCCGCAGCACCCGGTCGTAGTCGGCGCGGACGCCGGCGTACCGCGGCGCGGTGGCCACCAGCAGCTCGTCGAGGAACCGGCGCCGCTCACCGGGGTCGCCCTTGACCAGCGCCAGGTCCTCCGGGGCGAACAGCACCGTGCGTACCGTGCCCAGGATGTCGCGGGGCCGCGGCAGCGGCGCGCGGTTGAGCCGGACCCGGTTGGCGCGGCCCGGGTTGATCTCGACCTCGACCAGCGCGTTGCCGTTGATCCCGGCCACGGCGGCGCGCACCACGGCGCGTTCGGCCCCCTGGCGGATCAGCGGCGCGTCGGTGGCCACCCGGTGGCTGCCCAGGGTGGCCAGGTAGCCGATCGCCTCGACCAGGTTGGTCTTGCCCTCCCCGTTCGGCCCGCTGAACGTGCTCACCCCAGGCCCCAGCTCCAGACTGAGGTCGGAATACGACCGAAAGTCCGTCAGCCCGAGCCGAGTAAGGTGCACAGCCCCGAGCTTACGGCGAGAACCGCGAGGCGTAAGCCTCGCCATCGAGCGGCCCGCGAGGGGCCGCCAGGCCCCTCCGGCCGCGCGATACTACGGCGAGCACCGCAGCGGGGCGCGAAGCGCAGCGGGGGTTCCGGGGGGTCGTCCCCCCGGGCTAGCCAGCGCTGCGGATCGGCATGAGGACGTAGCGGAAGTCGGGCTCGTGCTCGGCCTTGCCGGTGATCACGGCCGGCTTGGTCGGCGAGGTGAACGAGATCCGGGCCGTGTCGGAGCCGATGGCCCCGATGCCGTCCAGCAGGTACTGCGGGTTGAACGCGATCTGCAGGTCCTCGCCGTCGAACGCCGCCTCGAGGACCTCCACCGCCTGCGCCTCCTCCGACGCGCCGGCCTCGAGCACGAGCTGGCCCTGGCTGAAGGCCAGCCGCACGGGGGTATTCCGCTCGGCGACCAGGGCGACCCGCTTGACCGCCTCGGCGAACGAGCCGGCCACCAGCTCCGCGGTGGCGCTGAACTCGCTCGGCAGCAGCGCGGAGTACTTGGGGTACTCACCGGACAGCAGCCGGGTGGTGGTCTGCCGCCCGGCCCCGGCGAAACCGATCAGGCTGTCGCCGCCGAGCGAGATGGACACCTCGGCACCCGAGGTGAGCGCACGCGCCGTCTCGCCGAGCACCCGCGCCGGGACCAGCAAGGCCGTGGACAGGTCCGGCTGGGCCGGGTTCCAGCGCAGCTCGCGGACGGCCAGCCGGTACCGGTCGGTGGCCACCAGGGTCAGCGTGTCGCCCTGGATCTCGATCCGGATGCCGGTCAGCGCGGGCAGGGTGTCATCGCGGCCCGCGGCGGTGGCCACCTGGCTGATCGCGGTGGCCAGCGCGTCGCTGCCCACCGTGCCGGCCAGCGGCGGCATCTCGGGCAGCGTGGGGTACTCCTCCTCGGGCAGCAGGACCAGGGTGAAGGTGGCGGTGCCGCACTTGAGGGTGGCGCGGGTGCCGTCGGTGACGAGCTGGACGGGGCGGGCGGGCAGCGACCGGACGATCTCGGCCAGCAGGCGGCCGGAGACCAGGATCGCACCCTCCTCGTCGGTGATCACCGGGACCGTGGCCTGGGCGGAGACCTCATAGTCGAAGGTCGAGAGGGTGAGGTCGGCCCCCGCGCGCAGGCGCATCCCCGCTAGCACGGGAGCAGTCGGGCGAGCCGGCAGTGCCCGCGCGGTCCAGGCCACGGCTTCCGCCAACTGATCACGCTCGACTTGGAGCTTCACGGGACCTGCCTCCTACTTGCAGTTGTCCTTTTCTCTTAATCGAGAACCGTCGTAGTCATAGGTGCGGTGGATACTGGGGAGAACCCATGTTTCCGCAGTCCAGCGGGCCTTTTCCTACGCACAGGGGCTGTTCGGGGTCGGGGGACGGCCGGGGGTCCCCTGTGGCGGACGGCGGGCCGTACACGCGCTTGCCACTGGTTGTCCCCCGGTTATCCGAAACTCTTCCACAATGTTGTCCACAAACTGTGTGCATATTAGTACGGCGGGGGAATCAGCCCGCCCGGGCCTGCTGCTTGATGCGGTTGGTGAGCTCGGTGACCTGGGTGTAGATCGACCGGCGTTCGGCCATCAGCGAGCGGATCTTCCGGTCGGCGTTGATGACGGTGGTGTGGTCGCGGCCGCCGAACTGCTGGCCGATCTTGGGCAGGGACAGGTCGGTCAGCTCGCGGCACAGGTACATGGCGATGTGCCGGGCCGTGACCAGGACCCGGGACCGGGACGTGCCGCACAGGTCATCGATCGACAGGCCGAAGTAGGACGCGGTCTGGCCCATGATCGTCGCGATCGTGATCTGCGGGCCCTGGGCCTCGGGGATGAGGTCCTTGAGCACGATCTCGGCCAGCTGCAGGTCGACCGACTGCCGGTTCAGGCTGGCGAACGCGGTGACCCGGATCAGCGCCCCCTCCAGCTCCCGGATGTTGGTCGAGATCCGGCTGGCGATGTACTCCAGCACCTCGGGCGGCGCGTTGAGGCCCTCCTGGATGGCCTTGCGGCGCAGGATCGCGATCCGGGTCTCGAGCTCGGGCGGCTGGACGTCGGTGAGCAGGCCCCACTCGAACCGGCTGCGCAGCCGGTCCTCCAGCGTGACCAGGCGCTTGGGCGCGCGGTCGCTGGAGATGACGATCTGCTTGCTCGCGTTGTGCAGCGTGTTGAAGGTGTGGAAAAACTCTTCCTGAGTGCCTTCCTTGTTCTCCAGGAACTGGATGTCGTCGACCAGGAGCACGTCGACGTCGCGGTACCGGCGCCGGAAGCCGTCCTGCTTGCCGTCCCGGATCATGTTGATGAAGTCGTTGGTGAACTCCTCCGAGCTCACGTAGCGGACCTTCAGCCCGGAGTACAGCGTCTGGGCGTAGTGCCCGATCGCGTGCAGCAGGTGGGTCTTGCCCAGCCCGGAGTCGCCGTAGACGAACAGCGGGTTGTAGGCCTTGGCCGGCGCCTCGGCCACCGCGACCGCCGCGGCGTGCGCGAACCGGTTGCTCGACCCGATCACGAACGTCTCGAACGTGTACTTGGAGTTGAGCCGGGTGCCGCCCAGGCGGGGACCGACCGACCCCGGCGCGCCCCCTGGACCCGGCGGCAGGGCGCCGTGCGGTCCGGTGTCCGGGCGGGACGGCTCGTGCAGCCCGCCGCCCTGGCCTTGCGGTACGTGCCGTTGGACATGGTCCGTTTCCTGCTGCCCCGGGGCGTGCGGCGCGGGAGGCTCGGGGGCCAGGTCGCTGACCGTCGCGGCCGGAGCGGCGCTGAGCTGCGGCGCCGGGTCGACGGTGACGGCCAGCTGGATGTCCCGGCCGAGCTGCTGGGACAGGGCCTGGGTGACCAGCGGGCGCAGCCGGGTCTCCAGCTGCTCCTTGACGAACTCGTTGGGGGTGGCGATCAGCGCCGTGTTCTCCACCAGTCCGAGCGGGCGGGTCAGCTTCAGCCAGGCCCGTTGATGGGGCTGAATCTGCAGGTCAGCGAGTCCGTCGAGGGATCGCGCCCAGACTTCTGCCAGGTCTGAATTAGCCACCTGTGAGCTCCCCTCGCATCCCCATGCCGCGAGCCAGGCGCTCACGATCCACAGAACTATCCACATGTTGTGCACGTGGCCTCCCGGCTGCACACGGTGACCGTGGCAGTCCGGGGAGCATAGCTTTCCACAGCCTAAGCCGCGATTGCTGAACACGGGTGGCAAACGGCGGGGTTCTAGATGGTAGCCTGGGGTGAATCCGAGGGCGGCACGCGTGTCGATCCAGCGCGCCCATCAGCCATTTTCCTACCTGGAGCCTCCAGTGAGTAAGCGCACGTTCCAGCCGAATAATCGGCGCCGCGCGAGGACGCATGGTTTCCGGCTGCGCATGCGCACCAGGGCCGGCCGGGCGGTCCTGGCGGCCCGTCGGCACAAGGGCCGCGAGAGGCTGAGTGCCTGATCCTGCCGTCCCAGTCCCGGATGCGCCGCGGCGCGGAGTTCACGCTGGCCGTGCGCACCGGGATTCGTGCGGGTCGGCCGCGCGTGGTGGGTCACCTGCTGGTGCGGGCCGACGGGATCCACGACCGGGAACCGGCCAGGGTAGGATTCGTGGTCAGTCGGGCGGTTGGCTCCGCGGTGACCAGGAACCGGGTCAAGCGGCGCCTTCGTGAGCTTATGCGTGGGTACCTTCAGTTGCTTCCTGGCGGTAGCCTTCTTGTGGTGCGCGCAAATGCTGCGGCCGCGCACGCGCGCCAGCCAGATCTCGCCGCGGATCTGGATCTGGTGATCAGTAGGTTGCTGCGGCAGCAGGTTGGGACACACGTCGGTAATGCCACAGACAGCCATACAGAACAGTACGGGCCACACCGCCACGGTGCCGGCACGGCTGCTCATGGTCCCCATCGCGGGTTACCGGCGGTTCGTGAGCCCGCTGCTGCCCCCGCGGTGCCGGTTCGCGCCCTCGTGCAGTGAGTACGCGCTCACCGCGGTGGCCGAGCACGGCGCGGCGCGCGGGCTGTGGCTCGCGATCAAGCGCATCGCCCGGTGCCATCCGTTTAATCCCGGCGGTTACGACCCAGTGCCGGGCCGTGTACATTCCGCCAAGCCAGCGAGGAGCTGACCGGTGAGCATTCTCAACCCGCTGGCTGACCTGGTGGCATGGGCGATCATGCACATCCATGCCTGGATGGGCGCGCTGTTCGGCCCGGCCACTGGCCTGGCCTGGGGCCTGTCCATCGTGATTCTGGTCGTGATCATCCGGCTGCTGCTGGTGCCGCTGTTCGTCAAGCAGGTGCACGCCCAGCGGAAGATGGCCCAGCACGCTCCGCAGCTTCAGGAGCTGCGCAAGAAGTACAAGAACGACAAGCAGCGTCTCAACGAAGAGACGATGAAGTTCTACAAGGAAAACGGGGTCAATCCGCTCGCGGGCTGCCTGCCGATGATCCCGCAGATGGTCATCTTCTTCTCGCTGTTCTACGTGCTTCGGGCCATCGCCGACTGGAAGCCGGGCGTCGCGCCGAAGTACGGGCTGACGGTCCCGGTGCTGGTAAGCGCGCAGAAGGCGACGATCTTCGGCGTGCACCTGTACGACAAGCTGCTCTTCTCGCACCAGTCGGTGTCGCTGCACGTGGCCATCGTGATCGTGCTGACCGTCATCGTCAGCGCGTCGACCACGTTCATGACCGTCCGGCAGAGCGCTAAGCGCGGTCTCATGCAGACCAACGTGGACCCGGACAACCCGATGGCCGGGATGCAGAAGTACATGATGTACATCGTCCCGTTCTTCTCGCTGACGGGCTTGTACTGGCAGTACGGGCTGGTCCTGTACTGGGTGACGACCAACCTGTGGACGCTCGGCCAGCAGTTCTTCATGTTCCGGAACTGGACCGCCGAGGACGCGCAGGCCGCGAGCGCCACGGCCGCCGCGTCCGGCGGCGCGGCCCGGGCCACCCAGAGCACCGCGCGTCTGACGTCCGGCGCCGCGAAGCCCGCGGCCGGTTCGGCGAAGACCGTGAACAACGGCACCCGGAGTTCCAGCACGGTGAAGCCTGCGGCCGGTTCGGTGAAGCCCGCGGCCGGTTCGGCGAAGACCGGGGCCAACGGCACCCGGAGCTCCAGCACGGCCAAGCCGGCGTCGGCCGGAGCCAACGGGCGGACGAGCACGTCGCGGCCCGCGTCCGCTACCGCGGGCGCCGGGGCGACCCGGCCGCGCACCGGGTCGGCGCGCGGTGATGCCGCGGCCGCCGCGCCGAACGGGCAGAATGGTGGCGCCAAGCGCGGCCTGCTGGGCCTGGGGCGGCCGAAACCAGAACCTGTCGTCGAGCCGGAAGTGCCTGCCACTAAGGTGGTCCGGCAGCAGCCAAGCAGGCAGGCCAGAAGCAAGCGGTCGGGCAAGCGCTAACCAAGCACCGCCCGAACGGTAATTTAAGGACTCAGCACGGTGGGAGGTCCGGTCTTGAGCCAGGACGTGGAGGTCACGGACGAGGAGGAAGTCCTCGACGAGACCGAGGACACTCCGCAGCTCAGCGATCTCGAGCTCGAAGGCGATATCGCCGCCGACTACGTCGAGGGCCTGCTCGATATCGCCGACCTGGACGGCGACATCGACATGGACGTCGAGGGCGACCGTGCGATCGTCTCGGTGGTCGGCGCGACCCTGGACGAGCTGGTCGGCGACGACGGCGAGGTCCTCGAGGCGCTGCAGGAGCTGACCCGGCTGGCGGTGCACCGCCAGACCGGCATCCGGGCCCGGCTGATGCTCGACATCGGCGGCTACCGGGCCCGCCGCCGGGCCGAGCTGGCCGACTACGGCCGCACGGTGGCCGAGGAGGTGGCCCGGACGGGCCAGCCCAAGGCACTTGAGGCCATGTCACCGTTCGAGCGGAAGATCGTGCACGACGCGGTGGCCGAGGCCGGCCTGCGCAGCGAGTCGGAGGGCGAGGAGCCCGACCGGCGGGTCGTGGTCTTCCCCGCCCAGTAGTGCCCGGCCTGCCGTGACCTGGGACGCGCCGACGGTGGCCGCGGCGTGCGAGCCGGTTCCCGCCAGCCCGGTTCCCGCCAGCCCGGTTCCCGCCAGCGCGGTTCCCGCCAGCGCGGCGAGCGTGTTCGGCACGGCGCTGCCGACGGCCGTGACGTACGCCGGAATCCTGGCCACCCGCGGGGTGGAGCAAGGTCTGCTCGGCCCGCGCGAGGTGCCCCGGCTCTGGGACCGGCACCTGCTCAACTGCGCGGTGGTAGCCGAGCTCATCGATCCCCGGCCGGGCACGCTCCTGGACCTCGGCTCGGGGGCGGGACTGCCCGGCTTGGTCCTGGCCATGATGCTCCCAGGTACCGCGGTCACCTTGCTCGAGCCGATGGAACGGCGCTGCCGGTTCCTCGCCGAGTGCGTCACCGAGCTGGGGCTGGCCAATGTAACTGTGCTGCGGGGCCGGGCCGAAGATGTCACTATACGAACGGACTTGGTAACAGCACGTGCGGTAGCCCCTCTGCCGCGCCTGGCCGAACTAGCGATAGGCGTGGTACGGCCGGGAGGGATGGTCCTGGCGATCAAGGGGCGCACGGCAACGGAAGAACTGAAGGCCGCCAGACCGGTGCTGCGCCGAATAGGTGCTCGCGACGCCCAGGTTGTGCGGGCGGGGCAAGGTAAGGTCGATCCAGCGACGACCGTCGTTCGGTTCTCCGCTAGATGAGGCAGGGCATAGGTGGGGCCTAGCTATTACCGGCACGGCGCAGCGGGATTGGGCTGGCCGGACGGGTCGCTGGTGCCGGAGGCGGAAGGCATCGCGCTGACCGGCACGGCCGGCGTCGGCGGCCTGGGCTGGCCAGACGAGGGTACAGACACGGGTCCGGGCTCGAGCGCGGGTCACGGATCGAGAGGCGTTCAGGTGAAGGGTGAGAGGTCCGAAATCGTGACGGTCGAGAACGCGGCGGACGGCGGGCGGCCGGATGCGCCCGCTCCGCCGGTCGTCATCCCGAACGTCCCCCGCAGTCAGGCGGACACCCCGATCGGCCGGGCAGCCGAGGCCGCGGTCGGCGTGCGGGGCGTGGCCGACCGGCAGGCCTGGCCGCGTCCGCCCCGCTGCCGGGTCATGACGATCGCGAACCAGAAGGGCGGGGTCGGCAAGACGACCACCGCGGTCAACCTGGCCGCCAGCCTGGCCCAGCACGGCTCCCGGGTCCTGGTCATCGACCTCGACCCGCAGGGCAACGCGTCGACCGCCCTGGACGTGGATCACCGCGTGGGGGTTCCGTCGGTCTACGACGTACTGGTCGACGATCGCGCGCTGGCCGAGGTGATCCGGCCCGCCGGGGAGATGCCGGGCCTGTTCTGCGCCCCGGCCACCATCGACCTGGCGGGCGCCGAGATCGAGCTGGTGCCGGTGGTAGCCAGGGAGCTGCGGCTGACCCGGGCCCTGCGGGGGTTTGACACCTCGCACCTGGATTACGTGTTTGTGGACTGCCCGCCCTCACTGGGTCTGCTGACGGTCAACGCGCTGGTCGCGGCGGAGGAGGTCCTGCTGCCGATCCAGTGCGAGTACTACGCGCTCGAGGGGGTCCAGCAGCTGCTGAATACCGCGGAGCTGGTCCGGGTGAACTTCAACCCCGGACTGCACGTCTCGACCGTCCTGCTGACCATGTACGACGGGCGCACCCGGCTGGCCTCCGACGTGGCCGACGACGTGCGCGCCCATTTCGGCCCGTCGGTGCTGCAGACGATCATCCCGCGCAGCGTCCGGGTGTCAGAGGCGCCGAGCCGGGGCCAGTCGGTCATCAGCTATGACCCAGGGTCGAGCGGCGCGATCGCCTACACCGAGGCGGCCAAGGAACTGGCCATGCAGTCGGCCGACAGAACACGGTGAGATCGAGGAGAGGCAGTGGCGCAGCAGAGGCGCGGTCTAGGCAGAGGGCTCGGAGCGCTGATCCCGGAGCCCGGCCGGCTGACTGAGGGCGAGGCCGCGCGGGGCGCGGCGGGGGCCCAGACGCCGTCCGGGGAACCGTCCGCCACGCCGCTCGGCGAGGTCGCCGGAGCGCGCTACGAGGAGGTCGCGGTCACCGCGATCACCCCGAACCCGCGCCAGCCGCGGCGGACCTTCGACGAGGACGCGCTCGACGAGCTGGCCGAGTCGATCAAGCAGGTCGGCCTGTTGCAGCCGGTAGTCGTCCGTGCCGTCGGGACTGGCCGGTACGAGCTGGTCATGGGCGAGCGTCGCTGGCGCGCCGCGCAGCGGGCCGGGCTGACCGAGATCGGCGCCATCGTCAAGCAGACCCAAGACGATGACCTGCTCCGCGACGCGCTGATCGAGAACCTGCACCGCCAGCAGCTCGACCCGCTGGAAGAGGCGGCGGCCTACCAGCAGCTGCTTGACGACTTCGGCGCTACTCATGAGGAACTCGCGCGCAAGATCGGCCGCTCCCGCCCGCACATCAGCAACACGCTGCGGCTGCTGAACCTGCCGCCGGCCGTGCAGAAGCGCGTGGCGGCGGGGGTGCTCAGCGCGGGCCACGCCCGGGCCCTGCTGAGCCTGGAGGATCCCGAGTCGCAGGACCGGCTGGCCACCAGGATCGTGGCCGAGGGGCTGTCGGTCCGCGCCGTCGAGGAGATCGTCGCGGTGGGTTCCGACGATGCGGCGCCCCGGCGTTCGGTCCGGACCGTGGCCAAGCCGCCCACCGCGCCCGGCCTCAACCGCCTGGCCGACCGCCTGTCCGATCTGTTCGAGACCCGGGTCAAGGTGGAACTCGGACGGCGCAAGGGGAAGATCATCGTCGAGTTCGCCTCGACCGACGATCTGGAGCGCATCGTGAAGGCGATGAGCCCGCAGGTGCAGGTGCCGTCGGAATAGGCTCAGCTGGGCC
>Ga0208099_1000023_pt1 | contig 10924 bp, 10 predicted proteins | sample MicForSoiPHH15_O_FD_188036 | JGI IMG/M metagenome (GOLD analysis project Ga0208099, IMG submission 188036) | Forest soil microbial communities from Harvard Forest Long Term Ecological Research site in Petersham, Massachusetts, USA - MetaG HF043... | ecosystem: Environmental > Terrestrial > Soil...
GCGACGTAGGTCACAGCGTAACGAAATCTGGACAGTCGTCAAGACTTTCTTGGACACTTGTCAAGTTCGTTCTGGGCCTGCACGGGACGCCGAGATACAGTGGGTTCTGACTCGCACGGTGCGAGCCGCGCAGAGCCGACAGGACACCGCTGTGACGGACGTGGCCCACCTGGCCGATCAGACCCGCGTAGATGGCGAAGTCCGCCTGCCCGGTGAGGTCCGCGGGGTTGAGACGAACCGGGAGCGGATCTCACGGCGGCAGGTCGACAAGTTCGCCGAGCGGCGGGCGCAGCTGGCCGACGCCGCGCTGCAGACGCTGGCCGAGCTCGGCTACGCCCGGACCAGCCTGCGGGAGATCGCGCAGAACTCCCAGTTCTCCCACGGCGTGCTGCATTACTACTTCAGCGACAAGCAGGACCTGCTCACCCACTGCGTGCGCCAGTACGAGGCCGCGTGCGTCACCCGCTACGACGAGATCGTGGCCACGGCCAGCTCGGCCGAGGAGCTCAAGGGCGAGTTCAGCGCGGCGATGGCGCAGACCCTGCGCACCGACGCGCCCATGCACCGGCTCTGGTACGACCTGCGCAACCAGAGCCTGTTCGAGGAGTCCTTCCGGGCCGACGTGCTGGAGATCGACCAGCGCCGCGAGGAGATGATCTGGCGGGTGATCAGCCGCTACGCCGAGTTCGCCGGGATCACCGTGGCCGTCTCCCCCGGCGTGGCCTACGCGATGCTCGACGGCCTGTTCCAGCAGGCGCTGCTGCATCAGCTAGCCGGGAACCAGGACGCGGCCGACGACTTGGCCGCGAACGTGGTGCGAGTCCTGGACACCTTGAAGATCGCGGAGCCGTCCGGGTAAAGGTTTTGGTGCCGCCGTGCGACTAAGCAGCGTGATTCTTCGCTGTCGCGCGGCGATACCGGCAACCTTCGACTACCTTTGCGCCCGTGACCAGTGCGGCAGTCTAGCCGGCACGACGATACTGGTGGTCATGGGCGCGGAGGTGGGTGGTGGGTGATGATCACAGGATCACGCCACACGACGCCGCCGAGCTGGGCGCCTGCTTCGAGGCTCACGCGAGCCGGTTGTTCGGCCACGCCTGCGTGCTGGCCCGCGGCGACCGGGCGCTGGCCGACGACCTGGTGCAGGCCACCTTCGAGGCCGCGGCCCGGGTCTGGCAGACGCTGCGGGGTCTGGCCGAAGAACAGCTCCGGGGTTGGCTGCGGAGCACGCTGGCCAACATCGCGGCCAGCGGCTTCCGCCGCGAGGCCGCGTTCCGCGACCGGCTGCCGCAGATCGAGGCACGCTATCGCGAAACCCAGGCCGACCCTTCAGAACAAGCCTTTTCCGCAATCGCGCTGGAACGCTGCTGGCGGATCATCCGGGAAATGCCGAAGAGCCAGCACGTGGTGGCCGTACTCCGCTGGCAGCTGGGCATGAAGGAAGCCGAGATAGCCGCGGTCCTCGGCATCGCCGAGTCGACGGTGGGCGCACACGTGCACCAGGCGCGACGTAAGCTGATCGAAGGGTTGGGGGCTGACCACCCATTCGCCCGTGACGACCCGGAAGGAGCATCGTCATGAGGGGCGGCGGCGATGCTAGCGGGCATGAGGACGCGGTGCTGTCCCGCATGTATCAGCAAATCGCCGAGGTCCGGGAGCCGCAGTTCGCCGCTGGGTACGACCTCGAGGCGGGCCTGGACCGGTACCGGGCCTGGCTGGGCGAGCACACCGTGGCCGCAGCCAGCGGGACACCCGTCGCCGAAGGCGGCCAGACCAGCACAGCCGCCGAAGGCGGCCAGACCAGCACGGCTGACGTCACCGTGCCGCTGCGCGCCGTCGCCACGGAACCCGGAGCGTGGAGCGCGGACCTCGCGGTCACCGAGCTGTACTCCGTGCAGTACAAGGCGCTGGTCCGGCTGGCCGCCATGCTGGTCCGGGACACGTCGACCGCCGAGGAGGTCGTACAGGAGGCGTTTATCGCGATGCACGACGGATGGCACCGCCTGAAGGACGCTGAGAAGGCGCTCGCCTACCTGCGGCAAGCGGTGGTGAACCGATCCCGTTCGGTCCTGCGGCACCGGATGGTGGTCGAGAAGAACACCCCGAAGCCCGCACCGGACATGCCGAGCGCAGAACACGGAGCCATGGCCCTGCTCGAGCGGAGCGCGGTCATCGCCGCGCTCCGCGGCCTGCCCGAGCGACAGCGCGAGGCCATCGTCCTGCGTTACTACGCGGACCTGTCCGAGGCGGAGATCGCAGCCGCGATGGAGATCAGCCGCGGCGCGGTGAAGAGTCACACCGCGCGCGCCATGGCCGCCCTGAAGGCGGTCCTGGAGCAGGACGCCTAGTGAGCGAAGGCCTGCCGGACCCCGGCGGCGTGGCCAGCGAGGCCGAGCTCCGGATCATGCTCGAGCGGTACGTGGACGAGCTCAAGACGGCCGGCGCCTTCGACTCGCCGGCGGTGGAGCGGGCGCTGCGCAGGGTCGAGCGGCACCGGCTGCTCGAGACGTTCTACTACCGGACGGGCGAGGGGCGCCGGACGATCGAGCACGACCCCGGGCATCCACGGCGGGAGGATCTCGCGCTCATCTACGCCGACACCGCCCTGGCCACGCGGCATATCGACGGGCTGCCGGCCAGTTCCACCTCGCAGGCATCGCTGGTGGCCAGGATGCTCGAGCTCCTCGACGTCGGCAAGGGCATGAAGATCCTCGAGGTAGGGGCGGGCACCGGCTACAACGCGGCACTGCTGGCTGAGATCGCGGGCGACCAGCGCCTGGTGGTGACCGTGGACGTGCTCGAGGACGTGGTGGCGCAGACCCGGCGGCTACTAGCCCGCGCCGGGTACCCGGACATCCAGGTCCTGCTGCGGGACGGCTTCGAGGGCGTGGCCGAGCAGGCGCCGTTCGACCGGATCGTGGCCACCGTGGGCTGCTCGGACCTGTCGCCGCACTGGGCCGAGCAGCTGGCCGACGACGGCGCGATGCTGGTGCCGCTGGAGCAGGCCAATGGCCATCCGCTGGTCCTGGTCCGGAAAGACGGCGGCGCGCTGCGCGGCCGGATGGTGCTGCGGACCGGGTTCATCCCGGTGCGCGGGCCGCTGCACATCGAGGAGCAGTGGGTGGTGGGCGTGTACGTCGCCGACCCGGCCGACGTGGTGCGTGAACCCGATCCCGGACCGCGGTTCAGCGCCCGGCCGCCCGATGAACCCATGCAGCTCGCCGACGACGAGACCGACTTCCTGTTCTTCCTGGGGCTGGAGGACAGCCGAGCGTGCCGGGCACCGGAAGGCCCCGCGCTCAGCGACGGCCCCAGCGGCTGGGCCGCCCTGGCACCAGACGGGATCAGATGGTGGAAAGACGCCTCGCTAGCCCGTGAGCTCGACCGCCGCTACCGCGACTGGGACGTGCGCGGCCGACCGGCGATGGAGGACTACCAGATCACGTTCTGGCCCATCGACACCGAAGGCGATCCGCCGCCCGGAGGATGGCAGATCGAACGACGGTTCTACCGCCAGCTGCTAAGCCTGCGCTGAGCTCAGCTCGGCCCGTGACCCAGCACGTCGGTGCCGCCGGCCTCGGGGCCTAGCTCATCGGTGCCGCCGGCCTCGGGGCCCAGCTCATCGGTGCCGCCCTGTTCGGCCCCGAGCACATCGGTGCCGCCCTCCTCGGGACCCAGCTCATCGGTGCCGCCCTGTTCGGCCCCGAGCACATCGGAGCTCACAAACTCGGGCTCACTCGTGGCGGAGGAATCAGATGCCATCGTGACCTCCTTCAGCCCTACCCAGTCTGGCCTTGCTCGGTCTTAAGTCTTTCCCATCCGCCGCGGCACCGCTAGCGGTTGACGGGGGCAAGTACCACGCTCCGTTCGGCAAAAAATTCTCGGTCCGAGACCGTCACCGGGCACCTTCCTCGGCACCGCGACGGGGCCGACCTACTATGGGCGGTATGACCGCCCAGGACGAGACGAGCCGCGCCGCCATCCTCACCGTTGACGACGACCCGGGCGTGTCCCGTGCGGTCGCGCGTGACCTGCGGCGACAGTACGGATCCCGGTACCGGATCGTGCGGGCCGAGTCCGCGTCGGATGCGCTGGACGCGCTGCGGCAGATGAAGCTGCGGGGCGACGTGGTAGCGGTGATCCTGGCCGACTACCGGATGCCGGAGCTGAACGGGATCGAGTTCCTCGAGCAGGCCATGGACATCTACCCCGGCGCGCGGCGGGTGCTGCTCACGGCGTACGCCGATACCGGGGCCGCGATCGACGCGATCAACGTGGTCGACCTGGACCACTACCTGCTCAAGCCGTGGGACCCGCCGGAGGAGAAGCTGTACCCGGTGGTGGATGCGCTGCTGGACGCGTGGCTGGAGTCGGATCACCGGCCGGTGCCGGAGACCAAGGTGGTGGGGCACCGGTGGTCGGCGCGGTCCTCGGAGGTGCGGGAGTTCCTGGCCCGCAACCAGGTGCCCTACCGGTGGTACGCCTCCGACGAGCCGGAAGGCCAGCGGCTGCTCGCCGCCGCGAAGACCGACGGGCTGGCGCTGCCGGTGGTGATCACCCCGGACGGGGATCCGCTGGTGGAGCCGTCTGACGCCGAGCTGGCCGCGCGGGTCGGGCTGGCCACCACGCCGTCCAAGGATTTCTACGACCTGATCGTGATCGGCGGCGGCCCGGCCGGGCTGGGCGCCGCGGTGTACGGCGCGTCCGAGGGACTGCGGACCGTGCTGGTCGAGCAGCTCGCGACCGGCGGGCAGGCCGGGCAGAGCTCGCGGATCGAGAACTACCTGGGCTTCCCGGACGGGGTGTCGGGCGCGCAGCTGACCGACCGGGCGCGGCGGCAGGCGACCAAGTTCGGCGCCGAGGTGCTGACCACGCGGGAGGTGACCGGCCTGGAGGTCCGCGGCCCGGCGCGCCGGGTGACGTTCGCGGACGGCGCCTCCATCGACGCGCACACGGTCATCCTGGCCACCGGGGTCTCCTACCGGAAACTGGACGCGCCGGGGCTGGCCGACCTGACCGGACGCGGGGTCTACTACGGTTCGGCGCTGACCGAGGCCTCCGCGAGCGCGGGGCAGGACATCTACGTCGTCGGCGGCGCGAACTCGGCCGGGCAGGCCGCGGTCTACCTGTCGCGCTTCGCCAAGTCGGTGACGATGCTGGTCCGCGGGTCGTCGCTGGAGAAGTCGATGTCCTACTACCTGATCAAGCAGATCGCGGACATCCCGAACATCGCGGTGCGGACCTGCACCGAGGTCATCGAGGCAAGCGGCGAGGACCACCTGGAGCACCTGACGCTGCGGAGCACCGCCACCGGCGCGACCGAGACCGTAGACACGCAGCTGCTGTTCTTGTTCATCGGGGCGGCGCCGCTCACCGATTGGCTGGATGGCGTCGTGGCGCGGGACGGCCGAGGGTTCGTGGTCACCGGGCCGGACCTGTCGCCCGGCGGGCAACGGCCGCGCGGCTGGCCGCTGGACCGGGTGCCTTATTACCTGGAGACCAGCGTGCCCGGGGTGTTCGTGGCCGGAGACGCGCGGGCCGAATCCGCCAAGCGGGTCGCCTCCGCGGTCGGCGAGGGCGCCATGGCGGTCATGCTGGTCCACCGTTACCTGGAGAAGCCATGACCGCGGAGCCGTGCCGGCCAGACGAGCTCCGCACGCTGTTCCTGTTCGAGAAGCTGACCGACGCCCAGCTTGACTGGCTCTGCCAGCGGGGCCGGGTCGAGGTCATCCCGGCCGGGCCGGTGTACACCGAGGGCGACCCGGCCACCTTGTTCTACGTGCTGCTCGAGGGCACCGTGGTGCTGTCGCGGCTGGTGGGCGGCGACGATATCGAGGCGGGCCGGACGTCGCAGCGCGGCGTGTACGCCGGCGCGTGGCAGGCCTACCTGGGCGACCGGGTTCCGCAGCGCTACCCCAGCTCGATGCGGGTGACCGAGCCGTCGCGGTTCTTCATCCTCGACGCCAAGGTGTTCGCGCAGCTGATGCACGAGTGGTTCCCGATGGCGGTCCATCTGCTGGACGGGGGGTTCTTCTACCGGACCAACCTGCAGGAGATGGTCGGGCAGCGGGAGCGGTTGCTCGCGCTCGGGTCGCTGTCGGCCGGCCTGACCCACGAGCTGAACAACCCGGCCGCGGCCGCGGTGCGGGCGACATCGGCGCTGCGGGAACGGATCACCGGCCTGCGGCAGAAGCTGGGCGCGATCGCGGCCGGACCGCACGACCACCAGAACCTGGAAGCGCTGATCCAGCTGCAGGAACAGGCGGTCGAGCGGGTCCCGAAGGCACAGAAACTGTCACCGCTGGAGGCCGCCGACCGGGAGGATGCCATCACCGACTGGCTCGGTGATCATGGGCTGGGTGACGCCTGGGAGCTGGCGCCCGTCTTCGTGGCCGGCGGCCTGGACGTGGCCTGGCTGGAGCAGGCCGCGGCCGCGGTGGACGCCGCGATGCTGGGGGCGGCGCTGCGCTGGCTGGCCTGCGCCGCCGAGACCGAACTGCTGATGAACGAGATCGAGGACGCCACCACGCGGATCTCGACGCTGGTCGGCGCGGCCAAACAGTACTCCCAGCTGGACCGGGCCCCGCACCAGGTCGTCGACGTGCACGAACTGCTGGACAGCACGCTGACGATCCTGGCCGGGAAGATTCCCCCGGGCATCCGGGTGGTCAAGGAGTACGACCAGTCGCTGCCCGCGATCCCGGCGTACGCGGCCGAGCTCAACCAGGCGTGGACGAACCTGATCGACAACGCCGTATCGGCGATGGGCCAGACCGGGGTGCTGACCATCCGCACCGGTCGCGACCGGGACCGGGTGGTGGTGGACATCTGCGATACCGGTCCGGGGGTTCCGCCGGAGATCCGGGACCGGATCTTCGAGCCGTTCTACACCACCAAGCCGGTGGGCCAGGGCACCGGGCTGGGCCTCGACATCACCTGGCGGATCATCGTGAAGAAGCACCACGGCGATATCGCCGTGGAATCGGTACCCGGCAACACCCGGTTCCGGGCACGCCTGCCGGTGGCCGAAGCAAAAACGGAGCAAATCAATGGCTGAGATACCTGGCATCGAACCCTCGGTGCCGCCCAGCGGGACCGGCTGCGTCGAGTGCGACGCCGTCGGCGGGTGGTGGGTCCACCTGCGCCGGTGCGCCGAGTGCGGGCACGTGGGCTGCTGCGACACCTCGCCCTCCCAGCACGCCACCGCCCACTGGAAGGCCACCGGGCACCCGGTCGTGCAGAGCTTCGAGCCCGGCGAGAACTGGTTCTGGAACTACCAGACCGAGGAAGCGTTCACCGGTCCGCGGCTCGCGCCGCCCAGGCATCACCCGGCCGAGCAGCCCGTGCCCGGGCCCGCCGGCCGGGTCCCGTCAGACTGGCAGCTGCACGTGCACTAGGGCCGCCCCGGGGAAATACCCAGGGCCTACGTGTTGTTTTTATAAGTGTCAATCTGTACCCGCAGCCAACGGGTAACACCTCGGCGAAGGAGCCGACATGTCTGACAAGTACCGCAAGGATCCCGAGGCGATCGCGCAGCTGACCCCGAAGCAGTACCGGGTCACCCAGGAAAAGGGCACCGAGCCGGCGTTCAGCAACGAGTTCTGGGACAACAAGGAGCCCGGCATCTACGTTGACGTCGTGTCCGGCGAGCCGCTGTTCGCATCGGTTAACAAGTACGACAGCCAGTCCGGCTGGCCGAGCTTCACGGTGCCGATCGAGCCGGGCAACGTGGTCGAGCGCCGGGACTTCAGCCACCTGATGATCCGGACCGAGGTCCGCTCCGCCCACGGCGACAGCCACCTGGGCCACGTATTCCCCGACGGGCCCGCCGAGGCCGGGGGCCTGCGCTACTGCATCAACTCCGCCGCCCTGCGGTTCATCCCGGTCGACGACCTGGATCGCGAGGGTTACGGTGAATACCGCAAGCTCTTCGACACCGGGAGTGCATCATGACGACTGAGAAGGCCATCCTCGCCGGCGGCTGTTTCTGGGGCATGCAGGACCTGATCCGCAAGCTCCCCGGCGTGATCTCGACCCGGGTCGGCTACACCGGCGGTGACGTGCCGAACGCCACCTACCGGAACCACCGCGGCCACGCCGAGGCGATCGAGATCATCTTCGACCCGGAGAAGCTGTCCTACCGGGACCTGCTGGAGTTCTTCTTCCAGGTCCACGACCCGACGACCCGGAACCGTCAGGGCAACGACATCGGGACCAGCTACCGGTCGGCGATCTTCTACCTCAGCGACGCGCAGAAGCAGACCGCCGAGGACACGATCGCCGACGTCGAGGCCTCCGGCCTGTGGCCGGGCAAGGTGGTCACCGAGGTAACCGCGGCCGGCCCGTTCTGGGAGGCCGAGCCCGAGCACCAGGACTACCTGGAGCGCTACCCCGACGGGTACACGTGCCACTTCGTGCGCCCGGGCTGGAAGCTCCCGCACCGCGCGGCGACCTCGTAAGGTCCTGACCCGTAAGCCCGGTCCCTGTCCGCAGGGACCGGGCTTTATGCTGCGCGCGGCCGCTGGGCGGCGCGGCTGACCGCTGTGAAACCGCTACGGGGAAACGCCCTGGCGCAGTGCCTCGCGGACGATCTCCACCCGGCTTTTCGCGCCGAGCTTGGCCAAGATGTGCGAGATGTAGGTCTGCACGGTGCGCCGGGACAAGAACATGCCCTGGGCGATGTCCGAGGTGGAGTCGCCCCGGGCGACCAGGGCGGCGATCTTGACCTCGGTCGGGGTGAGCGCCTCCCAGCCCGAGGCGGCGCGGGGCCCGCGCCGGCCGCGGACTCCGCGCCTGATGCCGTAGTGGCGAAGCCGGCTGTCGAGCCGCCGGATGTCCCAGTAGGCCTGCAGCCCGTCGTACAGGCTGACCGCCTCCTCCTGAGCGGCGCGGGCCTCATCTTCCCGGCCGCCTCCGGCCAGCACGGCGGCCAGGTCTTCCAGCGCGGCGGGCAGTTGCACCGCCGGGCCGGCCGCCCGGTAGTGCGCGACGGCCTCGCGGAGCGGGACCGGGTCGGAGTACAGCAGTCCCCGGCACCGCAGGCTGGCCGCCGCCGCCCGCGCGGGCTGGGTTTCCAGGGCGGCCTCGGCCTCGCAGGCCTGCGCGGCGGTCCGCGCCAGCGCGGCATCGTCCGCGGCGATCGCGAGCCGCACCAGGTCGGGCAGCCACTGGTGGGTCAGGGTCATCTCCCCGTCGCGCCGGGGCAGGATCGAGGCCAGCATCGCCATGGCCTGCCGGAGCTCGCCCGCCTGCTCCAGCGCCAGCGCGTGCGCGGCGACCAGGAAGTCCCGGTTCTCCCGGTCGGGGACGGTCTGGATGGGCAGGGCCAGTCCGGCGCGGAGCTGCCGGCTGGCCTCCGTGCGCTGGTCCCGGCGCCCGGCGATGATCGCGGCCACGCCGTGCACCAGCAGGGCAGGCCAGCGTTCGCGCAGGAAGCTATACGTCAGCCCGGGCGTGTGCTCGTCATCCAGGCCCAGTTCGGCCAGCGCGTCGTCCCACTGGCCGAGCCAGTACCGCAGCACGGCCGCGGTCGCCCAGGTCCCGCGATCGGGACTCCCGCTGCGGCGGGCGACCTCGCGAGCCTGGTGCAGGGCCTGCTCGGCGTCCGGCCAGCGGTCCAGGTTCTGCAGCGTGAAGATCCGCACCTCGAGCGCGTAGGAGCGCAGGTCCGCGTAGCCGGGATCGTCGCCGAGCGCACGCAGCGCCCGGTCGAGGTAGCCGAGCGCGGCCACATGGTCGCGCCGGACGCTGTGGCTCAGCCACAGGTCGGTCAGCGCGTGGGCGGTCGCGAACGCGTCGCCGGCCTGCTCGGCGACGGTGAGGGCCTGGCGGGCGGTGGCGTCCGCGGCGTCCAGGTCACCGGTGCCGGCCCGCTCGAGCATGGCCAGCCAGGCCAGCATCCGGGCCTGCCACTGGCGCGGCAGGTCCGCCGCCGCCAGGGCCTGCCGGATGGTCGTGATGGCCTGGTCGTTGTTCCCCGCGCTGATCCGGGCGCGGGCCAGCACCGAGTACGTCTCGGCGCGTCGCGCCGGGTCGGTCATGACCATCAGCGCCTGGCTGGCCTGCGTCGCCGCCTCGGCGTAGGACCCGGCGGCGAGCAGCGCCCGGACGAGGCTGACCGCGAGCCCGTCCCAGGCCTGGTGGCCGCTGGGCGTCGCGGTCAGCTCCCGGCCCAGCAGGTCGGCGGCCAGCTGCGGCGCGCGGGTGGTCAGCGCGGGCGCGGTCTCGATCAGCCAGGTCCGGGCCCAGGACTGACCCGGACCGGGCGCGGCGGCCAGTTGCTGCGCGACGCTCAGGGCATCCGCGCCGGTGGCCGCGAGTTCCTGGGCCGCCTCGGCGTGCAGGGCCGTCCGCAGCGCCGGGGGCATGCTCTCGTAGAGCGCTTGGCGGATCAGCGGATGCCGGAACGCCAGCTGCGGACCGGACGCGGCGAGCAGGCCGGCCTCTACCGCCTCCTGGAGGCCGGCCGCCAGGTCCGAGGCCGGCCTGCGCCGCAACACCGCCAGGTCGGTGACCGTGAAGGTACCGCCGAGCAGCGTGGCGGTGCGGAGCAGCTGCGCGGTGTCGGCCGAGACGACGCTGAGCCGCTCACTGAGCACGGCGGCCAGCGACGCGGGCAGCTGCTGCCGGGCGGTGGTCACCTCGGCGGCGTCGGGGCCGATCTCCAGCGCCCGCTCGCGAACCAGGGCGTCGACCAGCTCACGCAGGTACAGCGGGTTGCCCACGGCCTGGGCGGTCAGCTGCCGCAGCGCCTCCCCGGGCGGAACGCCGAGCATGGCCGTGACCAGGGCGGCCACGTGCGGTTCGGTGAGCGGCGCGAGCGTCACCACCGCGCCGCCGCGGCGGACGGCGGCCGCTCGCACCTGCTGGACCTCTGGCCGGCCCGGCGCCGGCCGGCAGGTCGCGACCAGCAGCAGCGGCTGCT
>Ga0208099_1000024_pt1 | contig 10889 bp, 10 predicted proteins | sample MicForSoiPHH15_O_FD_188036 | JGI IMG/M metagenome (GOLD analysis project Ga0208099, IMG submission 188036) | Forest soil microbial communities from Harvard Forest Long Term Ecological Research site in Petersham, Massachusetts, USA - MetaG HF043... | ecosystem: Environmental > Terrestrial > Soil...
GGTTGCAGGATCTGGCCCCGACCCAGGGATACCAGGCCCTGCTGGCCTCCCCGCTGCGCGGTTCGGGTGAGAAGGCCGGAGTGATCGTGGCCTACTCGGTGACGGCCCGGGAGTTCGGCCCCCCGGAGCTGGAGCTGATCGAGCTGCTCGGCGGCCAGGCCGCGCTGGCCCTGGAGACCACCCGGCTGCGCGCCGAGCAGCAGGAGGTCATTCGCGAGTTGTCCCGGGCCAACGACCAGCTGCGCCGCGGCCGGGCCGTGCTGGAGTGGGCCGAGCAGCAGCACCACCAGCTCATGCAGCTGGTCCTGGACGAGGTGGAACTATCCGGGCTGGTCGGCGCGCTGGCCACCGCGCTACGGGCCTCGGTCACGGTGGAGGACGCCGACGGCCGAATGCTGGCCCGCGCGCCGGAGCAGGACTACCGGCCGCCGCCTGACCTGGCTGCCCGGCGGGCGGGTCCGGTGCGCGCCGCGCTCGACAACGGGGAGGTGGGCGGGCGCTACCAGGTGGTCCGGGTGCCGGGTGGCACGGCTGCCTGGGCCGCGCCGGTGGTGCTGGGCAGCGAGCTGGCCGGGCGGCTTTGGGTCACCGCGCCGGCGGCGGAGCCCGAGCCGGTCCAGCTGCGCGTCATCGAGCGGTTCGCGCTGGTCGTGGCGCTGCTGCTGCTACAACAGCGGCATGTCCTTGACGTGCGGAGCCGGCTGTCCGGCGACCTGCTGGGCGACCTGCTGCGCGAGGGCGGTCCGGTCCACCCCTCGGCCGTGCTGGACCGGGCCGCGGCCATCGGGCACGACCTGGCCCGGCCGCACGTGGTCGCGCTGCTGGCTGTGGACGGCGTGGTTCCGGCCACGGCCCGGCTGCCCGAGCTCGTGCGCGCGGCGGCCGAGCCGGGGCCGGTCCCGCTGGTCGGCTCCTACGACGGGCTGCACGTGCTACTGCACCCGGCCGAACCCGATCCGGGCGACACGCTGCGTCGCGTCCTGGCCAAGACGGCCCAGGCGGTGGGCGGGCACGGGGTGGTGACGATGGTGGCCGGCCCGGTGGCCCGGGACGCGGCCGGCTACGCCACCGCGTTCCGGGTCGCCCGTGGCGCGCTGGCGCTGCACTTTACCGGTGGCCTGGCCGGCGGGTTCATCGACGCCGGAGCGCTCGGCCTGTCCGCACTGCTGCTCGAGATCGGCACCCCGGACGCCCTCCGGCGGTTCTCCGTGCGGCTGCTGGAGCCGCTGGAGGCACACGAGCAGCGGCATGGCGGCGACCTGATCGCCACGTTGAGCGCCTGGCTTGCGGCGGGCTGCTCCACCGCGGCCGCGGCGCAGGCCTTGGTCGTGCACCGTAACACGGTGACCTACCGGCTCGGCCGCGTGGAGCAGCTCACCGGGCGCCGCCTGGCCGACAGCAGCACCCGGCTGGAGCTGCAGATGGCGCTGATGATCCGGAACATCGCCGAGGTCGGCCCGGCGTAGTCGGGCGGGGCCTGCGGTCCGGATGTATGTGAACCAGACCAGCAACGGGACCGCTTTCCTGGGCTGGTGCACATGGCGGCGGGTACGCGCGGGGGGCAGCATCGGGAGTGCGCACTCGGGAGGTCACCGTTGAAACCACCGCCGTTTGACTACGCCGCCCCCACCACCCTGGACGAGGCGATCGGGCTGCTCGCCGAGCACGCCGGTGCCGAGGCCAGGGTGCTGGCCGGAGGCCAAAGCCTGATCCCGATGATGAACTTCCGGCTGGCCAAACCGGGTTACCTGGTTGATCTGCGCCGCGTGGCCGGGCTGGCCGGGATCCGGCGCGAGGGCGACACCCTGGTCATCGGAGCCATGACCCGGATGGCCGAGGTCGAACGGTCCCCGGAGGTGGCCGTGGCCGCGCCGCTGGTGACCGAGGCGATCGGCCTGGTAGCGCACGTGCCGGTCCGCAACAGCGGCACGGTAGGCGGCAGCCTGGCGCACGCCGATCCGGCCGCCGAGCTGCCCGCAGTGGTGCTGGCCCTGGACGCAAAGCTGGTCGCGGCCGGGCCGGGCGGGACCAGGACCATCCCGGCCGGCGAGTTCTTCACCGGGCCGTACGGCACCGCGCTCGCACCCGAGGAGATCCTGACCGAGGTCCGGCTGCCGGTCTGGCCTGGCGGGCACGCGTTCACCGAGTTCTCCCGTATACACGCCAACTTCGCGGTGGTGGCGGTCGCCGCGCTGGTAGACGCCGACGGCGACCGGATCCGGCGGGCCTCGGTGGCCCTGGCCGGAGTGGGACCGACCCCGGTCCGGGCTCATTCGGCCGAACGGGCTCTGCTGGGCACTTCCGGCGACGCCGAGGCGATCCGCGGGGCGGCCCAGCTGGCCGTGGCGGACCTGTCACCGGCCGGGGACCTGCACGCCAGCGCGGAAACCCGGCTCACCCTGGCCCAGGTCTACTTGCGGCGCGGCCTGGAGCTCGCCGTGTCCCGCGCGCGGAACGAGAGGTGATCCGATGACTGCCATCAGCGTGACCGTGAACGGGCGGCCGCACACGGCGCAAGTCGAGCCGCGGCGGCTGCTGGTCGACTTCCTGCGCGAGGACCTCGGGCTGGTCGGCACCCACATCGGCTGCGAGCACGGGGTCTGCGGCACCTGCACGGTGCTGCTCGACGGGCGCAGCATCCGGTCCTGCATCACCTTGGCCGTGCAGGCCGACGGGGCCGAGATCAGCACGGTGGAAGGCCTGGCCGACGGTGCCGAGCTGCACCCTCTGCAGGACGAGTTCTCCGAGAAGCAGGGCCTGCAGTGCGGTTACTGCACCCCGGGCATGCTGATGCGGGCCAGCGAGATCCTCGCCGGGAATCCGGATCCCAGCCCGGCCGAGGTGCGCGAGGCCATCGCCAGCAACCTCTGCCGGTGCACCGGCTACCAGTTCATCGTCGAGGCCGTGCTCGGCGCGGCCGAGCGGATGCGCGCCGAGAAGGAGACCGCCTCATGACCACCGTCGACTCCACCACGGGCGACCGTATCGCCGCCGACCGGGCCGCCAGCGCTCCCCCGGTCCGCCCGCATTCCGCCGAGCGGCGCTGGGTGGGTCAGTCCATCCGCCGGGTTGAGGACCCCAAGTTCCTGCGCGGCCGGGGCGGCTACATAGCCGACCGGATCACCCCAGGCACGCTGCACGCCGCGGTGCTGCGCAGCCCGCACCCGCACGCCCGGATCACCGGCTTCGACGTGGCCGCGGCCCAGGCCGCCCCCGGCGTGCACGCGGTGATCACCGGGGCGCAGGCGGCCCAGCTGTGCGACCCGATGCCCGACTTCGGCCCCGACCCGACCAGGCACACCTGGCGCTGCCTGGCCGCGGAGAAGGTCCGGTACGTGGGCGAGGGCGTGGCCGTGGTGGTGGCGGACAGCCGCTACCTGGCCGAGGACGCGCTGGAGCTGATCGAGGTCGGCTACGAGCCGCTGCCCGCCGTGGTCGACCCGGAGCGGGCCCTGGACGCCGGGGTCCCGCTGGTGCATGAGGCGCTGGAGTCCAACTGCGCGTACGAGCGCAGCTTCGACTTCGGCGACGTGGATCGCGACTTCGCCGAGGCCGACCTGGTGATCAGGGACCGGCTGCGCTGGCACCGGTCGGGCGGGCAGCCGCTGGAGACGGTCGGGGCCATCGCCGACTACGACCCGGGCACCGGCGGCTTCGTGATCGAGACCAACACGCTCAGCTTCACCAGCTACCTGTTCATGGTGGCGGCCGCGCTCAAGGTCCCGGTTAACCGGCTGGACATCAGGCCGGCCCCGGCCGGGGGCAGCTTCGGCTCCAAGCTGTTCGCCAACAAGCCCGCCGTCATCGCGGCTATGTGCGCGCGGGCCACCGGGCGCAAGGTGGCCTACATCGAGGACCGGGTGGACAACATCTCCAACTGCGACCACCACGGCTCTGACCGACTGTACGACGTGGAGCTGGCGGTGATGCGCGACGGCACCATGCGCGGCATCAAGATCGACACCATCGACGACTACGGCGCCTACATCCAGTTCGGCGTGGGTCACCACGGCAACGCGCTGGCCCAGGTAACCGGGCCGTACACCATCGGCAGCGTCCGGTACCGGGTCCGGGCTGCGCTGACCAACAAGAACCAGCAGGGCGCCTACCGTGGCTTCGGCTCGGAGGTGAACAACTGGATGCTGGAGCAGATGGTGGACAAGGCCGCCCGCGAGCTGGACCTGGACCCGGCCGCCATCCGCCGTAAGAACTTCATCCGCCAGTTCCCGTACTACATCCCGACCGGCAACGTCTACGACTCCGGCGACTACGACAAGGTCCTGGACAAGGCGCTGGAGCTGGCCGATTACGAGCACTGGCGGGCCGAGCAGAAGCGGCTGCGGGAGCAGGGCCGCTACATCGGCATCGGGCTGATCTCGGCCCAGGAACGCAGCGTGTTCTCGGCCACCGAGTTCTGGTTCTGGTTCGATGAGCCGGCCGCGCCGGTGACCTCCACGCCGGAGTCGGTGTCGCTGAAGGTCGACACGACCGGCGGGATCACCGCGATCTTGTACTCCTGCGCGTTCTGGGGGAACAGCCCGGAGACCATGGTGGCCCAGTTCGTGGCCGAGGAGTTCGACTGCGACCCGTACGACGTGGCCGTGGTCTACCACGGCAGCGGGGACGGGCTGCCGGCCACCGGGCCGGGCGGCTCCCGCACCACGGTCATGCTGGCCGGGGCGGTGGAGGGCGCGGCCGGCAAGATCAAGGCCAAGGCCCGCCGGGCCGCGGCCCACCTGCTGGAGATCGACGAGGACGACCTGGAATGGGCGGACGGCGGCTTCGGTGTCCGCGGTGACCCGGAGCGGCGCAAGACCCTCGGCGAGATCGCCATCATGCTGCACCTGTTCAAGCACAGCTTCCCGGCCGACATGACCAGCGGCCTGGACGAGTCGCAGGTCTACGACCACCCCTGGACCACGATGCCGTCGGCGGACCGCAAGGACCTGGGCGTGTTCTACCCGTTCATGGGGCATGCCTGCCACATCCCGGTGGTCGAGGTCGACATCGAGACCGGCGCGGTCACGTTCCTGCACTACGCGGCGGTGCACGACTGCGGCACGCTGGTGAACCCGCGCTCGCTGGCCGGGCACATCGTAGGCGGCACGGCCCAGGGCATCGGCACTGCGCTGTACGAGGAGTTCGTCTACGACACCGACGGCCAGCTGCTGTCCTCCAGCTACCTGGATTACCTGATCCCGACGGCCATGGAGGTACCGGAGCTGGCCATCGGGCACGTGGAGACGCCCTCGCCGTACACCCCGCACGGGGTCAAGGGCGGCGGCGAAGGCGGCCGGATGATGGCCCCGGCCGCGATCAACACCGCGGTCAACGACGCGCTGGCCCCGCTCGGCGTCCGGCTGACCGAGCTGCCCATGACCCCCGAGCGGATCCTCACCGCCCTCCGAGCGTCCCGGAAGAAGGGATGAGCCCGCCGGTCGCGGTGGTGACGGGCGCCAACCGGGGCATCGGTCGGGCCATCGCAGTGGCGTTCGCCGCCGCGGGCTACACCGTGCTGGCCAGCGCCCGCGACCCGGCCAGCCTGGCGGACACGGTAGCCGAGGCGGAGAAGGCGGCCACCGCAGAGCCGCGCGGCGGCAGGGCCGTGGCCGCGGCCGGCGACGTCCAGGACGAGGCGTCCATGGCGGCGCTGGCCGCCGCGGCAGAGAACCTGGGCCCCGTCCATGCCGTGGTGGCCAACGCTGGCGTAGCCGGGCCGACCGCCCCGCTGCACGAGATCACCCTGGAGCAGTGGCGAGACACTATCGCCACCGACCTGGACGGGGTGTTCCTCACTTTCCGCGCGTTCGTACCCGGCCTGATCGCGCGCCGGTCCGGCAGCTTGATCGCCATCTCCTCGATGACCGGCAAACGCCCGCTGCACGGCCGCACCCCCTACGCCGCGGCCAAGATGGGCGTGATCGGCCTGGTCCGCACGCTGGCCACGGAACTCGGGCCGTACGGCGTCCGGGTCAACGCGGTCAGCCCCGGCTACGTGGCCGGGCCGCGGATGGACATGGTGGTACGCAAGCAGGCCGAGGTCCGCGGTGTTCCCGAGGAGCAGGTCCGGGCCGAGGTAAGCAGCGGATCCCCGCTGGGCCAGATGGTGTCAGCCCAGGACGTAGCCGCGGCCTGCGTCTACCTCGCCTCCGCGCCCGCGATCACCGGTGAGGACCTCAATGTCACCGCCGGCGTGGTCATGTACTGAGTACCCGGAAAGGAAATCCATGAAGATCGTCGACCTGTCCCAGGACATCTACGAGGGGATGAAGGTCTACCCCGGGCACCTGAAGACGGTCCAGTTCGAGCACGCCACGCACGAGGAGACCGCGCCCCGGTTCGAGGGGGGGTTCTCCTTCCAGACCACCGGGTTCATCCTCAACGACAACGGCCCCACCCACTGCGACTCCTTCTCCCACCTGGACCCGGATCCGGCCGCGGAGACCATCGACCAGATGCCGCTCGACCTGTTCTACGGACCCGCGGTGTGCCTGGACGTAACCGGTTTCGCGCCGCGCACTGACATCACCGCCGAGGACCTGGACCGGGTGGAGGCAGACTCGGCCGTGGAGGTCAGGCCGGGCGACATCGTGCTGTTCTACACCGGCACGTGGAACAAGTTCGCCGGGGACAAGCGGTACCTGAGTGATTTTCCCGGGCTAGGCGAATCGGCCGGTGAGTGGATCGTGCGGCGCCAGGTCAAGACGTTCGGCGTGGACAGCCCGACCCCGGACAACCCGGCTAGCGTCAGCTACCCGATCCACATGATGTGCCGCCGCGAGCGCATCACCCACTACGAGAACCTGGCGAACCTGGATCAGGTGGTGAACTCGCGGTTCACCTTCGCCGGGTTCCCGCTCAAGCTGCTGGGGGGGCACGGCGGCCCGACCCGGGCGGTGGCGCTGGTCGGCTAGCCCGTGCAGAGATGCTCGAAGTGCTTGCGGCGAGTCGCGTTGTCCTGCTGGCCCAGCGTAGTACCGGGCATACGATTCGGTGACTGGCTTGTCCGCCGGGGCGGCTGGGAGATTGGAGCACCCATGAGCGGCGGGGCGAGGCGGGCGCTGGTCACCGGAGCGTCGGCTGGCATCGGCAGGGCTTGCGCAGAGGAGTTGCATGCGGCCGGCTGGGCCGTGACGGGAGCAAGCAGGCGCGGCACGACCTCGGGCGGGTGGGCTGGCCTGGTCATGGATGTCGACGATGACGGTTCGGTGCGCGCTGGAGTGGCGGGCATGCTGGCAGCCGGCGGCCGGATCGACGCGCTTGTCGCTTCTGCTGGATGGGGCCTGGCCGGTGCCGTCGAGCAGTGCACGATCGGGGAGGCAAAGGCCCAGTTGGAGACGAACTTCTGGGGCTGCGTGCGGATAGTGCAGCGGGTGCTGCCGGTCATGCGGGCGCAAGGCGGCGGGCGCATCGTGCTGATGAGTTCCATCGCGGGTGTGATCGGCATCCCGTTCCAGGCTTTCTACAGCGCGAGCAAGTTCGCCATGGAGGGTCTGGGTGAAGCCCTTGCGTACGAGGTGGCACCGTTTGGCGTGCATGTGACGCTGGTCGAGCCGGGCAATGTCAAGACCGACTTCACCGCCAGCCGCCGGAGGGCGCAGGCCGCTGGCGGCGATCCGGTCTACGCCGCCGCCGTTACCAGGGCCGTCGGTCTCATGGAACGCGATGAGGCCAATGGCGTGCCCGCCGCCGAGGTGGCCGTCGTGGTGCGGAGGGTGCTGGAATCCCGCCGCCCGCCCCGGAGGGTATCGGCCGGCAAGGCGGGCGAGCGAGCGGCCCTGCTGGCCAAGCGACTGCTGCCGTTCCGCGCCTTCCAGGCCGCGGCGAAGAGCAGCCTGGGAGTCTGACCACCGTACCTAGCACGTGGCCTGGCCTGGCTATGTGCGGCCGGTGGCGGTCAGACTTCTTGGCCAGTGCAGAAATCCCCCGGCACCGCTGGCCAGCCGGACGTAAGCGGACGTTCTGGGCGACAGCGCAGAGCACCAGTCGGCAAAACCATGCCTGCAGAATCGGCAGGGACGCTTGCACTCTGGAACGCCAGTCGCGCTGCGTAATGGCCGCAGGCTGCGTCATCACGCGAGATCCGCCTGGTCTGTTCGCTGGTCTTGGCGACGACAACGTGGCTTCGGTGTACACATATGAGGATGTTCTGTCGCGGCCTGGTGATCTTGTGGTGCGGCCGGAGCTAGCGGAGGCCAGGCGTGCTCACCACCACCGTCCATTCCCGGACAGTCCAGTGCTTCACGAGTCCCGCAGTGACGTAGGGGTCGTGCGTTGCGAAGCGCTCCGCGACTGACTGATCAACGGCCCTGAAGACGAGTGCCGCTCCATCGGCTGGATCAGAGAATGCGCCCGCCATGAGTAGCTCGCCGTTGTCGCTGGCCGCGCGGGCCAGCTTCAGATGCGCCTCGCGGTATGGTGCCCGGCGTTCGGTGAACTCGTCGACGACGTCATAAAGCAGCAGGTAGTACACGATTCCTCCAGAGTCAGACTGGGCTCAGCCAGCCGAAGCGGTCCGGTTCCCGGCCGGTGCGCAGCGCCGTCATGCGGGCTAGCACCGTCGGGGCTATGTCACCATCCGCCACTGGCGGCAGGGTCAGGATCTTGTCCCGGTAGCCGATCTCGGCGATATGGGCGATGGTGGCGGCGGTCCCGGTGCCGAAGCACTCCCGCAGCCGGTCGGCGGCGTGCGCTTCGGCGGCCTCGTCGATGGAGATAAGCCGTTCCTGCACGTCGATCCCCATCGCGGCAAGCAGGGCTATCACGCTGTCCCTGGTGATGCCGGGCAAGATCGTGCCGCCGAGGCTCGGGGTGACCACGGTGCCGTCGATCACGAAGAAGACGTTCATCACGCCTGCCTCCTCAACGAAGCGGCGTTCCCGGCCGTCGAGCCAGAGCACGCCGTGGAAGCCGCGGCGCTGGGCTTCCCGCTCGGCGAGCAGCGCGGGGGCGTAGTTGCCGGCCGACTTGACGCCGCCGGTGCCGCCTGGGAACGCGCGGACGTAGTCGGTGGTCACAAGAAGCTTCAGTGGCTCCGGGTAGTAGTGCCCGACCGCACAGGTGAAGATCACGAATCGGCAGCTCGACGGCGGTCTGACCCGGATGTTCTGGTCGGTGGCGAAGACGCTGGGCCGGATGTACAGGGAGCCCTCGTCCGGGCCGGGCACCCACTCCCGGTCGATCCGGATCAGCTGCCTGAGGCCCTCGATGTAGATCTCTTCGGGCACTTCCGGGAGTACCAGCCGCCGGCAGGACCGCCGCAGGCGGGCGCAGTTCTCATCGGGCCGGAAAAGGACGACCTCGCCGTCCACCGTCTGGAAGGCCTTGTGCCCTTCGAAGACGGAAATTCCGTACTGCAGAGCGCTGATCGAGGGCGGCAGCGGCAGCGGTCCGTAGGGTTCGATCCGCACGTCCGTCCACTCGCCGTCCCGGTAGTCGGCTACGAGCATGTGATCGCAGCAGATCGTGCCGAATGATTGCGGGTCCAGGCGCCGTTCGCCGATCCTGGACCGGCTGACCGGGGTGACCTTGATGTCCATGCTCACGCCAAGCCCTCGACGACGATCATGTTCGTCTCGGTCGAGGCCTGCCGCAGTCCTCTGGCCTCCCGGTATTCGTCCCAGGCCCACCACTGCATCGCCCGCGCCGCGCTGTCGAAGCGGACGACAACGATGCGTTCCGGGTGCCAGCTGCCCTCCAGGACGGTCACGCTGCCGCCGCGGGCCAGATAGGTGCCGTCCAAGGCCTGCGGCGATGCTGGGCCAAGCGGCTTATAGCGCTGGTACAGCGATGCGTCTTTCACATCGGTCACGTCGGCGATCAGGTAGCCAGTCATGCCATGCGTCCGTTCAGACCGATATAGACGCGGCGGTTGTGCCGGCCCTTGCTGGCGACGCGGAGAACCCGGATCGGCGGCGACGTCCCCGTGGACGCCAGGTGCGTACCCCCGCACGCCTGGCGGTCAAGGCCGGCTATGTCCACGATCCTTACCTGGCCGTCGGCGGTTGGGGGAGGAGCGACGGACTGGTTGCGGATCAGCCCGTACTGCTGCCGCGCCTCTGACATCGGCACATATGTGCAGATCACCGGCAGGTCCTGGCGGATGGTGTCGTTGAGGGCTGGCCCGAGTGCCCGGAGGCGATCGTTGTCCGCGTCCGGCAGGTCGAAATCCATCCGTGCCCTGCCGTCCGCCGACATCTGCGCACCGGTGACCAGGGCACCTTTGAAGTCCTGGAACACGGCGGCGTTGAGGATATGGGTGGCGGTGTGCAGTTCGCGCATCAGCTCGCGGAAGGCCGGTTCGACGCTCACCTCGACGGTCCCGGCTACCTCGGCATCGCCGCGGGCCAGTAGGTGCCACATGCCTTCGCCGGACGGCTCGAACCCGGTCACGGCCGCCTCGCCGCTCGCCCATTTCAGCAGGCCCCGGTCCCGGAGCTGCCCGCCGCCGCCGGGAAACAACGCTGAGTTCGCCAGCAACACGCGGCCGGGCCGGGAATCTACGACCTGCGTCTCGATGACCAGGACATCGGGAAATTCATGATAGAAAGCCCGCGCTACCGTCATGAGCTGATAATCGGCCAGAGCAGGCAGGCCGCTATTGGCGAAAATTGCCGGGCAGTGGCCGGGACCGGGCTTGCGCGTGGACCCGGGCTCAGGCTCGTCGCCAGGCCAGGCTTGCGCTTGAAGTCAGGCCTGCACGGCCCGCGCGAACTGGCGCGGCGTAATGCCATAGCAGCGCTTGAACTGCCTGCTCAAGGCTGCCTGGTCATAGAAGCCGGACGAGATCGCCGCCTCGGCGATCGGCGCTGACCTGCGCAGCTGGCCGCGCGCGGACTCGAGCCTGATCTGGGTCAGGTACGCGTGCGGTGTCATGCCGACACCCTTCC
>Ga0208099_1000025_pt1 | contig 10756 bp, 8 predicted proteins | sample MicForSoiPHH15_O_FD_188036 | JGI IMG/M metagenome (GOLD analysis project Ga0208099, IMG submission 188036) | Forest soil microbial communities from Harvard Forest Long Term Ecological Research site in Petersham, Massachusetts, USA - MetaG HF043... | ecosystem: Environmental > Terrestrial > Soil >...
CGGCTGATCAATCACCCAGCGCCAGCTGCCGTCCGGCTGGCAACGGGCGACCTCGCGTTCTGTGTTGGCTGTCACCCGAGGATCCTCTCACCGGAATACGACATCTCCGGTGGAGGCGCACATGTGGCATGAGGGTGTGGCCCAGCTCTACGGGCTGGTCGGTGCCGGTCGAACCGTCTGGGCCCACGGTAGCATTCGCTTCATGCTCGACTTCGACGCGTACCTGCGCCGGATCGGCCTGGACCCGTCGGACAAGCCGGCCTGGCAGGCGGTCCACCGGGCGCACGCGACGACGATCCCGTTCGAGAACCTCGACCCCCACCGCGGCATCGCGATCTCGCTGGAGCAGGCCGATCTCGAGCGAAAGCTGGTGGCCAGCCGACGAGGCGGGTACTGCTTCGAGCACAACCTGCTCTTGGCGTCGGCGCTCGAGCACATGGGCCTCAAGGTCGAGCCAATGCTGGCGCGCGTCAGGGTGGGCGATGCTCCCCGTGAGACCCGGCCGGCCAGCCATCTGGTCCTGCGGGCGACGGACGGGGACGGACGCCGGTGGCATGCCGATGTCGGGTTCGGGCTCGGCACGCTGCTCGACCCGATCCCGTTCGGCCCGGCCGGCGTCCACGAGCAGTCGGGCTGGAGCTTCCGAGTGGTGGAGGACGGTGACGAGCTGGCCCTCCAGACGTTGGGTCCGGACGGATGGACTGACGTCTACTGCTTCCCGCCCCGCCCCGCCTTTCGGATCGATATCGAGGTGAGCAACTGGTGGACCTGTACCAATCCGGCGTCGCCGTTCGTGTCCGGGTTGATCGTGTCGGTCAATAACGACGACGGACGGCGGGAGGCCCTGGCCGACTTTTCGGGCCTGCTGCTCGCCACGACCAGCTCTCCTGACGGTACGGAGGCGACGGAGGCGCAGCGCGAGGCGATCCCGTCGCTGCTGGCCCAGCGATTCGGCCTGCCCGGGTTCGGGCTCGGGCCGGACGGCAGGATCGTCGCCTTGAGCTAGCATCACGCGTTCACGCGACTTGACGGGAAACGGGCTCTTGACCTTCACCCTGGGTCAGGCCCGAGCATGGCGTCGTCGAGGAGCGGAGGAAGCCGCGTGGACCTGCTGACGATCGGGGCGTTCGCCCGGGCCTCACGGCTCTCGCCCAAGGCCCTGCGGCTCTACGATTCGCTCGGCCTGTTGACGCCCGCGCACGTCGACGAGGTGTCCGGCTACCGGTTCTACCGGCCCGACCAGCTGGAACGGGCCCGCCTGGTGGCCTGGCTGCGACGGCTCGGCATGCCACTGGCCCGCATCGGCGCCGTCTGCGACCTGGCCCGGGACGCTCCGGATCAGGCCGCCGGGCTGATCGCGGCCCACTGGGCGGAGACCGAGGCCGAGCTCACCGCCCGGCGAGCTCTGGCCGCCCACCTGATCAGCTACTTGTCCGGAGAGGAACCCACGATGCCAGGAACACAGCCAGCGCTGGCCATCCAGTACGCCGCGCGCTCGGACATCGGCCGCCACCGCGACCGTAATCAGGACACCGCCTACGCGGGCCGGCGCCTGCTGGCCGTGGCCGACGGGATGGGCACCGGCGGCGAGGCGGCCAGCGCGGCGGTGATCGAGGCGCTCAAGCCGTTGGAAGCCGCGCTGCCCGCAGGCAACCTGCTGAACGCCATGGAGGACGCGGTCCGGCAAGTCGGGGTGGCCCTAGCCGACGCCGATCCCGGGACCGGCACCACGCTCACCGCGATGCTCTGGTCGGGATCACAGCTCGCGCTGGTGCACGTCGGCGACACGCGGGCCTACCTGCTGCGCGCGGGCGAGCTGTTCCAGATCACCCACGACCACTCGGTGGTACAGGCCCTGCTCGACGCGGGCAAGATCACCCCCGAGGAGGCCGAATCCCACCCGCAGCGATCGCTGCTGCTGCGGGCTATCGATGGCGACGGCGCGACCGACCCTGACGTCTCGCTGCACGATGCGCAGGCCGGCGACCGTTACCTGCTGTGCTCCGACGGCCTGACCACTGTTGTCTCGCCCGGCGTCATCCGGGACACCTTGAGTGCGTCCGGTGACCCGGAGCAGGCCGTGGGGCGGCTCATCGACCTGGCCAACGAGGCCGGCGGACCGGACAACATCGCCTGTGTGGTCGCCGACGTGGTCGAACCGCGGCCAGGGTCCGACTAGCCAGCGGCCGGGCTCAGCGTCAGGGCCTGCTGACTTACCGACTCCTTACGAACGGTCTACCGACCAGACGATGCCCGGATGCACCTGTGTGTCGGTGAAGTGGATCCGGGCCACCAGCCGGGAGCCGGAGCGCATGGCCTCGGCCACGAGCGCCGGGTCCACGCCGGCGAGTTTCAGCTTGGAGCCGCGGATGAGCCGGAACGTGCCGTTGGCCAAGACGTCGCCCCAGGCGATACCCAGATGGCGGTCGGTGCGGTCGCCGCGCACGAAGGGGCCGCCGAAATCGAGGCCGTCATCGCCGCGCCTGACCGTGATCTGGACCTCCCACCGGGCGGAGGGAGCGTCTCCGGGCACGGGCTCGGTCGCCTGCCACGGGTGTCCGGGCGTGACCAGGCTCGGCCGGTCCTTGCTGGTACTGCGCAGCGCCAGGTGAACGTTCCGGAAGCGCGGTGCATCCGGTCCGGCGCAGAAGGAACGGCCGGGCAGGTCATAGCCCTCGATCACGACCGTCAGCGGCGCGGGCTCGGGCTTGGGCCGGGGGGCAGGCTTGCGCCGTGGCGGAGGCGGCGCGGTGTTCTGCTCGTACGCGAGCCGCAGCCAGCTAAGGGCCTCATCGTCGAACTCGGCGGGTTCGGTCAGCGGGATGCGCACCGTCGCGGGTCCGAGGTTGTTGGCGGGCCGCAGGCGGGCACCGGGCTCCGGGGCGCCGGGTCCCTCCAACCGCAGCCCTAGATCGACCCGATTCTTGGTGGTCGCCTGCACGATGGCGAACGTCCGCCGCGGCGAGACCAGCGACACGAGGGTTTTACGGGCCTCAACCGTGACCGCTCCGAGTGACGGGATCGCGGCCAGCACGGCGTCCAGGATGGGCCGCAGGTGCGGGCGGTCGGCATACTGGCCGTCGATGAGCTGGACGGCCGCGGGCGACAGGAGTCCGGGTAGCGTGGATGGCTGGGACATGACAACATCGTCCCCCCGGCCCGGATAACCGCGTTGCCAGGGGCCGACGGCGGCTGGCAGCATGGCGGCGCACTTTCCGCCGCCCGACGTGATCTCCTCCGGGCCGCTGCACAGCCCGGAGGAGTGGACCTGCCCGGCCTGATCCGGGCGGCTCGCGGTCCGCTGATCAGGCCGATATGGCCGGCCCGGCCTCGACCTCCGGCTCCCGGCCTCCCGCCTGATTTTCCACCTGCCCGACCGGAGGCGTGTCCCGGCTGAACAGCGGCCCGGGGCGGAACAGGATCGCGGCGACGATCGAACCGCCGACCAGGATGCCGGCGGTCCACCAGAACGCGGTGTCGTAGCCGTGCGCGAGCGCGAGCCCGGTCAGCGCCTGGCGTCCGATGAGCCGGGCCGACACGATGTGCGCGGCGATGTACGACGTGACGGCGCTGGCGAAGATGGTGTTGAGCAGCGAGGTGCCGATGGAGGCGCCAAGCTGCTGGCCCACGGTGACGGTCGCCGACGCGACCCCCGCGTCCTGCGGGGCCACGCCGTAGGTGCCGGTATTGATGGACGGCGCGATCACCATGCCGAGGCCGATACCGGTCAGAATGAGCGGGCCGAGCACCCCGGTGACATAGGCGGTGTGCGGTCCCAGCTGAGCAAGCCAGACCGCCGCGCCCGCAGCGACCAGCATCCCGGTCGCGACCAGGGGCTTGGGCCCGACCCGGGGCATGAGCACGATGGTGGACAAGTTGGCCGCGACCGCGATGCCGCCGGTAATGGGCAGGAACGCGAAGCCGGTGACGACCGGCGAGTAGCCCAGCGTCTGCTGCAGGTAGTAGGTCAGGAACAAGAAAGTCCCGAACATGCCGGACGCGGCGATGAGCATCGACAAGTAGGCGCCGCCTCGGTTGCGGTCAAGCACCACGCGGGGCGGCAGCAGCGGGTTCGGGGCGCGGCCCTGCCAGAACGCGAACAGGATCAGAAGGACCACGCCGGCGGCCACGAAACCCCACGTGGACGGCGTGCTCCAGTCATGCGTAGCCGCGTTAGAGAATCCGTAGACCAGGCAGAACAAGCCACTGGACACCATCACCACGCCCGGAATGTCCAGCTTCGGCTTGACCTGGGACGGATACCGCGGCAGCAGCAGCGCTCCCCCGACGAAGGCCACGCCGGCGAAGACCAGGTTGATATACAGCGTCCAGCGCCAGGACAAGTACTCGGTCAGGGTGCCGCCGAGCAGCAGGCCCACCGCGCTGCCGCCCGCGGCGATCGCGCCGTAGATGCCGAATGCCTTGCCGCGGTCCTTCGGGTCGGTGAACGTGGTGGTCAGCACCGAAAGCGCCGACGGCACCAAGATCGCCGCGAACACGCCCTGGCAGGCCCGCGCGGTCACGAGCATGGTGAAGTTCACCGAGGCGCCACCGATGGCCGAGACGCCCGCGAAGCCGGCCAGGCCGATCAGGAACGTTACCTTGCGGCCGAGCAGGTCGGCCAGCCTGCCGCCCAGCAGCAGCAGGCTGCCGAACGCCAGCGAATAAGCGGTGACCACCCATTGCCGGTCCACCGTGGTGAAGTGCAGGGCGTGCTGCGCGGACGGCAGCGCGATGTTCATCACCGTCAGGTCGAGGATGACCATGAGCTGCGCGATGGCGATCACGCCGAGGATGAGCCAGCGCCGGTCCGGGGCGCTGCTGGCGGTGTTGACATCAGTCATGAGCTTCACCAATCTGGAGGTGTCATCTCCGCTTAAGACACAGTAACATGAAACGGAGAACCTGTCTCCGCTTTTTTAGGAGGTTGACGTGGCGCAGCGCTCCGGAGACCGCACCGGACGGGACCCCGAGCCGTGCGCCGCGCCGGTCCGCCCGCTACGGCGTGACGCCGCGCGGAACCGGCAGCGCGTGCTCAAGGCGGCCTCGGAGGTCTTTACCGAGCGCGGCCTGGACGTCAGCCTGGACGAGGTGGCACGGCGCGCCGGCGTCGGGGTGGGGACCGTCTACCGGCGGTTCGGTACCAAAGAGGACCTGGTCGAAGCGCTGTTCGTGGACCGTATCGAGGCGGTAGCGGCCCTGGCCGAGGACGCTGCCGAGGCACCCGATCCGTGGTCCGGCCTGGCGCACTTCATGGAGCAAGCGGCCGAGATGCTGGCCGGCGATAGCGGCCTGCGGCAGCTGCTGATGTTCGCCACCTACGGCGGGGATAGGGTCTGGTACGCCCGGCAGCGCAACGCTCCCGTGGTGACCAAGCTGGTCGAGCGCGTGCAAGCCGCGGGCCAGCTCAGATCCGACCTCCGGCCGACCGACATCCCGTTCATCCTGTTCATGCTGGCCGAGGCCGCGCAGTTCGGACGCGGGGTCAGGCCCGAGATCTGGCGCCGGTATCTCACCCTCGTCCTCGACGGCCTGCGCCCGGAGCGAGAGGGTGTCACCCCGTTCCCTGTCGCCGCGCTGCGGCCTGACGAGATGGAGATGACCATGCGGCAGAGCGTCCCGCAGCATCACTGACGTTTCTCATCGTCTGCGAACCCGGCCCGGCCCGGCCGGGCCTATAAATTGCATTTGCAAGTGCGTGTACAAAGCGTTAATGAATACAATCCTGCAATCGTTAGCAGTACCTGTGCGTCATCACCCGGTCCGCCGCCTGTGACCGGTTGCCGCAGGTAGAAGGCCATTCATGGGCCGCTCGGCAGGCCCACTGCAGCGGCCGGACGACGTGCAGCCGACGCAAAAGCCAACACGCCACACCACATCCCGCGATGCGTGACATACCGGCGAAAAACCTTTAACATGGTCCTCTGCGCTTAAGGCGCTGGAGCCGACGGAATTACCTACCCCGCTCAACCGCGTTTCGTCGGCCGCTTTCCCGCTTACCAGATCATCTCCAGGAGACACCGCGCATGAATTTCGGCGACAGCGTGCAGGACGCCAGCCGATCAGGTCCCGACGACGTCACCGTGCCAGGTGCGGTCGGCGGCGACGGCGATAGCCATGAAGCGCGGTCGCTGCGAACGCAGAAGCCTCTCCAGGACATCCAGGACCTTATCGACAAGCTCGCCGCCGTGACCCAGCTGCTGCGCCACCCGGGGCGCAAGTCCGACGGCGCGCGGGTGCCCTAGGTCGCGAGATCCCGTAGCAGGCGCGCGCTGTCGGCCGGACTGAGGGCGGCCGCGCGCAGAAGCGCGAAGGCGCGGATGTACCGAGCCACGTCGGCCTGGCCTTCCAGGTAGACGCCGCCAGACAACGCCTCCAGGTACACGACGCCCAGGCTCGGCGCATCCGGAAACCTCAGGATGGCCAGGGATCCGCTGCCCCCACCGACGTGCGCGCCCGCCGAGAACGGCAGCACCTGGAGTGTGATCGCGGGCGCCTCGCCACTCAGCCGGGCCAGGTGGCCGATCTGCCCGGCCAGGACGCCGGCACCGCCGACCGCCTGGTGCAGGGCACCCTCGCCGAGCACCACGCTGATTCGCTGGCTCCCGCCCAGCATCGCCTGCCTGCGCACGGCCTTTGCCACCACGGCGTCCTCCCGCTGCTGCTCGGTCACGTAGCCGGGCTCGGCGGCGGCGATGGCGCGGGCATATTCATCGGTTTGCAGTAGGTCGGGTATGAGCTGCGCCTCGTAGGTCATGATCTCGGAGGCGGCCGACTCCATGATCACGTAATCCAGGTAGGCGTCGGACAAGGTGTCCGCGTAGGGGTGCCACCAGCTGTGCTGGCCGCCGCGGCTGGCGATGGACACCAGCGCGAGCTGCTCGCTCGGCGGCACGCCGTACTCGGTCAGCAGTTCACGCAGTTCCTTGGGCCGGATACCGCGCTGGCCGGTCTCGATCCGGCTGATCTTGGAACGGTCGCATTCGAGGACCCGGGCGGCGTCCTCGAGCGCGTAACCCACGTTCTCCCGGTACCGGCGCAGCGCGCCGCCCACCACACGGCGCCGCACGGGGGGATCTCCGGTCACGGTTCCTACCTTCCTGCGTTCTTCCGGCCGCATCTACGTGGTTTGTCGCACTTAATAGAAAACGTAGCATTTTAAGTAGTCCAATCGAGGTGACGACACGCCAGGCGTGCGTCCGGCGGTCAGCCACGGGTGGCGAGGCGGCGCCCGCGGCCCGGGCGGGTACGGTGTGGACGACTCTGGCGGCCCGCAAAGGCAGGGCCCCGTCAGCCGAGGATCGAGGAGCACGGCGATGACCGATCAGGCGGTCCGGGTGGAGCGGTCGGGAGCGGTCACCACCGTCTTTCTGCACCGGCCGGCGCGGCGTAACGCCGTCGACGGTCCCACGGCCGCCCAGCTCGCCGGGGCCTTCCGCGCCTTCGACGCCGATCCGGGCGCCGCGGTGGCCGTGCTGCACGGAGAGGGCGGGGTCTTCTGCTCCGGCGCCGACCTGACCGCGCTGGGCACCGGGCGCGGCAACCGGGTGGCTCCCGGCGGCGACGGCCCGATGGGAATCAGCCGGCTGCGGCTGTCCAAGCCGGTCATCGCGGCGGTCGCCGGGTACGCGGTAGCCGGTGGCCTGGAGCTGGCCCTGTGGTGCGACCTGCGGATCGCCGACGAGACCGCCGTGTTCGGCGTCTTCTGCCGACGATGGGGAGTGCCGCTCATCGATGGCGGCACCGTGCGGCTGCCGCGGCTCATCGGGACCAGCCGGGCAATGGACATGATCTTGACCGGCCGCGCCGTGGACGCGGCCGAGGCGGCCGCCATCGGGCTGGCCAATCGTGTGGTCCCGGCCGGCCAGGTCCTGATCGCGGCCCAGGAACTCGCGGCCGAGCTCGCCTCATTCCCTCAGATCTGCCTGCGCAGCGACCGGGCCTCGGTGCTCGAGCAGGAAGGGCTGGACGAGACCGCCGCGCTGGCCGCGGAGTTCGCGCACGGGCAGACGGCTTTGCGAGCGGAGGCGGCGGCGGGCGCGGCCCGGTTCGCGGCAGGAGCGGGCCGGCACGGATCCTTCGGGTCCTGACCGCCCTAAGCGGCGCAGGCTCCTTCGGGTCCTGACCGCCCTAAGGGGCGCAGGCGGCTGAGGGCAGCCAGGATGCGGGTCTCTGAGACGGGGGTGAGGGTGCCCAGGGTCTGGGCGAACAGGCTGACCCGGAGTTCCTCCAGCATCCAGCGGACCTCGGTCACGTCCGGATCGTTGCGGCGGGTGGGGGGCAGGTCGGCCACGGCCTGCCGGTAGGCCTGCTCGACCCGCTGCGCGACCGCCATGTTGGCCGCGTCGCGGGCCGGGATCTCCGGCAGCTTATCCAGCCGCCGCTCGATCCCGCGCAGGTAACGGGTCAGCTGCGGCAGCTGACGGTAGCCGGTGGCGGTCACGAAACCGGGGTAGATGAGCCGGGCCAGCTGCGCGCGCATGTCGGCCACGGCGGGCTGGACCGCGTCGGCCTTGGTATCGTCCAGCCTGGCCTGCGCCGCGTGGGCCAGCCGGAGCGCTGACTCCACGCGGGCGACCACGTCGGCGGTCACCTCGTGCAGGCCGGCCCGGACCGCGGCGGAGAGCCGGCTGAAGGCCTCGCGGTCCCAGGCCGGGCCGCCCGCCTCGGCCATCAGGTAGTCGGCGGCGCAGTTCACGCAGTCGGCGAACATGGCGGCCACGCTGCCATGGGGGTTGTGGCTGAGGGCCAGCTTGGCCGGGGTGGACAGGCGGTCCGCGATCGACTTGACCGGGGAGGGCGCGCCGATCAGGATCAGCCGCCGGGTCCCGGCCCACATAGCCGAACGCGCGGCGGCCTCGGTCTCGAACAGGCGCACGTCGACCGTGGTCCCCGCGTCGGCCAGGGCCGGGTAGGCCACGACGGTGCCCTCGCGGAACACCGTGGGCAGCGCGTCGAAGTCCCATGAGGTCAGGCCCGAGCGGGTAAGGCCAGCCGCCGCCCGGGACAGGACCGCGCGCAGTCGCGGCCGGAGCTCGCGCTGCAGCTCGGCGACGTCCTTCCCCTCGGCCAGCACGTGCTCCCCGTCCGTCACCCGGACCGTGATCCGCAGGTGCGGCGGCAGCTTGGACAGGTCCCAGGCGTCCCGCGGCACGGTCACGCCGCGCAGCGAACGCAGCTCGCGGGCCACCGCGTCGCGCAGGTCCCCGGTCGGCGGCCCGAGGCGGGCCACGACCTCGCGGGCCACGTCGGGCGCGGGCACCAGGTCACGGCGCAGCGACTTGGGCAGCGAGCGGATCATCTCGGTGACGAGCTCGGTCCGCAGCCCGGGTACCTGCCAGGAGAACTCGGCCGGGTTCACCTGGTTGAGCCTGCTCAGCGGGATGTCTACGGTCACGCCGTCGGTGTCGCTGCCGGGCTCGAAGGCGTAGGACAAGGGCAGCGTCTTGAGCGCCGCGGATTGCGAGGTCCAGATGTCGGGGTAGGAGTCCGTGCTGACCTGCGCGGCGTCCTCGCTGAGCAGGTCGTCCGGCTGGAACGTGAGCAGGCCTGGGTCGGCCCGGCGGGCCTGCTTCCACCAGGTGTCGAAGTGCTGGGCCGAGACCACCTCGGCCGGGATCCGCGCGTCGTAGAAGGCGAACAGCTCGTCCTCGCCCACGACCAGGCCGCGGCGGCGGACGCGGTGCTCAAGTTCGGAGGCCTCGTCGAGCAGCCGCCGGTTCTCGGCGAAGAACCGATGTGAGGTCTGCCAGTCCCCCTCGACCAGGGCGTGCCTGATGAACAGCTCCCGGGCCGCGGCCGGGTCGATGCGCCCGTAGCCGACCTTGCGGTCGGTCACGATCGGCACCCCGTACAGGGTGACCTTCTCCAGCGCGACGGCGCTGCCGCGTTTGCGCTCCCAGTGCGGCTCGCTGTAGCTGCGCTTGACCAAGTGCTGGGCCAGTGGCTCGACCCACTCGGGCTCGATGCTCGCCACGGTCCGGGCCCACAGTCGCGATGTCTCCACCAGCTCGGCGGCCACGATCCAGTCCGGCGCCTTCCGAACCAGGCTCGAGCCGGGGAAGATCGCGAACCTGGCGTTGCGCGCGCCCAGGTACTCGGCCCGAGGCCGCCGCCCGGAAGGTGCGCCGACCGATGCGGCCGGGCGCACCGGCTCGACCTTCATGCCGATCTGGGACAGCAGGCCAGCGAGCAGGGAGAGGTGAACCACGGTCCGTTCGGCTGAAGAAGAATCGACCGCCACCCCGAGATCGCCGGCCAGCCTTTGCAACTGGCCCTGGAGGTCCTGCCACTCGCGGATCCGCAGGTAGTTCAGGTACTCGGCCCGGCACAGGCGGCGGAACGCCGACGAGGACAGCTCGCGCTGGCGTTCGGCCAGGTAGTCCCACAGGTTCAGGTAGGCGGTGAAGTCCGAGTCGGGGTCGGCGAACCGGCGGTGCTTGTCATCGGCGGACTGCTGGGCGTCGACCGGCCGCTCGCGCGGGTCCTGGATGGACAGCGCGGCGGCGATGATCAGCACCTCGCGGACACAGCCGTTGCGGTCGGCTTGCAGGATCATCCGGCCGATGCGGGGATCGACCGGCAGCCGGGCCAGCTTGCGTCCGAGGCCGGTGATCCGGCCGTCTTTGAACGCATTCAACTCGGCCAGCAGCGTCAGTCCGTCGGCGATGTTACGGGCGTCGGGCGGGTCGATGAACGGGAACTTCGGCACGTCGCCCAGGCCGATCGCGGCCATCTGCAAGATCACCGAGGCCAG
>Ga0208099_1000026_pt1 | contig 10689 bp, 11 predicted proteins | sample MicForSoiPHH15_O_FD_188036 | JGI IMG/M metagenome (GOLD analysis project Ga0208099, IMG submission 188036) | Forest soil microbial communities from Harvard Forest Long Term Ecological Research site in Petersham, Massachusetts, USA - MetaG HF043... | ecosystem: Environmental > Terrestrial > Soil...
AGAAACCGCCGCAGAGCCGTCCGCCGCGGAGCCGTCCGCCGCGGAGCCAGCCGCGGACCGGGCTCAGCTGACGATCGACAGCGCCGCGATCATCGACGCGGTCGGCCGAGCGGATGTGGTGACGGCCGGCGCACCGGCGGCAGATCCGCCCAGGGAGCTTGTCGCACCGGTACGGGTGGTTCTGACCGTCAGTGGCGCACGGCCGGGGATGCACGTGCAGGCCGTCACGCGCATCCTGCGCCCGGACGATTTCGGCTGGAACCCTCAGGATCCGGTGGTTGTCCCGGATTCGGGCCAGGCCGAGTTCGACCTGTCCGGAGTCCCGGCGGGGGAGCACGAGCTGGCGTTGATCGCCTGGGCCCCCGACGCCGCCGGCAACCTGGTATCGGTCAGCCTGCCCAAGATGAGGATTCGCCCGGGTTCGGGCTGAGCCCCCAGTCCTGAGCCCCAGTCCTGGGGCCGCGGTCGCCACGAGTACGCGCCTGACCCGGACAGTCCTGACCAGAACGCCCTAATAGGCGTCACTACTGACGAACCCGTCATGCTCGGCCGCGCGTAATCGTAGGCTCGGAGCATCATGACAGTAACCGCCGGTGACCTTGACGCTGCGATCGCGTGCATCATGAGCGGCCTGCTGCCCCTGACCGACCGGGACTGGTCGGTGCGGGCGGGCAGCCTGGAGTGGAACTGCTGGCATACCGCCGAGCACATCGGTGACTGCCTGCTCTCCTACGCCTGGCAGCTCGCCGTCCAGCCCACCGCCCGGTACGTCCGGGCCGTGGCCACAGCCGAGAAGGACGCCTCCCCGGCCGAGGTGCTGGAGTTCGCCATCACCGGCGGCCGGGTCCTGGCCTCGATGGTGCGCACCTCACCCGCGCACGTCCGGGCCTTTCATCCGGCCGGGACCGCCGACCCCGAAGGCTTCGCCGCGCTGGGCTGCAACGAGGCCCTCCTGCACGGCAACGACATCGCTCAGGGCTTCGGCCTCAGCCTCGACCCGCCGCGCGACGTATGCCGTCGCGTCCTGGCCCGGCTGTACCCGCAGGCCCCGACCGATCTCGCCGACATCGACCCGTGGACGTCGCTGCTCTGGACCGGCGGCCGCACCGAGCTCCCAGGCCGCCCGCCGTCGGCCTGGCGCAAGCACGCCGCCCCCCTGACCAGCTAACCCGCCCTGCTCCCGTTAGGGCTGGTACGAGCCGGGCGTCCAGGCCCGGGTGCTGACCCCGATCGCGTTCCACGCGTTGATCGTGACGATGAGGCTGACCAGGGCGGCGACCTCCTGCGGGCTGAACTCCGCGGTTACGGCGTGGTAGGCCTCGTCAGGCACGTGCGTGTCCGCCAGCAGCGTCACCGCCTCGGTGAACGCCAGCGCGGCACGCTCGCGGGCGGTGAAGTACGGGGTTTCGGCCCAGGCCGCCAGCCCGTAGATGCGCTGCTCGGTCTCGCCGATCGCGCGCACGTCCTTGGTGTGCATGTCGATGCAGTAAGCGCAGCCGTTGAGCTGCGAGGCGCGGATCCGGATCAGCTCGCGCAGCTTGGGATCGATCTGTGCCTTGTCGAGTTCCTTGGTCGCGGCCTGGTCCAGGTGCGCCATCGCGCGGGCGAAGCCCGCTGCCAGGGTGTCGAAGTCCAGCCGGACCGGTATCTGCGTGGTGTCGCTTGTCATCGTCATGACACCGACTCTATGGCGGTAAGCGGCCCAAGATAAGGTCCATTTCTATGTCAGGAACATGGGCCAAAGATGACGACGTTGCCCGCCACGCCAGCGTCGACCTGCACCTGGACCTGCCCAGGCCCAAGAGCCCGAAGGGCATCCGCCTCGGCCTGGAGACGGCGCTCCGCGACGCCGTCCGGACCGGGCGCCTCGGTCCCGGCACCCGGCTGCCGTCCTCGCGGGCCCTGGCCGCCGATCTGGGCCTGGCCCGCAACACGGTGGCCGAGGTGTACAGCCAACTGGTTGCGGAGGGCTGGCTTACCGCCCGGACTGGTTCGGGGACCTCGGTCGCCGAACGTCCCGCCGCCCAGCCCGGCCCCGGCCTGCTGGCCCGCCCCGAGGCCAGCGCGCCCCGCTACGACCTGCGCCCGGGCGTCCCCGACCTGTCCGCCTTCCCGAGGGGCGCGTGGCTGGCGACCGCCCGCAAGGTGCTGGCGACCGCGCCCCGCTCGTCGCTGGACTACCCGGATCGGCGTGGGCTCCCGCAGCTGAGGACGGTGCTGGCCGGGTACCTGGCCCGGGCCCGGGGCGTGGCCGCCGATCCCGGCCACATCGTTATCTGCGCGGGCTTCGCGCACGGCCTGGCGGTCGCCTGCGCCGCGCTGCGCTCGGCCGGCGCGGCCACGCTCGCCGTGGAGGCCTACGGCCACCGGGCCCACCGTGACCTCGCGCAGGCCCAGGGCCTGCGCTTGCGGCCGCTGCCGGTTGACGGCCGCGGCGCCATGATCGGCGCGGCCGACGGGGCCGATGCCGCGCTGTTGACCCCGGCGCACCAGTTCCCGCTCGGCGTGACCCTGCATCCGCAGCGCCGCCGGGACGCGGCGCGCTGGGGCGGGGTGGTGATCGAGGACGATTACGACGGGGAGTTCCGGTACGACCGGCAGCCGGTGGGCGCGCTGCAGGCGCTCGCACCCGATCACGTCATCTACGCCGGCACCGCGAGCAAGAGCCTGATCCCGGCCCTGCGGCTCGGCTGGCTGGTCGTCCCGCCGCGGCTGCTGGACGCGGTGACCGCGCAGTTCACCGCGGGTCCGTCGGGCCTGGACCAGCTCATCTTGGCCGAGTTCATCACCTCCGGCGGCTACGACCGGCAGATCCGCCGCACCCGCCTCGCCTACCGCCGCCGCCGCGACCGCCTGGCGGCCGCCCTGCGCCGTCAGGAGCGGCACGTCACCGGGATCGCGGCCGGCCTGCATGCGGTCCTCGACCTGCCCGGCGCCGAGGCCGAGCGGCAGCTCATCACCCGGGCCGCCCGGCACGGCCTGGCCCTGCAAGGCCTGGACAGCTTCCGGGCCCCCAGCGCTAGCGCGGATCGGGCGGGCCTGGTCATCGGCTACGCCCGGCCGCCCGACCACGCCTACACCACAGCCCTGGCCCGGCTCTGCGCGGCGCTCGACCCGGAAGTGACCCAAACCGAGGTCAACGGCTAAGCGGGCCCGGCGGCTCCAGCAGCGGGCGTCTCGGCCAGCGTGTGGATGATGTCGTGCCGGTCGGCGCCGGAGGCGAACAGGCGCTGGGCCTCCTGGAAGGTCTCCTGCGGATCGTCGTCCCACAGTTCGGCGATGACGCGGTGCACCGCGGCCAGGAACTCCTCCTGGGTCAGGCCGGCGTGCGGGGCGCACGCGCCGAACTCGGTCTCGGCCAGCGCGCGGCGGACCGCCGGATCGCTGACGTCCACCGGGGCGTCTACCGGGGCGTCCACCCCAGTGCCGTCCGCGGCCGGGCTTGGCAGCGGCACCGCGAACATGCGGCGCGCCACATGGGTGGCCAGCTCGGACAGCTCAGCGTCGCCGACCGCCAGGTCGGCCTGGTAGCTGCGAGCGGTCGCCGCTTCCGGGTCGTCGTACGCGGCATCGAACCGGCCGAACACCTCAGGCAGGCTCTCCACCAGCCGGGCGGTCGCGGCCTCGTCCAGGCCTCGGTGCTCGGCCGACCAGCGGATCCACGCGGTCACCGCCGACTCTAGGTGCTCGCGCTGCGAAGCAGACAAACTAAAGGTATTCGGCACGTGGCCGAGCAGCAGGTACGCGATCTTGCGCGGGCCCACCTGGCCGGGTGCCTCGCCGGGCAGGCGACTGCTGTAGCCCACGAGCACCTCGGCCCAGAACCGCGCGACGTCCTCGTCGGCCGCTACCACCTCGGCGGCCAGCGGGCTCTTCAGGAAATCGTCCACCGCCGCCGCGCGATCGGCGGCGGTGAAGACCGGCAGCGTCGGGGCGCCCTCGGCGGGCAGCCGCCGCACCCGGGACCGCGCCACCGGCAGGTAGGCGACGGTGTCCGCCGACATGGCCTGGCCGGCTTCCTCGTCGCCGCGGGCCAGCGGCGCCTCCAGGCGGCGCCGCGCCTCGGCCAGGCTGATCTCCTCGGTGCGATCGAACGGATCGTCCTCGCGGTGCACGGCCTCGATCAGGCTGGCCGCGTCGGCGGCCACGCCGACCCCGATCGCGATCGGAAGGCCGGTCAGGTCGATCTGCCCCACGATGCCGTGCTCCGCCTCGCCGTAGCGGAACGTCACCGCGATCGCCTCGTCGTCGCCGAACACGTCGTACCGCCGCCAGGCCCGGTCCGGAACCGCCTTCCCGACCCTGGTCACCCAGTCCGGCGGGTAAGTGCCAGCCTCGGTCAGCCGGGCCAGCCCTCGGCTGGCCGACCGCTTGGTGGCGGGCGAGCCCAGCGACATCAGCAGCCGTAGCACCGCGGCCCCGTCCGCCGAGGGCTGGCGGATTGCCTCCTCGACCAGCACCTTGTTGATAAAGGCCTGTGCGTCGTCGGGAGCCAGCCGCCCCACCCGCGGCAGCGCCATGCACGTCGCCGCCTCGAGTTCGGCGCGCAGTGGGTCGCCCGTCGCGACCGCCCGCCAGAGGCTCCCCATCATCCGGTCGACGAGTGTGCCGGGATCCTCACGCGCCGGGGCGCTGGCGGGGGCGGTCCGGCGGGGTGGCCTGGTCTTCTTGTTCACCCGCGCCATCCTACGGTGCGGCTACCACAATCCGACCGCGCGAACCTCCCCGACCACGGCGTCGCCGCCGGTGACCGGGACGGTGGCCAGGTCGTCCGGCACCACGGCGCCCAGCAGGCGCAGCGCCGCCACCGTGACCGGGGTCCGAGGCCGCTGCGCCCCGTCGTCGATCTTGACCGCCCCGGCCCGGCCGTCACCGAACGCGAACGCGTCCACGCCCTCGGCACCGCTCTTGAGCAGCAGGCCCGGCACCGCGTTCATCAGCCGGCGCTCGTCCCGGTTCGTGCCGCTGGTCCATTCCGGGTACGCGCGCATGGCGTCGGCCACCCGGCGTTCGGGCGTGCCGGGCCCGGCCAGTACCAGCGCCCGGAACGCCCGGGCCAGCCCGCCCAGCGTCAGCGCGAACAGCGGCGCTCCGCAGCCGTCCACCCCGGTGGCGGTCGACCGCTGCCCGGCCAGATCCTCGATCGCATCCCGGATCGCCTGCTGCAGCGGATGGCCGGGATCGGTGTAACTAGCCGTCGGCCAGCCGTTCGCAGCGCAGGTGGCCAGCATCGCGGCGTGCTTGCCCGAGCAGTTCATCCGGATCCGGGACATGGGTTCGCCGTCCGCGATCATCCGATGCGCGGTCTGCGTCTCCAGCGGCCAGGAGGCCGGGCAGCGCAGGTCGTCCTCGCTCAGGCCGGCCCCGGACAAGATCTTCCGGACCCCGTCGACGTGGAAGTCCTCGCCCGAATGGCTCGCCGCGGCCAGCGCGAGCAGTTCGGCGTCCAGGTTCAGGCCGCAGCGGAGCATCGCCGTCGCCTGCAGTGGCTTGTTCGCCGACCGCGGCAGGAACGGGACATCGGCCCGGCCCAGCCTGATCACCGGCCGCCCGTCGGCGGCCACCGCCGCTACCGCGCCGCGGTGCCGCGACTCGGCGAAACCGGACCGCACCACCTCGGCGACGACTGGGTTCACGTCATTGTGTTCCGGAATGATCGTCACGCTCGTAGTCTGCCCTGTTCTGGCGACCAAATGGCGCCGGGTACCCTGCCGTCTTATGCGCGCCGTAGTGCAACGGGTCAGCCGGGCCAGCGTGGCCGTGGACGGGAACGTGGTCGGGGAGATCGACGAGCCCGGCCTGCTCGTCCTGGTCGGCGTCACCCACGACGACACCCCGGACCTGGCCGCGAAGCTGGCTGCCAAGCTGTGGGGGCTGCGGATTCTGGACGGAGAGAAGTCCTGCTCCGACGTCGGCGCACCGCTGCTGGTAATCAGCCAGTTCACCCTCTACGCCGACCTGGCCAAGGGCCGCCGCCCGTCCTGGTCGGCCGCCGCGCCCGGTCCGGTGGCCGAGCCCGTGGTCAGCGCGGTAATCCAGGCTTTGCGTGATGGTGGGGCCCGCGTGCAGACCGGCGTCTTCGGCGCCGACATGAAGGTGTCGCTGGTCAACGACGGCCCCGTCACCATCATCGTCGACCTGTGACGGCCGTGTCTTTACTTATAGTTCGCGTTATTCAATGACCCGCTGTGGTTGCTGCCCGTGCCCTAGCACCGGCCGCTCGCGCAGACCCTTCGGGCCTGCGCTCACTAGGCCGGTATTGAATAACGCTCCTAGCCCGCCGCCGAAGCGCTGGCCGACGGGGCCAGCCCGGCCAGCACGCACTGCGGCCGGGCCCGCAGCGAGATCTGATCCTCGGAGCGGAACGAGGTCTGGCAGAACGACCGCGCCGCCGCGCCGCAGTAGTGCAGGGTCGACCCGCCGGTGGAGCTCGCCACGGTGACGTTCACGCAGCCGTGGCCGGAGCTCGAGTAGCTGTCCGAGGCCAGCGCCACCCAGGCGCTCACCCCGGCGATGACCAAGACGGCCAGCACGCCGACGACCGCGAACACTCGCTTCTGCCGGGCCGACAGCCGGCCCGTGCCCGGGTTCGTCTTGGCGTACATGAACGCCAAGTGTAGGAGGCCTGGCTGTCGGTGCCCTGTGTTAGCGTCGGCGACAACGGGATCAACCATGGGGAGGTAACACAAGTGGTAACGCGCGATACGCGGTGGCCTGCCGGTACGCCCTGCTGGGTGGATGTCAGCGTGGACGACGTGCCGAAGGCGATCGCCTTCTATCAGGCCCTGTTCGGCTGGGACATCGAACTCGGCGGACCGGAGGTCGGCGGCTATTCGATCGCTCACTCCGGCGGCCGGATCGTCGCGGCCATCAGCCCCAAGATGGCCGGGCCCGACGCCCCGACCGTCTGGACCACCTACCTGGCCACCGATGACACCGACGCGACCGCGGCCAAGGTCAAGGGCGCGGGCGGCCAGGTGCTGGCCGGACCGATGGACGTCATGGAAGAGGGCCGGATGGCGGTGGCCATGGACCCGGCTGGCGCCGTCTTCGGGCTCTGGCAGGGCGAGCACACCACCGGGCTCCAGGTGGCCAACGAGCCCGGCTCGCTGGTCTGGAGCGAGCAGATGAGCCGGGACCTCGGCGCCAGCCAGGCCTTCTACCAGGCCGTGTTCGGCTACGGCCACCAGGACATGAGCAGCGACGGCTTCAAGTACGCGACGCTCATGGTCGGTGACCACGAGGTCGGCGGCATCGGCGAGTACCCGGCAGGGACCCCGGCCGAGGTGCCCGCCGCCTGGGCCACGTACTTCGCCGTGACCGACACCGACGCGGCTATGGCCAAGGTCACCGAGCTGGGCGGCAGCGTCGTCCGGCCAGCCGAGGACACCCCGTTCGGCCGGATCGCCGTCGTCGCCGACAACCACGGCGCGGTCTTCTCGGTGATCACCCCGCCGGCCAGCTAGGGCCTTTAAAAGCCTTTTTCAGCCGAACGGACCGTGGTACCCGCGGTCCGTTCGGCTCACCCTCACCCGCCCTCACCCGACCGGCGGGGTCCCGTGGGTGTGGAAGGACTCGATGGTCTTCAGGCCCCAGGCCTGGCCCTTGGCCCGCTCGGCCTCGGTCCAGGTGATGGTGCGCCAGTCCGGCGCGAGCACCAGCCGCGCGACCGGGTTGGCCAGCTCGATCCGGTTGCCGCCGGGCTCGTAGACGTACAGGAAGAACGTCTGCTGGATCGCGTGCTTGTGCGGCCCGGTCTCGATGAACACGCCGTGGTCCAGGCAGATGTCCGCGGCGCGCAGGATGTCATCCCGGGTGTCGGGCGCGAACGCCACGTGGTGCAGGCGCCCGGTGCTGCCGGTCCAGTCCCGCGTGTACACCAGGTCGTAGCCCTTGTTGGTGAAGTGCAGCCACTGCGCGGAGATCGTCCCGTCGTCCAGCATGATCTGCTCGGTGACCCGCCCGCCGAGCACGTCCCGGACGAAGTCCCCGCTGGGCGGCACCTCCCGGGCCAGGTAGTTCACGTGGTCCAGCCGCCGGACGCACACGCCGCGCCCCGGGTAGGCCTGGGCCTGGTTCTTCAGCGATGGCTTGAGCTCATCGGGCGGCGTGTACCACTCGCTCTCCCAGTACAGCTCCAGCTCGTGCCCGTCCGGGTCGCGGAACAGGTAGGTGGGCCCGATGCCCGGGTCGCCGTCCCTCCAGCCGACGCCGAGTCCGGCCGCCTCGATCGCCGCCACCCGGGCTTCGAGCGCGGCCTGACTCGAGGCCCGCAACCCGACCCGCCGGATGCCCGAGGTCTCGTGCGCGGTGAGCTTGACCGTGTGGTGCTCGTAGTCGTCCCAGGTACGCAGGTAGATCGAGTTGCCCTCGCGGCAGGTCTCGGTCAGGCCGAGCACCTCCACGAAGAACCACAGGCTCTCGCAGAGCTTGGGCGTCAGCAGCTCGATATGCCCGAGATGCGCGATGTCGTGCAGCGGCGGCCGCGTCGCCGCCGGGTGCTGTGCCTCCGGGTGCTGCGCCGCCGGATATTGGGGGCTGGTCACCGGGACCTCCGGGGGAAGACGGTGCCGTCGAAGAGCTTGCGCGCGGTGCGCACCACTCCCGACCGGATCACCGTGGGCGGCTGGCTCGTCGTGTCGACCTCGGCCTCGACCTCGAGATGACCGGTCGGGTGCTCGATGTCGAACCGCGTCTGCCCCGGCTTGACCGCGGCCAGGTCAGCGCCGGCCGCCCCGTCCAGCAGCAGCGCGGTGGCCACGCTGATCGCGCCGAGCACCCCGATCGAATCGTGCACCCGGACCGGGATGAAGGTCCTGGTGCAGACCGTGCCGCCGTCGGCCGGCGGCGCGATCAGGGAGATCTTCGGCACCGAGGTCGCGGACACGTCGCCCAGGCCCATCAGCGGCCCGGCGGCCAGCCGCAGCGCCTGCACCCGGTGGCCCAGCTCGGAATCCGCCTCGAGCTCGGCCACGGTCTCGTATCCGGTCCGGCCCAGCGCACCGGCGGCCACGACCACCACCGGCATGCCGTTGTCGACGCAGGTGACGGTGATCCCGCCCAGGACGTCCGTGACGTGCCCGGTGGGCAGGAGCGCGCCGGTGGCCGAGCCCTCGGTTCCGGCGAAGTCCAGGATCACGGGCGCGGCCGTGCCCGGCACCCCCGCGATCGCTACGTCGCCGTCGTAGTCCACCACGCCGTCCGCCCCGGGAAACCTCGCCGTGGCCACGCTGCCCGAGTTGACCATGTGGATCCGGACCGGCGCCGCGCTGACCAGGCCCCGCTCGACCGCGAACGGCCCCACGCCGGCCAGCAGGTTGCCGCAGTTCTGCCGGTCCGACACCATCGCCGTCTCGACGCCGACCTGGAGGAACAGGTAGTCGACGTCGGCGTCGGCGCGGGCCGAGGGGGAGACCACGGCCACCTTGGAGGTCAGCGGATGAGCCCCGCCAATCCCGTCGATCTGCCTGGCGTCCGGGCTGCCCATGATCCGCAGCAGCAGGTCGTCGCGTTCGGCCGGGTCCTGCGGCAGATCCTCGGCCAGGAAGTACGCGCCCTTGGACGTGCCGCCCCGCATGAGCATGCACCGCACCCCGTCACCGGACCCCATTTAGCTCACCCTCACCGTTAATCACATCAGCACCAGCATCCAACCGATGAACGTGGCAACCTAACGGAAAGAGCCATCACAGCGTCACATCCGTGTCGTTCGAGCGGGGCGCGTCCTCGGCGGCGACCCATTCGACACCTAGGGCGGCGAGCTTGGCCCGCAGGCCGTACAGGTCCAGGCTGAGCTGGCCGTCGGCCAGCGCCTTGCGGGTCTGCTCCTCTTTGGCTACCCGGGCCCGCGCGGCGGCGAGCGCCTGGCTCACCTCGCCCCGCGGCACGCACACCACACCATCGTCGTCGGCGATGATCGCGTCGCCAGGCCGGATGATCTGGCCGCCCACCGACACCGGCACGTTGACCGCGCCGGGGGTTTCCTTGACCGTGCCCTGCGCGCTGATCGCGGCCGACCAGGCCGCGAAGCCCATGGCCCGCAGCTCGGCCACGTCCCGCAGCCCCGCCTCGATCACGATGCCGCGCACGCCGCGAGCGGCCAGCGAGGTCGCCAGCAGCTCGCCGAACATCCCGTCGGTGCACGGCGAGGTGGTGGTCACCACCAGCAGGTCCCCAGCCCCGCATTGCTCGGCCGCGGCGTGGACCATCAGGTTGTCACCAGGCCAGCACAGCGCGGTGACCGCCGTCCCGCCGACCCGCGTTCCGTCCTGGATCGGACGCAGGCCCGGCCCCAGGTACCCGGCCCGGCCGATCGCCTCGTGCACGGTCGCCACACCTAGGGGGGTGAGCTGGTCGACCAGGGCCAGGTCGGCCCGCGGCGCACCGGTAACGATCACGTTGCGCATCAGGCGAGCCTCTCCGTGACCTGCGGGAACACCCGCATGTAGGCCTCGGCCAGGGTCGATTGAGGCAGGCCGAGGTTCGGGCCGGCGTTGCGGCGCAGCTGCGTGCCGCGCCGCTTGGCCAGGTCCGTGTAGTACTCCCACAGGTGCTGCTGGGCCGCCATGGCCTCCATCGCCTTGCGCTTGGCCTCGAACACCGGCGTGATATCCAGCAGCACCTCCGGCTTGAACCCGCACATCTCCGGCTGGTGCGGCTCGAACAGGAACACCGGCGGCGCGCCGATCG
>Ga0208099_1000027_pt1 | contig 10631 bp, 7 predicted proteins | sample MicForSoiPHH15_O_FD_188036 | JGI IMG/M metagenome (GOLD analysis project Ga0208099, IMG submission 188036) | Forest soil microbial communities from Harvard Forest Long Term Ecological Research site in Petersham, Massachusetts, USA - MetaG HF043... | ecosystem: Environmental > Terrestrial > Soil >...
GGCGACCTGCTGGCCAGCCGCCAGAGCTTCGAGCGGGCCTATCAGCTCGCCGAGCAGGCGGGGGATGTGCAGGCCATGGCCCTGACCGCGCTGGGCCTGGCTGGGCTGTGGGTCTCCGAGCGCCGCACGGTCACCGGCGCGGTGCTGCTGGAGTCGCGGCTCGAGCACGTCCTGTCGCTGCTCGATCCGCCTTCTTCGCTGGCGCTGCGCATCCGGACCCGGCTGGCGGGGGAGGCCGATTATGTCCGGGGCGGGCACGAGGCGATCCTGGCCGAGCTTGACGCCGCCCGGGCCGCGGCCGATCCCGAACTCCTGGCCGAGGCGCTGAGCCTGGCCCACCACTGCCTGCTGGGCCCGGAGCACGTCCAGCGGCGCCGGGAACTGGCCGTGGAGCTGATCAAGGTGAGCTTCCGCACCAGACGGCGTAGCGATCTGCTGATGGGCCTGCTGTGGCAGACGGTCGACGCGTACTCCGCTGGGGACCCGCACGCCGGACGGTACCTAGGCGAGCTGCGCGATCAGCTCGAGCAGCAGAACCATCTGGCCGTCGCGTTCGTGGTCAGCGCCATCGACGTGATGCTGGCCATCCGCGCGGGCCGTCTCGACGACGCGGAATCCCTGGCTCGCGCCTGCGCCGCGAGCGGCGCTGCCGCGGGGGACATCGACCATGAATGGTGGTCCGGCGCCCAGCTGGTGACGATTCGCTGGTATCAGGGCCGGCTCGCGGAACTGCTCCCGGCCCTGCGCAACCGGGAACACTCCCCGGACCTCAGCGCGGTGGACAACTCCGCGGTAGCCGCCTTGGCGGTCGCCGCGGCCCAGGGCGGGGACCTGCGGACGGCCGCCAGTTCGCTGGGCGTCCTGTGCGGCAGCGATCTCCTCGGCCTGCCGCGATCCAGCAGCTGGCTCGGCACGATGAACGGCATCGTGGAGACCGCGGCCCTGCTCGGCGACGCCGACGTGTCCGCCCGGGCCTACGAGCTACTCCGCCCGTACGCCGGCCTGCCGATGGTCGGCAGTCTCGGCATTACCTGCTTTGGGTCGGTTCAGCAGGCCCTCGGCGTCGCGTCCCTGACGTCTGGGCACCTGGACCAGGCCATCGATCATCTGCGAGCCGCCGTTCAGCACAACCTCGCTCTAGCTCACTGGCCCGCGGTCGTGGCCTCCCGGAGGCGCCTGGCGCAGGCGTACCAGCGCCGCGGCCAACCGGGAGACGCCGAGGCCGCAAGGGGCGAGCTGGCGACGGCCGCGAGCGAGGCGGCCGCGCTGGCCTTGCCCGTCCCCGACCAGGATGCCCGCGGGCCAGCCGGCCTGGCCGCTGAATGCCACCGGGTCGGCCGGAAGTGGCGTCTGGCCTGGCGAGACCGGAGCGTCCTGATGGAGGACAGCATCGGGATGACCCACCTGGCGGTGCTGCTCGCCAACCCGCGCCAGGAGATCCTGGCCGCCGAACTGGCCGCCGGACTGTCCGCGCTCGGTGCCGCCGGCGAGGGCGGCTCGGCCTATCCCGTGCTGGATCAGGCGGCTATAACCGAATACCGGAACCGCCTGAAGCGCCTGGACGCCGAGCTTGATCAGCGGGAGCCCGGGGACGAGCGGGAGCCCGGGGACACCGAAGCCCGCGCCGAGCGAGACTGGCTGGTCGCTCAGCTGGCTGGTGCGGCGGGGTTCGGGGGCCGCGTCCGGTCCTTCCCCGATCAGGGCGAGCGCGCTCGCGTCGCCGTGGGCAAGGCCATCCGCCGGGCCCTGGCCCGGGTCACCGAGGCAGACCCGATCCTCGGCGACCATCTGCGGCAGACCGTGCACACCGGCGTCCGCTGCTCCTACTGGCCGGGCTGATGAGCCCGAGGCGGCGGGCTAACCCGAGCGTGCCGGAACTGCGGATCAGGACGGCGAGCCGTCGTAGGCGGCACGCAAGCGGCATTCGGCCGCGGACGGGGCGTCCACGTGGTCCAGGCCGAGCAGCGCGGCGCCGACCACCGGCGGCACGTCGATCACCCGGACCTGCGCGCGGGGGGCGGCCGCGGCCAGCTGCCTGGTGATGCCGTCCATGAGCTGCGGGTTGCGCGCGGTGATGACGCCGCCGCCGAGGATGACCGGGGTGGCCTGGCCGGTGAGGTCGAGGCGCCGCATCGCGGTGATGGCCATCACCGAGATCTCGTCGGCCAGGCGGCTCACCACGGCCCGCGCGACCGGGTCGCCCTCGTCCGCGGCCTGCAGCAGCAGGGGCGCGAGGCCGATTAGCTCGTCGTGCTCGATCTTCCCCTTGTGGATGCCGAGCGTGATCTCCTCCACCCGCTCCACGCCGAAGTGGCTGGTCAGGTAGCCGGTCAGCGCCGTGGCCGAACCGCGGCCGTCTTCGGCCCGGATCGCGTGCCAGAGGACCTCCAGGCCGAGGCCGTAGCCGCCGCCCCAGTCGCCGGAGATCGTGCCCAGGGCGAGATACCTGGTCACCCGCCCGTCCGGAGCCACGCCGACGGCATTGATGCCCGCGCCGCACACCACGGCCACGCCCCATGCAGGCTCAGCGCGGTCGGCCAGGCCCGACCGCAGGATCGCGAAGGTGTCGTTGACCACGGTCGCGGTCGGACTCCAGCCCTGGGCCTGGACGGCCGCGGCGTGTTCGGCCTCTTCTTCTGGCAGGTCGGCGTTGGCCAGGCAGGCCACGGTGTGCATCGCGATCCAGCCCGTCGCGTCGGTCCGGTAACGCCCGGTCAGCTGGGCCGCGGCCTGCTTGACCACCGCGTCGAGGATCAGCACGGTCTGGTCGACGCCGACGTCATGGGCGTTGATGCCGGGCCCGCGGGCGGAGGCGAGTAGCGTGCCGTCGCCAGCCACCAGGGCCACGTCGGTCTTGCTGTTCCCGCCGTCGATGGCGAGCACGGCAGGCTTGAGTTCCCGTGGCTTCGACCGCGGCAGCAGCGGATTGCCGGAAAAGGATTCAGCCAAGGCCGGCCCCGCCCAGGGCGAACGCGAACAGCGACGCGGCGGTGTAGTCGTCGGCGGGTTCCACTGAGGGCCAGGAGACGACGTTGTCCTCGTAACCGGCGGTCGCGTTGTTGAACGGCGCGAACTGGCCCGCGCTGCACGCCCGCATCCCCGGGACCGTGCCCAGGCCGGTGAAGTTGCCGATGCTGCTCGGGCCGTCGGTGGTCGCGCCCAGCTGGATGTCGCCGGCGCCGGTCAGTGAACCGGCCAGGTTGGCGATCTCGCTCTGCATGCAATGCGGGAACACCGTGCCCGCGCCGACCACGAACGAACTGCCCCAGGCGTTCGCGCCCAGTGCGAAGTTCAGCTGCTGCTGCGCGAAGGACTCGAATGCGTTCGAGCCGCCGTACTTCTGGTACAGGGCGTCGGTGATGAACAGGCCGAACGCGTGTGGCGAAGCGTCCGACGCGCCGAGCTGAGTGCCGAGCGCGAACGGGTCGGTCTTAGCCCAGTCCTCACCGGTCCGCAGCTGGGCGGCCATATCGTCCAGGAGCGTGGCCGGGGCGATCGCCGGTTCGATCCCCGCGGGCGCGGCTTGCATGGCCTGCAGCAGTTCGGCCTCGGCCACCGCGCCGTCGTCGTAGAGGTTGAACGTGTCCCCGTTGGCCGGGTGGCCCTGGGCGATGTACGCCCGAGCCCAGCGGGCCGCGGTGGCCAGGTCCGCGCTCAGCTGCGCGGCCGGGGCGCCGGTCGCCTCGTCGGCCAGGACGATCTCGGCCGCGCCCCACAGCATGTCGCTCTTCCACTGGGTGCCCGGGTAGTAGTCGTGCGGGAACGCGGTGACGAGCTGCCCGACGTCGGTGGTCTTGGCCATCGCGTATACGCTCCGGGCCAGGCCGAGCAGGTCCTGGGCCTGCGCCGGGTCGCTGCCGGCGGATAGCTGTGCGCCAAGCGCGAAGTCGGCGGCGAACCGGCCGGCCAGGTTGGGGCTGACCGGCTTGCCGGGTGGGGCCGCCTCGAACACCGGCCGGTACTTGACGAAGTAGGCGGTCGGGCCCGGGTTACCGCCGGGACTAACGTTCATCCGGTCCTCGTCCTGGGGCAGGAACCAGAAGTTGTAGTCGCCCTGGATGGTGTTGCTGGCGTTGCCGTTGCCGATCCCGACCTGCGCGTATAGCACCTTGAGCACGGGATTCCACAGCTTGGTGATCCACTGCAGGCCGAACTCGCCTTCGGGCTGCAGGGCCGGGTAAGAGCCCGGGAAGTCGCGGGCCGCGATCAGCATGAGCGCGTCGGCGTAGCTGGCCGTGTAGGCGAACTTCTCGTACCCGCCGCCGGCGTCGAACCAGCCGCCCGCCACGTTCACCGGCCCGCCGATCTTCTTCAGCGTGCCGAGCAGGTTGTCGTTGCTGTCGTAGGACGGGTCCGCGTAGACCGAAGCGGTCTCGTCGGTCAGGTTGGCGGGCTGGCGGCCAAGGACAGACGGGACGACGTCCGGGCCGTCCCGCTCGGAGGTGAAGTACCGCACGGCGTTGTCCACTAGCTGGCGGTACAGCTGGGTGCCGGTGCCCACCTCGAACGCGGGGGAGGCCGCCGCGGCCGGAGCGGTGACCTTGACCTGGTAGATGCCGGGCACACGAAGGCCCGAGAAGTTGAGCTGGTACACGGCCCGGTACGCCGAGTTCCACGACCCGACGTCGTCGGTTGACGTCCCCCGGTAGGACACGCCGTACGGGGTGGTGACCTCGAAGCTCACCGAACGAACCGGCCCGGCCAGCATCACGTAGGCAGCCTTCGGCCCATCAGACGGATACCCGACCTGGTTGACGCGGACCTCTGGCGCCGCTCCCGCGGAAGCGGCCGGAGCAGCGGAAGCTGAAGCGGCAGCAGGAACAACGGCAGCCAGCGTGATGCCGGTTGCCGCCAGGATCGCCTGCCAGGTGCGTCTCATCGGAGGTCTCCTCATGCCCACGGCAAGTAGGGCGCGTTCTCGGCGATCAGGCGGTCGGTCAGGCACTGCGCCGTCTCGGCCTGGCCGACCAGCGGGTGCGCCAGCAGCGCGTCGTACACCCGGTCGCGCCCGCCGCGTATCGCCGCGTCGAGCGCGAGTTCCTCGTACGCGTACACGTGCGCGATCAGCCCGCGCAGCAGTGGCTCGACCGGATCGACGCGGACCGGAACGGCACCGCCCTCGGAAATTACGGCGGGTACTTCGATGACCGCGTCGGCGGGCAGGAAGGGCAGCGTCAAGCCGTTGGCCGTATTGACCACTTGGACGTCGCGCCGGTTGCCAGTCAGTGAAAGGAGCAGGTCTACCGCTGCCTCGGAATACCACGCGCCGCCGCGCTGGGTCAGCTGGGCCGGCTTGGTGGTGACCAAGGGGTCGGCGTACAGCGCGAGCAGTTCGGTCTCCAGCCGGGCCACTTCCTCCGCGCGGGTCACCGCCCCGCGCTGGGCGGCCACCACCGTGTCGTGGGCGTAGTAGTAGCGCAGGTAGTACGACGGCACCATGCCGAGCCTGCGAATGAAGCCGGGGGGCAGCCCGGTATGCGGTGCGATCTCATCCGCCTGGCTGGCGAGCAGGTCGGGCAGCACGTCCTTGTCGTCCACCAGCACCGAGCGTTCCCAGGTCAGGTGGTTCAAGCCGACGTGGCCGAGCTGGACCTGTTCCGGAGGCACACCCAGCAGGGCAGCGAAGTGACGCTGGAACCCGATCGCCACGTTGCACAGGCCGACGGCCCGGTAACCCGCGGACAGCAGCGCCCGGGTGACGATCCCCACGGGGTTGGTGAAGTCGATGATGAAGGCTGAGGGCGAAGCCCGCCGGCTGGCCCGTTCGGCCAAATCCAAGACAATGGGTACGGTGCGGAGCGCTTTGGCCAGGCCGCCCGCCCCGGTCGTCTCCTGACCGACGCAGCCGCAGTCCAGCGGCCAGGTCTCGTCGCGCTGCCGCGCGGCCTGACCGCCGATCCGCAGCTGGAACATGATCGCGTCGGCGCCGTCAGCGCCGTCGTCCAGGCTGCCGGTCCAGCGGACCCGGGCCGGATGCCCGTGCGCGGCCATGATCCGGGCCGATACGGGCCCCACGGCAGCGAGCCGGTCAGCATCGGGATCCACCAGTACCAGCTCGCTGACCGAAGGCAGCAGCCGTCCGATACCGTCCGCGAGCTCCGGCGTGTAGGTGGATCCGCCGCCGATCACCGCAAGCTTCATGTGAACGCCTTCACTTGTTCGGCTCCGCCGCGTGCCGACTGGGCCACGTGGCAGGCCGCGTCGTGTCCCGGCAGCAGCTCGGCGAGCACCGGCGTGACCTGCGCACAGGTGTCGATGGCCAGCGGGCACCGGTAGCGGAACCGGCAGCCCGGAGTCGGGTCGATGACCTTGGGCGGCTCGCCGCGGTCGGCCTCCCCGGCCGTCGACATCGGCGCCCGGGGATCGGGCACCGCGGAGAGCAGCAGCTGGGTGTAGGGGTGGCGGGGGTTGGCCAGCACGTCGTCGACCGGCCCGGTCTCGGCGATCTGCCCGGCGTACATGACGATCAGCCGGTCGGCCACGTACCTCGCGCTGGCGATGTCGTGGGTGATGTACAGGACGGACACGCCCGTCTTGTCCCGCAGTTCGGCCATCAGGTTCAGCAGTCCGATCCTGATCGACACGTCCAGCATCGAGACCGGCTCGTCGGCCAGGATCAGCTTCGGCCGCATGGCCAGCGCCTGAGCGAACCCGACCCGCTGCCGCTGCCCGCCGCTCAGCTCGTAGGGGAAGCGCTCCAGCATGTCGGCGCCCAGCCCGACCGCCTCGAACACCCGGGCCGCCTCCTCCGCGCGCTGCTGGCCGGAAAGCTCGGGACGGTGCAGCTTGAGGCTGCGCAGCACGCCGTGCTGCACCCGGAGCACCGGGTTCATCGAGGCGAACGGATCCTGGAACACCATCGGGACCAGACCGCTGTAGCGCAGAGCGTCGGGGCGTGAGCGGATCCGCGAGACCGGATTGCCCTGGAAGTAGATCTCCCCGGCGGTCGGCTTGTAGATCCGGGCCAGTACGCGGGCGATGGTGGACTTGCCGCTGCCGCTCTCGCCGGCCAGCGCCACGATCTCCCGCTCGCCGATGGTGAAGTTCACGTCGTCCACGGCATGCAGCATCCGGCGGGACAGCATGCCGCCGATCTTGAAGTGCCGGGTCAGATGCTCGGTCCTGAGCAATTCGGTCATCTGCTGAGGCTTCCCTGCTGGGGACTGCTGAGGCTCCCGTCCTGGCGGCGCAGGCAGCGCACGAGCGCGTCGTCTATCTGATACAGGTCCGGCGCGACCTGCGAGCACCGTTCCACCGCCAGCGGACATCGCGTGTGGAACCGGCAGCCGGCCGGCAGACGGGCCATGTCCGGCGGGTTGCCGGGGATTCCCTTCAGCGGGACCCGCGGCCCGTGGATGGATGGGAAGGCCTCGAGCAGGCCCTGGGTATACGGGTGCAGCGGGTTGTCGAAGACGGCTCTGGTGGCGCCGAGCTCGTCCACCTGGCCGGCGTACATGACCATCAGCCGGTCGGAGAAGTGGCTGATCAGGGACATGTCGTGGGTGACGAAGATGACCGCGAAGCCATAGCTCAGCTGGAGCTCCTTGATCTGCACCATCAGCGAGCGCTGGGCCACCACGTCCAGCGCGGAGGTGGGCTCGTCCATGATCACCAGGTCCGGGGTGAACAGCATCGCCATCGCGATCATCGAGCGCTGCCGCATGCCGCCTGACAACTGGTGCGGGTAGCTCTTCAGATGCACCGGGTCGATGCCGACCATGCGGAGGACCTCGGCGGACCTGGCCGCGATCTCCTGCTTGGACGGCTTGCCGTGCGCGCGCATCGCGTCCTTGAACTGCGCCCCGATCGACTTGACCGGGTTCAGCGCGTTCATCGCGCTCTGCATGACGACCGACATGTCCCGCCAGCGGATCGCGGACAGCTGCCCGTCGGTCAGGCCGACCAGGTTGGTGCCTTCGAACTTGACGCTCCCGTCGGCCACCACGGCGGGCGGAGCGAGCAACTGGGCCACGGCGAATAGCAGCGTCGACTTCCCGCAGCCCGATTCGCCGACGATGCCGAGGAACTCACCCCGCTCGAGCGTGAAGGACACGTCGTCCACCGCCCGGACGCTTCCGCGGTCCAGGACGTAGTCGACGGACAGGCCGCTGACCTCAAGCACCGGTACCTCGGACACGCTACTTCGCACCTTTCTTCTGGCGTACCTTCCGCACCGGCCGCAGGGCCGGGTTCCCGATCTCGTCAAAGGCGTAGTTGAGCAGGGCGAAGGCAGCGCCGAGCACGGCGATGCAGGCGCCCGGCGCGATCGCCCACAGCGGCTCACCGGTCTGCAGCGCGGCGTTGTTCTGCGCCCAGTACAGCGTGGTGCCCCAGCTCACCGTGTTCGGGTCGCCCAGGCCGATGAACTGCAGGCTGGACGAGAGCAGCACCGCGTACAGGGCGTTGGTCAGGAAGGCCGCCACGATCAGCGAGGTCATGGTGGGGATGACTTCCATGACGATGACGTACAGCCGCCGCTCGCCGCGCACCCGCGCCGCTTCCAGGAAGTCCCTGCTGCGCAACGTGAGCGCCTGCGACCGGAGCTGGCGCGCGGTGTAGGACCAGCTGGTGACGGTGATCGCCGTGATCATCACGCCTGTACTCGCGCCGTGCGCGTAGGCGGCGATGATGATCAGCAGCGGCAGCAGCGGGATGACCAGGAGCACGTCGGTCAGCACGTTGAGCACGTTGTCCCACCACCCGCCGAGGTAGGCAGCGGCCACGCCGATCAGCACCGCGATCCCGGTCGCGGCTACCCCGACCGCGAACGCGATGATCAGCACGTTCCTGGTCCCCCAGACCACCTGCGAGAACAGGTCCTGCCCGTACGCGTTGGTGCCGAGCAGGTGAGCGGTCGAAACGGGCAGGCGCGGCGCATAGGCATCGACCGTCGGGCTGTCGTGGGCGATGACGCCGGGGAACAGCGCGATCAGGATGAAGATCACCATCAGGACGGTGCCCACGGTCGCCTTGCGGCTGGACCGGACGGCGCGGGCGACGCGGGCGAGCGCACGGCCGGCGGGCAGCTGCCCGGCGGGGGTCTCGGTGGGAACCCCGGCAACTGGCATGGCCATGGCTAACGCGCCGTCCTCGTCCGCGGGTCGAACAGCGCGGTCAGGAGGTCGGCGGCCAGGATCGCGACCAGCACCGCGACGGTGATCAGCAGGAACAGGGCCTGCATCAGCGGGTAGTCTTCGCCGGACACGGCCTGCAGCAGCATGTACCCCACTCCGGGATAGTTGAATACGTACTCGATCAGGATCGCGCCGCTGACCACGAAGCCGAGGGACATCGCGAAGCCGGTCAGGTTGGGCAGGATCGCGTTGCGCGCTGCGTAGTCGAGCATGATGCGGTAGCCCGGCAGGCCCTTGGCCCGGGCCATCCGCACGTAGTCCTCGGCCAGTGTGGTGATCATCGTGTTCCGCATGGTCAGGATCCAGGTGCCGATCGTGGTGATCAGCAGGGCCATCGCGGGCAGGAAGGCGTGGTTGAGCACGTCCTGGAAGAAGGTCAGGTTGAGACCGGGGGTGTCCGTGGTGACGTAGTAGCCACCCTCGGTGGGAAACCAGTGCAGGGTGATGCCGAACACCAGGACCAGGACCATGGCCACCCAGAAGTACGGGATGGCGGAGGTGATCACGAACACCGGCGGCACGATGCTGTCCAGCTTCCCGCCGCGGCGCCAGGCGGAGACGATGCCGAGGCCGGTGCCGAGGATGAAAGCGAGGAACGTGGTGACGCCGACCAGGCCGATCGTCCACCAGATCGCGCTGCCGATGACGGATGAGACCGACGCCGGGTACTCGCTCAGCGAGGTACCGAAGTTGCCGGTCAGTATCTGGTGCAGGTAGCTGAAGTACTGCTGGAGCAGGCTTTCGTGCGAATTGACCCCGAACAGGATCTCCAGGGCGTGCAGCGCGTTCGGGCCGAGCTCGCCGTGGAACTTTGACATCATGGCCAGCGCGGGGTTTCCCGGCATCAGCCGCGGTAGCAGGAAGTTAAGGGTGAGCGCTACCCACAGCGTGAGGACGAAGAAACCAAGGCGGCGCAGCACGTATCTCAAGTGAGTTGGCTCCTGGTTCGGAGGTCTTTCCGGCGCCGCGGGCCGGGGATGGCCAGAGGTCCCCGGCCCGCGGCGGTTACCTTACTTGGGGGCCAGGTGCAGCAGCACCTGCTCGTTGTCCGGGTAGGCGTACGCGGACGGCTGGGCGTACGGGTTGCCGGACGTGGGCCAGCCGGTGAAGGACCCGGTGTCGTACTGGTACCAGTCCACCGCCTCCACCACCGGGATGATAGGCACGTCGTTCAGCATGGCCTGCTGGACCTTGTTGAGGATCGTCTGCTGGGTGGCCGCGCTGGTGGTGGTCGAGTACTCATCGAGCAGCTTGTCGGTGGCCGGGTTGCTGTAGCGCTCGTAGTCGCTGGCGGCCTGCTTGCCGACCGGCGCCGTGTCCGCTGAGTTGAGCCAGTTGTTCAGCTCGTAGTACGGGCCCGGGCCGAACGTGTACTGCTCCACGTAGGCGAGCTGGTAATGGCCGTTGAACAGGTCGGCCTGGTAGTCGGTGTTGGACAGGTTGCTGGGGCTGATCGAGATGCCGACCGCCTTGAGATCCTGCTGGATCACCTGCATC
>Ga0208099_1000028_pt1 | contig 10618 bp, 4 predicted proteins | sample MicForSoiPHH15_O_FD_188036 | JGI IMG/M metagenome (GOLD analysis project Ga0208099, IMG submission 188036) | Forest soil microbial communities from Harvard Forest Long Term Ecological Research site in Petersham, Massachusetts, USA - MetaG HF043... | ecosystem: Environmental > Terrestrial > Soil >...
GGGCGAGGCGGGCGAGGCGGACGAGGCAGAGGCGGGGGAAGCACCGTCGGCAGCCGGGAAGCGCAGGAACGACAGCACGTTGCCCTGGGCGTCGTTGGCGTCGATCCAGCGGAACCCGTCCGGCGACGCGTCCAGCTGCCAGAACGCAGGGTATTGCCGGTACGCCGCGTTCAGGTCGCGGGACAGCCGCTGCACGCCCTGGTGGACGTCGAAGTCCAGCACCCACCAGTCCAGCCCCTTGGTGTCCGACCACTCGCTGCCCTGGCCGAACTCCGACCCCATGAACAGCAGCTGCTTGCCCGGGTGGGCCCACTGGTAGGCCAGCAGCGTGCGCAGCCCAGCGAACCGGCGCCACTCGTCGCCGGGCATCTTGCCCAGCAGCGAGCCCTTGCCGTGCACCACCTCGTCGTGGGACAGCGGCAGGACGAAGTTCTCGGTATACGCGTACATCATCGAGAACGTCATCTCGTTGTGGTGGTACTGCCGGTAAATCGGGTCGAGCGAGAGATAGTTCAGCGTGTCGTGCATCCAGCCCAGGTTCCATTTGAAGCCGAACCCGAGCCCGCCCAGGTATACCGGCCGGGATACGCCCGGCCACGCGGTTGACTCCTCGGCGATCATCGTGATGCCGGGCACCCGCTTGTAGCAGGTGGCGTTGGCCTCCTGCAAGAACGAGATCGCGTCCAGGTTCTCCCGCCCGCCGTACTGGTTCGGCGCCCACTCGCCGGGCTTGCGCGAGTAGTCCAGGTACAGCATGGACGCCACCGCGTCGACGCGCAGCCCGTCGATGTGGAACTCGTCGAGCCAGTAGACCGCGTTGGCGACCAGGAAGTTGCGCACCTCGGTCCGGCCGAAGTTGAAGATGAGCGTGCCCCAGTCGGGGTGCGAGCCGCGCCGCGGGTCGGGATCCTCGTACAGCGCGGTCCCGTCGAACCGGGCCAGCGCCCACTCGTCCCGCGGGAAGTGCGCGGGCACCCAGTCCAGCAGCACGCCGATGCCCGCCTGGTGCAGCGCGTCGACCAGGTGCCGGAAGTCGTCCGGGTCGCCGAACCGCGACGTGGGCGCGTAGTACGAGGTGACCTGGTAGCCCCACGAGCCGCCGAACGGGTGCTCGGCCACCGGCAGGAACTCCACGTGCGTGTAGCCCATGTCCCTGACGTAATCAACCAGCTGGACGGCCAGCTCCTGATAGGTCAGCCCGGGCTTCCACGAGCCGAGATGCACCTCGTAGATGCTCATCGGCTCGCTAACCGGCGTGCGCGAAGGCCGGGCGCCCATCCACGACGAATCCTCCCAGGAATACCGGGACGTGAACACCACCGACGCGGTGGCCGGCGGCCGCTCGGCATAGCGAGCCATCGGGTCGGCCTTGTCCCGCCACACCCCGTCGAAGCCGCAGACCGCGTACTTGTACCGGGCGCCGTCGGCCACGCCCGGGATGAACAGCTCCCACACGCCCGACACACCGAGCGAGCGCATCGGGAACGCGCGGCCGTCCCAGTAGTTGAAGTCGCCGGTCACGCGCACGCCGCGGGCGTTCGGCGCCCAGACCGCGAAGGACACTCCGGTGACCTGGTCGACCTCCTGGACGTGCGCGCCCAGGACCCGCCACAGCTCCTCATGCCGGCCTTCCCCGATCAGGTACAGGTCGTACTCGCTGAGCAGCGGCAGGAAGCGGTACGGGTCCTCGGCCACCGTCTCGTCCTCCGCGTCCGGGGAGTACGAGGTGGCGATGCGGTAGTCCGGCATCTTCTCGTCCGGAAACTCAGGGAGGGTGACCGTGAACACGCCCTGGTACAGGTGGGTCATCGGCACCCGGCGGCCGTCATCCAAAACCAATATGACCGAACGGGCCAGAGGCCGCAGCGCCCGGACCACGACTCCGTCCGGTCCGGCGTGGGCGCCCAGGATCGAGTGCGGGTCGTGGTGCTGTCCGGAGACGAGCCGCTCGAGCTCGCCCAGGCTGGCTTCGGTGCCGGTCGCGGCTGAATCCTGGCTGCCGGTCGCAGCCGAATCCTGGCTGCCGGTCGCGGCTGAACCTCGACTGGATGCTGAATCTCGGCTGCCGGTCTCGGCTGGACCTCGGCTGCCGGTCGCAGCTGAATCTCGGCTCTCGGTCATGGCTGCATCTCGGCGATCGACTCCAGGGGGATGGCGAGCCAGGTCGGGCGGTTCCTGGCCTCGTAGATGACCTCGTAGACGGCCTTGTCCAGCAGCAGCGCCCGCAGCAGCACGGCGTTGCACGCGGGGTCGAGGCCGCCAGCCTCAGCGTAGCCCGTGCAGAACGCCTCGCCGTTGCGCCGGACCCAGTCGCTGGCCACCGGGGTCAAGATGGCCCGGTCGGGATGGGTGAGCAGCTGGTGCCGGGCCGCGTAGTCGAACGACCGGAGCATGCCCGCCACGTCCCGCAGCGGCGAGGAGCGGGCCCGGCGCTGGGCCAGCGGGCTGGCGGGCTCGCCCTCGAAGTCGAGCACCACCCAGCCGGTCTGGGTCCGCATCACCTGGCCCAGGTGGTAGTCACCGTGCACCCGCTGGGCCGGCACCGGCTCGGTCAGCTTGGCCAGGCTGGAGAACGCGTCGCCGATCATGTCCGCGTAGCGGGCCAGTTCCGGGACGGCCGCGATGGCCATGTCCAGCCGCCGGAACATCTGCTCGGCCAGCTCGCGGATGGCCTCCGGTTCGAGTTCGGAGCTCCCGAAGGCTTCGGCCAGGTCCGCGTGTACCTGCGCGGTCGCCACCCCGAGCCGTTCGGCCTCGCCCGCGAAGTCACCGCCCGCGGCGCCAGCACCCCCAGCGCCAGCACCCGCAGCGCCAGCACCCGCAGCGCCAGCACCCGCGGCATCGGCACCCGCAGCGTCAAGAACCAGCGCGTACAGGTCGCGGACGCTCGTCGCGGCCAGCGCCCAGCCGTCCGCCGCCGCGCGCAGGTACCGGGACAAGATGGCCAGCACGGCGGTCGCGCCGTCCAGCCGGGTCTCGACCCACCCGTAGGGCTCGGCGATGTGCGTCGACCCGAGCTCGGCCAGGGCCCCGGCCACCTCCAGGTCCGGGTTCGGCCCCGCGGCCACCCGCCGGAACACCTTGAAGATGGCCGACTCGCCGAACACCAGGCTGGTATTGCTCTGTTCCCCGGTCAGCACCAGGCTGTCCAGGCCCCCGGGAGCCCCGGACGCCCAGGACAAGTCAGCATCCGAGACCGCACAAAAGCGCAACGCCCCGACGCTCCGCCCGGCCACGATCGCGTCCAGCAGGGTCCGGGTCAGGTCGCTGTCGTGCAGCCCGTCGTAGACCTGCAGCCCGTCAAAGGAACCGATCCGCGCGTGCCGCAGCCGGGCGGGCAGCCGGGCGCGCAGGCCGACGAAGAGCTGGTAGCAATCGGAGGTCGCGCCGTGCGAGACGGTGACGAGCAGGTGCCGCAGCCCAGGGTCACCGGGGATGATCTCGGTGTCGGCCACCACCGCCAGGTCATGGACGGTGCGCCCCTTGCCGGCGAACCACCGCTGTTTGACCAGCCATGCGGCCAGTACATCTTCAAAGACCATGAGCCTGCCCTTACCCGGCGAAGACGCCGTCAACCGTGATAGAGCTGGGGCCCGGCCGACGCCGGCTTGGAGGCTGGCCGTTCCTCGCGGGCGGGCGGCAGCTGGAACCAGTAGAACCCGTGGCCGGGCAGCGTCAGCAGGTACGACAGCTCGCCGATCCGGGGAAAGACGACGCCGCCCATGGACTCCACCGGCGTGACCCCGATGAACCGCCGCAGGTCCAGCTCGACCGGCTGCGGGAACCGGGACAGGTTGTTGACGCACAGGATCCGGTCTGCGCCATCGCTGTCAAGATCTTCCGCGGAGTGCAGCCGCACAAAGGCCAGCACCGAAGGATTGGACGAGGTCAGCTCCTCGTAGATGCCGGTGCCGAACACCGGGTGCCGCTTGCGGATCTCGATCATGCGCCGGGTCCACTGCAGGAACGAGGCCGGGTTGCGCTGCTGCGCCTCCACGTTGAGCGCCTGGTAGCCGTAGAGCGCGTCCATGATCGGCGGCAGGTACAGCCGCTGCGGGTCGGTCTGGGAGAAGCCGCCGTTGCGGTCGGGCGTCCACTGCATCGGGGTCCGCACGCCGTCCCGGTCGCCCAGCCAGATGTTGTCGCCCATGCCGATCTCGTCGCCGTAGTACAGCACCGGCGAGCCGGGCAGCGACAGCAGCAGCGCGGTGAACAGCTCGAGCTGGTTCCGGTCGCCGTCCAGCAGCGGGGCCAGCCGCCGCCGGATCCCGATGTTGGCCTTCATCCGGGGATCCTTGGCGTACTCGGCGTACATGTAGTCCCGCTCGTCGTCGGTCACCATCTCCAGCGTCAGCTCGTCGTGGTTGCGCAGGAAGATGCCCCACTGGCAGCCGGCCGGGATCTGCGGGGTCTGGGCCAGGATCTCCGAGATCGGGTAGCGCTGCTCCCGCCGAACGGCCATGAAGATGCGCGGCATGAGCGGGAAGTGGAACGCCATGTGGCACTCGTCGCCGCCCACCGAGGGGTCGCCGAAGTACTCGATCACGTCCGCGGGCCACTGGTTGGCCTCGGCCAGCAGCACCTTGTCCGGGTAGAGCTTGTCGATCTCGGTCCGGATCCGCTTCAGGTACTCGTGCGTCTCCTTGAGGTTCTCGCAGTTGGTGCCCTCGCGCTCGTACAGGTACGGCACCGCGTCCAGCCGGAAGCCGTCGATGCCCAGGTCCAGCCAGAACCGCAGCACCTCGATCATCGCGTCTTGCACCCGCGGGTTCTCGAAGTTCAGGTCCGGCTGGTGGGAGAAGAACCGGTGCCAGTAGTACTGGCCGCGGACCGGGTCGAAGGTCCAGTTGGAGGCCTCGGTGTCGACGAAGATGACCCGCGCCCCCGAGTACTTGTCGTCGGTGTCGGACCAGACGTAGAAGTCCCCGTACGGCCCGTCGGGATCGCTGCGCGACGCCTGGAACCAGGGGTGCTGTTCGGACGTGTGGTTCATGACCAGGTCGGCGATGACCCGGATGCCGCGCTTGTGCGCCTCGTCGACCAGCGCGACGAAGTCCCCGATGTGCCCGTACTCGGGCAGCACCGCCATGAAGTCGGAGATGTCGTAGCCGCCGTCGCGCAGCGGGGACTGGTAGATGGGCAGCAGCCACAGGCAGTCGATGCCGAGCCACTCCAGGTAGTCCAGCTTCGAGATCAGGCCGGGCAGGTCGCCGGTGCCGTCGCCGTTGGCATCCTGGAAACCCCGGATGAGCACCTCGTAGAACACCGCGCGCTTGTACCAGTCCGGATCGCGCGGCTGGTCCGTGTCGAACGAGTCGGCTATCGCCTCGTGGTGCTCTGTCACTGCCGATCTCCTGGTCTTGCCGTACAGGGCGTCACTTACAAGGTCTTACACAAGGGGGGTCACGGTAAAGATGTGCGCGGGCCGGATTGCCGGATCGAGGCGAACATAGTTGGCCGGCCCCCACCGGTAGGACTCGCCGGTCAGCTCGTCCGTCACGATGAACTCGCGGTCCACGCCGAGTGCGGGCAGGTCAAGCCAGACCGTCGCCTCCCTGGTCTGGTACGGGTTCAGGTTGACGACCACCAGCACAGTGTCCGCTTGGCCACCACCCGTCACCGGGCTTGGCGGGATACTACCCGTCCGCTTGGAGAAGCACATCAGTTCCGGCTGGTCGACCCGATGGAAGCGCAGATTCCGCAGCCAGTGCAGGGCCGGGTGCTCGCGCCTGATCCGGTTGAGCGCGGTGATGTAGTCCGCGATGCCGTAGCCCAGCCGGGCGGCGCCCGCCCAGTCCCGCGGCCGGTACTGGTACTTCTCCGAGTCCAGGTACTCCTCGCTGCCCGGCCGCAGCGCGACGTTCTCACCCAGCTCGAACCCGGAGTAGACGCCCCACGCGGGGGAGAGCATGGAGGCCAGCACGGCCCGGATCCGGAACGCGGGCAGCCCGCCGTACTGCAGGTAGGCGTGCAGGATGTCCGGGGTGTTGACGAAGAAGTTGGGCCGCATGTAGGGCGCCGTCTGTTCGGACAGCTCGAGCGCGTACTCGGTCAGCTCCTCGACGCTGTTCCGCCAGGTGAAGTACGTATAGGACTGGTGGAAGCCGATCTTGGCCAGGGTGCGCATCATGGCCGGGCGGGTGAACGCCTCGGCCAGGAACAGCACGTCGGGGTCGATGATCCGGATCTCGGTGAGCAGCCGCTCCCAGAACCGAACCGGCTTGGTGTGCGGGTTGTCCACCCGGAAGATCGTGACCCCGTGGTCGATCCACAGCCGCACCACCCGCAGCACCTCGGCGTAGATGCCCTCCGGGTCGTTGTCGAAGTTCAGCGGGTAGATGTCCTGGTACTTCTTGGGCGGGTTCTCGGCGTAGGCGATGGAGCCGTCGGCCCGGGTGGTGAACCACTCCGGGTGCTTTTTCACCCACGGGTGATCCGGCGAGGCGTTCAGGGCCAGGTCGAGCGCGACCTCCATGCCCAGCTCGCGGGTGCGGGCCACGAACGCGTCGAAGTCCTCGAACGTGCCCAGGTCCGGGTGGATCGCGTCGTGCCCGCCCTCCGGGGACCCGATCGCCCACGGCGAGCCGGGATCGCCCGGCTGCGCGACCAGCGTGTTGTTCCGGCCCTTGCGGAACGAGGTCCCGATCGGGTGCACCGGCGGCAGGTACACCACGTCGAAGTCCATGGCCGCGACCGCGTCCAGCCGCCGGGCGGCGGTGCGCAGCGTGCCCGAGACCGGCGGCGTCTGGCCGGCGGGGTCGACCTGGGCCCCCTCGGACCGCGGGAAGAACTCGTACCACGCCCCGTACAGCGCCCGCTCCCGGTCCACCTGCACGGTCAGCGCCCGGGACCGGGTCACCAGCTCGCGCAGCGGCCACCGGGCCACGATCGCGGCGATCGCGGGATCGGAGGACCCCGCGAACCGTTCCTCGGGCGTCAGCGAGCGGTCGCGCATCCGCGCGACCAGCGCACGCAGCGCGGTCCGGGCCACCGCCGGCGCTCTGGCCCCGGGCGGCTGGGGGATCCGCCGCGCGGCCCGCTCGTACTGCAGCGCGCCCTCGGTGAGCATCAGCTCCACGTCCTGGCCGGCGGGGATCTTGATCGCCGCGTCGTGGTGCCAGCTCGCGATCGGGTCGGCCCACGCCTCCACGTGGAAGCGCCACAGTCCCTCCTGCGTCACGGTCACGTCCGCGCCGTAGCGGTCCGTGCCGGGAGCGAGCTCGCGCATCGGCGTGACCGGGCTCGGGTTGCGTTCCGGGTCGCGCAGCACCACGCCGACGCCGATGATGCCGTGGCCCTCGCGGAAGACCGTCGCGCTCACCTCGAAGGTCTCCCCGGCCACGGCCTTGGCCGGGCGGGTACCGCAGTCCACCGCCGGCTCGACGTCAAGGATCGGGATTCGTCCAATCACCCTGGTAACGCTACCGACCGCGGGCCTGTGCATGCCACCTCGGCACCCGGTATTCATACCGGAGCGCGACCATGGTTTTACGGGAGGGTGCCGCGGTCCTGCCACCACTGCTCGTTAGGCATAATTCAAAATCATTTTTGCCGAACGGCCCGTGGATCACCAGTCCGCGATTACAGAACGGTTCGGCGTGGTGAGCGCCGACCGAATATCGTCTGCCCGTGAGAGCGATTCGCCGGTTCACCGTCCGCGTCACCCTGCCCGAGCCGCTGGCCGCGCTGCTGGGCCTGATGCTGAACCTCCGCTGGTCCTGGCATGCCCCCACCGCCGAGCTGTTCGCGTCGATCGACCGCGACGCCTGGCAGGCGGCGGGCGGCGACCCGATCGCGATGCTCAGCGCGGTGCCGCCCGAGCGGATGACGGCCCTGGCCGGCGACCCGGACTTCCTGGCCCGGCTGCACGAGGCCGAGCAGGGCCTGCGCGACTACATGTCGGGCCCGCGCTGGTACGCCGACGCCGGGCTGGTGCAGGCCGGTCCCGCGGCGGTGGCGTACTTCTCGCCGGAGTACGGCATCACCGCCGCGCTGCCGCAGTACTCCGGCGGCCTGGGCATCCTGGCCGGGGACCACCTGAAGTCCGCCAGTGACCTCGGCGTGCCGCTGATCGGGGTCGGGCTGCTGTACCGGCACGGGTACTTCACCCAGTCGCTGTCCACCGACGGCTGGCAGGCCGAGCGCTACCCCAGCGACGACCCGAACGGCCAGCCGCTCGAGCTGCTCCGCGACGCCACCGGGTCTCCCGTCCGCGTCGCGGTCAGCCTGCCCGCGGGCCGCCAGCTGTCCGCGCAGGTCTGGGTGGCGCAGGTGGGCCGGATTCCGCTGCTGCTGCTCGACTCCTACGTGGAGGAGAACGAGCCCGACCTGCACGAGGTCACCGACCGGCTGTACGGCGGCGGCAGCGACCACCGGCTCCGGCAGGAACTGCTGCTCGGCATCGGCGGCATGCGGGCGGTGCGGGCCTTCTGCGCGCTGACCGGGCACCCGTCGCCCGAGGTGTTCCACACCAACGAGGGGCACGCCGGGTTCCTCGGCCTGGAGCGGATCCGCGAGTACGCCGAGCGCGGGCTGAGCTTCGACGAGGCCATCGAGGTGTGCCGGGCCGGCACGGTGTTCACCACCCACACGCCGGTTCCGGCCGGCATCGACCGGTTCGGCCGCGAGCTGGTCCGCCAGCACTTCGACGACGACCCGCTGCTGCCCGTCGACCGGGTGCTCGCGCTCGGCGCCGAGACCTACCCGGGCGGCGACCCCGACGTGTTCAACATGGCCGTCATGGGCATGCGCCTGGCCCAGCGGGTCAACGGCGTCTCGCTCCTGCACGGCCAGGTCAGCAGGCAGATGTTCGCGGGCCTGTGGCCGGGGTTCGACACCGGCGAGGTGCCCATCGGCTCGGTCACCAACGGCGTGCACACGCCCACCTGGGTCGCGCCGGAGGCCGGGGCGCTGCTGGCCGGGGACGCTCCGGCGGACGAGATCTGGGCCACCCGGCACGTGCTGCGGTCCCGGCTGGTGGCCGAGACCCGGCGGCGGCTGCGCGCCTCCTGGCGGCAGCGCGGCGCGTCCGGCGCGGAGCTGACCTGGATCGACGACGTGCTCGACGAGAACGTGCTGACCATCGGGTTCGCCCGGCGGGTGCCGTCCTACAAGCGGCTCACGCTCATGCTCAACGACCCGGCCCAGCTCGCCCAGCTGCTCAACGATCCCTCCCAGCCGGTGCAGATCGTGGTGGCGGGCAAGGCGCACCCGGCCGACGACGGGGGCAAGGCCCTGATCCAGCAGATGGTCCAGTACAGCGACACCCCGGACGTGCGGCGCCGGATCGTCTTCCTGCCCGACTACGACATGGCCATGGCCCGCACCCTGGTCCAGGGCTGCGACGTGTGGCTGAACAACCCGCTGCGCCCGCTGGAGGCGTGCGGTACCTCGGGCATGAAGGCGGCGCTGAACGGCGCGCTCAACCTGTCCGTGCGGGACGGCTGGTGGGACGAGTGGTACGACGGCGGCAACGGCTGGGAGATCCCCACCGCCGACGGCGTGACCGACCCCGCGCGCCGCGACGAGCTCGAGGCCTCCGCGCTGTACGAGCTGCTCGCCAAGTCTGTCGCGCCGCTGTTCTACGACACCGACCACGACGGCATCCCCGGCGGCTGGATCGAGATGGTGCGGCACAATTTCCGCAGCCTCGGCCCGCTCGTCCAGGCCGACCGCATGGTCCGCGAGTACGTGACGACCTTGTACGCGCCCGCCGCGGAGTCGTCGCGCGCCCTGGCGGCCTCCAGTTTCCACGCCGGCCGCGACCTCGCCGCCTGGACCCAGCGCGTCCGCGAGGCCTGGCCGTCGGTGCGGATCGAGCACGTCGAGGCCGACGGCGCCGAGCCGAGCCTTGGCGCGGTCCTCGACGTCCGCGTCACCGCCGCGCTCGGCCCGCTCAGCCCGTCTGACGTCTCGGTCGAGGTCGTCTACGGGGCGCCGGGCGACAACGACGAGATCGTCGATCCCTGCTACGTCACCCTGCAGGCGGACGAACCTGTGCCCGGACAGCACGCCCGCTTCTCCGGCGCGGTCGAACTGGGCCGCCCTGGCCCGTTCGGCTACACCGTCCGGGTGCTCCCCAACCACGAGCTGCTCGCCAGCCGCGCCGAACTGGGCCTGGTCACCTACCCGGACGCCCCGGCCGGCATGACCAACGGCGACCTGAGGTAAGGCCGCGGCTAGGGCTACGGCGTTCCTGACGCTTCCGCTTGTGCTTGTGCTATCAGGGGGCCGAACATCTCCGCGTAGTCGTCGTGGTTGAAGGGGGCCTCAGGGTTCGCGCGCACCTGCTCGTCGAGCATCTTGGCGTCCTCGCCGACGAGGATCCGCCACGCTCCGGATCGCACCCCGTCCAGGATGATGGTCGCCGCCTGGGCCGGGAGGAACCCTTTGCCCTGGAATTCGCTTTTCAGCCGCGGGATGGCCTGGCGCAGGTCATCGGCCGAGAAGTCTTCGGTCAGCAGGCCCATCCCGATGAGCACGGCCCGCCCGATCTCGGGGATCTGCTCCAGCAGTTCGGCGTCGCTCAGCTGCTCCCACTCTGGCAGGCCGAGGGCGCGGCGGGAGTTCTCGGCGATGTCGGTGTTCACGACACCCGGCATGACCACGGCAACCCGGA
>Ga0208099_1000029_pt1 | contig 10583 bp, 9 predicted proteins | sample MicForSoiPHH15_O_FD_188036 | JGI IMG/M metagenome (GOLD analysis project Ga0208099, IMG submission 188036) | Forest soil microbial communities from Harvard Forest Long Term Ecological Research site in Petersham, Massachusetts, USA - MetaG HF043... | ecosystem: Environmental > Terrestrial > Soil >...
GCCGATCCGGACCGGCGGGCCTGGCACCGGGCCGCGGCCGCGGCTGGACCGGATGAGCAGGTCGCGGCGGAGCTGGAGCGGTCGGCCGGGCGGGCGCAGGCCCGCGGCGGGCTGGCCGCCGCCGCGGCGTTCTGGGAGCGGGCGGCGGCGCTGACGGCTGATCCGGCGCGCCGCGCCGGGCGCACGCTGGCCGCGGCGCAGGCCAGCCTGCGAGCCGGCGCGTTCGGCAAGACGCTGGACCTGCTGGCCATGGCTGAGGCCGGGCCGCTGGATGAGCTGCAGGGCGCCCGGGCTGACCTGCTGCGCGGGCAGGCCGCGTTCGCTTCGGGGCTGTACAGCGACGCTCCCGCGCTGTTGCTGAAGGCGGCCAGGCGGCTGGAGCCGCTCGACCTGGACCTGGCCCGCGAGACCTACCTGGACGCCTATCAGGCAGCGCGGTTCGCCGGGCATCTGGCGGGCGCCGGCAATGTGCTGGAGGTTTCCCGTGCCGCCCAGGGGCTGCCCCCGCCGGCGCACCTGCCGCGGCCGGGCGACCTGCTGCTGGACGGCCTGGGGCTGCTGGTCACCGACGGGCCGGGTGCCGCCGCCCCGGCACTGCGGCGGGCCACGCGCGCCTTTGCCAGCGCAGACGTCCCCGCAGCCGAGGCGCTCTGGTGGGGCTGGCTGGCCTCGGCGGCGGGCTACGCTCTGTGGGACCACGACTGGGACCTGACCGCGCGGCAGGTCCAGCTCGCCCGTGAGGTCGGCGCCCTCGGCCAGCTTCCGATCCTGCTGTCCCCCATGGCCATGGACGCCGTGTGGAGTGGTGACCTCGGGGCCAGCGCGTCGCTGATCGCGGAGGCCGATACGGTCCGTGCGGCGACCGGGTCGCGCCAAGTGCCTTTTGCCGCCGCCATGCTGGCTGCGTTCAGGGGCCGCGAGGCCGAGGCCGCCCCGCTGATCCAGGCCACCCTCGAGCAGGCCGCAGCCGGGGGGCAGGGAGGCACGGTGCCGGGGGCGTACTGGGTGGCCGCTGTCCTCTGCAACGGCCTGGACCGGTATGAGGAGGCCCTGGCCGCGGCCCGGCAAGCCCGCGAGCACGAGCACGCATTCACCTCCGCGTGGGCGTTGCCCGAGCTGATCGAGGCCGCCGTCCGCACCGGGAGCATGCGCGCGGCCAGCGATGCCCTGGACCTGCTGGCCGAAGGGGCTCGGGCCGGGGGCACCGACTGGGGGCTGGGGATCGAGGCGCGGTGCCGCGCGCTGCTGAGCGAGGGCGAGGAGGCCGAGCGCCTGTATACGGAGGCGATCGGGCGGCTCGGCCGCACCCGGCTGCGTCCCGACCTGGCCCGCGCTCATCTGTTGTACGGCGAGTGGCTGAGCCAGCAGCAGCGCCGCGGCGAGGCGCGGGGGCCGCTGCGCACGGCCCACGACATGCTGGAGGCCATCGGCATGGAGGCGTTCGCCGCGCGAGCCCGCCGCGAGCTGCAGGCCACCGGCGAGACCGCCCGCAAGCGCACCGTCGCCACCGGGATCGGGCTGACCGCCCAGGAGGCACAGATCGCTCAACTGGCCCGCGACGGGTTGTCGAACCCGGAGATCGGCGCCAGGCTGTTCCTGTCCCCGCGCACCGTCCAGTACCACCTGGGCAAGGTCTTCACCAAGCTCGACATCACCTCGCGCAGCCAGCTGCACCGCGCCCTGTCGGCCACCTCCGGCGCCGCCACGCTGCGCTGACCGGCCCGGGCCCTCTACGCCCACGAGCTGCCCGGCGCCGCAACGCCTACGCCTGAGCCGGCACGTGCGGATATCACCCGGTCTGCACGACGGCGCGTCACCCGATCCGACGCGACCCTAATACCGACGGCGACACCCGTGGCGCCACGCCGGGTCCCGGGTCATAGCGCCGCTCACCGATCTGGACAACTGCCAAGGAGCCGAGGCCAGTGGCTGAGACCGAAGAGCATCGCAAGGGCTCGCTCGCTAACAAAGCACGAACAGTTTTGTCGGACGACCGCCTCAAGCAGGCCGCCGCGCGGACCAAGACCGTGGCGGTGCGGGCGGAGGAGGCGTCCAGGACTGTCTCCCGGAAGGTCGGCCAGGAGGACTCCTGGGACGAGCTGCGCGCCGACGCGGAGCTCCTGACCGAAATCGCGCGTGCCCATCAGGCGCTGATCGTTGACCTCGTCGACCGGGTCGCGGAGCTGGAGGCACGAGCCGGGGGCGGCGATGGCAGCTGAGGGCGAGCTGGCCAGACTGCGCGCCGAGGCCAATCGCCGCGTCCCTGACCCCCCCGGGCTCGGCGAGGTCATCGACGTCATCGAGGACATCGGACGTCGACGGCTGGCCGCCTATTACCTGTACGCCGCGCTGCTGGCCGGAGTGATCGGCGATGACAGCCTGCCGCCGGAACACTGGCCGCCGGAGCTGGCCGAACCGATGGCGCGGCTAGGCCTGACCCGGTTCGCGTCCAGGACCCGCAGGGGCCTGGACGCTCAGCTCACCCCCGCTGAGCAGGCCACGCTGCGCAGCCAGGGTCGGCGGCTGGAGTTTGCGCATCTTCTGGTCGACCTGATCAACGATGGCGCGTTCGGCCCGCTCTGCGGGGGGGCCGACCGCGTGCGCCTGGTGGGGTCGGGGGCCCGGCGCGGCCTGGACCTGGAGCTGATCAAAGGCTGGCGCATCGTCGGCGCATGCCCGGTCAAGGACCACTGGGAGCTGGTCGCCCAGCACCTCGCGGGTGTGCCGCTCAGCAGCGCGCTAGCCGAGGCAGAGAACCCGGCAGGATCTCGTCGGACGGTTTCTGGGCGGCTGAAACACGGCGGAATCCCTCAGGCGGTCAGCCTGGGCGTCAGCCTTGCCGTTGGCCTGCACCCACTCGGCACCGTCGCTGGCTTGGGCGCCCGGCTGATCCAGGTCCGGATCCAGGCCGGGCAGGACCAGGCCGACGCGCTGCGCCGCCTCGGCCGGGACCTGCGGGCCTTGCACGCTCAGGCCGACGGCGAGCTCACTTGCCTGCAAGCCGGGGAAAGCACATGACCGAGACGCTTCCCGCGAAAGGCCAGGAGATCACCGACCTTCGCCGCGTGGGGATCAGCCCGGATTTCTGGTACCCGGTCGCGGTGTCCGGCGCCGTGCGGAAGCAGAAGACGTTCGCGGCCACGTTCGCCGGCCAGCGGATCGCGCTGTACCGGGGGGCCGCCGGCGCGGTCTACGCACTGGAGGACCGGTGTGCCCACCGCCAGGTGCCGCTGAGCATGGGCATGGTGGAAGGGGACGTGTTGCGCTGCTGCTACCACGCCTGGGCCTATCGCGGTGACGGCCGCATCTCGCAGATCCCATACCTGCCCAAGGGTGCCGTGCGACCGCCGCGCGGGGTGCGCGCCTACCCGGTCCGCGAAGCCTACGGCTTGGTGTTCGTCTTCCCCGGTGACCCGGACCGGGTCGCCGCCACGCCACTGCCCCAGCTTCCCGATTACGGTTCGGGCCGGCACCAGACCATGACGTTCTCCCGCACCGTGGCCTGCCACTACTCGTTCCTGCACGAGAACCTGCTGGACATGAACCACCAGTTCCTGCACCGGGGCGTCGTCGGCCGTATCCAGCCGCAGCTGCTCGGCTACCAGGCCGGCCCGCACTCCCTGGAGGCCCGGTACCGGTTCACTCACGCAGGCGGCAAGAAGTCCCGTGGCGCCGGCCTGCTTGCCGCCGGTGCCGGGCGGACATCGCCGCACGTGATCACCATCCGCACTGGGTATCCCTACCAGACCCTGCACCTGGCCTCCGAGGGGACCGGATCCCCCGCGTTTTCCCTGTGGGCGGCCTACGTGCCCGAGGATGCCGGGCAGCGCACCAGCCACGCCTACGGCCTGCTCATGATCGCCAAGCCGCCGGTCCCCGGGGCCTTGCATCTGGCCTGGCCGTTCATCCGCCGCTTCACCGAGCGGGTGTTCGCCGAGGACCGGATGGCCGTCGAGGCCGAGCAACGGGCCTGGGACGAGCAAGGCCAGGACCGCAACCACGAGGTCTTCCCCCTGATCCTCGACCTCCGCGACGTGCTGCGGTCCAACGGCGGCCCCATCCGCCCGGATCCGGCCTGCGCGGCAACACCGTGTTCCGGGGCGCAGCGGTGACCAGTGCCGCCAGCCTGCGGCGGCCCGGGCCGGTGAAGCGCACATCGGTTCCAAGGCGGGCGTTGATCGTGAGCGCGGACATCGGTGAGGGGCACAACTCGGCCGGCCGGGCGCTGGAGGAAGCCGTCGCGCGCGTGTGGCCGGGCTGCCAGGTGGGCTGGCTGGATGCCCTGGCCGCACTGGGGCCGGGATTCGGCGCGCTGGCCCGGGCCTTTTACATGACGCAGGTGCAGCGGACGCCACGAATGTATGAGTTCTTCTTTGCCGCGATGTGGCGGCACCGGTGGTACCTGGAGGCCACCCGCAGGGGTATGGGGTGGTGGTTCGGGTGGCGCATGCAGCCGGCCGTCGAGGCCTTCGATCCCGATGTGATCATCTCCACCTACCCGCTAGGCAGCGCCGGGCTGAGCTGGCTGCGCCGGCACCGGCAGCTCAGCATCCCGGCGGGGGCGTGGGTCCCGGCGTTTTGCCCGCATCCGTCCTGGCTGTACCGCAACCTGGACATCACCTACGTGATGCACCCTTGCGCCATGAACGTGGCGGTCAAGACCGAGCCGGGGATGCGGGTCGCCGTCGGGGCGCTGCCGGTCCGGGACGCCTTCGCCCCGGCGGTCCGGGCGGTGGCCAGGGGAAGGCTGGGCGTCAGGTCCGGCTGGTTTGTCGTGCTGGTGTGTGCTGGGTCGCTTGGCTTGGGCCGGATCGGCCAGGCGGTGACCGCGGTGCTGGCTGCGGGCCCGCAGGTGCAAGCGGTGGTGGTCTGCGGCCGCAACGAGGAGTTGCGGGAGGAGCTGGCCGGCCGCGGCGAGCCCCCGTGGCGGCTGAGCGTGCTCGGCTGGACGGATGACATGCCCGGGTGGATGATCGCGGCCGACGTCGTGGTCGGCAACGCGGGAGGCGCGACCGGGCTGGAGGCACTGGCCTGCGGCCGCCCGCTGGTCATGTTCGATCCGATCGCCGGGCACGGCCGAGCCAACGCCCAGCTGATGGCGTCGGCCGGCGTGGCCGTGCTGGCCCAGTCGCCGGCTGAGCTGACCGCTGCCATCCGCAGGCTCATCACGGATCCGACGGCCCGCGGCGGGCAAGCAGCCGCGGCCCTGGCCGTCTCGGCAGGCCGGCGGCGGGAGGACGACCTGGCCGCGCTCGCCGCAATGGCCGGGTGGTGACCATGCTGTCTTTCCCGGTCCGAGCCGAGGACGCCGTGTTCCTGCATGCGCAGACCGCCAGCTGTCCGCAGCAGGTGGGCGCGGTAGTGATGCTGAACGGGCCGGGCGTGAACCTCGCCGGCCTGCGGTCCTCGGTCGCCGCCCGGGTCGGCCAGCTTCCGCAGCTGCGCCGCCGCCTGATTCCGGCCCGCGGTCGCTGGCATCGGCCCCGGTGGGTCATCGATGAGTCCCTCGACGTGTGCAGCCGGGTTACCGAGGCGGTGGCTGATACCGGCACGCCAACGTCGCTGGAGCAGGTCGTCGGGCGCTATTTCGCCGAGCCCGTCGACCCGGCCGAGGCAGCCTGGCAGCTGCTCCTCGTCCGGACCGAGGCGGGCGGGCCCAGCGCCATCGTGGTGAAGGCTCACCACGCCCTCGGCGACAGCTATGCGCTGATCTCCGAGCTGAGCGGACTGTTCGATCAGCAGGCCGCCCGGTCAGGCAGTACCCCTCGGTGGTGCCCAGACAGGCACGGGGGAGTGGGCAGCCGCCCCGCGCGTCGGCGGTTCCGGGAGATCGCTCGCCGGGCCAACACCGCACTTCGTGTCGCACGGGGCCTGGCTGGCATGTCGTTGGCCGCCCGACCCGGCCCGATCCGCGTTGACGGCGGCATCGCGGACTACCGCCGCGAGTTCGCGGCGGTCACCCTAGACGCCAGGATGGTCGTGACCAAGGCGCGGCTATTGGGCGCGGGTACGGTCGATCTCGTGCTCGCCGTCGCGGCTGACGCCCTCTCGCAGCTCATGGCGGGGCAGGGTCAGTCCGCCGACGAGCGTACGGTGCGGGCGATGGTTCCCTGCTCGCTCCGGTCAGCCCGGTCTTCGGGTCGGTCCCCAGGCAGGCGCGGGGCACCTGTCCCGGCGGCTGTTGCTTCCGGCGGGCGCACTGGGGACGGCATCGAGCCAGGAAACCGGATCGCTGGCGTGCTGCTCGATCTGCCGGTCGGGCCGATGTCTTTGGCCGAGCGGGTGACTGCCGTGCGGACGGTCCGGGAGGCGCGGCTGCGCCGTGGTGACGCCGACGCCTCGGCGTTCGTCCTGCGCGCCATGAACATCCTGCCCTCCCCGCTGCAGCGGGCCATTGCCCGCACATCGTTCAGCAGCAGGCGTTTCAGCCTCATCGTGTCGGTCTTCCCCGGGACCCGGCAGCGCCGGCAGTTGCTCGGCGCCGAGGTCACCGAGGTCTTCCCGATCCTCGCGCTGGCCGACGGGGTGGGCCTGGCCCTCGGCGCCATGACCTGGGGCCGGTACCTGTCGGTCGGGATCATGGCCAATCCGGCCCTCATCCCTGATGTCGCGCTGCTGGCCGGCGGGATCCGAAATGCGTTCAGCACCGACGACCGCGAATCAGCAGACTAGCCAGCGGCGAAGCCCGGCCAGCCTGCCCGGAGCCTCTCGGTGATCGCCGTGGTCCTGACGCTTGTCGCGGCCTTCTTCTTCGGCCTGTCCTCGGTCATGGAGCAGCGCAGCACCAAGCAGGTCCCGCAGCGCGGCGCGCTCTCGCCCCGGCTGCTGGTGGACCTGGCCCGCAGGGCGCTGTGGGTCACCGCGATCGGCGTGAACATCGTGGGCAGCGTGCTCCAGGTGGTCGCGCTGCACTTCGGCGCGCTCGCCGTCGTCCAGCCGATCGTCGCGTCCGATGTGCTGTTCGCCGTGCTGATAAGCCTGCTGGCTTGGCGCCGCCGGCCCGACTGGGTCATGCTCACGGGCGTCATCTGCTGCGCCGCCGGGATCGTCGGCTTCCTTGCGGTGGCTCATCCCAGCGGCGGCCGCCAGACCGTGACGTTCATGGCTACCCTGCCGCTCGTGGTGGCGCTGGCGGCGGTGCTGGCCTGCTGCCTGGCGGCGGCGCGATGGGGGCCGCGGCGGATCCGCCCGATGTGGCTGGCGCTGGCCTGCGGCGTGGACTTCGGGGTCACCGCCTTCCTGCTGAAGGTTGTCCCTGACACCTGGCCTGAAGGATTCGGCGATCCGCTGCGGCAATGGCCGCTGTACATGCTCCTGATCGTCGGGCCGATTGGTTTCCTGCTCAATCAGGATGCCTTCCAGGCCGGCCGGCTCATCGCGCCGGTGCTGGCCATCATCACCACCGTCGATCCGCTGGTCTCGATCTGCATAGCCCACTTCTGGCTGAAGGAGAAGGTGGCCAGCGCGCCCCGGGACATAGCCGCCGAAGTGATCTCGCTGGCCGTCATGGCGGGTGGCATCGTCGCCTTGGCCTATCGCGCACCCCACGTCGGGCGGCACGTACCCGAGCCGGAAGAAATGACGAAGCCGGCCGACGGTGCCGCCGCTGATCCTTCCCGTCAATCACCCCGATCGTGCGATTGACCGCTCATCCGGCTACGGCCCAAGCTCGCAGGCATAACCCAGCGAACCAGGGAGGCCACCATCAAGCTCGTCATTGCCAGGCCAGCCGCCGACAGGTACGCCGCTTCATCCGCGGTGTGTACGTGACCAGTACGTGCCGCGACCCGCGGCCGCAGCGCTACCGGATCTGTGTCCGCGGGCACCTGGGCGAGACGATCCTCGCCGCGTTCCCCGCCCTCCAGGCCCGGACACGGGGCGACGGGACCGTCCTGACCGGCCTGGTCGCCGACCAGGCCGCACTCTACGGCGTGCTCGCCGAGATCGAGGCGCTCGGCCTCGAACTGATCGAAGTCCGCCGCCTGCAGCTACGTCCGCCGAAGAAGCGATCATCATGAGGCCGCAGCGCTCCCGGGCCGTCCGCCGCCAAGCCCGCCTGGCTAGCCAGGGGCCTGCCAGGCACCCACTAGCCAGTTCGGCCCGGGGTTCTACTGGCGCGACAGGACCGCCCTAAGAGCGACCATAGTGCCATGCCAGCAAGCCCACCGTAAACGAGGCAGTGACATGACAGCGATGATCAGCGGCCCTTCACCGGGAGCGCAGGGGGAAGGCACGCAGCGGATGCGTTCCGCCGGCGAACGCACCACCGGCCATCTCCGCGAGGTCTTCGCCGGACCACGGTCGGCCCAGCACGAGCTGCAAGCCACGACGGCCGCGCTCACGCCCACGCTTGACGGCTCGGTCCCATGGACCCACCGGATCTGGGTGGCGGCAGCCTTCTTGCTGGGAGCGATCTCCCGCGATGGCCTCGGTGACCCGGACGCTGTCGGGTCTGCCCTGGAGCGCGCCCTCGATCTCGCCGAAGCCGACCAGGTGCTGCTCCCGCTTCTGGCCTCTCCGCCGTCCGGGTGGGACCGTCATCCGGCTGCGCGCACAGCCTCCATCTCCCAGATCGTCGACCTGCTGGCCCAGGCGAACGGACCAGCGGCGCCGCCCGGCGAGCCGGCCCTCCCCCGCGAGGCCCTGACCCGATCCGAGGTGCGGGTGCTGCGTTACCTGCCGACCAACCTGTCCACGCGGGAAATCGCCGCCGAGCTTTATCTATCGACGAACACCGTCAAGACGCATCAGCGGCACCTGTACCAGAAGCTCGGCGCGAGCAGCCGCACCGAGGCTGTCGAGCGGGCCCGCGCCGTCGGCCTGCTCGCACCAGCGCACCGCGTAGCACGCGGACCGGGCTAGCGTGGCGCGCCAGGCTCCAGGTCCCCGCAGGCCCCTGCACGACACCGACGTACTAACGCGTAGCTCTCCAGCGCACTAGCCAACGACGGTCTTGCCGCGGGCACGAGACTAGCGACCAGACTGGGGCCGCGCAGACCATGTCAACGCAGTCAAGCTGGCCGCGGCGTGCCGGACGGCTAGCTCGTCGAAAAGATACGGAACCGCGTTCGGGAAAGCCGTTCCGTTCAAGGGCGACGAGCCGGTCCTGGCGGCCGCCGTGATATATCGCAATGCGAGCTCGTGGATGACGACCAGCGTGACCGCTTCTTTCCTGGCCAGCAGCCGCCGCAGCGCGCCCGCATAGCGTCGTAGTGCGTCGTCGATGCTCTCGCCGTGGGGCATGCGGTCGCCGAGGGTGTGATGGTCCCTCCAGCACCGGTAAGCGTCGATGCGTGCGCCTTCGAGGTCCCCGGCATGGATCTCGTCGAAGCCGGGTTCGATCAGGGTCGGCACCTGTCTGCCGGTCAGGGCGATGTCGATAGTCTCCTGCGTACGGAGCAGGCGTGTGCCGACCGCGCGATCGATGTGCAGGTTGGCGAGTTGCGCGCCGAGGGCGCGCGCCTGCATTCGTCCTCGCGCGGTCAGCGCGACGGGCTCGGATGGATCGCTGTTGAGCATGTTGGCGGCGTTCGCCGCCGATTCGGCGTGCCGCGCGAAGACGAACAAGCGGAATACGTCAGCAGGCATCGGCGAGCAACCTCGTGTGGTGTTCTTCGGTGTCAGCCACTGGCTTCGGCTCCTTCGCAGTCGGCCATGTCGGTGCGCGGCGCTATGGGCCCCGGGATACCGCGCGCGGCGGGCCGCCGCCGGTGGACCCAGGGTCGCGCCGGACCAGGTGAAATGCCTTCGCACGAACCGGGTGACATTGATCTGGCCGTCAGGTCGGCGCCGAATGCGCGAGACTCCGGGAGATCACCCCGCGGCACTCCATCCCAGCACCGGCAAACCGAGTCGGCCTCTTGACAGGTCGTTCCGAGTATCGGTTGGCTGGAGTAGGCAGTAGCCGTTTCGGCGCCTTTGGCCTGCCCGGGTGCCCTGGCGCGTGTATGTGGGCAAACGTCGCACATCTGCTGACGTGGTCGTGCCGATGGGGCTGCCACCGGTAGTTGCCGGTGGGCTGGCTGTGACGTGCGGGCGGAGATGGGTATGCGTACGCGACCTGAGCCGAAGCCGGCCCTACTGGATCGCCAGCAAGAGCGCGCCGCGCTTGACCACCTTCTCCGAGATCTGCGCTCCGGGCGCGGGTCGGCGCTGGTGGTGCGGGGTGAGGCGGGGGCGGGCAAGTCGGCGCTGCTGGAGTACGTGGCCGGGGCGGCGGCGGATATGCGGGTGGCCCGGGCGGTGGGGGTGGAGTCGGAGATGGAGCTGGCGTTCGCCGGCTTGCACCTGCTGTGCGCGCCGCTGCTGGACCGGCTGGAGGGTCTGCCAGTGCCGCAGCGCGACGCGCTGGGTGTTGCGTTCGGGCTGCGGGACGGGGCTGCGCCGGACCGGTTTATGGTCGGGCTGGCGGTGCTGACCTTGTTGTCAGAGGTGGCCGAGGACCGGCCGCTGCTGTGCGTGGTCGATGATGCGCAGTGGCTGGACCGGGCGTCGGCGCAGGTGCTGGCGTTCGCGGCCCGGCGGCTGCTGGCCGAGCCGGTGGGGCTGGTGTTCGCCGCGCGCGAGCCCGGCGGGCAGTTCCA